>Ga0163144_10002775_pt1 | contig 40091 bp, 26 predicted proteins | sample OliLak19BULKMAT1_FD_123175 | JGI IMG/M metagenome (GOLD analysis project Ga0163144, IMG submission 123175) | Freshwater microbial mat bacterial communities from Lake Vanda, McMurdo Dry Valleys, Antarctica - Oligotrophic Lake LV.19.BULKMAT1 | ecosystem: Environmental > Aquatic > Freshwater >...
CAGCCAAGCAGCCCGGCAGCCGCGCTGCTGCGATTCTCGGGTAGGCCGGTCCGGCGCTGTGGGCGCCCGTTCAGTTGTCGGGCGGCGGCGTCTGCGCGGGAGTATTTCCCGCGGAAGCACTGCCCGTGGGAGCACTTCCCCCAGGCGCCGCAGCGGGAGCAGGAGGCGGCGCGGTTGGTGATGGCACCGAGGGCGACGCCGGCGCAGGTGGCAACGCCGAACGTCGCATCAGCAGCAGCACGAGGACGATGGCGATCAGCACGATCGCGTTCATCGCGATGATCAGCCCCGTCGGCAACCTGCGGCCGCCCTGCCCGGACGTGGCGACACCTGGTTTTGGCGGTTCTGCCGGTGACGGCACGGGCGGTGGTGCCGCGGCCGCGCGCCCGATGATGCGGGTGAAATCACTCGGCCCCGCTGCCGCGCGTACGTCGCGTCCGCTCCCCAGTCCTGAGAGCGGCGCATCCACACCCGTCTTGAACACCGGAGGCGGCAGCACGTCCGGAAAGAGCGGCGATCCGCCACTCACTCCGCTACCTGCTGCGGGTGGCAGTGCGGGAGTTGGTCGACTGGCCGGCGGCGGACTCGAAGCCCCGAAGAGCGGACTGTTCGACGCGAAGGGTGACATCGGTGCGGCGGGCGCGTTCGCATTCACCGAATGCGACGGAGCCGCACTCGACGGAGCTGCGCTCGACGGGGCCGCACTCGGCGCATTCCAGTTCGGGGCGTTCCACGGCGCGGCAGGCGGCGCCGGCGCGCGTGCGGCCGGCGCTGCAAGTGGCGGTGCGGACGGCGGTGGTGAGGACGTCAGCGACGACCAGCCTGGCGGCGCGACGGGTGAAGGCGGCACCACCGAAGACGCGCTCGGAGCCGCGCCGCCCGAGCCGAACAGACGCGTGAATTGACCGGGGGCATCGTGCGCCGCCGGTGACGACGGCGCTGATACCGACGGCGATGCCAGTGGTGGAGAGGCCGGTGCGGGAGCGGGTGACGCAGCCGGCATCGGTGGAACGTGGATCGGAGTCACCGTACCGGTCGATGATGTACCAAATATCTGCGTGAATGCGCCCGGCGCGGGAGTCGGCGCCGGGGCGCTCGCCGGCGGAAGCCAACTCGCCACCGCCGGTGCAACCGGTGGCGGTGTTGATGGCGCGGGCGTCACTTGCGTGGGCGCCGGCTCGGACGTCGGAAAAGGCCACGCGGTCAGGGTGGGTGTCGGCAGCTCCACCGGTGGGCTGGGTACGGGGCGGGCACGCGCGGCGAGCCATTCGGGAAACGATGTGATCCCCGGCAGGAACTCGGTGACGATGGCAAATCCCGATGGCAGCGTGGCCGTCTCGAGAACGCTATTCTTGTCCGCGTCGGCGAGCCGCGCGATCTGCGCGCGCAACCGATCCACATCGTCGGGACCGGCGGAGTCGGCTACGTGCACCATGACGACGCGTCCGGTCGCGACATCCTGTGCGTTGTGTGTGCGGATGCCGTCGTCCACCGCAACGCACTTGAGCACACGGTAGCGGGCGCTGAAATCGTCGCTCATGATCCCTGATCGGTGGGTGAGGCGCGCGGCCAGCGCCGGAACGACGCGACAACCGGAACGCAGATGTATGCTTCAATTGTTCACGCGCTCCCTGTCGCGCGCAATGCGGGGTCCGCAATGCGGGGTCCGCTATGCGAGGATCGTGGCACGGGACTCGTCGCACGACACACGCATGCTGCTTCGCGATCCAACGGCATCATCCCACGGCATCCGACGCTCCCTCCCGCATGAACTCGCATCGTCAGACCGATCTCGCATTCACCCTCGTGACATGCGACTGAGCGCGCAACCGTCACGACGGGTCGTGTGGGAAGACGGCATGCACCTCACGCCGCAACACTTCCAGGCGCAACGACGCTATCAGGAGTATCAGGCGACGCGGACGCTGGAATTGCTCTTCCCGTTCTCGTTCGGGCTCTCCGCCATCTCCATCGATGCGGACGCGCTGCGCAACGGCACGTTCTCCCTCGTGCACGCGCGCGGAGTGCTCCCCGACGGCACCGTGTTTCATTTGCCGGATGCCGACGCTTCGCCGCCCGTCGCCGCACTCGCCGACCGCTTTTCCCCCACGCGCGACGCGCATCTGGTCCACCTCGCGCTGCCCGACTGGCGAACCGACAGCAGCAACCTGCGCGACGAGAGTGCGCTGTCATTCGGCGATGCGGCGCCGGTGCGCTTTCGCATACGTGAAGATGTGCTGATCGACGAGGTTACGGGCGCCGATCCGCTGGTGGTGCGTTTCGCCGCACACAACCTGCAATTGCTCCTCGATCACGAACTCTCCGACGCGCTGGTCTCACTCCCCATCGCCCGCGTCGTCCGCGACGGACGTGGCCAGTTTCAGCTCGACGCCGACTACGTCCCGCCGACACTCCAACTCGGCGCCAGCGAACGTCTGCTCGATCTGCTGCGTCGCACCATCGCCATGCTCGAAGCGAAGGGAAGCGCGCTCGCGGCATCGATCACCAGCGCGCCGTCGATGGTCACCGGCGGCGGTGCCGCATACGCCGGCAACGAGCTCGCCACGCGCTGGTTGCTGCATGCGGTGCGGTCGGCCGATGCGCCGCTGCGTCACCTGCTGCTGGCCCGACGGGCACACCCCGAGCGACTCTACCTGGAACTGGCCCGATTGGCTGGCGCGCTGTGCACCTTCTCCATGTCGGCGCACGCGCGCGACCTCCCCGCGTACGATCATCTCGACCTGACGACGTGCTTCGACACTCTGGAGCGACAGCTGCGCGCGCATCTCGACGTCGTCATCTCCTCACGCGCGTATATCGTCCCGCTGCAACGCACGACCGATGTGCTGCACGTGGCCGCCATCGGCGACCCCCGTTGCTTCGAACCCGGCGCACGCTGGTTTCTCGCCGTGCGGGCAGACCTCTCGATCGCCGATCTGATCGATCGCATGCAACGCCTCAGCAAAACCTGCACCGGCGAAGTCGTGATGAAGCTGGTGGCGCGCGCATTTCCGGGGCTGCCCACCGAACACATCCCGTCGCCGCCTGCCGCACTCGCACCCAAGCCGGACATGACGTACTTCGAGCTCACACTGGCAGGTCCGTGCGCGATTGCGCTCGCGGAGTCGCGCGAGATCGGGGTGTACCTACCGGACGCGATTCCGGGTGTGTTTGTCGAGGCGGCGGTATTGGTTCCACAGTAGGTGCAGGTTCGTCAACCACCAAGTGTCGGGTGGGAAGTACAATCGGTGAACTTCGAGAATGAACACTCTAAACTCCAAGCCCGAACCCGAAGCTCGACACTTGGTGGTTGCCGTTCGTGGTTGAAGCCGTCGTCGCGCACAAATGGGTCCATTTTCTGACTTCCACCTTGCGAGATCACGTGAGTCCCCCAGCCACTCTGACTCCGACCTCCGGCTCTCCTCCCGCCGTGTACGGTCGGCTCGCGTCCGCCCTGCAGGAATCGCTGACCTCCGTGGTGCGCCTGCGCGCCGAACAGCATCAGGTCTCCGACGCGGGTGCCTTTCGTGCGCAGCTGACGCAACTACTGGCGCGCGCCGAACAGGACGCACTGGGCAGCGGCTATTCGGCGCAGGACGCACGACTGGCCCTCTTCGCCGTCGTCGCCTTTCTCGATGAGTCGGTACTCAACGCGCGTTCGCCGATGTCGGCCGAGTGGGCACGCCGACCGCTGCAGGATGAATTGTTCGGCGGGCACATGGGCGGCGAGTGGTTCTTTCAGCACATCGATCAGCTGATGGCGCGTCCTGATTCCGCCGAGCTCACTGACCTGCTCGAGGTGTACCAGCTCTGTCTGTTGCTTGGCTTTCGCGGCAAGTACGGTACCGGCGATGGTGGCTCGCTGCAGACGATCACGGCCCGCGTCGGTGAGCGACTCGCGCGGCTGCGCGGCGCGCCGGGCGAACTGGCACCGGCCTGGCGTCCGCCGGCCGATCGCGTCGTCAGCGTCGATCCGTGGCTCAAGCGGCTGACCATCGGCGCCATTGCCAGCGTGGTGCTGTTGGCTGCACTCTGGGGCGTCTACGTGTTCACGTTGCGCAGCACCAGCGGCGAAATCCGCGCGCTCGCGCCCACCGCCGCTACGTCAACCGACGGCCCTCCTTATGGCGCTTAGCAAGTCGAACACACGGTGGCTGATGGCCGCTGCGGTGCTGCTGATCTTCATCGTGGCGATGGTGGTGCTCGATCGCACGATGACGCTCGACGAGCTGTCGCGCTGGGGACTACGCATCGGATTTGTGCTGCTCGGTCTCATCGGAGCCGGTGCCGTCGCCTGGTTTCTCCGCCCACAGGACGCGGAACCCGAGCTCGATCCGGGCGACGATGTGCTGCTCGCGATCAGTGGCGCGCGATCGAGATTGCCGCGTGGCGGGCTTGCCGGTCGCGCGCTGGTGCTGGTGCTCGGCCCGGCTGGCAGTGCGAAGACGTCAGTCGTCGCGCGCTCCGGCGGCGACCCGCAGTTGCTGGCCGGTGATGCACCCGCCGCGCCCACCGACGCACCGGCCCCCACCACGACCGCCAACGTCTGGCTCATGCAGCAGGCCGTGCTGACCGAACTCACGGCCGCGTTACTCGCCGACGGACCGCGCTGGTCGAAGGTGGTGCGCGCCCTGCGCGCCTCGCGCATGGCCGCCGCCGTCGGTCAGGGCCAGGCGGCCCCGCGTGCCGCGGTCGTCTGCATTCCATGTGATCTGTTCTACGCGGGCAACAACGGACAGCAGCTCGCCACGCTCGCGCAATCGCTGCGTCAGCGACTGGCCGAAGCGGCGCGCGAACTCGGTCTCGCGGTGCCCATCTACGTGCTCTTCACGAAGATGGATCGCGTACCGCATTTCGAAGCGTGGGTCTCCGTCTTTACGAAAGACGAACTGCGCGCACCACTGGGCGCCACGCTGCCGTTCGACGCGTCGTCCAACACCGGCAACTATGCCGAACGACTGACGCCGCGCATCGAGGCGGCGTTCACGCAGATCGCGGACTCGCTCGCCTCGCGTCGGGCAGAGCTGCTGGCGCGCGAGAGCGTGGAATCGCGGCGCTACGGTGCCTACGAGTTGCCGCGTGAAGTGCGCAAGCTGCAGGCGTCCGTGACCGCGCTGCTGCTCGAACTGTGCCGACCCACGCAGCTTGGCGTGAGCCCGCTGTTGCGTGGCTTCTACTTTGCCGGTGCACGTCCGGTGCTGGTGCGCGACGTCGCAGCCGCGCCTGCCGCGCAGTCTCGCAGCGTCGCCTCGGCGTCCGACGCCACGCAGATCTTTCGCGATATGTCCATCGCCGCATCGGCGCCCGCGCCGGCCGCTGCCGCGACGTCACGCAAAGTGCCGGAGTGGGTGTTTCTCGATCGTTTCTTCCGCGATGTCGTACTGGCCGACGGAGGTGCGAACTCCGTCGCGCACGGCGGCGTGAGTGTGCAACGTACGCGACGCGTGCTGCTTGGCGGTGCCATTGCCGCCAGCACGCTTGTACTCGGCGCTGTTTCGGTGTCGTGGCTCAGCAATCGCGCGATGGGCGCGCGCATTGCTCAGGCAGCTCGTGACGTTGCCGCGCTCCCCGTTGTGCAGTCGACGCCGGGCACCGTCGCAATTCCGTCGGTCGACGGATTGCGACGACTCGATGTGCTGCGCGCGCAGTTGGACACCTTGCGCACGCGCGTGCGTGAAGGCCCGCCGCTCTTCATGCGTCTCGGCCTGTGGCAGGGCGAGGAACTGCTCGACGCGGCACGTCCCGTGTGGTACGACGGCTTTCGCAAACAGCTTTTTGCCACTGGTTGGGGCGCCATGGTCGATTCGCTCAAGGCGCTGCCCGAGGTGCCCGATGCCGGCTCGGACTATCAGCGGACATACGGCTGGCTCAAGGGCTATCTCGTCACCACCGTCTCGCCTGAACGCAGCACGCGCGAGTTTCTCACGCCGGTGTTACTTGCGAGCTGGCAACGCGGGCAAACGACCGACGCCGACGTCACGTCGCTCGCTCGCCGCCAGTTCGAGTTCTATGCAAGTGCGCTGCCGACATTCAATCCGTGGCCAGTGAGTGCCGATGCGTCACTCGTTTCGAGGGTACGAAACTTTCTGTCACGCTTCACCGGCGGCGAGCAGATCTACGTGAACATGCTTGGCGCCGCCAATAGGAAGGTGCCGCCGCTCAAGCTGCCGCAGGCACCCGGCGTACTCACCGTGCCACAGGAAGTGGCCGGCGCGTTTACCGCCCCCGGCGCCAAGCTGATGGTGGACGCGTTCAAGAACTCCGACGAGTTCTTCAAAGGCGAGATGTGGGTGGTCGGCGATGCGACGGCGATGCGTTCGGCCGATCGGGATAGCGTCATCGGCGCCTTACGCGCGCGTTATCGCGACGATTACGTGCGTGCATGGCGACAGGTGGTGCAGAGCATCGGCGTTGTGCGTCCGAGCACGGTGCAGGACGCCGCGAGCAAACTCGACGCCTTGGCGGGCACACAATCGCCGATGTTGCAAGTGCTGCGCACGATCGCCGTCAACACCGATGTCGATTCGGCCACGCGTGCCGCGTTTCAACCGGTACACGCCGTGACGCCGCCCGCAATTGTTGACAAGTACATCTCGGAGAAAAACCAGCCGTACGTGGATGGCTTGCTGGCGTTGCAGGGCACGCTGAAGCAAATCGCGGGCATGCCGCCACCGCGCGACACCATCACGGCGCGCGACATCGCGCAGGCGGCACAGATGGCCGGCGGCGACGTGACACGGGCGCGCGTGGCTGCCAAACGCGTGGCGCAGGCATTTGAATTGGGGAGCGCGAGCGCGGTCGTGGCAGCCCCGCTCGAACAGCTGCTGCTGGCACCGATCAGCGGTGTGGAGGCGGTGTTGCGCACCGCAGCCTCCACGCGCGCGCCGGCACCGCGTCCGGTCGCCGTTGCGCCTGCGCCCGCCGCGGCGGCACCTGCGGGCGGTGGAGGCGGCGGCGCCGCGGCGCTCGCCACCATCCTCAACGAACGCGGACGTGCACTGTGTGCCGCGATGACGCCCATGCTCGCCAAGTTCCCGTTTGCGCCCGACGCTCAGAGCGAGGCCAGCATCGCCGAGGTGAGTGCGATGCTGGCGCCTGGCACCGGCGCCTTGTGGGCGTTCAGGCAGGAGCGACTCGATCCGTTGCTGGAGAAGCAGGGCACGCGGTGGTCGGCCAAGCCGTCCGGCGGCGTTGCGCTGTCGGCGAGCTTCGTCGAGTTCTTCAATCGCGCCGCCGTCGTGTCGGCCGCCCTGTTCCCCAACGATATCGCGTCGCCGCAGTTGCGATGGATGGCGCGTGGCATCACGTCCGATCAGACGCCGTTGATCGTGCTGAAGCACAGCGGCACGGAAGCGCGCTTCGACAGTCGCACCCCGCGCAACGAAGTCATCTGGCCCTCCACCTCCGGTCGCGACGCACGACTCGAAGCGCAGTTCAAGAAGAACAAGCCGGTGGCGGTGGCCACGGCGACGGGCGAGTGGGCGTTGTTCCGCATGGTGGCGCAGGCCGCGAAGTTCGACGGTGCCGGTCGCGTGGAGTGGAATGCGACGGGCAAGGATGCGCGGCCGGTGGTGGTGGAGTTCGACCTGCCGAGCGGCGCTCCGGTGTTGAAGCGCGGGTGGCTGGGCGGGATGACGTGTGTGGCGCAGGTGACGCAGTAGGGGCGGCGGCGTAGGCGGACCGCGAGCCTCGCCTCTGTTTGATCTCAATGCAAACGAATGCGTTGCAGCATCACACCGGTCTTCATACCAAATCCCGAGGCACTGGTGGTCATCTCAAGCTGCCCCGTGAAGTACAGGTAGCGTGCCTCCGGCACGAGGTATTGAATCGCACCTCCCTCGACAAGCTGCCCCTTCGACCAGCGCGTGCCCGCAACTTTTTCGACGTGGCCTTGGCGAACGGCCCAGTAGTCGTTGGTTTTCGTCGACTGACCGCGCACAGTCCACGTATCCCTTGTGGAGCGCGTGGTCGACTCCAGCGCTTCGACCGGAGTACTCACCCGGAATCGGCAGAAGACGCGATTCTGATCGCCGATGCCGAGCTTCTGCATACCGACGCCCGGTTTCGTAAAGAATCGACCGATCTCAAAGTCGCTTGGTTTGAGACTCGCCATGATCTGCTCAGCTTGTGTCGGCATTGCCTTCAGTTTTGCGACAATCCCGGGCTTGAGCTGCATATAGCCAACCAGCTCCGTGCCTTTGTCGAAACCGGCCAGCGTCACGGGGCTTGAGAGATCCATCCCTTTGAGCCAGCCGGTCACATCCTTCGCGCTCGCAAACGACTGTCTCCGTTCGAAGAACTCGAGGGCGGTCGCCGCACCCGCGCGCACGCGCGTCGCCATCCGCCGATAGCCAAGCTGGTACAGCCATTCTTCAGGGGTGAGAGCGAAGTAGCGAGGCATGTCGTTCGGCACGCTGCTCGGCCGTACCGCGGTCCCCTTTCGTGCTGCGTACTTCATCAGGAGTGCATTGAAGAGCGCCGCGCCGAGCAGGGTGATCGCCGAAGCGAGGAGCGCGGCCGCCGCATCGAGATCACTCGAACGTTTCGCTGTCGCCGACTTCTCCAGACATTGTCCGATCAAGCCCGCAGCTTCGAAGGCCATCGTGCCCAACGTCAGAACTCCGAACGCCAATAGTCCAACATCGACGACCTGACCCACGCCGACAAGATGCGCCGCTCCCCAGGCCGCGAACACGAAGGTGGTGATCGCCAGATTCTCGCCAGTAAGCAGCGCCGCGACACTGCTGCGCATTTCCCGAGGCAAGAGCGGAATCGCGCGCCGAAGCACTTCGATCAGGCGCTCACCCTGATCCGACGGCAAAGCCGTGGGTATCGATGTGCTCATGGGAGTCTCTCGCAAAGCGGCGGAAGCGGGCAGAGAAATGCGGCTACGGAATCACATCGCAAGTCTTAAACAGGAAAGTCCGCGGCGAGCACCACGCACAGGGCTCGGCCAGTGGTCGTGCGTCACGGCCGGCAGCCCGCTGTTGCGAGACCCGTCGCTCTCACCTCATCAGCTCCCTTCGCGAGCTGCACCTCGCACGACGCCCCCCGCACACTCGGCGCGCCCGGAATCAGCGGACCGAACGTCACCGTGATGTTGTACGCGCCAAAATCGGCTGCGGTCAGCGCTTGGGCGCGTACATCGAGAAAGCCCCCTGCCAGGTCGACGCATTCCTTCATCACAATGCGTGCATCGAAAGTGCCCGCCGAGGCGTCGTCGTTGCTCGTGACCAGCGATCCGCCGGTGCTGTTCCATGCTTCCAGATATGGATTGGCGATCGAACCTGTCTGTCCGGTCACGCGCATGTCGATCGTACAGGACTTCCCGGGCGCGAACACCAGAAAACGGTCGAATCGCCGACTCGTGCCAAGGCAACTGTTGGCGGTCAGCCGCTGGCCGCTGGTGAGTGCGCCGGCGATCGTCACGCTGCGACAGTTGTCGACATCTTCCTGCTGCGTCACCACGTTCACACTGAACGCGCCCAACGCACCGTCCAGCGACGCCACGCCCAACAACGTGGGGCCGGCCGGAATGAAGAAGGCGCCGGTGGCGCTGGTCGTGCCGATGTTGAACACCGAGCGCGTGGCCGTATCCGCGACGGCGGTCACGCCGACGGGGTCGAACGTGGAGGCGACCGCGAACTGTATGACACGCGGCATGATGGTGCTGACGCGGAAATACTGGTATCGCACGCCGCTTCGTAGGCAATCGCTGGCGGTGATGGTGCCGGTCGCCGTGAAGTCGAGCGTACGATCGGCGATGATGCAGGCCGTCGCCGCGGCCACCGTCACCTGCGCGGTCGTCGTCAGCGTGGTGGTGGTGAATCCACTACCGCTGCCGGTGGCTGTGACGGTGATGGTTGCCATGCCTGGCGATACGCCGAGCACGACTCCGGTCGAGGACACGGTCGCAATCGCGGTCGCGCTCGACTGATAGGCATAGGTGACCGACACCGTGCCGCTTGCCCGCGTCGGATTTGGCGCGAGTGCGGTGCTCTGCCCGACGATAATCGAGGCCGCAGTGGGCGAGACGCTCAGCGCCGTCAGCGCGGGCGGCGCCGCAACCACCGTCACCGGAACGTTCACCGTGCGCGTAGTGGTGCTGAAGCCTGGCCCGCTCGACACAACCGTGACACTGATGCTCGCGATTCCCGGCGTGTTGGCGGAGACCACGCCCGTGTTGGCGACCGACGCGACAGGTGGGTTGTTCGACTGATAGGTCACCGTCGTCGTGACACCACCTCGCGTGGGAAGCGGAGTCGCCCGAATCGTGACGGTCTGACCGACCGCGAGGTTGGCACTCGTCGGCGTTACCTGGAGGGAGTCAAAGGCGTTCGGGGCGGCACTCACGACCACGGGCACGGTCGTCGTCCGCGTGGTGGTGATGAACCCGGTGCCCGTGCCAGTCGCCGTCACCGTAATGATCGTGGTACCGGGCGAGACCCCGGTGACGATGCCCGCCGGAGTTACGGTCGCAACATTCGGCACGGTCGACTCATGGGTCAGTGTCACGCCGACGACAGGGCTGGCCGGGTTTGCGTTGGTCACCAGCGCGATGCTCTGCCCAATGGCGAGATTCGCACTGCTCGGCGTCACCGTTATTGGTCCGAGTGCCGGCGGAAGCGCCGAAATGGCAACGTTCGCCGACGCTCCCTCACCTGTTGACGCGCGCGCCGTGATGGTTGCGTTGCCGGCGCGTACACCGGTCACCCGACAGGCGGCGGCGGTCAGCGTCACGGTCACGATCGACACGTCCGACGAGGTGCAGGTGGCCAGCGTGGGGGTCGTCAGTCCTCCGGTGATCTGAACACTGAACGTGCCGCTCTCGCCCACGTTGAGCGCCAGCGACGTTGGCGACAGCGCCACCACCACTGCCGGTGGATTGCTGACGACGATCGTGGACGTCGCCGGTTGCGTGGCCGTCGTGAAGCCCGTTCCGCTTGCCGTCGCGATCGCGGTGATGACCGCGGTACCCGGAGCCACCGCCGTGACGACACCGCCGGCCACTGTGGCCACCGCTGCTGCGCTGGTGGACCAGGCGTACTGCACGCTGACACTTGTGCCACCAAGGCTGGGCGTCGGAACCAGCGTCACCGTTTGGCTGACGAAAAGGCTCGCGCTGCCAGGAGCAAGGTTGAGCGCGGTGATGGCCGGACCGGGTGGCGGCCCCGGGTTCTGAACGATTCCACCGCCGCCGCCGCCGCCACCGCAGGCGGTCACACCAAATAGCCCGAGTACGAGCCCTGCCCGCACGATCGATGTCATTGTCTGTCTCTCCGAAGCTCGTGGGCGTTACGACGGATCTGCGTTGCAGCGATCTCGCAGTTCGGGCTGTCAGCGGCTCGGGAAGCCCAGACTCAAGCCGATTTTTGCTGCGTAAGTGGTGAACGGCTCGAAACTGCCGACGAGCTGACCACCGCCGCCGTTGAACTCGAAATCACCCAACTGCTGGCGGACTACCTGCACCCCTGCATCGAGATTGACCGTCTTCGTCAGTTTCACCGCCAGACCTGCACCGGCGCCAACGCCCGATCCGTTCGAGCCCGATCCGAAGTTGCTGGTCTGGTGGAGCAGCGCCAGACGAGCGGACAGATACGGGAAGAACTTGCTGGATGAAGTGGCGGGCACCCACCGCGGCTCGAGGAACAGGCCGGTGATGGTCAGCTCGTCGCCGCCGGAGCTATGCTTGGTCCACTGCGCGCCAAGGCCAACCGACAGCGCGCCAAACGACTCGGTCGCGTATAAACGATTGATACGGAACTGCGGCTCGACACCGGCACCGCGAATCGTCGTCCCTTCGCTCCTGATGGACGTCGCCAGGAACGCAAGCTGCACGCCATAGTCTTGCGCCGATTGGGCGACCAGCGGAAAGCTTGCGCCAACAGTCGCCGCGAGCGCCAGCGCGATCGGGCGGAGCGAGCGGCGGGGACGTAAAACGATGACAGGCGCATTCATAAGTGGGCTATTCAGGTGAAGGGTATGAAGGAAAGCCGTGCTTAGCGTGCCCGAACCAACTCACCCACGCTGATGGACGAGACGGACACGGCGCCGTCCTTTCTCGCCACCTCAATGGTGACTTGTGCCGAACGCGTTTGCGGTACGCCGCCGGGTGTCACGCGGAACACGCGAATCTGGAACTGCGAACGGGCGCGAGCCCCGTCCAGTGACTGCAAGGATGGCGTGCCCACCAGCTCGACCGTGTGTTTGTCGCCGTCCTTGAAGAACGCGCCAAGTTCACCGCTCCGCTCTCCGCCACGACGAATGCGTTGCACGATGGCCTCCGCAGCCTGACGGACATCATCGGAGCTCAGTGGCTCAGCGGAGCGGGATTCTGCTTCGCGGGCTGCGGTTCGGTTTGCCGCCAGACTATCGCGGCGCGCTGCCTCACCTGCGGCGACCGATGAAGATACTGCGGCCGAGCTGCTCGCGGGTGCGCCAGCCCCCGCGCCAGGGCGGGGACGGTCCGCTGGCGTCAGCGGCGGAAGGCTCGATGCCGGAGTACGAGATCCTGGAAGCGGTCGGGGAAGCGATCGCGCGGGTGCGTTCGTGGGGGTGGCCGCCGAACCGATCGACGGCGGTGTCCTGGTTGACGCAACCGAGGTCGGCGGGGCGACCCGTGAGTTCGTGGGTTTACCAATTGGATCGGCGGACGAGTTCGATCGAGGCTCGACGGCGGGCGCCGACGGTGGTGGAGAGGCAGACGTTGCCGACGTTTCGGCGGCGGTCGACGCAGGTTCGGCGGTTCGCGCTGCCGTTGTCGCCGAGCCCGTTTCGGCGGGGGTAGGGTTCGTGTCGGAGGTCTTCGACTCGTCCGAAGAGGACGAGAGCCCGTACCATCCGGCGGCCGCAATCAGCAGAACAACCGCCGCGCCAGCCATCGCGCCGCGCGGCACCCCCCGCGCCGGGGCCGCGCTCGTGGTGCTCACTCCCGTTGGCGAAAACCCGGGCATCGGCATCGTCGAGGCAGCGCTATTGGAGACGAACGGAGCTGGGACGTCGCGGTCAACCGGCACCGAACCACTCGCCACGGGGCCCAGGGACGCCGCGCTCACGTCCGCCAACGGGCTGGACCTGTCGCTGGGCACCACCTGCGTAGCACTGAGCGGCGTGACCTCCGCGCGTGCCTCACGAGCCCGCTTTCGCTGCTCGCCAGTTCGACTCCCAATCGGTGGCGTCGAGGGCGAAGCGGAGCGCGGAACCGCCGGCGACACCGAGAACGAGTTGGCGGCGGAATCCAGCGCGCTCGGCGGAGTGACCCCGGAACTGTAAATCGCGGTTGCCGCTGGTCGCACACGCACCGCCACCAGCCCCTCCACCACCGAACCACGCCAGGTCAACACGATGGCGCGCACGATCACGGAGCCCCCGGCGACGGCTCGGACCACACCGCCGCCATCCACGCTGGCGAGCTCGGCCGCTTCGGACCGCCAGTCGAGTCGCTCGGGAACAACCTCACGTCCTCGGCGGTCGAGACAGCGAACCGACAGGGCAGCCATCGCTCCGACATCCAGTTCAAGCGAGGTCGGAGCGACTTCGACGCGGACGACCACCGGAGCGCGAACCGCGACAAGGGCAACCGTGGAGATTGGCGGCCCGTCGGTCCGATCGGCCTGCGCGACCAGCTGCGCGTCACCCAGCGCCAGCGCGCGTACGGTCATCCGAACCGGATCAACCGACACGACCGCCGGCTCGGTGGAGAAGACGAGGACGCCGGAGGTCGATCTTGCACCGCCCGTCGCATCCTTGACTCGCAAGAACAGCGAGGCCTCGTCTCCCACCTCCAGCTCGGACTGCCCGATCGCCAGTTCAATCGTGTCGATCGGCGACTCCACCGCCTCCAGTTCGATCGCGTCACTGGTCTCGTCCGTTTCGACGAAAATCCTGGCCCGACCGGGGCCGATCGCCATCGCGGTGCCGGCCGAATCCACGTGAATGATCGACGGCGCACTCGAACGCCAGCGCAGCGCGGTGGCCTGCACCGCCCCGCCGAGGTCATCGAATGCGGCGGCGTGGAGCGTGACAGTCGCCCCCAATTCGAGCGAGCGACGGTCGGCGTGGAGTCGAAGCTGACTGATCGGGCGACGAACGACCGTGATCTCGATCGACCGACGAATGTTTCCAGCCGACACCTCGATACTGGCCAACCCCGGGTGCACACCGCGAATACTCCCCGGCGCGTCCAGCGTCGCGACTTCGGGTGTGAGGCTGAGCCAGCTCAACGAGACATCGGTTCGGGAGGAACCGGTCACATCGAGCGCCGACACGGTGGGACGCACCACATCACCCACGCGCATGGTCAGCGACGGCGTGCTGACGGTCAAACGAGCGATCGGCGCGGTCTCCACACGCACCGTCGCTTCCGCAAACCCGCCGGCGACCGTGGCCCGAACGATCGCCATCCCGGCGCCGGTGCCGGTTACCCGCCCATCAGCGCGCACGACCATGACGGCCGGATCGCTCGTTTGCCAGCCAACGGTCGCGCCGTCCACCACGTCGCCGGCCTCGGCGCTGACCGTCGCCGCGAAGTCGAGCGCGCCGCCGACGAAGATCGTCGCGCCCGGCGGTGAGATCGTCACCAGCAAGTCGCTCGAGCGGGGTTTGGCGGCGCTCACTCGCCCCGAGTTGGTCGGTACCGGACTGAGGGGCGGACGCGCCGTCAACGCCTGTACGGCGGCGGACCGCTGGCGATGCATGTCTCTCGCCGTGGACGCCAACTGGCGGCGCGCACTTCCGCCATCGTTGGGCAGGTTGGCACCAAACACTTCATGCAAATCGTCCAGCGATGGCCAGCGATTCTCCGGCTCCTTTTCGAGCATGCGCATGACCGCGTTCGCCAGATACGCCGGGCAGTCCGGGCGCAGCTGGCGGATCGGTACCGGCGCTTTCGTGCCGTGTGCCGCGATCAAGGCGTACAGTTCGCCAGTGAACGGTGGACGTCCCGTGAGCATCTCGTACGCGGTGACGCCCAGCGCATACTGATCGGACGCGGGTCCGACCGGACGATCGCTGAACTGCTCGGGACTCATGTACACGGGCGTGCCGATCTGCGTACCCGATTTGGTCAGGCCGCCGCCGTCCACCGCCTTGGCAATGCCGAAGTCGGTGAGTACGACGTCGCCCTTCAGGTTGAGCAGAATGTTGGCCGGCTTGACGTCGCGGTGGACGATCCCCTCCGAATGCGCGTAGGCCAGCGCACTGCAGGCGTGGAGCAGAATCCAACGCGTCTCGTCGATGCCGATCGGCTCGGGGCGGCGGCACAACTCGTCCACCGCGCCTCCTTCAATGAGGCTCATCACAAAAAAGATGAGCTCCTCCTCCTGCTGAACGTCGTGAACGACGATCACGCTCGGGTGCTGGAGCCGCGCCGCGATGCGCGCTTCCTGCAGAAAGCGTTCGGCCATGCCGGGCATCAGACTGAGACGCGGGTCCATGACCTTGATCGCGACCGTTCGCTGCAGCTTCAGGTCGGCGCCAACGTACACCACCGCCATGCCGCCCCGACCCAGCTCACCCGCGATATCGTACGTGCCGACCGTCGCCCGTCGGAGACGTTCCAGCAGGGGGTCGGATGCACCGCGGTCGGTGCCAGCGAAGAGCTCAGTTACCACGAGGACCAGAACGTTCGGGAAGGCGAATCAACAGTCTCGGAATCGGACAGCCACTATACGGTTCCCGATGGCGAACCGATAGGGTTGGTGAGTCAGCGCACACCGTGCGCCACAAACAGCTTGGAGGTGTGCTCACCCACCACGTAGGCGTACCGGCGCGGATCGTCGGCCACCGCGACCGACGCGAGCGAGATGCTGGTGCTCCCGTTCGGCGGTGTTGCATCGAACAATGGAGTCATGGTGCCGGTGACGAGATCGAGTCGCTGCACACGAAACGGCCCATCCCGCACGAACAGCGCGCCGCCATCCACCGACCAGCGCACCGGCGCTTGCGTTGCCAATCCGGGCACCACGTGCCCGGTGTCGGTGGGTCCGCGGTAGCGACGCCCGGCCAGCAATACCTGCGACCCGTCCGGTGACAGCAGTCCCGCCACAGCAAGAGGGGTGCTGGGTGTCACGGGAACGAGCGCACTTCCGTCGATCGGCGCGCGGAAGCACTGATGTGCGCCCGCTGAATGCTCACCGCACAGCAGCACCGCCTGGCCGTCCTGATACCACCCCGTGGCCACCGCGCCCTTGAGACCGCGCAGGTCGATCGGACGCTCCGTGCCCGCGCCCACTGGCTCCAGTCGATAGGCGGTGGAGTCGTTGACCACGCTGACCAGCAGCCACTTGTCGTCCGGAGAAAACGCCACTGGCGCTCCGTCGCCAAGTCGCTCGAGACTACCGTCCGGCTGCCGGATCATCACCGAATAGGATGGCCCGCCGCTGAACGACTGATCGGCGAATGCGAGTCGCGTTCCATCGCGCGAAAAGACCGGATCGTTCGGGAACTCGTGCCACGCCACCTCGCTGTCGGCTGGCGCCTCCGGACCGTGCACCACCAGTCGGAACGGCTCGTCGTCGCGCGAGATCAGGGCCGCGCCGTCTGGGGCGCGATCAAGCAGCACGAGCCCGCCCGGCGCGACCAGCACGTCCCGCACCGCGCCCGCGAGGCTCACCGCATGCACGCGGCGATGCGACGCGTCCGCTCCGGCAGAGTACATCACCTCGTTGCCTTCCAGCGTCCAGAGCGCGCCCTGCACCGACGACTGCTCGGCGGTGAGCATGGTTGCCGCGGCGACCGCCGTGTCGATCACGCCCACACGTCCGCGATCATCGCCCGCCACGGGATGATCCACGAATGCCACCCGCTTTCCATCCGCCGAAACGCGCGGGTCACTGAGATAACCGTGCGATTCGTGCCTGACTTTCCCCACCGGATACTCGAGCCGACTGACACCGTCCACCTGCACGATGATCGCGAGCGACTGACCGTCCGGGCTCCAGTCCGCCTCGCGCACATCGGTCTTGAGCGCGCGAGGCGCCCCACCACCTAACGGCAAGCGGGCAAGCGTACCGGTGAAGACGCGATGGTACAGGTAGGTCGCACCCACCAGCACCGCCATCTCGCCCTGCGCGGAGATCGCCAGCAAATGCGTGCCTGCGGGCGCGATCGATTGCGGCTGCGGTGAATCGGGGCGCAGCAGATTGAGCGCGACGTCGTTCCCCGACGTGGATGCGCTGTACACCACCGCCTTCCCGTCCGGCGCAAACCGTGCGTTGAATATTGACTGCCGACGAAAGGTGAGGTGGTCGTAGCTGATCACGCCCGACGCACCGACCGCGGCAGGCCTGGGCGCAAACCAACCCGCAGCTGCCCCTGCCGCCAGCAGTACACCACCCGCAGCGATGGCGCGCAGACGCGAGGACTTGGACACCGGCGATGCCCCCACCATGCGCACGCTGCCGACACCGGTCGAACTGGGCGCGGCATTGAGTGCGGCGGCGAAATCCGCTGCCGACGCGAAGCGATCCGCTGGCAAACGCTCCAGCGCCTTGAGCACCGCCGCTTCGACGTCCGGCGAAATCGTATGACGCTGCGGCGTCAGCGGTTGCGGCGTACCCGTCAGCACGCGCGTGACAATCGCCTGCACCGTCGCGCCGGTGTATGGCGGCTCACCCACCAGCATCTCATACGTGGTCGCACCCAACGCATACACATCGCTGCGCGGACTGATCTCGCGCTGCCCCATCGCCTGCTCGGGCGACATGTACTGCGGCGTGCCGAGTGACATGCCGGTCTCGGTCATGCGCGAATCGGCGCTGCTGATCGCGAGGGCGATCCCAAAATCCGCCACCAGGGCGCGTCCATCATGCAGCAGGATGTTCTCCGGCTTCACGTCACGATGGATGACGCCCTGTCGATGCGCATAGTCGAGCGCACTGGCCACTTCGGAGGCGATGCGCACCGCGTCGGCGATCGGCAGCTGCTTCTCGCGCGACAGCCGTCCACGTAGCGTTTCGCCTTCGATGAACGGCATGACGTAGTAGACCACGCCACCCACCGAACCCGAATCGAACAGCGGCAGAATGTGCGGGTGCTGCAAATGCGCCGTGACCTTGATCTCGGCGAGAAAGCGATCGGCACCGATGATTGCCGCGAGTTCCGGCCGCAACACCTTGAGCGCGACATCGCGGTCGTGCCGGATGTCACGTGCGAGGTACACCATCGCCATACCGCCCTGTCCGATCTCGCGCAAGACGAGGTAGCGGCCATCGAGCGCGGTCTGTACATCCGGTGGCGGCGACATGCTATCGCGCGGACTTCTCCAGCATCGCCAGCCGAACACGCGCCGGGCCGACGTCGCCGTTCAGTTGCACGGACTTCTGGTACATCGCGATGGCGCCCTTGAAGTCCCCCTGCTCTTCGAGACGACGCGCGGCGGAGAGCGCCTTCGCCGCTTCCAGTTGATTGGGGCCGTCGGTACCGAGGTCCTTGCTGGCCGCCTTGACGCGGATGCCCGGAAGCTTGAGTCCTGCGTTCACCTTGGTGGCGAGTTGATCGATCAACTTGAAGATCTGATCACCTTTGCCGGAGACCTCGTCGCTCCACTCCCACGCGCCCGTCTCCGTGTTCACCGAACGCACGGTGAGTCGCATGTCCATGTTCGGGAGGACGACAAAGGCGCCGAGCAGCATGTGCCGAACGCCGAGCAGCTTGCCGACCTTGGCGGCCGTGGCTTCTTCGACTCGGCCCGCGGTGGTGAGGTTCTGTTCGGCGAGAATCTTCTGAATGTTCTGCCGCTCGACGATCTCGATGCGCGGATTCGTGGCGATCGCGTTGGCGAGCATCACCTGCATGCCGATGGTAAGCGCGGCGAACTCCTCGCGCTTCACCATCGCGGCGCTCTCGAACTCCATCACGGCGACGGTGGGCCTGCGCTCGGCGACCACCGCCTGCGCCGACGCGAGGTTGCTGGTCGCGCACGTCAGCAGCGTCGTGATGACGAGCTGCGCGCACCGTGCCGCGAACGAACGTCGCGACGTATGTTGCGGAGTGCGCCGAAAAGAATACCAACGAGTATGCTGCATGGTGTACCGATCTCGAGGTGAGTGAGTGCGGTCGTGCTGGGAGACAACTTGCGGCGTGTTCGTGTCGGGCGTCAACCGTACGAGCGATGTTCTGCTCAGACGTAGTACAAGAGAGTACAACGAGAGCGCAGCGCATGTACCGCAGTCGCCGCGTGAACTCCCCGTGAACCCGCGATGCCAAAGACCTGTCCTACCTGCGACACCACGTACCCCGATTCGCTGACGTTCTGCCCGAAGGATGGATCAGGGCTGCGTGCAGTCGACGCGCGCGATGACCTGATCGGTGAGGTGATTGCAGAACGGTATTTGGTAACGGATCTGCTGGGTCAGGGTGGGATGGGCATGGTGTATCTCGCACAGCACGTGCGCATTCCGCAGCAAGCCGCCATCAAGTTACTGAAGACGACCCGCGGTGCCGATCCGGCACAAGGCGCGCGATTCAGGCAGGAAGCGGAAGCAGCCAGTCGTATCGCGCACGATCGGGTGGCGCGAGTGTACGATTTCGGGACAACCGCGAACGGCGATCCGTACATCGCGATGGAGTACGTGCCTGGGCGGACGCTCAGAAGCATGTTGGACGAGAGGGGCGCACTCGATCCGGGCGAGGCGGCGCAAATCCTCTACATGATTGCCGAAGGCCTCGATGCGGCGCATCGCATCGGGATCCTGCATCGCGATCTCAAGCCCGAGAACATCATGATCGTGGAGGAGCCCGGTGGGGCGCTTCGCGTCAAGGTGCTCGACTTCGGGATCGCCAGGATCGCGGGGACGAGTGATCGGAACGCGCTCACACAGGTCGGCTTCATCATCGGTTCACCGGCGTTCATGAGTCCCGAGCAGGTGCGTGGCGGCGCACTCGATGCGCGCAGCGATGTCTACGCACTCGGCCTGCTCGCTTTCGTCAGTCTCACCGGTCGCATGCCCTTCTCGGGCGAGACGCTGGAAGCGGAAATGCACTCGCGGCTGATCGATGCGCCGACATCGCTGTCGCAGGTGGCGTCGCAGGTGGCCTGGCCGAGCGCGTTGCAGCAGCTGTTCGATCGCACCTTCGATCGTGACGTCGAGCAGCGTCCGGCGGGGGCGCTGGCGTTTGCGCGCGAGCTCTACGACATCGTGACGCAGTGGACCGGGGCGACGGCACCACCGGGGTTGATTGCGCCGTCGGCGATGGCGACGGTGCCGAATCCGTCGGCAGCACCGCTGTCCTCCGCCACGCAGGCGTTGTCGACGGCATCTTCAGGAGTCGCACCGCATGCCGATGCGTCGTGGCGCGCCGCCAAGAGCCGTGCCGACGCGACGGAAGCGCGCGCGAACGGCGGCGGTCGTCTCGCACTCTATGTCACGCTGGGTACGGTCGTTGTCGCGATTGCGGCGGGGGCATATCAGTGGTCGGCCCGATCCTCCGGCGCGCCATCAGGGCTCGCCGGAGGCGGCGACAGCGCATCCAGTACCGTTACAACAGCGCCGGCAGCATCGCCCGCATCCCCAGCGAGCGTCGCACCGGGGAGCAACGCCGCAGATAGCAGTGCGATGGCGACGCGCGGAGCGCCGCCCGCCACACCCTCCGGAACCTCCGCACCCTCCGCAACCGCGAAGCCCCCAGGAGCCGGCTCGGCGGGCGCCAGTTCGAATGCGGGTTCGAATGCAGGTTCGAGTGCGGGTTCGAATGCGGGTTCGAGTGCGGGTTCGAGTGCGAACGCGAAGAGCGCGCATGATGAATTGCGCGCCCTGATGAACCGCTTCGATCGTGATGGTAGCGCGACGGTGGCGCGCGACGTGGTCAGTACGCTCGAGACGCTCCGTCCGCGTCTGGAGGCCTCGCTCGATCAGGCCTGGGCCGACTTCTACCTCGGCATGTCACTCGCCACACTCGGCGACAACGCAAAAGCGTGCACGGCGCTCGAGCGGGCGCAATCACTCGGCGAGAACTCGGTGGTGCGAACCGAAAGCCTGGAGTGGCGCGTGCGGCTGCGCTGTCAACCGGACGGACAGCAGTAGGGCCGAACGGCTGCACCTGCAACAACTGCAACAGCAACTGACTATCACGGATACGAGCGGATCAACTGCGATGATCTCGCGGATACGGCAACAACCACATAGAAAAGTTGTTCGCAGTACCCGCGTGAATCCCTGTTCAATCCGTTCCTATCCGTGATAGTCAGTCGCTTGTGTTGTTGCTGTTTTGCTGTTGATGCTTTTGCCTAGAGTGTGCTTCGACCATTGTCATTGCCGCGTGATCCGCGTGGCTGCGCGGCGCGACGTTCGCTGCTGCCATTGCTGCGTGACGGAGCTTCACGCGCGCGCTCCTGCTGTGGTGCGCGCTGTTCGACGCGGGGCTCCGATCTCGGCGCGCTCTGCGCACGGCGATCGGAACGCTCCATGCGTGGAGACGACGGGGTGTCGCGACGATAGCTCTCGTTGCGCATTTCGGCCGATCGTCCGTTGTTCTCGCGGGGTGCACTGCGAACGGCTTCGGGGGCGATCGTCATCTGGGCGCTGCGCGACGACGGCTCGTTGCGCCGGTACTCGGGCGCGGCCTGGCTGCTGCGCGAATCCCGCGGTGAGCCGCGCTCCGATCCATTGCGATAGCCGTCGGGTGTGGCGGCCGGACGTTCGGCGCGCGGCTGAGCGCCGCGTGAGAGGTCGCTGCCGTACGGGAAGCCGCCGCGAGCATCGCGTCCGTCGCGCGGACTGTTGTTGCGGCCACGATCGCGGTCGTCGCTGCGTCCATCGCGGTAGCCGTTGCGATACCCATCACGACGGCCGTCGAAGTAGACGTCACGATGCACGCCGGCGTAGCGGTCGACGTTGCGATAGTTCACCGAACGATGAATGACGCCGCGGTTGAGATACACGTCGCGATATCGCGGGTTCACGTAGACGTTCGTGATCTGAATGAACGGACGTGAACGTGCGCGCCAGCCGCCACCGTACGCGAAGTAGGCGTCATTCCAGCCGTTGTAGTACACCGAGCGCAGACGCCAGTCGAGATCGTAGTTGAGCCAACCGCCAATCGGAAAGCCGACGCCGAACGACCAGTAGCGACTGGCAAACCCGACGTTGTAGATCGGGCGCGTGTAGACAACGACCGGATCATACACCGGTACGTAAATCACCCGCGCTTGCGCGGGCACGATGACGTAGTTGTCCGCGTCACGCACCACCTGCTGCTGCGGTGTGGTGACGAGGTTGCCCTGGCTGTCGGCCATGCGGCGCATGCGCTGCACCGCGGCCATCACATCGCTCGACTGGTTGGCGTAGGCGCGACCTAACGTCGCCGTCCAGTCGCTTTTGTCGGCCATCATGTTGAGCGCCGACGCGTAGTGCGCGACGGACTTGACGCTGACGTCCCACGACTGGTCGTCGATCTCGGCGGTGCCATTGGCGCGCACCCAGCGCGCCGCTTCCTCGACCTGATCGGGGAAAGTGGCCGCCACCAGCACCTGGGCCAGCAGCGCGTCGGGATAGAGCGCGATCGGACCGACGAGGTTGTCCAGCTGATTGTCGCTGTAGCGTTGCTGGTCGTACGCATCCACCGTCTGCGCATCGAGGTGCTGCGCGAACGGGGGTGACGTCAGCGCCAAGGAAAGCACGACGAGGGGAACCAACGATGCACGGGACATGTGCCGCTCCGGGAAGGAACAGTGCAGGCGGGAATCGTTACGATGGTCGGCATTTTTCGTACCCGTCGCTGTGGAGTGCCGATCATCATACCAGTCAACGACTTAGCGATGCTCGTGCGCCTCCACCGTTCCCGCTTTCAGGACGGGTCGAGTGTCCCAAGTGGACACTTGCGCGCTGCTCCTGCTCACGGCAACCTCGCCGTTCTCGCGGCACCGGCGCCTTATCGGCGCGACGGCGAAACTCACCGGCGCACGGGGGAGAATCCGGGTCGGACCGGGGTATGCTGCGGTTGGCGAGCGACTGCACCCAGTCATGGGGGCTGACACGCACGCCGACTTGCCACGTAGTTTTGGGCAGGTACCAACGCCCCCTTTTCCTCACCAGACCATGTCCAGAATCCGAATCGCCATCGCCGCCGCGGCCGTGATGCTCTCACTATCGGCCGTCACCGCCACCGCGCAGCGCCTGTTCGCCGACGTGACTGGCAAGTGGACGTTCACGACTGAAACGCCAAACGGCAGCAGCAACTCCATCGGTACGTTGAAGCAGGACGGCGAGGCTCTCACCGGCACGCTGGAAATCGATCAGATGGGGACCGCGAACCTCGCCGGCACCGTGAAGGGCGACACCGTCCGCTTCACCTTCACGCTCGACATGGGCGGTCAGCAAATGCAGATCGCGAGCACCGGTGTCCTGAAGGACAAGGACAGCATGTCGGGTCAGATGGAACTGGCCGGCATGGGCGCCTTCCCGTTCGTCGGCAAGCGCAACCCGTAGGACATCGTCCGGCGGTTCAAGCGTGAACGCACGCGTGTAGCAGCGCGAGCGGCATCGCGTATTGCCGAGTGTGCACTATCGCGTGCCCTCGAGATACCGAAAGACGGCGTCGTTCAGTGCGCGCTGCGCCTGGTCGGCGCCGTTGAGGTTTGCGTAGCTGGTGGTGTTGAATGCGGCGATCACGACACTCGCGGTGCGCGGATTGAACCACAGAAACGCCCGAAAGCCGGCCTGCGAGCCGGTGTGGCCGATGATGCGCTCGCTGCCGCGCGGGTAGAGAAAGAACGAGAGTCCCATCGCGCCGTCGTTCGGCATGGCTTTGTCGAGCGGAACGACGGCGCGCCACATCTCGTCGAATGATGTCCGCGAAAGAACCGTGTCGAACAGGCGCCGCCGTGCCGCATCACCACCGGTGTCGTTGGTGAGAAAGGCTGCATAGGTCAACAGGTCACTCAACGGTGCATTCCACCCTCCGTTTGGGATCGTGATGCCGGGGTCGAAATCTCGCCCGTTCGCGACGATGCGTACTGCCTTCGAACTGGAATCGCGTCGCACGTCGTAGTTGTTGCTGCGATGGTCCGCGAGATGATACGGCGTGGTATTCACGTAGCTGCCTGTGAGGCCGAGTGGCGTCCAGATGTTCTTCTGGATGTAGTGAATCCAGGGATCGCCCGTGAGCTGCTCGATGACGCGCGCGAGATACACGAAGGCGGGGTTGCTGTAGCCGTACTGCGCGCCGGGGGCGAAGAGCAGCCGCTGATATGGCATCATCGACACGAGCTGTTCCCATGTCGTCGGTTCGAACGGCTGCCACGTACTGCCATCGCCGTAGGGCCAGGTTCCGTTGCGCGTGCCGGCACTGTGCGAGAGGAGCATGCGCAGTGTGATGTCGTCCATCGACCCGACGGGAGCGTGGATGCGGCGCAATTCGGGGAGGTAGCGCGTGATGCGATCGTCGAGGGTCAGCTTGCCGCGGTCGCGCAGTTGCATGATGGCGACGGCCGTGAGCGTCTTGGTGATCGACCCCCAGTGATAGATGGTTGCGTCGTCGACCGGCTGCGCGAGCGCGCGATCGGCAAGGCCGACGTTCACGCGCCCTACCGGCTTGCCGCCCTGCGCCGCCAGCAGCGAGGCGCCGACCACGCTATCGGCCCGCGTATAGGCGCGAAACACAGCCTGCAGCGCGGCGAAGCTCGTGTCGACTTGCGCCGAAAGCACCACGGGGGTGACCGCGATCGTAATCGCGAGTGTCAGCGCGTATGCAAGCGTGTGCGTGAGCGCGAGCGACGCCGACGCGACGAGCGCAGATCGAACGGGTCGCAACAGACGTGCGAGGCGGGGAGTGAGCATGCAGCGAAGCTACTTCGCGATCGACCGTCGTGATCGCCGATGGGGCGACCCTTGACGCGATATATCGCAAGTACTATCGTACGTTATAACGTGCGATATATCTACCGATACATCGTCAGATGTATCGACAGATGTATCGTCATCACTTCGGAGGTGGGACATGTGGCATCAAGCGAACTCGGGTTGCGATGGGCGCGGGAAGCGGGGCGGCTGGAGCGGATTTGACGCGGACTTCAGCGCATTTTTCGGCGGCGGCGGACCCAAGCGACGAGGGCCGTTTGGCGGCGGGCGCATGTTCGATCAGGGGGATCTCAAGCTGGTGATCCTGCGGTTGCTGGACGAGAAGCCGAGACATGGCTACGAGATCATCAAGGAACTCGAGGAGCGGTCAGGCGGACGCTACACGCCGAGCGCCGGCGCGGTCTATCCGACGCTGACGATGCTCGAGGATCTGGGTTTTGCCATCGCGACGCCGGAGGACGGCGGGAAGAAGGTGTACGCGATCACCGACGCTGGGCGCGCGCATCTCGCCGAGCACCGCCCCATGGTGGACGAGCTGTTCGATCGCGTGAGCCAGATCGGTGACGCGGTGTTCGGCGACAGTGTGCGTCCGGCGCGCGACGCGATGATCGGGCTGGCGAAGGAGTTCGGTTCGGCGATGATGAACGGCCGACGGAGTCCGGAGCAGATCGCGCAGATCGCCGCGATTCTCGAGCGGGCGACGGCGGAGTTGCGCGGTCTCGACGCGCGATAGGCGCGTGCAGGACGGGAGCCGGGAGGGGAGCAGGAAGGGCGCATGACCTGGTGGACGCGCCGCTGAACGCTGGTACGTTTGGGGCGCGCCATCGCCGCTCACATTCAGCGAACTACCTCGTGCTCCCACTCCGTCCGACTCTTGCTCTGCTCATGCCCGCAACGCGGTCTCAGTTTCGCCCGGGGTCGCGTTTGCGTGCGATCACGATGCTCGGCGCTCTGACGCTGACGGCATGCGCACGTGCGTCGGTGGCGGTCGCGCCGGCACGCCAGCCCGCCGCGGGCCCTGCCGTGCCGATTTCAGCGCCGGCGACGAACGCGCCCTCGGCGGCTTCCCGGGCGATCGTTCCCAACCCGACTGCGCCGAAGGTGCTCGTGCTGGCAACTGGCGGCACGATTGCCGGTGTGCAAGACGCGCCGGGAACGCTTGGCTCGTATCGCGCCGGTACACTCACCGCCGAGCAGATCGTGGCATCGGTGCCCGAGCTCTCCCGTTACGCGCGGGTGGAGGCCGAGCAGTTTTCCAATGTCGCGAGCACGCTCGTGACGCCGGAAATGTGGGTGCAGTTGGCGAAGCGCATCAACGTCGCGCTGCAGCGGAATGATCTGGCTGGAATCGTGGTCACGCACGGCACCGATCGACTCGAAGAGACGGCGTTTTTTCTGTATCTCACCGTACGTTCGGACAAGCCGGTCGTGGTGGTGGGCGCGCAACGTCCCGCGACGGGCATCAGTCCGGACGGACCGATCAATCTGCTGAGCGCGGTGCGCACGGCGGCGTCACCCAAGGCGGTGTCGAAGGGTGTGCTGGTGGTGATGGACGATCGCATCCTCTCGGCGCGCGAATCCCGTAAGCTGTATCAGCGGACGGGCGGCTTCGACACGGGCGACATGGGCATGCTTGGCGTAGTGGCGTCGCAGGGTCCCGAGTTCTTCTTCGCACCGGTGCGTCGCTTCGGCACGCGCAGTGAATTCGACCTTGCAGGCGTGGACACGTTGCCGCGCGTGGAGCTCGCGATGTCGTATCCGGGTGGCACAGGACCCACGTTCGCGGCGAATCCCAAGGGTGTCGTGGTCTCGACGACGGGGATGACGCGCGCCGAAGGTGTCACGTATCGCGCACTGCGTCAGGCGGGGGTGGTCGTGGTGACGTCATTCACATCGGGTGAGAACGTGAATGGGGGCGGCGGTGGTGGTGACGGTCCGCCACCCGCCGCGACGCCCACCGCAGCATCCGCACGTCCGGACAGCGCACCGCGTCGCGACTCGATCACGCGCACCGAACCTCCGGTACCGCCGTCCGTCACGGCGTTGCATCTCACGGCGGGGAAAGCGCGCATTCTGCTGATGGTCGCGCTGACACGCTCGAAGGACGCGCGGGAGATTCAGCGGATGTTCAACGAGTACTGATGATTTGCGAACGGGCGATGAGGATCGGCGCGCGATCGCGAAGAGGCACTCCGATGCGACTACCGCCTGTCGCGCACGAACGCCGAGCGCTGTCTCCCCGCAACGCGGAATGCCAGCACCGGCGTTCCGCGCTCGCCGTTGGGTCCTGCGCCTCTGGTCGTGCGGACGGCCACACTACGCCAGAAGATGAGGTCCTGCAGCAGCGAGTCGCCGCGGATTTCGCTGCGACTCTCGATGACCTGCTCACCAACCTGGAAGACGCTCACGAGCATGCCGCCGGTGTACGTATCGTCGATGAGAATGCCGTTGTTCTCGTCCGTGACATACTTGCCAGCGGCCGCATCGACGGTGCGCAGCGTGTAGTTCTTCATGCCACGCGTGCTGTCGTTGTTGTAGACATGTCGCATCCGATAGGCGCCGGGCTGACTGGTGCGTGCGAAGTTGAGCGTGACCGGCACGGAGAGTTTGATGCTGTCGGCGCCGCCGTAGTTGGTGAGTGTGCCGCGCCATGTGCCCACCCAGGATTCCGGGAAGCTGGGCGCCTGCGCGCGAAGCTGAAGCGCCATCAGCACGCCGGAGAGCAGCCAAGTAAATGCGGCCATGGTTACGATTCGCACGAACGCTGCGGCACGGCGACGTGCCGGTCGTACTGGAGCAGCAGCGAGCGGCTGGATCGTGTTCATGGATTGCGATTGAGACAGCCGACGAAGCGCGGATTGGGAAGTTCGGTTTGTGGAATCTGCACGTTGACGTCGCTGCCGTAGCTGCCACCCAAGTAGTAGCTACCGCTCGGGAAGGTCGTGGCGGCTGTGCGTCCGTACTGACGGATGAGACGTCGCAGATCGCCAAGCCGCTGACCGGTACCGAAGAGCCAGAAGGCGCGTTCGCGAAAGAGCTGGTCGATGCGCGCGCCGTCGGTGCCGGCATCGGCGAGTGATCCGAGCGCTGGCGTTGCGCTGCTGCGCAATGCATTCAGCAGGCCGAGTGCAGACGTCGCGTTGCCTCCGCGCAACGCGGCCTCCGCCTCGATGAGACGTGCCTGGCGGCCACTCGCCAGCACAGCGCTGCTGCCGTTGTTGGGATAGAGCCCGGGCGCGTACACGATCGTCACGCCATCGAAGCCGGCGCCGATCGACGACGTGGCGACCCGGGGGTCGGCGGCGGTGACGAAGTCGAGACCGGTGGCGCCTTCGCGGTTGGCGACGGTGATCTGTTTCTGATTGTTGATGATGCTTGGAATGCCGTTGAGCTGACGCGAGTTTGCCGCTGCGTACTCGACGAGGTACTGGTACGTCGTCGGCACCGCATTGACCGCCGTCGCCGCGTCTGCCTGTCGACCGCGTTGCAGCAGGGTTCGCGCGCGTCCGATACGCGCGAGGTTCGCCGTGCGTGCGCTGTCGGCGCCGAGGGTGAGGGCCGCATCAAAGCTGGCGAGGGCGGAGTCCAACAGCTGCGCGGTGTTGAGCGGCTCGCCATACACCGTTGCGCCATCCACCACGCGACTGAGCGACACGCCAGCGCAGTACGTCTCTGACAGAAAGAGCTTGGTGAAGCCGGCGAGCGACAGCAGCTCTGACGACTGCGCGCGCGATGCGGCGAGACCGGTAGCGCCTGGTGCGGCCGATGCGGTCACCGCCGTCGCCGCGACTTCGGCGGCGAGACGCGCGGCGTGCAGACGCTGATACAGTCCGTTCTCATCCCCTACGCCGGTGGTGGCGCGACCGTTGAGTGCCTTGAACACAAGCGGATGCGAGGTCGTGAACTCGTCGGCGAGTGTGCCACTGACCGTAATCTGCCCTGCGTCCGCGGCATAGATGCCGGCGAACGCGTTGAGCGCGCCGGCCCGCAGCGCTTGCGCACCGACCGCGTTGTCGAGCGCGGACGGTGTAACGACGTCGGGCGCATTGACATCGGTATTGCACGCGGTGGCGAGCGCGTAAACAGCGATTCCGAAGCTCAGACGTCGCCCGGCCGATCGAATGTGGAGAGTGGTCATGGATCAGTATCCCAGGCTGATGCGCGTAATCCAGTAGCGAACGGCGGGCACTGTGGGGTAGTCGCGCGTACGGTCGGAGTCGTCGAGTCGCGTGGAGACTTCCGGATCGATACCCGTGTAGTCGGTCCACAGTCCGAGATTGCGCCCGGTGAGCGTAATGGCCGCGTTACGTGCCCGCAGCTTGCGGGCAATGGACGTCGGCGCGGTCCATGTGACGCCGACCTCGCGCAGACGCATGAACGACGCATCTTCGGCGAAGCCAGCGTAGGTGAACAGCCGCGCGGTCACGGCTCGCGCCTGTTCGGTCGCCGACGCGTTGGGGTCGGTGAGCCCCTGACAGACGTTGGCGAAGCAACGATTCAACTCCGTCGCGTTCAGTTTGCGGTACCCGCCGCGGTAGTCGAGCAGCGCGCTCACACGAAGGCCGTACTTCGGAAAGCTGATGCCGTTGGTGAGCGAGAATTCGTGAGTCGGAGTGGACGGCCCGTTGTACGTGGCGGTGTCGCCGAGAACGACTTCTGCCGGGTCGACAGCGCCGCTGCCGTTCGCGTCGGCGAAGCTGACGATGGGGCGCGTCCACAGACCGCTGATCGGATATCCGATCTGATCCCGAATGACACCGGCCGGTCGAACCGTAGGGTCGAGTTTGAGGATCCTGTTGGTGTTGGTGGAACCGGTGAAGGTGACATCCCAGCCGAATCGCGCACCTTCGAGCAGACGACCGTTGCCCGAGAACTCCCAGCCACTGTTGCGGATGGCGCCAAGATTTTCGAGACGACTGCCACCGCCGAGCGAGCTGGCGATTGCTCGTGACACGAGCGCGTCCTTGCTCTTCTTGTCGTAGTAGGTGAGCTCCATGGTGAGTCGGCCATCGCGCACTTCAGCGTCGAGTCCGCCCTCGAACTCCGTTGAGCGTTCGGGCCTGAGTCCGGTGTTGCCGATCGCGATGAGTTCAACCGCGTTGGCGTTGGCACCGTTGACGGTAGCGGTGAACGCGTTGTAGTAGCGCCGCGCCGCCAGCGCACCCGGTTGCACCCCAGACGCGCCATAGGCCGCACGCGCACGCAGCGACGTGATGCCGGGAACGGCCGGAAACCAGGTCTCGCGATTCAGCAACCACGAAACACTGGTCTTCGGGTAGTAGACGCGCTTGAAATCGTCGCCGAATGCGCTGTTGCCATCGGCTCGCACCGCGCCGGTCAGATAGAGGCGCTCGCGAAATCCGAAGGTCTGTTCGATGTACTGACCGAACGTCGCCGCTTCGACCGTGCCTTCGCTGAGCGCCGATGTCTGCGCGCCGTTGGCCGTCTGCGAACTCGGCCCGAGCTGCTGGCCACTGATGTCGGTGGTGTACTGCAGGTCGCGGTAGTACTGGGAGCCGAGCGCCGTACGACTCGTGATGCCGTAGCCGAGGGTGAACAGCGCATTGAGACTCAGATCGCCGGTATAGCGATACAGCGACGCGCGTTGCAGCGCGCGCTGTCCGTTGCGCGCCACACCGAGGTTGGGCCCTTGACCGCGACGCTGCAGCAGATCGTTCACGCGCCCGGTGTAGTCGAGACCTGCCGAGGCCTTTGCCGACAGCCATGACAGCGGACGCCAGTTGCCCGTGGCCGCCGCGGTGAAGCGCGAGATGTCCTGAAAGTACTCCTGCGCGAAGATCTCTCCGGGCCGGAAGAACTGGTACCCATCGTTGGCATCGCGAAAGCCGCGCCCCTGGAGCGCATTCAACATGATGCCGTTCTGGAAGGTGCCGTCGTACGGCAAACGCGTGCGGCTACGATTGAATCCGACGTTGAGCGCGACGTCCGCCTGCGGCGCCAGCTGAATGTTCACGTTCGTTCGCAGACTCGCCCGCGACAGCGAATTGGGATAGCGCTGTGCACTGCCGATGTCCGCGCCGCCGCGCTCTGCGCTGACACGCTCGCGTTCAACTGCCGGCATTTCGAGCACACCACGCTCGCCCTCGTATTCGGCAGACGAGAAGTAACGCACCGACTCCGAGCCGCCCGATACCTGGAGGCCGTACTGCGCACGCTGACCGGTGCCGAGGGGCGTGCGCCCGTCATCGTTGAGCGGCGAGTAGCGACTCAAACTATCGGCGGTACAGGTGCGCGCAGCGATGGTGTGGCGAAAGCACTGCGTGGCCACCCCGGCCGTCGTCTTCCCGAATTGATACCAATTGTCCGGAAACTCAGAAGGCTGGGTGATCGCGCCGTACTCAGAGTACACGTTCCACTGCGCCGCGCCGGCCTTGCCGCGCTTGGTGCGGATGTTGATGACACCGTTGGCGGCGTTGGTGCCGTAGAGCGTCGATGCGGACGGCCCCTTGATGATCTCGATCGATTCGATCTCTTCGGGATTGATATCGTTCAGTCGACTCGGCCGCTGACCGCCGAGCGTACCGGAGACGGCACCCACGCCGGTGTAGTTGGGTGCACCTGACTCGACGCGAATGCCGTCGACGAAGACGATCGGATCGTTCGACAGCAGCGTGCTGCTCAGTCCGCGCACGCGAATGCGAGAGCCGGCGCCCGTCACGCCACTGCCGTAGAGTACCTGCACGTTCGCTCCGCGTCCGGCGATCAGATCGGTGAGGTTGGTGATCGGAGCAGTCGCGACCACCGAGTCGGCACGAATCTGCACAATGCTGTTGCCCACTTCGGCGCGCCGTTGATCGCCAGACGCCGTCGTGACGATCTGTTCGAGGCGACTGGGCGCTGGTTCGAGTACGAAGTCCTGCGTGATCGTCGCGTTGTCGCTGGCGACACCTCCTCGCGACTGTGGTGCGTAACCCAGTCGACGTGCGGTCACGGTGAACGGACCGACCGGCACTCCGATCACGCGATACGCACCGTCCGTATCGGTCACGGTCAAAGCATTCACACCGGATACAGTGATGTTCACACCAGCGATACCCTGGGCCGTGCGCATGTCACTGACGCGTCCACGAATGATCGCGGCGAGCACGCGTTCGGCCGGGATGACCGTCACCTGACCTTGTGCGGTCACCAGCACAGACCACTGCGTGCCCTCTACCGCTGCTGCCAGTGCGTCGGCGGCGCTGACCGCCCGCCGATGTACAGTCACGAGCGTGTTGGATCGCGCGACGGCTTCGCCGTATGAGAGTCCGAGCTGCGCCTGATTGGCGATCTGCATCAGCGCCTGCTGCAACGGCACCTGATCGACCTCCACTGACACACGGCGCGCGAGCGCCGCCGGCATTTTGACGCGCCCTTCACGAACCGTGTTGAGCGGGACATAGGCGAGCTGACGTCCAGCATCGCGCGAGGCGACGGACGGCTGCTGCGCCGACATCTGCACCGTCTGCAGCGACAGCAGCACCGCGCCGAACGACGTGATGAGTATGGGACGTCGCACCATCAGCGGGATCCTCCTCGGGATGTCTGGCGCACGATGATCGTGTCACCGTTGCGTTGATGCGTGAGCGCGAGTGGCATCGTGATCGCGTTGAGTACGGCACCGAGCGAGGTGAGCGGCATATCCACGGTCACCTTCTCGGTTCGTAGCGTCGCGGGCTCGAAGCGCACCGTCACATCGAACCAGCGTTGCATCGCATCGGCGATCTCACCCACAGGCGCCGAGCGATAGGTGAAGCGTCCGCGTGTCCAAGCCAACTCATCATCGATGTTGCTGCTGTGATCGACGAGGACCATGCCTGCGGCCGCGAGAGTCGCACGGTCACCCGGATTGAGCACCGTGTTCGGCGCCGTGCGTTCGGCGCGGGTACGCACCGTCACCTGCCCTTCGGTGACGAGGACACGCACCGGTGTGGCGTCGTCGTACGCGCGTACGGCAAACCGTGTCCCCAGATCTTCCGTCCACACGCCACGTGCGCGCACAACGAACGGGCGCTTCGCGTCGTGCGTGACGTGAAAGATCGCTTCGCCGGTCAGCTCCAGATCGCGCGCGCCCGTATCACCAAGGCGCACGAGCAGGCGCGATTCGGCGCCGAGTTCCACGACCGAACCATCACGTAATGTGACAGTGGCACGCTGGCCGCGAGCCGTACGGTACTCGCGCGCGGCGGTCGCGCTGCCCGCGCCGCCCTGGACGGTGGCGCGTTCGCCGCGAAGCCAGACCGCGCCACCGACGGTGATGACTGTGACCGCTGCGGCGGCAGCCAGGCCGCGTGCGAGCAGCGAACGACGGCTGCGCTGTTGGCCAACGCGCTCGAAGCTGCGCGGCGTGCTGACGCGTGGAAGCGGAAGCGTGTGGCCACCGCCGACGTCCCGCTCGGTTTGACGCGAAAGCCGCCGCCGCTCGAGCTGTTGCCACGCACGTGTGACTGCGTCCTGATCGACGACGGGCGCTGCCAGTTGCCATGCGTGCTGCAGTTCGCGCACGGCGGCGGCGCGTGTTGGGTCGGCGTCGATCCAGGCGCGAAGGTTGCGCGATTCGTCCGGGTTCGCTTCGCTGGCAAAGAACCGGGCGAGTCTGTTCAGTTCGTCAGCGTCGAACATTGGTCGGCTGTGGGCGAGTCGCTACTGGAGGGGTCATGCTCCTTGGACACGCGTCCTCCCCGACCTCCCTGTATCGCGGACGCAGGCTGTTGTCAGCGCGTCAGGAAATCGCGCACCGTATGCACCGTTGCGAGCATGAGCGAGCCGGCCAGCCCGTGCACCGCCAACCGCAGCGCCTTGAGCGCACGCGACATGTGCAGCTCGACGGTCTTTGGACTGATCTCGAGCGTACGGGCGATCTCGGAGTACGACAACCCGCCTTCGCGACTCAGCAGAAACACCTGCCGGCACTTGCTCGGCAGTCGATCGACTGCGCGCCGCACGTGCTGCGCGAGATCGGACCGTTCGATCGCCTCGTATGGCGACGAAGCGATCGCGTCCATCTCACGCGCTTCACGTTCTTCATGCTCACGCACCACGCGGTCGTGTCGCAACAGATTAAGAGCGCGATGTCGCGCCGCGGCGTAGAGATAGGCGCGGGAGATGGTCAGCGCGCCATCGCGTTCGCGCTGCTCCCACAGGTGCAGGAACAGCTCCTGCACCACTTCTTCGGCGGCAGCGGAGGCATGCACGAACTGCGACACGAATCGCACCAGCGGCGCATAGTGCAGACGAAAGAGCGCGGCAACGATCGTACGCGCCTCATCTTCGGTAGCGACGAGGCGCGGAATGTGCGGCGTGCTCACGGAGCAGTTCGTGGAATCGTCACAGGGACAATGAACGGCCTTGGGGTCGATGACTGTCAAGCTCCCGGGGATCTTGCGGTTTGTCCAACGCGCGCGAGCTTCCAGCGACGATTCCCCTTCGTCCTACCCCGCAGCACTCACACTTTCGGTCACTGCCGGAGGTGTTCCTGTGCAACTCACTCGCTCTTCGATCTTCGCTGCGCTGTCCTGTGCGACACTGTGCGTGAGTGCAGGGTACGCGCAGACGCCTGGCAGGAGCGCCATGCTGTTGGGTCGCGTGCTCACCGATTCCACGGAAGCGCCGTTGTTCGGTGCCGAGCTGGCAATTCCGTCGCTCAAGCTCAGCACGCGCACCGATTCGCTCGGCCGCTATCGACTGATCGGCATCAAACCCGGACGCCAGCTGGTGACGGTGTCGCAGATCGGCTTCGAGCAGCTACGCACGTACATCCTGTTCTCGACGTCGGATTCGGTGGACGCCGACATTCTGTTGACGCCGTTGGCGTCTGGGGCCGCGCAACGCGTCGCGAAAGTCGACATCGTGGCCAACGCGGTGCCGCGCGGGCTCGCCGACTTTGAACGTCGTCGTCAGAATGGTGCCGGCGATTTCATCACCGAAGAGACCATTCGCAAGAACTCGCGGGGAGAGTTGGCCGACGTGGTGCGTCGCATTCCGGGCGTTGCCCTGTCACGGCCGCCGTCGGGCTTCGGTGCGTACCTCTCGGCCGGCCGTGGGGCGAGCCGCACGCGCGCCTGCTACGCCGCGGTGATGATCGATCGCTCGTGGATGTACGAAGGGCGTCGCAACGAACTGCCATTCGATCTCAACAGCATTTCGCCCGACGCGGTGCAGGCGATGGAGTACTATCGCGGCATGTCGTACGTCCCCGCCGAGTTGGCCCGAGAGCGGAATACCTGTGGCGTGCTGGTGATCTGGACGAAGCAGGGGTAGTGGCGACCACGATGATCGGGCGCACGCGCATCTCCGCCCAAGGGCCCGAGTGCTCCGCTCTCGTGTACGGCACGTGGCGACTACTGGACGACGCCGCTGGCGCCGAACCTGCCGCGCTGGTGGAGCGATTCCACCAGCTCATCGACCTCGGTGTGACGACGATCGACACGGCGGAGATCTACGGCCGGTACATGGTGGAGCGCGCCATCGGCGCCGCGCTGGCGCTCGACAAGGGACTGCGCGCGAAACTCGAGATCGTGACCAAGGCCGGCATCTACGTGCCCAACGCGTTCCATCCGGAGCGGAAGGTCGCGTTCTACAATGCCAGCGCGGCACGACTCATCAAGAGCGCGGAAAAGTCGCTGCGGTTGATGGGGATCGATCACATCGACGTGCTGCTGGTGCATCGTCCCGATTGGCTGACCGATGCGGACGATACCGCGGACGGACTCAATCGCTTGCTCAGGGACGGCAAGATCCGGAGTGCTGGAGTCTCCAACTACAGCGTGCATCAGTACGAGCTGCTGAGCACGCGCGTGGACGCGCCGCTCGTCACCAACCAGATCCAATTCAGCCTGTTGCACATGGATCCGATGTTCGACGGCACCGCAGATCAGTGCCAGCGCCATCGCGTGCGTCCGATGGCATGGTCACCGCTGGCGCAGGGTCGGCTGCTCCGCGACGATAACGAGGCGGCGGTGCGTGTGCAGCAACTGTGTGCGGAACTGTCGCCCAAGTACGGCGATGCGACGGTGGACCAGCTGGCGTACGCCTGGATCATGGCGCATCCCTCGCGTCCACTGCCCGTATTGGGGAGCAACAAGATCGAGCGCGTGCTCAGCGCCGCGCGTGCCACCGACATCGTGCTCGAGCGCGAAGACTGGTACGCGCTCTGGACTGCGGCGCAGGGTCGTCGGATACCGTAAAGGATTTGCGCATTGCGCGTTTGTGGCGCATGGTGGTGCCATGCAAACGCTTGATGTGGCGCTCGGACTGGTCTTCGTCTACCTGATGCTGAGCCTCGTCTGTACGGCCGCGAACGAGCTGCTGTCGCAGTGGTTCAACTCGCGGGCGACGACGCTCAAGCAGGGGATCGATGCGTTGTTGCGCAACGTGACGGAGCCGGTCACGAAGCAGACGCGGGAGAAGCTCGAGCAGGATGTCGGCGCCGCGGAGCGCGCACTCGCCGCCCTCGAGTCGCGGCTGGCGACGACGGCGGAGCGCGAGTTCACCAGTTGGTCGCGCGCGACGACTGCCGCCGAACAGGCGCAGTTGGTGCATGATCAGGTGTGCGCGCGCGTGCGGACCGCCGAGCGCGGTAGTGCCGACGCGAGCGCAACGGGCATTCCCGAACTGGACGCCATGCGACCCGAGACGGCGATCGGTGCGGCGGCGATCCTGCTGCGCGATGCCTTGGCGGCGCGTGAAGCGTCAGCGAGCATGCTCGGCGACCTGATACCCGGTGCCACGTTGCAGGTGGCGCGGGCGCGAACCGCCCTGGCTTGCGCGCGGGCAGAGGCGACGCTGGCCACGTTCTACGATCATCCGTTGATCGCCGGACTCAGTCAATTACCGTGGCGCCTGATGCCGTGGGGCGACAAGGTGCGACTGCCGTCGTACATCCCGACGCAGACCTTCACCGTGGCGCTGCTCGATGTGATCGCGCCGTCGGCCACGGGTTCGTCCACACCGTTACTCGAGGTGCGTCGCGCGTTGGCGTCGTTTCCCGAGCACGTGCGTCGTCCGTTGTTGCTGGCGTTGAACGAGGCCGCGGGCGATCTCGACTTGTTTCGCGCCAGCCTGTCGGTGTGGTACGACAACACGATGGAGCGCGTGTCGGGGCTGTACAAGCGAAAGACCAAGTTGACGGTGCTCATGTTCGCCGTGAGCGTGACGCTCTTCACGAACGCGGACACGCTTCGCATCGTGCGTGCGCTGTCGTCCGACAGAGTGTTGCGCGAGGCGCTGGTGGTGCAGGCGGAAGCAGCGGTAACGTCGCGCGACAGTGCTGCCCGTTCGGTTGCGGAGTTGCAGTCGATGGGAGTTCCGATCGGCTACGAGATGCCGAGTGGTTTTGAGGCACGCATCGCGCAATCGTCGTGGTTCGGCACCGGCGGTCGCGAGTCAACGGCGAGGCTCTATCTCGACGTGTACCTTCCGCAGGTATGGAGCGGTTGGGTTGGACTGCTGCTGACGACCCTTGCGTTGTCGCTTGGTGCGCCGTTCTGGTTCGATATCCTGAACAAGATCGTGAACGTGCGCGCCGTTGGTCGTACACCGGCTGAGAATGCGAAGGCCAAACGTTGAACTCCTTGTCCATGGACGTTTCCTCCATTGACGTTTCCTCCATAGACGTTCCGTCCGTCGAAGCCATTCGCGCCAATCGTGTGCGACTGGGGGATCGCGTGATCACCACGCCCATTCGCCGATTGGTCGACGACGCGCTCGAGCGCGTGGTGGGTGCGTCAACGGAGGTGTGGCTCAAGGAGGAGCTGTTTCAGCGCACGGGAAGTTTCAAGCCGCGAGGTGCCCTGTCGGTGATGCTCGACCTCGACGCCGCGGCACTGGCGCGCGGTGTGACCGGTGTGTCGGCCGGCAATCACGCGATCTCGCTTGGCTATTCGGCGCGGCAGCTGGGCACGACGGCCACGGTCGTGATGCCCCGGACGGCCAATCCGTTTCGCATACAGGTGTGTCGTGAACTGGGCGCAACCGTGGAGCTGGTGGATAACGTGCACGACGCGTTCGCGCGGGTGCGTGAGATCGAGGCCTCGGAAGGGCGCACGTTCGTTCATCCGTACGAAGGACCGAAGACCGCACTCGGCACCGCCTCAGTGGGACTCGAGTTCATCGACCAGCTGCGGGAGCACGGGCTCGCGCTCGATGCCGTGATCGTGGCGGCGGGCGGCGGTGGACTTACCGGTGGTGTGGCGTGCGCGGTGAAGCAGATGAGTCCTGCGACCGCCGTGTATGTGGTGGAGCCGGAAGGCGCCGATACGCTGCGACGCAGCTTCGACGCGGGTTCGCCGCAATCCATCGATGCGGTACGTACCATCGCCGACTCACTCGGCGCGCCGCGATGTGAACCGTATTCGTACGCGCTCAATCGTCTGTTCGTGGACGATGTGGTACTGGTGAGCGACGACCAGATTCGCGACGCGATGCGGCTGCTCTTTCGTTCGGCGAAGCTGGCGGTGGAACCCGCCGGTGCGGCGGCGTTGGCGGCATTGGCGCATCCGATGCGGGAGCGGCTGCGCGGCAAGCGCGTCGGCTTGGTCGTGTGCGGCGCCAACATCGATATCGAAACGTTCACGCGACAGATCACGCAGATGCCGGCGGTTCCGGCAGCATGACCGAGCGCTTGTCGGCGTGGCCGCTGTGGAAGCGCCTCGGATTTCGTTTTGTGTTCGTGTACTGGCTGCTGCAGATCGCACCGTGGGGATGGTTGTCGCGCATCCCAGGGCTGCGTGATCTCAACGATCCGTACTTCCGGCTGGTCGATTGGAGCGTGCGTTCGACGAACGCGCGGCTGTTTCATGTGCGCGAGACGCTCGTGCCGACGAACGGCAGTGGCGATACGTCGTGGGCGTGGGCGCAGCTTTGGTTGTATCTGTGCGTGGCGCTTGTTGCCGCGCTGCTGTGGAGTGTGCTCGATCGCAAACGCGAGAGCTACCCTCGGGCGTCGTACTGGCTGCGCACCGTTGTTCGCTACTATCTCGCGTTGTTTGCGTTGAGCTATGGCATCATCAAGGTGTTCGCGCTGCAGATGACCTTCCCGTCGCTCAGTCAGCTGTCGACACCGTTGGGTGACTTGTTGCCGATGCGCTTCTCCTGGCTGTTCATCGGATACTCGACGCCGTATCAGGTGATGTCGGGGGTGATGGAGACGCTGGCCGGTGTGTTGCTGTTGATGCGGCGCACCGTGACGCTCGGCCTCGTGGTGGCAACGGCGGCGTTCACCAATGTGCTGCTCATCAACCTGAGCTACGACGTGCCGGTCAAGTTGTTCGCGTTGCACCTGTGGTTGGCGTGTGTGTTCCTCCTGGTGCAGGACGCTGCCCGGCTGTGGTCCTTCTTCGTACGCAATCGCGCGGTGGAGCCGACGATGCTGTACGAGCCGCCTGCGGTGGGTACGCGGGTGCGGTATGCGCAACGCGCGCTGAAACTGGGGCTCGTGGTGCTGTTCCTGTTCCTGCCACTTCAGTCGTCGTGGCGGCGTGCGGCCGCGCGCGATCGCCTGGTGATGCCGGTGCCACTCGCCAGAGGCGTGTACGCTGTTCGGCGGTGGGTGGTGAACGGCGATACGATCCCGGCGCACTCCGTCGATGCATCGCGTTGGCGCGATCTGGTGATCGACAATGAAACGCAGGGGAGTGTTGGCTCCACGGATTCACTGTTCTGGCAGCGATATCGTCGTGGCTACTTTCGGTACAACGCGGACACCGTGGCGCGGACGCTGGCGATGTGGCGCACGTCGATGCTGCAGGACAGCACGCACCTGTTCACGGCGCGATACGAGCTGCCGGCGGACGGCGTGGCGCGGCTGTGGACCGTGATGCGCGGCGATTCGGTGTATGTGGAACTGGTGCGCACCGCGCGGCATTTCCAGTTGAGCGAACGTCAATTCCACTGGGTCTCGGAGTACAATCGATAGGACTGGGCGAGGATGCCGGGGCGTGATTGCGCCGTGATTGTGCCGTAATTGTGCCGGTGCTGCTGGTGGGCGTGTGTGGTGGCGGCCCTCTCGGCGCGAAGCGGTGTTTTTGCGGTTTATGCGTTGGAGAAGCGGGAGATACGGACTTTCGGGGAGTGCTGTAGTGCGTTGAGATGCGTGCGGTTGCGAGGCGACGCCGGCGTTTCATGTGCGGGATTCAACTGCGGATTCTTGCGGTATAATCTTGTTGTGGCAGCTTTCGCACGCAGTCCAAGCGTCGTTAGCATGCACATTCAGGAGAACAACACCCACGCCTCACCGATCGCCTAGTCACGAGCCCTGGTGCCGTCATGATTGAAGCAACGATTCGACAACTCGAA
>Ga0163144_10002778_pt1 | contig 40067 bp, 36 predicted proteins | sample OliLak19BULKMAT1_FD_123175 | JGI IMG/M metagenome (GOLD analysis project Ga0163144, IMG submission 123175) | Freshwater microbial mat bacterial communities from Lake Vanda, McMurdo Dry Valleys, Antarctica - Oligotrophic Lake LV.19.BULKMAT1 | ecosystem: Environmental > Aquatic > Freshwater >...
CGCGATCAGACCGGCAACCGCCGCAGCCGCAGCCGCGCTGGTTTCGAAATGACTCACGGCACTGGCGGCCAGGCCGGCTGCGATGGCCGCGTCGCCAAGGGCGAGGGCCGAGGGCCCGCCAATGGTGATCAGGCGCGACAGCCGGCTGCCGGCGGCCACCCGGCCGCAGTCCTGGTGCAACGGCAGCGACAGGTCGCCCAGTTCGAGCATTTCGCCGATCACGGCCACCCGGCGCGCCGCCCACGTGCGCGACAGCACCTCGAGCGACAGCTTCAACGCCGACGGGCTGGAGTTGTAGGAATCGTCGATGACCGTGACGCCCTTGGGCAGTCGCAACGTGGCGCCGCGCTTCGATGACGGCTGCAGACGGGCCGCCGTCGCGGCGATATGATCGAGGGCGACGTCCAGGTCGAGTGCGACGGCAACACCGGCGAGCACGTTCATCAGGTGGCCGCGACCGAGTAACGGCACGCGCAGGTCGCGCTCGCCCGCCGGCGTAATCAACCGGCACTTGGTGCCGTCGAGCCCGAGGTCTTCGACGTCGACGGCGCGCACGTCGGCGCGCTCGGTGAGGCCGAAGCGCACCTGGCGTCCAGGGAAGGCACCAAGGCGTGCCATCACCCGAGCGTCGTCAGCGTTGGCGACGAGCAGCGTGCGCGCGTCGGCGTTCTCGAGGATCTCGGCCTTCGCGTCGGCAATGCCGTCCGCGGATCCGAAGTGGCCGATGTGGGCCTCGCCGACGTTGGTCCAGACGCGGACCTCCGGCGTGGCCACGTCGACCAGCACCCGGATTTCGCCTGCGTGATTCATGCCCAACTCCATCACCGCCACATCCGCTCCGTGCCTCAGTTCCAGCAGCGACAGCGGCAGTCCCAGGTGGTTGTTCAGGTTGCCCTTGTTCTTCACCACCCGATGCGCGCCGTTCAACAACTCCGCAATCACGTCCTTGGTCGTGGTCTTCCCGGCACTGCCGGTGATGGCCACGACCTTCGCGCCCGACTCGCGCCGCACGTAGCGCGCCAGGTCTTGCAACGCGCGGGTGGTGTCGGCCACCTCGATCACGAACGACTCACTCTCGTCCGGCATCACGATCGGCCGATCGACCACCACGCCAGCCGAGCGCCGCCGCGACGCCGAGCCGACAAACTCATGACCATCGCGTGCCGCGACGATCGCGAAGAACAGGTCGCCGGTCGCCAGCGTGCGGCTGTCGATCGAGAACCCGGTCACGTAGTGGTCACTGTCGCCAGCCACCAACCGGCCGCCCGTCGCGGCCGCAATCGTGCCGGCCGCGAGTGGAATTTCTGCCGCCACTAACTGCCCTTCGCCGCCGTCCGGCGGCGCTTCGCCATCGCCGCCCGCGCCACCTCACCGTCGTCAAACGGCAGCACGCGGTCGCCAATCTGTTGGTACTTTTCGTGGCCTTTACCGGCAATCAACACGACATCGCCGGCCTCGGCCATGGCGATGGCGCGGTCGATCGCGTCGGCGCGGTCCACGATTGACACGACGATCGGCGTTCGCGGCGACGACTGGCTGCCGGCCGGAATGCCGCGCTCGATCTCCTCGATGATTCGCTTCGGGTCTTCGCTGCGCGGGTTGTCGGACGTAATCACGACCACGTCGCTCAACCGTGCGGCGACCATGCCCATCAGCGGCCGTTTCGAGCGATCGCGATCGCCGCCGCAGCCGAACACGGTGACCAGCCGGCGCGCGCTCAACGGCCGCGCCGTCTCGAGCAGGTTCCGCAGCGCATCGTCGGTGTGCGCGTAGTCCACGACGGCGGTGACGTCGTCGTCCGGCCCCGAGACCACTTCGAAGCGACCCGGCACGCCCGACAGGCCGGCGACGCCGCGTTCGATCGCGTCGATCGGCACGTCCAGCGACACGGCTGTCGCGGTGGCGGCGAGGATGTTGTAGACGTTCGGACGGCCGACGAGCTCCGACTGGATGTGCACGACGCCCTTGGGAGTCGTCACGTCGAATCGCAGCCCGGTCAGCGTCATCGCCACGGGACCCGGCCGCACGTCGGCTGGGGCCGTGATGGCGTAGGTCACCGGCCGGCCGCTGATCTCGATCAGCGACGCGCCCCTTGGATCGTCAAGGTTGATCACCGCGGGCGCATCACGCGGCAGCATCTCGAAGAGGCGGCGCTTGGCAGCGAAGTAGGCCTCCATGTCGTCGTGAAAATCGAGGTGGTCGCGCGTGAGATTGCTGAATACGGCAGCGGCGAAGCGCATGCCGTCGACGCGCTTGAGCGACAGCGCGTGCGACGACACTTCCATGACGGCGGACTTGTTGCCCATGCGCAGCATGTCGCTCAACAGGTGCTGCACGTCAGGGGCTTCGGGAGTCGTGCGCGACGCTTCGCGGTCCTCGCCGCCAATGCGGTAGGCCACGGTGCCGAGCATGCCAGCCCGCAAGCCGGCCGCGTCGAGCATCGCGGTCAACAGGTACGCCGTGGTCGTCTTGCCGTTGGTGCCGGTGACGCCGATCACGGGCATGCGCCGGCTGGGATGATCGAAGAAGCGGTCGGAGAGCAGTGCCAGGGCGAGCCGCGCATCCCGGACGACGAGCCAGGGCACGGAGACGGCGGCCGGTGCGGGTAGTTCCGAAATCACCGCTTGCGCACCCCGTGCGAGCGCCTGATCGGCGAAGGCGGTGCCATCGGCCTTGAGCCCCTTGAGCGCGACGAAGATCGCATCAGGCACAACCCGGCGCGAGTCGTAGGCCACGGCGGCGAGGGGCCGGTCCAAGGCGCTCCCTGCGGGAGGTGGCTCAACCACCAACCCCTGCAGGGTGTTCAACACGTCGTCGAGGTTCACCGTGGTTCTCCAAGGACTCCGGTCGGGCGCGGCGGCGGACGGCGATTCAATACCAGCGTGCACGCGGCACCGGGTTCGATCAGCGAGCCGGGCGCGGGGTTCTGATCCACGACCACGCCGACGCCTTCCATGCGCACCGTCAGGCCGAGGCGGGCGAGTTCGCGAAGGGCATCCCGCGCGCTCATGCCGCGCAGGTCGGGCAGCCCGCCGCCGTCAGACATGCTCGCGGGCATCGTCACGATGGCAGGCGCCATCGGCGCGGCCGCGGTCGTGACCGGGCTGTCGTTACGGCGGGCCACCAGCACGGGCGGCTGCGGGTTGATGGTCGGCGTGACGCCCATCAATCGCAAGCTCGAGGCGGCGATGCTCTTGAAGATGGGAGCGGCAATCGCGCCACCGGTGTCACCGCCAATGCGCGGCGAATCGATCATGACGATCACGGTCATGATCGGATTGCGCGACGGCACGAAGCCCACGAACGAGACGTTCTGCTGCGACGGTGAGTAGCGGCCGTTGACCAGCTTGTCCGCCGTTCCGGTCTTGCCGGCGACCGTGTAGTTGACGAGGCGCGCGTTCTTCGCGGTGCCATCGGTGACGACCGACTCCATGATCGTGGTCAGCGTGGCCGCCGTCCCGGGCAGGATGGCGCGGCGCACCGCCTTCGGCGGCACCGGCGTGCGCACGCCGCCCCTGATGGTGGCACGGACCACATGCGGTTCGTATAACGTCCCGCCGTTGGCGATCACACCCGCCGCCGCGGCCATCTGCAGCGGCGTCACGCCAACCTGGTAGCCCATCGACACCGAGGCCAGCGCACTGTCGTTGAGTTTCGACGGCTTCCAGACAATGCCGGGGCTCTCACTCGGGAAATCCGGTGACGAGGGTTTACCGAAGCCGAAGCGGCGGATGTAGAGGCCCATGCGCTCGGGACCCACCATCAGGCCCACCTTGATCGCGCCGACGTTGCTCGACTTGACGATCACGTTCGCGAAGGTCAGCACACCGTAGTTGTGGCCCATGTCGGTGATCGGTTTGCGGCCGGGAAATTTGATCACGCCGCCCTGCGTGTCGACCAGGTCGTCGGGCGTGATCACGCCTTCCTGCAGCGCCGCCGAGGCCGTGACGATCTTGAAGGTCGAGCCGGGCTCGTACAAGTCCTGGACGGCGCGGTTGCGGAGCGCGCTGTCGCTGGTGCCGGCGTACTGGTTCGGGTTGAACGTCGGCCAACTCGCCATCGCGAGGATCTCGCCGCTGTGCGGATCCATCGCGACCACGGTGCCACCGTCGGCGCGCGCCGCCTCGACCCCGGCCTTCAACTCACGTTCGACAATGAACTGCAGTGGCTCGTCGATGGTCAGTTCGAGCGAGCCGCCGGTGGTGGGCGGGCGGTCAAGCCGGCTGAACGCGTGACCACGCGCGTCGGTCTGCACCAGCATGGTGCCTTCGCGACCGCGGACCGACTTGTCGTAGGTGGCTTCGAGTCCGTGCAGGCCGGCGTTGTCGGTGCCGACATAGCCGAGCAGATGGGCCGCCAGCTCGCGGTTCGGGTAGAACCGCTTGCTCTCTTTCATGAAGCCGATGCCCTTCATCTCAAGGGCCGCAATGCGCTTGGCCTCGATCGGCGTCGCGCGGCGCTTGACGTACTGAAAGGAGGTCACCGACCCGTTGCGGCGCTTACGGGTCAGGCGCTCGACCAGCTGGTCGCGATCCTTCTGGTCGCACTCGTCAAGCGCGCCACACAGCTTGGCCGCGGCCGTGATGGGATCGGCGATGTCGGTCGGGACGGCGTAGATGGTGTCGGCGTCGACGCTGTAGGCCAGCAGCCGGCCATGGCGGTCGACAATCTCGCCGCGCTTGCCCGGGGTCTTCTGGGTTTCAGACTGTTGCCGTTCGGCACGGACCGACAGCTCGTCATGCTGAAAGACCTGCAGTACCACCAGGCGCGTTTCGATCGCCAGCACCCAACAGCCGAGCACGCCCGCCGCCACCAGAAGGCGGCGCCGGAGCACGGGGCGCCAGTTGAGGTCAGGCTGAGCGGCCACGTCTGTTTCCTACCGGCTGGCGACGACGGAGCGGGCGGGCGCCGCGGGCGGCGTGACACGCTCCAGGACCACGGCCTCGGCGTCGCCGGGGCTGACCATGCCGAGTCGTTCGGTGGCGAGCTTCTCGATCCGCTGCGGCGAGCGCAGCGTTTCCATTTCGAGCCGCAGGTGGCGGCTGATGTCGTTCTCCGCCGCGCGGTCACGCTGCATCTGCTCGAGCTTGTAGCCGTGGCGCAGCAGCTCGAAGTGCTGCCAGGCCGAGAACAACAGCACCATCACCAGCACGACACCGATGCCGAGCGACATCCACAAGTCGCGCAAGCGGCGTTCGTCCACCTCTCGCACGATCTGGTTGTTGCGGAAGTCCTTGCGAATTTCGTATTCGAAGGTTCCTGCCTTGTCCATCGCCCCTCCCGTTACCTGATGCGCACTGCGGCGCGCAGCTTGGCGCTGCGGGCCCGTGGGTTGACGGCCGCCTCGGCGTCGCCCGCCATCACCGGATGCTTGGTCAGCACCTTGATGACGGCGTCGTCGCCGCGCGCCAGATCCCGCAACGTGTGTTTCACCACCCGGTCCTCGAGTGAGTGAAACGAAATCAGCGCGAGTCGCCCGTCGGCCTGCAGCCGCGAGGCGGCCCGTCCGATAAACGCATCGAGCCCATCCAGCTCGCGGTTGACCCAGATGCGCAGCGCCTGGAAGGTGCGCGTCGCCGGATCGATCCGCTGCCAGCCGCGTGCGGCGACCCCTCGCCGCACAATCTCCGCCAGCCGCCCGGTCGTCGTGATGGGCGACTGTCCCCGCGCCATGACGATGGCGCGGGCCACTTGCCGCGACCGGCGTTCCTCGCCGAAGCGATAGATCACGTCGGCCAATTCGGTTTCGTCGACCCGATCGATCAGGTCGGCGACGGTGTCGCCCTGGCTGCGGTCCATGCGCATGTCGAGCGGCTCGTCACGCTTGAAACTGAACCCGCGGCCATCCCCGTCCAACTGCATCGACGAGACGCCGAAGTCGGCCAGCAGGCCCGCCACCTCGGTGATTCCCTGCGCGTCGAGCACCTCGGCGACCTCGCGGTAGTCGGCGTGCACGAACGTGACGCGGTCACCGAAGGCCGCGAGTGTCTCCTTCGCGATCGCAATCGCGTCGCTGTCACGATCGATCCCGATCACCCGTGCCGCGCCGCTGTCGAGCAGCATCCGCGAGTGACCGCCAAGACCAAGCGTGCAGTCGACGAACGTGCCACCGCGCTCGGGTTGGAGCAGCGATCGCACTTCGTCGAGCAGCACCGGGACGTGAGTTGCGCCGTCCACTTAGATCCCGAAGTCAGACAAGGCACGCGCATCGTCGTCGGTGAACGGCTCGGTGAGCAGTCGCGCAACGAAGCGGTCGTGGTTCCAGACCTCGAGAAAGTTCTGCTGCCCCAGTACGTCGACTTCGCCGGTCATCAAGGCGCTGTCACGCAGCCGGGGCTGAATCAGGACGCGGCCCTGGGGATCGAGTTCCGCGACCTGACCGTAAAAGTTCACCCGGTCCAGGTACTTCTGCCGGGCGGGATGCGTCGAAGGCATCAGCGAAACGCGGCGTTCCACGTCGAGCCATACCGGCATTGGATAGATGCGTACAGACTGGCCGGTCAGGCTCGTCACGAACAGTTCAGAGCCGTGATCTTTTTGAATCACGACGCGGAAGCCGTTCGGGACCTTGAGCCGGCCCTTGTCATCGATTTTCGCCGGTGAGTTACCCCGGAGCACATCTATCTCCCACTAAACTCCACAAAAATCCACTCGGATAGTAGATGGAGCCGGGGAGCTTGTCAACGCACAAGTGCTTCAAATGATTAGCTGTCTATCGTTTACGCCTTTGTTTCGCCATCAACACGAAGGTGTGTCATTTTTTTGACTACCACCTGGAGAGGACAGGCGAAGGGGCGGAGAATCGCGTGCTACGATTGCCGCTTCCCGGCAGAGGTATTTTTCTTAACCCGATGGCATCGCCGAACACGGTCACCATCGTTGTCCCCGCTTTTAACGAGCGCGACAGCATCGCGGCGGTTGTCACGAGCCTGCGCGCCGCGGCGGCGTGGCACGAAGTGTTGGTCGTCGATGACGGCTCGACGGACGGCACCGGTGCGGCCGCAGCCGCAGCCGGCGCCCGGGTGGTGGCGCATCCCTACAACAAGGGCAACGGCGCCGCCGTGAAGTCGGCGATCCGCGCCGCCACCAGTGAATGGGTGACGATCGTGGATGGCGACGGCCAGCATCGCGCCACTGACGTGGCACGGCTCGTGGCACGGCTGGGCGAGTACGACCTGGTGATCGGCGCGCGCTCGGCTGACACCCAAGCCACCACCGGACGAAGGCTGGGCAACGCGGTCCTGAACTGGCTGGCCAGCTATCTCACGGAACGGCCCATTCCAGACCTGACTTCGGGCTTCCGGGCCGCGCGGCGCGAGTACCTGCTCGAGTTCATCCACCTGCTGCCGAACGGTTTCTCAACCCCCACCACGACCACGCTGGCCTTCATCAAGGCCGGATACAATGTAGCGTTCGAGCCGGTCGGGGCGTTGCCGCGAGTCGGCACGTCAAAAATCCGGCTGGCCAGCGACGGCGCGAAGTTCCTGCTGATTTTATTGAAAGTCATCACCATCTTCAGCCCGCTCCGGATCTTTGCTCCGGTGGCTGCCGCCGCCTTCGCGCTGGGCGCCGGTTACGGGGCGTGGAATTTTGCGTATCACGATCGCATTCCCAATGGCGCGGTGTTATTGCTGATGTTTTCGGTGATGGTCATGCTGGTCGGCCTGGTCTCAGAGCAGATTGCGTCGCTGCGCTTCGAAGGGCGGCGATAGCGGATGAAGACGCTGGTCCTGGTCCCGACCTACAACGAACGGGAGAACCTGCCGATCCTGGTGGCCGACATCCTCACAGTGCCGGGCACCGAGGTCATGGTGCTCGACGATCAGTCGCCCGACGGTACCGGCGCGGTGGCCGATGCCTTGGTGGTGCAGTATCCCGGCCGGGTGCGTGTGCTGCATCGCACCGGGCCGCGCGGCCTCGGCGTGTCGTACCTTGAGGGCTTCCAGCACGCCATCGCCAGTGATGCCGACCTCGTCTGCCAGATGGACGCCGACCTGTCGCACGATCCGAAATACCTGCCGGCGATGATCGAACTCGCCCTGGGCGGCGCCGACCTCGTGATCGGTTCGCGCTACCTCAACGGCATCAGCGTCGTGAACTGGCCGCTGCGCCGCATCATCCTGAGTTCGTTTGCGAACTTCTATATCCGCACCGTGACCGGCCTCGGGCTCAACGACATCACGACCGGCTACCGCTGCTGGCGCCGCGCGTCGCTCGCCAAGCTGCCGCTCGACAAGATCGTCTCGGAGGGCTACGCCTTCCTGCTCGACGTCACCTTCATGGCGGCCGATGCCGGCCTGCGCATCGTCGAGTCGCCGATCATCTTCGTGGAGCGCCGCCAGGGCGCGTCGAAGCTATCGCGCGGCGTCCTGATCGAGTCGTTGATCACACCCTGGAAGCTGATCCTGCGTCACGGCCGGCTGCGGCATCAGCACCGCGCCGGTGGAACGCAGTAGTGGCAGCCGTGCCCAGCCTGAGCGTGTTCTTCCCCGCCTACAACGATGCCGGCACCATCGCCAGCCTCGTGATTAGCGCCGTGCAGGTGGCCGGCACGCTGACACCCGACTTCGAAGTGATCGTCATCAACGACGGCAGCCAGGACGAGACGCCGCGGATTCTTGATGAACTGGCGCGCGTCTATCCCGATCGCGTGCGCATCGTTCATCACCAGAAGAACCGCGGCTACGGGGGCGCGCTGCGTTCGGGCTTTGCCGCCGCCAGCAAGGATTTCGTGTTCTATACCGACGGCGACGCGCAGTACGATCCGTCGGAGATGGTGCTGCTATGGCAGCAGATGGGCGACGATGTGGACTGGGTGAACGGGTGGAAGATCAGCCGCTCGGACCCGGTGCATCGCATCATCATCGGCCGCATCTATCATCACACCGTGAAGCGGCTCTTCGGCTTGAAGGTCCGCGACGTGGACTGCGACTTCCGGTTGATGCGGCGGCGCATCTTCGACGTGGTCCGGCTCGAGAAGGACAGCGGCGTGATCTGCCTGGAGATGATGAAGAAGTTCCAGGACGCCGGCTTCCGGGTGGCCGAGACGCCGGTGCATCACTATCACCGCGCCCACGGCCAGTCTCAGTTCTTCAACTTTCCGCGCATCTTCCGCACCGTCGTGGATGTGTTCAAGTTGTGGTGGGCGCTGGTGATCCGGCGCGAGCATCTCGACACGGGGGCCCGTACATGACGGCCGCGCAGTTCTACCAGGGTCGCCGCGTGATGATCACCGGCGGCCTCGGCTTCATTGGCAGCAACCTGGCGCATCGCCTGGTCCAGCTCGGCGCCGATGTCCTGCTGGTCGATTCGCTGATCCCTGACTACGGCGGGAATCTCTACAACATCGCCGGCATTGAATCGCAGGTCCGGGTGAACGTCGCCGACGTGCGGCAGGCCAGCACCATGAACTACCTGGTGCGCGACCGCGAGGTGATCTTCAACCTGGCCGGCCAGGTGAGTCACATCGACAGCATGCGGGATCCCCACACCGACCTCGACATCAACTGCCGCAGCCAGCTGACGTTGCTCGAGGCGTGCCGCCATCACAACCCGGGCGTCAAGGTGGTCTACGCGAGCACCCGCCAGGTCTACGGGCGGCCCGACGCGCTGCCGGTCACGGAACGGCAGCTGGTGCGGCCCACCGACGTCAACGGCATCAACAAGGCCGCCGGCGAGTACTACCACCTGGTCTACAACAACGTCTTCGGCGTCCGCGCCTGCGCGCTGCGCCTGACCAACGTCTACGGTCCGCGCCAGTTGTTGCGGCACAACCGCCAGGGCTTCATCGGCTGGTTCATCCGCCTCGTGCTCGAGAATCGCGAGATCGAAATCTTCGGCGACGGCTCGCAGGTGCGCGACTTCGTCTACGTGGATGATGCGGTGGAGGCGTTCATCGCCGCGGGCGCCAGCGACGCCGTGAACGGCGAAGCGTTCAACGTCGGCGGCGACGAACACCTCGCGCATCGCGACCTGGTCGCGATGCTGATCGAACTGGCCGGCCAGGGCCGCTACCGCTTCGTCGCGTGGCCACCGGAGAAGAAGGTCATCGACATCGGCAGCTTCTACGCCGACTCCACCCTGTTCATGACCCGGACTGGCTGGGCGCCGGCCGTGCCGCTGCGTGACGGCTTCGCGCGCACGCTGGACTACTACCGCGCGCACATGGCTCACTATGTCGATCCTCGTTCCGTTTAACGCCCTGCGTCCCGGCCTCGATGCCGCCGACGTGCGGACCGCGATCGATCGGGTCATCGCCAGCGGCTGGTTCGTGCTCGGTCCGGAAGTCGAAGCCTTCGAGGCGGAGTTTGCCACCGCCAGCCAGGTGCCCCACGCCGTCGGCGTCGGCACCGGCACCGATGCGATCACGCTGATCCTGCGCGCCCTCGAGATCGGTCCCGGCGATGAAGTGATCACGCCGCCACTGTCGGCCGCCTATTCGGCGCTCGCGGTCATGATGGCCGGCGCTCGCCCGGTGTTCGCCGACATCGATCCGGCGCGGCTCACGCTCGACCCGCGGGCCACCGAGGCCGCGATCACCTCGCGGACCAAGGCGATTCTTCCGGTGCACTTGTACGGCCAGGCCGCCGACATGCGCGCGTTCGAAGCCATCGCGGAGCGGCACCACCTGGCCCTGGTCGAAGATGCCGCGCAGGCCCATCTCGCCACCTCAGACGGCCGCGCCGTTGGCACCATCGGCATTGCCGGCGCCACCAGCTTCTATCCGACCAAGAATCTCGGCGCGCTGGGCGACGGTGGCGCCGTGATCACCCGCGATGCGCAACTGGCCGCGCGCATCAGGCGTTTGCGCAACGGCGGACAGACGTCGCGGTACCACCACCAGGAAGCCGGCGCCAACAGCCGCCTCGATGAACTGCAGGCGGCGATCTTGCGCGCGCGCCTTCCCTACCTGGCTCAGTGGACGAAGCGGCGCCGCGCAATTGCGGCGCGCTATCGCACCGCAACCGTGCCGCCATCGTTGACAGTCCCGCGCGAGTTAGACGCGGGCCACGTCTACCACCTGTTTCCGGTCCTCACGCCGCACCGCGAGGCGTTTCAGGCTCACTGCCTGGCGCACGGTGTCGAGACGCTGATCCACTACCCGGTGCCCATCCCCAGGCAGCCGGCGCTGGCGTCGACCAACCCGGCCGTGTGCCCGATTGGCGACCGCGTGTGCGCCGAAGTCGTGTCGTTGCCGATCTATCCGGCGCTGTCAGACGACCAGGTCTCAGCGGTGATGGGTGCATTTTCGTCGTTCGTCCCGCCCGCCCGGGAGGCGCCCGGCCACGACCGGGCCGGCGACGTCTGATCAGCCAAAGGCGTATACTCAGTCAGGCGTTCTCATGCGTCGAATCCTTCTCACATTTGCCCTCCTGCTGGTCGTCAGCCTGCCCGCCTCGGCGCAGCAACTGAAGCTGTCGTTCCGCGACGGCCGGGTGTCGCTCGACGCCACCAGTGTGCCGGTGAGGACCATCCTGAACGAATGGGCCAGGCTCGGCGGAACGAAGGTGATTGGCAGCGAACGCATTGCCGGCAGCCCGCTGACCCTCAAGCTCGAGGACGTACCGGAGGCGCAGGCACTCGAGATCGTGTTGCGCAGTGTCGCGGGATACATGGCCGCGCCACGCCGTGAATCGGCCGTGGCCGGCGCCTCGATCTACGACCGCATTCTCGTGCTGGCGACCAGCGCAGCACCAGCGCCAGCCGCTCGCGCGACACCCAACCCGGGCGCTGGCGCCGCCGGTAATCAGCGCTTCGTGCCGCAGCGCCCGCCCGTGCGCCAGGCGGATCCAGATGAGGAACCGGACGATGAGCCGGATCCAAATCCGCCTGACGCGCCGGTCTTCACTTTCCCGCAGCCCGGTCAGAACGCGCAACCAGGCATGTTCCAGAACCAGCCTCCCGGGGTGAACGGCCAGCCGGTCATAACGATCAACCCGAATACCGGTGCGCCACAGAGCATCACAATTAACCCGGCCAACCCGGGAACCGTGCCGACCTTCGGCGCCCCGACACCAGGCATGATCGTCGCGCCGCCGCCACAGCAAGGCCAGCCCGGCGCCATGGTCCGCCCCCCCGGCGCCTGAGGCGCCTTCAAGCGGTGTCGGGCCGTTCCTACGGAACGGCCCCCGTCGTTCCAGTGTCGAAGGCTCTCAGCCACTCGATGAACGGCGCCCTGCCATCGTCCGGTATCGGCAGCCCTCAGTTACACAATTGACGAGCGCCGGGTCATTGAATGGTTCAGCGCATTGCTGCATCCCTCGCGTACAATTGACGCTTCCCTCTCGCAGTTCCGACAGACGCGGCTTGTATTGATCCATGGCGGAGATCGAACGCTACACCCCTGACGATCGTCGGGGCATCGAGCAGATACATCGGCGGACGCTCGGCAACGAGGCCGCGGATCGCCTTCGCTTGCGCTGGGATTGGGTGCGCCGCAATCCGGCTGGTGGCGTGGAGCCGCCGTATTGGGTCGTCCGCGAGGGGCCGACCGTGATCGCCGCCATTGCGCTGCTGCCGGTCCGCGTGATCGTTGGCGGTGTGGAGGTCGCGGGCACGTGGAGCACGGATCCGCTGGTCGTCGCTGAACGGCAACGACAGGGATTGGGCGGTTCGCTGTTGCGGGCGTGGGACCGCGGCACCGGGGTGGCGCTCGGCGCCGGGCTGTCGCCGGCGACGCGGGCGCGCCTGGATGAAATGCGCTGGCCGAAGGCCCAGCCGCTGTCGTGCCTCGTCAAGCCAATCAGCCGGCGCGCATTGCGCATTCCCACCTGGCCCGTCGCCATCAACCGGTTGGTCTCGGCGCTGGCGCTGCCAGTGGTGCGCCTGGTGTCGAGGGCGCAACCGCTGCGTGAGGAGGTGGAGGTCGTCCGCCGCTTCGACCAGCGATCCGATCGCTTGTGGGACCGCATGGCCGGCCGGTTCGCCATTGCGGTCAAGCGCGATGCGCGTTACCTGAACTGGAAGTACATCGAGCCGCCCCACGTCCGCTACACCGCCGCGTTGTTGCGCCGCGGCGAGGAGGTGGACGGATACGTCGTGTATCGGCACCTGCGCGAACCACAGGGTCGCGTGACGCAGATTGTCGATCTACTGGCTGACCCGCGTGACGAGCGCGGATTGAAGACGCTGGCGCGATGGGTCGATCGCGAGGCACGGACCGCCGACTCGGACAAGATTCGCTGCTACACGACGCATGCCGCCTTCAGGCGGGTGCTGCGGCGATCAGGCTACTTCATGGTGAAGTCGGGAATCGACCTGACGGTGAAAGTCAACGCTCCCGAGACGCCGAGAGCGTTCTACCAGTCCACGGATGACTGGCTCTTCACGCTCGGCGACGGCGAATTAGATCACTAGACAGAGTAGCCTCCGGCTTTAGCCGGAGCCTGGAAAGAAAATGACATGTCGTTAGAACAGGCACTGACCGCCGACATCGTGACCGCCATGAAGGCCAAGGACGCTACGCGGCTGACGGCCCTGCGGATGCTCAAGAGCGCGCTGACCAACAAGAGCATCGAGAAGGGCCGCGCCCTTGAAGCGACCGAAGAACTGCAAGTGGTCTCGATGCTGGTGAAACAGCGCCGTGACTCGATCGAGCAGTTCACCAGGGGCGGGCGCGTCGACCTGGCCGACAAGGAACAGGCAGAGATCGCCGTTCTCGACGCGTACCTGCCGGCCTCGGCGAGCGACGAAGAGATTGCCGCAGCGGTGAAGGCAGCGGTGGCCGAAACCGGCGCGACCACGGCCAAGGACATGGGAAAGGTGATGAAGGCGGCGATCGCCGCGCTCGCCGGCAAGACCGTCGATGGCAAGAAGGTGAACGAGGAAGTCCGGCGGTCCCTCGGTTAGTCACGACAACCGTGCAAATTGTGGGTTGAGGGAGCAAACAATTTCCCGGGCTGGGCCGTCTATACCTTTGAAAGGCCTAGTCAGCCTCTCACCATCCTCCTCAGGGCTCCAGCCGAACGGCTGGGGCCCTACTTTTTTGTCCGGGCGGGTCTGACCTGTCCGCCGTAGCAGCTGCGCGAAGGCGGAAGACCCGCCTCTACGCATGTTCATTCGCGGGACGCCGTTCCGCCAGCGCACACCAACCGCCATGCTACACTTGCGCTGACTGATGCCCGACTCCTCACCACGCCTGGCCCGCTCGGCCGGGGTCTTCGGGCTGGCCACCATCACCAGCCGTATTCTCGGGCTGGTTCGAGATCAGGTCCTCTCCTACTACTTCGGTGCCGGGACCACGGCCGATGCGTTCCGTGTTGCGGGACGCATTCCCAACCTCGTGCGTGACCTCTTCGCTGAAGGCGCGATGAGTGCCGCGTTTGTGCCGACGTTCACAAGACAACTGACGCTGCACGGCCGGGAACGCGCCTGGGCCCTCGCCAACTCGGTCATCAACGCGCTCATCCTGGTCACCGGTGTCCTGGTGCTCGCCGGCATCGTCTTCGCCGAGCCGCTGGTACGAACCTTCGCTCCGGACTTCGGCACCGTGCCCGGCCAGGTCGAACTGACCGTTCACCTGACGCGCATCATGCTGCCCTTCCTGACCATGGCGGCGTTAGCGGCAGCGTTGATGGGCATGCTGAACTCGCTGGGACACTTCTTCGTCCCGGCGCTGTCGCCGGCCATGTTCAACGTGGCGGTCGTCGCGATCTCCGTGGTGTTCATCCCGCTGGCGCCGAGCCTGGGCCTGGCGCCGATCACCGTCGTCGCGATTGCCACCCTGGTGGGAGGAATCGGCCAGCTCGTTATCCAGTGGCCGCCGCTTCGCAAGGAGGGCTTCCACTATCGTCCGACCATCGACTGGCGCGACGAGGGCCTGCATCGCGTGTTGTTGTTGATGGGACCGGGCACCATCGGCATGGCGACCACGCAGATCAACGTCTTCGTGAACACCATGCTGGCGACCAGCGCCGGCACCGGGGCGGTGACCTACCTGGATCTCGCGTTCCGGTTGATGTACCTGCCGATCGGCCTGTTTGGTGTCTCGATCGCGGCCGCGTCCACGCCCGCGGTGTCGCGGCTGGTGGCCGAAGGCAACGTCGACCGCATCCGCTCGACGCTGGCTGGCGCGATCACCTTGATGCTGCTGCTGAACGTGCCAGCGACGCTGGGCCTGATCGTCCTGGCGCAACCGATCGTCGCGGTCATCTTCGAACGCGGGCGGTTCACCGCGGCCGATACGATGGCGACCGCCGCGGCCCTGCAGTTTTACGCGCTGGGGCTGGTGGGTTACTCGGTGGTGCGGATTGTTTCGCCCACCTTCTACGCGCTGCACAAGAGCCGGATCCCGGTGATGGTGAGCATGGCCTCGGTGGTCGTGAACGTCGCCCTCAACTGGTGGCTGGTCGGCATCCTGGGTTTCCGCGGACTCGCGCTTGGTACCTCGATCACGGCTCTCTTGAACGCCAGCGTTCAGCTGTGGCTCATGCGCCGCGAGTTGAACGGCATCGACGGCGACCGCATCGTCGGTTCGCTGGTGCGGATTGCCGCCGCGACCGCGGCGATGGCCGTCGCGGCCTGGGGCGCCAACGCGTTGCTGATGATGTGGCTGCCAGGTTCGGCGCTGATGGTCCAGGTGAGCCGGCTGACGCTGAGCATCGCTGCGGCGGTAGTGACCCTGGCCCTGGCCGCGCAGCTCTTGCGCATCCCTGAATTCGGCGAAGCCAGGGACCTGGTGCTGGGACGGTTCCGCAGGATGGCGAAGTGAACGACCGCGGCTGGCTCGGCCTGCACACGTCGATCTGGAAGATCGCCTCGACCCACATCGTCGTTGATGCCTACACCAACCTCTACGCGCCTCTCCTGCCGTTGCTGATCCCGCATTTGAACCTGTCGCTGGCGACGGCCGGCACGCTGGCGATGTGCTTTCAGTTGGCGAACTCGGTGTCGCAACTCGGCTTCGGCGCGCTGGCCGATCGCTGGCGGCCGCGCCTGCTGGTGATGGCCGGACCCTTGCTCGCGGTCGTGGTGTTGAGTTTCGTGGGCCTCGCGACGACGCCGCTGATGCTGGGCGTGATCCTGGTGCTCGGCGGCTTCGGCGGGGCCGCGTTCCACCCGCCGGCGGCGGCACTGGTGTTTCGCCTCGCCGATCATCGCAAGGGCCTGGCGATGTCGGCGCACTTGTCCGGAGGCTCGCTGGGCTTCGCGGCTGCGCCGATCCTGTTCGCACCGTTCCTGGCCTACGCGGGCCTGCGCTGGTCGCCGCTGATCATGATCCCGGGATTGATCGCGCTGTCGTGGACGCTGCGGCAGGTCCCCCCCATGACGCTGCCGCCCGCTCACGAGCGCTCGACGTGGACGACGCTGCGGCTGGCGGCGGGGCCGCTGACACTGCTCTACTTCACGATCGTGTTGCGCACGGCCACCACCTATGGATTCATGACGTTCACGCCGACGCTGTTGACACAGCAGGGTTACACGATCGCCGAGGCGAGCGGCGCCGTGTCGCTGTACCTGTTTGCCAGCGGCATTGGCGGTTTCATCGGCGGACCGCTGGCCGATCGTCTGGGCCCGCGGCGCGTCATCGTCTGGTCGCTGGTGGCCGCGGTGCCGTTCATGGCGCTGGCGCCTCACTTGCCGCCGCTTGGGTTCACCGCCATGCTCGCGATTGGTGGTTTTCTGCTGCAATCGACATTGCCCATCAGCATTGCGTTCGCGCAGACTTTCGTCAAAGGCGGCGCCGCGACCGTCTCTTCGCTGATGATGGGGTTCGCCTGGGGCATGGGCAGCTTGACCGTGCCGCTGGTCGGCCTGGGTGCGGACCGTTTCGGCATCCGGCCGACGCTGGCGATCGTGGCGTTCGTGCCTCTGCTGGCGGCCGCGCTGGCGGCCGGGCTGCCGAAGACCGGTGCCGTGCGCAGCGAGACGGCAACGCCGGTCGAGCCGCTCCCGTAGTACGATTCGAGGACGCGCATGGCCCGCTATCCTTCCTCTTCAGGCGCTTCGTACTCTTTCGGCCCGGGCGGCATGACGCCGGCGGTCAAGCTGCTGATCATCACCAACGTCATCGCGTTCGCCGCTAACGCGGTGGTGCCGGAGATGACCGTCCGGCTGGGCCTCTTGCCACGCGCCGTCTTCGAGCATGGAGCGCTGTGGCAAGTCGTCACGTACATGTTTCTGCATGGCGGCATTGGTCACATCCTGATCAACATGCTGTCGCTGTGGATGTTCGGCACCGAGCTCGAGCGCACGTGGGGCACGCGCTTTTTCACGAAGTACTACCTGATCACGGGCGTCGGCGCGGCGGTGACCACGCTGCTGCTCGCGCCGTTCATCGACGGCATCTACTATTCAGTGACGGTCGGCGCGTCGGGCGCCATCTACGGCCTGTTGCTCGGCTACGGCATGTATTTTCCGAACCGGCCGATCTATCTCTATTTCATCTTTCCGATTCCGGCGAAGTACTTCGTGATGATCGTCGGCGCGATCGCGTTCTTCTCGGCGCTCGGCGGTGGGGGCGGCATCGCGCACACCGCCCACCTGGGCGGCTTGATTGCCGGCTATTTGTATTTGAAGGGACTGCGGGCGCGGCCGATGGACGCACTGAAGTACCGGTGGCTGCGCTGGAAGATGGGCCGGGCACGCAGTAAATTCGATGTCTACTCCGGTGGCCGCTCAGACGATGACTGGAAGAGCGACTGGAAGAAACACATCCACTAGTTCCGGCGAGCAGGCCAGTTCCGGCGAGCAGGCGGGTCTAAAGACCCGCCTCTACTGATTACTGACGAACATTTGCGCGGGGCGGAAGCCGGCCATGCCGGCGATGAGGTTCTGGGGAAACGCTTCGAGCGCCGCGTTGTAGGCGGCGGCCAGTTGGTTATAGCGCGTGCCGTCGGCCGCTTCGCCTGCCTTCTCGCGCGCGTCCAGTTGCTGCCACTCACTGACAATTTGCCGGCGCAGGCGGTGCAGCCGGGTGTAGCTCGCGAGTGCCCACATGCCCACACCCGCCAGGACGGCGATCGTGAAGAGAACGTTCATCAGGGCTTGGGGCTTGGGGCTTGGGGCTTTTGCAAAAAAGCAAGTCCCAGGCCGCAAGCCTTATTTCTTTTCGTGAAAATAACTGTCGGTGCCGTCCAACCAGTCGTGCCGGATGGGGCTGAAGATATCCATCTCGAAGGTGTCGTCGATGGCTTCGGCCTGGTGCGGGAGCCATGACGGAATGTGCAACACCTCGCCCTCGCGCACGGTGATTTCCTCACCGTTGATCACGAACCGCAGGCCCCCCTGCAGCACATAGGTCATTTGCTCGCTCTCATGCGAGTGCATGGGCACCAGGGCACCACGCTTGAGGTAGATCTGGGTGACCATTTCACGCTCGCCAGTAATGATCTTGCGAGAGATCATTTCGGTGACTTTTTCGAGTGCGATTTCGTCCCAGCGATAGAGGCGTACGGATGGTGAAGGCATGCGTCAGGGTTCTCGATTAGCGGGGATTATAGCATCCACCCGGGTGATATGATTTTGGGCGACATGAAGGCTTCGACGCTGGCATCCAGACCCGACCCGCGCACAGCTGCGACCGCTGAGACGAGCGCGCCATGGGGCGGTCTCACCCGCGACCAGTTGCTGCGGGCCTACCGCACGATGCTGTTGTCGCGCCGCCTCGACGACAAGGAGATTCAGCTCAAGAACCAGAGCCTGATTTTCTTCCAGATCAGTGGCGCCGGACACGAAGCCGTACTGGTGGCCGCGGGCATGCACCTGCGGGCCGGCTACGACTGGTTCTATCCCTACTACCGCGACCGCGCGCTCTGCCTGCAACTCGGCATGACCGCGACCGAGATGCTGCTGAGCGCCGTCGGCGCCAAGGACGATCCGTGCTCGGGCGGCCGGCAGATGCCGTCGCACTGGGGCCACAAGGCGCTGAACATCCCGTCGCAGGGCAGCCCCACCGGCACGCAGTGCCTGCAGGCCGTGGGCGCCGGCGAAGCGGGCATGCTCTACGAACGCATCCGCGCGATCGCCGATCGCGAGGATCGGTTCCACCCGGACGAGGTCACCTACGTCTCCATCGGCGAAGGTGCGACCAGTGAAGGCGAGTTCTGGGAATCGCTGAACACCGCCTGCACGCGCAACGTTCCGGTGCTCTATCTGGTCGAAGACAACGGCTACGCCATTTCGGTGCCGGTCGAAGTCCAGACCGCCGGTGGCGACATCTCGAAGCTGGTCGAGTCGTTCCCCAACCTCGAGATGTTCCGCTGCGATGGCACGGACTTTATCGACAGTTACCGCACGCTCGGCGATGCGGTGGCGTGGGTGCGTCGGGAGCGCAAGCCGGCCTTTGTGCATGCCAAGGTGATCCGGCCGTATTCACACTCGCTGTCGGATGACGAACGGCTCTACAAGACACCGGATGAACGCAAGGCCGAGGCGCTGCGCGACCCGCTGACCAGGATGCGCGCGTTCCTGACCGGCGAGAAGCTGGCGACTGACAGCGATCTCGACGAGGTGGCCGCGTCTGTGGATCGCGAGATCGCCGAGGCGACCGAGGCCGCGCTGAAGGCGGCCAAGCCGGCCATTGAAACGGCCGGTGACTTCGTGTTCTCGCCGGATGTCGACCCGACCTCGGCGCAGTTCGAGACGACGGCGCAGCCTGAGGGCAAGCCCGACACGATGGTGGCGGCGATCAACCGCACGCTCAAGGACGAGATGGCGAAGAACCCGCGCATTGTCGTGTTCGGCGAAGACGTCGCCGATGCCAGCAAGGCGGCGGCACTCGCCCAGGTGCCCGGCAAGGGCGGCGTGTTCAAGGTCACCCACGGCCTCCAGAAGGCCCATGGCGCCGACCGCGTCTTCAACTCGCCCCTCGCCGAAGCCAATATCGTCGGCCGCGCCGTGGGCATGGCGACCCGCGGCATCAAGCCGGTCGTCGAGATCCAGTTCTTCGACTACATCTGGCCCGCCATGATGCAGATCAAGGACGAGATGTCGATGCTGCGGTATCGCTCGGGCAACCACTGGTCGTGCCCAATGGTGCTGCGCGTGCCGATCGGCGGTTACCTGCGCGGCGGCGCGCCGTACCACAGCCAGTCTGGCGTGAGCATCTTCGCTCATTGCCCTGGCGTCCGCATTGCCTTCCCGAGCAACGCGGTCGATGCGGCCGGTCTGCTGCGCACGGCCATTCGCTGTGACGACCCGGTGCTGTATCTCGAACACAAGCACCTGTATCGCCAGACCTACAACAAGGGCGCGTACCCCGGCAGCGAGTTCATGATCCCGTTCGGCAAGGGCTCACTGCGCCGCGACGGTACCGATATGGTGGTGCTGACGTGGGGTGCGCTGGTGCAGCGGTCGCTGCTGGCCGCCCAGCAGGCGGAAAAAGACGGCGTCAGCGTGGCCGTGTTCGACCTGCGCACGATCATGCCGTACGACTGGGACGGCATGGCCGCCCTGGTTCGCAAGACCAACAAGGTGATCATCGCGCACGAAGACACGCTGACCTGCGGCTTCGGTGCGGAGATCGCGGCGCGGATCGGTGACGAGCTGTTCGAGCACCTGGATGCGCCGGTGAAGCGCGTGGCCGCCATGGATTGCCCGGTGGCGTATTGCCCCGAACTCGAGGAAGTCATCCTGCCGCAGTCGGCGGATGTGCTGGCCGCCATCAAGGGTCTTGCCGCGTACTAGCGCCACGGCCCTCGTCCTTCTCCTGAGCACGACGGCGGCCCTGGGCGATCAGGCCGCCGTTCGTGTTTCACCCGGACGCCTCGACGTCCTGCGCTCGGTCAACGCGCTGGCGCCAGATGTCGTGGGGCTGTTCCGCGAACCGATCGGCTTCAAGCAAACCGCCAACGGCGACTACTACGTCTTCGATCGGCGCGCGCACGCGGTCTACCGCGTCGACGAAAGCGGCCGCACCAGCCACCAGCTCGTGCAGATCGGCGCCGAAGACGGACGTGTGATCGAGCCGAGCGCGTTCGACGTCGCCATCAACGGCAGCTTCGCGGTGGCCGATTCCCCGAATGGCCGCGAGCGCGTGCAGCTGTTCGACGCGGCGGGCGTGCGGACCGGTGGGTTCCTGCTCCCCGGCCGCGGCGCTGCCCGCGTCGTGCTGGGCTCGCTCAGCCTGAACGGCGTCGGGACGCTGACTTTTACCGGACGGTCCGTCGTGATGAGCCAACCCGACTCGGGTTGGCTGATCACGGAATACGGATTGGCCGGCACGCCGATCCGGACCGTTGGTCAACTGCGCCGCACGGGACAGGACGCGGATCGTCAGCTGCACCTCGCGTTGAACGCCGGCATCCCGATTCCCGATCCGGCCGGCGGGTTCTACTTCGTCTTCATGGCCGGCCCACCGGCATTCCGGAAGTACGACGCGAGTGGTGAACTCGTCTACGAGCGGACCATCCAGGGGCGGGAGATCGATCCGGTGGTCGCCGCCATGCCGAACCGGTGGCCGCGCCGTACCGTCGGCGATGGCGAGCTGCCTATGGTGGCGCCGACGGTGCGCACCGCGACGCTCGATGGCTCGGGCCGGCTGTGGGTCTCGTTCGTGGTGCCGTTCACGTATGTCTATGACGCCGACGGCGAGAAGGTGCGCACGGTGCAGTTCCGCGGCGCCGGTGTGGTCTCGCCGTCGAGCCTGTCGTTTTCCGCCGCCGGACGCCTGTTAGTCACGCCCGGTTGTTACGAGTTCGCCCCCTGAGGGCGCCCGCCTTGACAGCGGACCGACCCCGCGCCGAAAATGAATGAATGTTCATTCATCGACGGACCAGCCGGTCATGCCGGTAGCCGCGCGGCGGCTGACCGCGGTCAAGCCGGCCGGCTCATCGGTCGACAAGCGCGAGTTGATCCTGCGCGCGGCGACCCGGGTGTTTGCGCAGCACGGCTTCTTCCAGTCGCAAGTCGCCGACGTGGCGCGGGTGGCCGGCGTCGCGGCCGGCACGGTCTACCTCTACTTCAAGGGCAAGGACGACCTGCTGGTCTCGATCTTCGAGCGGTCGATGAGCGAGTTCATCGCCGAGGGCCGCGCGGCCGTGTCGGGCCTGACCGATCCGGCGGAGCGCCTGCGGCGCATCGCCCACCTGCATCTCGGCCGCCTCGGCCGCGACAAGCACCTGGCCGTGGTCTTCCAGGTGGAGCTGCGGCAGTCGGTGAAATTCATGGAGCGCTTCTCGGCCACGTTCCTGCAGGACTACCTGAAGCTGATTCGTGACGCGATTGCCGACGGCCAGGCCAGCGGCGCGTTCCGGCAGGATATTAGCGCCACCACCGCCACGAAGATGTTCTTTGGCGCGCTCGACGAGATGGCCACCAACTGGATGTTGAGCCGCCGGAAGTACGACCCCACCGCTGAAGCCGATGCCGTGGTCGACCTCTTCATCAACGGAGTAGGGACGCCGATGCCGTCACACCAGGGCCGCCGATGACGCGGGCCACGCAGATCAAGGGGACCACGGAATGATCGCGATCAATTCGGTCACGGTACTCGGCGCGGGAACCATGGGCGCCCAAATCGCGCTGCACTGCGCCAACGCCGGCATCCCGGTGCTGGTGCTGGACCTGACGCCTGAGGTGGCCCGGCAGGGCCTTGAGAAGGCACGGAAGCTGAAGCCGGATCCGCAGTTCACGCCCGACGCCTACCGGCTGGTCACGACCGGCGGCTTCGACACCCACCTCGATGCCATCGGCACGAGCGACTGGATCATGGAAGCCGTGGTTGAGCGGCTCGACATCAAGCAGCAACTGTTGGCGCGAGTCGACGAGAAGCGCCGGCCTGGCTCGATTGTCAGCACCAACACCTCGGGCATCGCGATCGCGGCACTGGCCGACGGTCGATCAGACGACTTCCGCCGGCACTGGCTCGGCACGCACTTCTTCAACCCGCCACGCTACCTGCGCCTGCTGGAGATTATTCCGACCGCGGAAACCGATCCGTCGGTGATCGCCGCAGTCACCAGATTCGGCGATCACATGCTCGGCAAGGGCGTCGTCGTCGCGAAGGACACGCCGAACTTCATCGGCAATCACATCGCCCTCTACGGCGTGGCCCGCACGCTCGACGTGCTCGCCACCGGCCGCTACACCATTGAAGAGATCGATGCCATCACCGGACCGGCCCTGGGTCGTCCGGGCAGCGCCACGTTCCGCACCATGGACATTGCCGGTGTGGACATCCTGGCCCACGTGCTGCGCAACCTGAACGAGCGGCTGGCGAGCGAGGCCGACCGCGCGGCGTTCGCCGTGCCGCCCCTGGTCGAGAAACTGATCAAGCGCGGCCAGCTTGGCGAGAAAACCGGCAAGGGCTTTTACGAACGGCGCAAGAACGCCAAGGGTGAAAGCGAAATCTGGACGCTCGACCCGGCGACGTTCGACTATCGCGCCAAGCAGCCGGCGCGCATCGCCTCGATTGAAGCCGGCAAGTCGATCGACGATCTGGCGGAGCGCGTCCGTGCGCTCTTCAACGCCAAGGACAAGGCCGGCGAATTCCTGCGCGCCACGCTGGCGCCGACACTGATTTACACCGCGCGCGTCACGCCCGAGATCGCCCACTCGATTGATGACGTCGATCGGGTCATGCGCTGGGGCTTTGGCTGGGACCTCGGACCGTTCGAGTTGTTCGACATCATTGGCGTGCGCGAGGTGCTGGCCGCGGCCGAAGCCGTCGGCGGGCACGCGATGATCGGTGGCGTGCCGCCGCTGGTGGCGAGCCTGCTTGAGGGCGGGCTCACGCGCTTCCGGGACGGGCTGGTCAAACCGGCAGCGACCGATCTGCAGATTCTCAGGACCGCCAAGGAACAAGGCCGCGTCATCAAGAAGAACGCCGGCGCGAGCCTCGTTGACCTCGGCGATGGCGTCATCGCGATCGAGTTCCATTCAAAGATGAACGCGATCGGCGGCGACACGGTGCAGATGCTGCAGGCCGGCGTCAAGGAAGCCGCCAAGAACGGACAGGCGCTGGTCGTCGGCAACGACGCGCCCAACTTCTCCGCCGGCGCCAACCTGATGCTGGTGTTGCTCGAGGCCCAGGAAGGCAACTGGGACGAGCTCGACATGATGATCCGCGCCTTTCAGCAAGCGACCATGGCGCTCCGCTACAGTCCGGTGCCGGTGGTGGTCGCGACGGCGGGGCTTGCCCTCGGCGGCGGGACCGAGATCGCACTGCACGGCGATCGTGTCCAGGCGGCGGCTGAAACTTACATGGGGCTCGTCGAGGTTGGGGTCGGCCTCATTCCTGGCGGCGGTGGCACGAAGGAGATGACCGTCCGGGCGATGGCCGAATTGCCGACGCCGCAAAGCGATCCGCTGCCGTACGTCCAGAAGGCCTTTGAAACGGTGGCACTCGCGAAGGTGTCGGCCAGCGGGCCTGACGCACTGCGACTCGGCTACCTGGCCGTCACCGATGGGTTCTCGATGAACCGCGAACGGCTGATGGCTGACGCCAAGGCGAAGGCGCTCGAACGGGTGCGCGAGGGTTATCACGCACCGGCACCGCGGCTGGCCATTCCCGTCGGCGGCGAATCAGTCACGGCGGCGCTCAGCCTCGGTGTGCACCTCGCGTGGCGCGCCGGCCGCGCTACCGATCACGACGCGCTGGTGGGCCGCAAGCTCGCGCATATTTTCGGCGGTGGCAACTTGCCGCACGCCACGACCGTGACCGAGCAGCACCTGTTGGATCTCGAGCGCGAAGCGTTCATGAGCCTGGTGGGCGAGCGCAAGACGCTGGAACGCATCCAGCACACGCTCAAGACGGGAAAGCCTCTCCGAAACTGAGGGCTTGGGGGCTTGGGGGCTTGGGGGCTTGGGACGGGAACGTAAATGATTGATGTCGGAACGGGTTCGCCGATTTTGCTGATCCCCGGCCTGCAGGGCCGCTGGGAGTGGATGCGTCCGGCCGTCGAGGCCCTGGCGAAGCACCATCGCGTGGTGTCGTTCTCGCTGTGCGATGAGCGCACCAGCCCGTTCCCCTGCGATCTGGCCAGAGCGTTCGACAATTACATCGAGCAGGTCGGCACGGCCATGGATCGGGCCGGCCTGTCGCAGGCGGCCATCGTCGGTGTGTCGTACGGAGGCTTGATTGCCGCGGAGTTCAGCGCCCGGCATCCCGAACGCGTGTCGTCGCTGGTGCTGGCGTCGGCGCTGCACAGCGGATGGACACCAAACCAGGTGCAGCAGCGCTATCTGCGCTCGCCCCGGCTGATGAGCCCGGTCTTCGCCGCCACGGCCCCGGTCCGCATGCAGCCGGAGGTTGCGGCCGCGTTTCCGAAGCTGGGTGCGCGATTGCGGTTCATGGCCGGACAGGGCGCCCGCATTGCCCTGGCGCCGGCCTCGCCGTCGCGCATGGCGCGGCGCGTGACCTGGGCGGCCGGCCACCGCTTCGCTGATGCGCGGACCATTGCGGCACGCGCGCTCGTGATGACCGGTGAGGCAGCACTCGACCAGGTGGTCCCCGTGCAGGTGACCGAGCAATACATGAAGGAACTTCAATCGGCGCAACGCGTGGTGCTGGAGCGGACCGGCCACATCGGGCTGGTCACGCGGCCTGATACGTTCGCGGAGATTCTTGGAAGGTTTGTTGATGGCACCCGAATTCCTGCGTGAGATTCCCGGGCCAATGGGCCCGCTCGAGGCGCTACTCGACTTGCCCGACGGCGAGCCGACGGCGGTGGCCGTGTTCGGCCACCCGCATCCGCTGCACGGCGGCACCATGCACACCAAGGCGCTCTACCAGGCGGCCAAGGCGCTGCCGCGCATTGGCGCCGCTGCGTTGCGCTTCAACTTTCGTGGCGTCGGCCGCAGTGCCGGCACTTTCGACTCGGGCCAGGGCGAGAAAGACGACTTCAAGGCGGCGATCGACTTCGTGGTCGAGCGATTCCCCGGGCTCCCGGTGTGGGCAGCCGGCATGTCGTTCGGGTCGTGGGTGGCGATGACCACCGGCGCCGAAGATCCGCGGGTCTCCCTGCTGCTGGGCATCGCGCCGCCCGTGGATCGCTACGAGTTCGACGTGCTGAAGACCTGCACGCTGCCCAAGTTCATCATCCACGGCGAAGACGATGAACTGATCTCGATCAAGGACGTGCGCAAGTTCTACGGCCAGATTCCGGAACCGAAGGAAATGATCACCATTGAAGACGCCAATCACCTGTTCGAGATGAAGACCTCGCTGGTGGGCGACGCCGTCGAAGGCTTGTTGGCCGATGTGGCCAGGCCAGTGAAGTAGGAACTCACCATGCAGGATGCTGTTATCGTCGCCGCCGTTCGCACCGCCGTGGGCAAGGCGCCCAAGGGCACCCTCAGCGTGATGCGCCCGGACGAATTCGCTGCCTCCGTCATCAAGGGCGCGCTCGCCCGCGTCCCCGGCCTTGAGCTGTCATCGATCGACGATGTGATCCTGGGCTGCGCGATGCCGGAGGGCGAACAGGGCCTGAACGTGGCGCGCATCGCCAGCCTGCGTGCCGGCATTCCGGTCGAGGCCTCGGCAGTCACCGTCAATCGCTTCTGCTCGTCTGGCCTCCAGGCCATCGCCTACGGCGCCGAGCGCATCATGTTGGGTCAGGGCCAGGCGGCCGTCACCGGCGGCACCGAATCGATGAGCATGGTGCCGATGGGTGGCAACAAGGTCTCGCCCAACCCCGCGTTGGTCGCCAGCTACCCGGATGTCTACCTCACGACCGGCCTGGTTGCCGAGAACCACGCCCGCGAGTCGAATGTGTCGCGCGAAGCGCAGGACCAGTTCGCGCTGCGCAGTCACCAGCGCGCCATCGCCGCGATCGAAGCCGGCCGGTTCAAGGACGAGATCGTTCCCCTGACGGTCCGCCTGGTCGACGCGACTCGTAGAGACGGGGCTTCCACCTTCGCGTCGGGCGCTACGGTGGACAGGTCAGCCCCGTCCGTAAGGGAGATCGTCTTCGACACCGACGAAGGTCCCCGCCGCGACACCTCGATCGAAGCATTGGCCAAGCTGCGGCCTGCCTTTCACGTCAACGGCACGGTCACGGCCGGCAATTCTTCACAAACCAGCGACGGCGCCTCCGCCGTCATCGTGACGTCCGCGGCGCTGGCGAAGGAGCGAGGCCTGACGCCGCTGGCCCGTTTCGTGGGCTACGCCACCGCTGGCGTGAAGCCCGAGCTGTTTGGCATTGGTCCCGTGCCGGCCATTCGCAAGGTGCTGAAGCAGGCCGGACTCACGCTCGACCAGATCGACCTGATCGAGCTGAACGAAGCCTTTGCCGCACAGGCGCTGGCGTGCATGGACGAACTGGGACTCGATCCCGACAAGGTGAACGTCAATGGCGGCGCAATTGCTCTCGGCCATCCGTTGGGATGCACCGGCGGCAAGCTGACCGCGACCTTGATCCACGAAATGCAGCGGCGCAAGGCGCGCTACGGATTGGTCACAATGTGCGTTGGTGGCGGCATGGGCGCCGCTGGAATTTTCGAACGACTGTAACGGCCTGGGGAGACATGACATGGCAACCGAGACGATGGAGACGATGGCAAAGGGCGGTTCGTGGCTGATCGAAGAGACGGCGCCGGCCTCGGTGATGACGCCTGAGAAGGTTACCGAGGAGCACCAGCTCATTCGGCAGGCCGCCGCGGAGTTCATCGCCGGCGAGGTGATGCCCGCCAACGAGCAACTTGAGAAGAAGGACTGGGCGCTGCAGCGCGAGCTGATCAAGAAGTGCGGCAGCCTGGGCTTGTTCGGCACCAACGTTCCCGAAACCTACGGCGGCGTTGACCTCGACAAGATCTCGACGCTGGTCGTGTCGGAGGAAATCGCCCAGCACGCGTCGTTCGGCGCGACGTTTGGCGCGCAGGCCAACCTCACCATCCTGCCGATCTTCATGTTCGGCACCGAGGCGCAGAAGCAGAACTACCTCCCAGGTCTGATCTCGGGCGACGTGGCCGGCGCCTACTGCCTGAGCGAGTCAGGTGCAGGATCCGACGCGCTCGGTGCCAAGACGCGGGCCATGAAGCAGGCCGACGGCAGCTTCGTGCTGTCGGGCGAGAAGATGTGGATCACCAACGGCGGCTTCGCCGACGTCTTCATCGTCTTCGCCAAGGTTGATGGCGAACAGTTCACCGCCTTCATCGTTGAACGCAAGTGGGCCGGCGTGTCGAGCGGCAAGGAAGAGCACAAGCTCGGCCTGCACGGTTCATCGACCACGCCGGTGATCCTGCAGGACGTGAAGGTGCCGGCTGATGCGGTGCTGGGCGAGATCGGCAAGGGTCACAAGGTGGCCTTCAACGTGCTGAACTTCGGCCGCTTCAAACTCGGCGCCATGTGTTCAGGCGGCGCGCGGGCGGCGATTGGCGAAGCGGTCAAATATGCGTCGACGCGCAAGCAGTTCGGCGTGGCCATCGCCACGTTTGGCGCGATCAAGCACAAGCTGGGCGAGATGACGGCGCGTCAATACGCGCTGGAAAGCATGATGTACCGCACCGCCGGCCTGATCGATCAGCGCATCGCGGGTGCGCCGGACAAGAAGGCCGATGACCCGATGCCGATGCTGCAGGCGTTGGAGGAATTCGCGGTCGAAGCGTCGATCGCCAAGGTGCTGGGCAGCGAGACCGTGGACTACGTGATCGACGAGAACCTGCAGATTCATGGCGGCAACGGCTTCGTCCACGACTACCCGGCCGAGGGCCACTACCGCGATGCTCGCGTCAACCGCATCTTCGAGGGCACCAACGAGATCAACCGGCTGCTGATCCCCGGCATGCTGCTGAAGAAGGCCCTCAAGGGCGAGCTGCCGCTGCTGGCCGCGGCCAAGCAGTTGCAGGACGAGATCATGAGCCCGTCGATGGCGATGCCCGACGCTTCGGACCAACCGCTGATCGACGAGACGCGCGCCTGCATCGTGTTCAAAAAAGTCGTGCTGCTGGTCGCCGGCACGGCGATGCAGCGCTACGGCACCAAGCTCGAACAGGAACAGGAAGTCCTGAGCTATCTCGCTGACATCCTGATCGACACCTACACGGCGGAAAGCGCCGTGCTGCGGGCACGGGACGCGGCGGCCCGGAAGCTGGCCAACGCCGATGCCCATGCCGACGCCGCCCGCGTGACCACCAACGAGGCGGCCGGCCGCATCGAGCTGGCGGCACGCAGTTGCCTGGCCGCGATGGCTGAAGGCGACACGCTGCGCACGCAACTGGCGGCACTCCGTCGATTGATGAAGGTCACGCCCGTGAACACGGTCGCGATGCGCCGCCGGCTCGCCGACGCGACGGTCGCCAAGGGCGGCTACATTTTCTAGCGTCATGCGCCATCTGGCTGTCGCGTCGTTCGTCCTCGTCCTCGCACTCGTCACCAATCCCGCTGCCGCGCAGGAACGCAGCCTGCAGTCAGTGCTCGAGGCTGAGCTCGCTGGGTTTCCCGGCCACGCTGGTGTCCAGGTCACGCACCTGACCACCGGCGAGGAGGCCGGCGTCCGCGCTGACCAGGACTTCTCCACCGCCAGCGTCATCAAGCTCACGTTCATGGTCCGCGCTTACCAGATGGCCGACCGCAAGGAGCTCGATCTGGACGAGCGCCTCACGCTGACGCGCGCTCACCTGCGGCACGGCACGGGCGTCTTCCAGTATCACGACGCCGGACTGCAGCCGACCCTGCGGGATGCCATCACCGAGATGATCATCACCAGCGACAACACCGCCACCGACATCGTCTTGATGAAGATTGGCGGGCCGGCGGCGGTGACGAAATGGCTGACCGAGAGCGGCTATCCGCGGCTCGCCTCGTACGGCCGGCCGCACGACTATCGACGCGACCTGTTGGCGCTGATCGACCCGGCCTTCGCGGCGCTGACCGCGGAGGAAACCAGCGCGTTGATGTATGCCTCAGATCGCAATCCGCTGTTCGATCGTTACGCTGACCTGTTCACGGGACCGCGAGCGAAGTGGATCGACGTGGTTCGCGATCCCGCCAACCGGCAGCGGCTGGCCCGCGAACGCGACCAGCGCACGTCGCTCGATCGGAAATTCTGGCTGGGCAGCATGACGCCGCAGGACACCGCGCGCCTGCTCGAGAGCATCGAGCGCGGCACCGCGGCCTCGACAGCAAGCTGCGAAGCCATGATCCTCGCCCTGCGGCGGCAGCAGCTTGGGGCGCGACGGCTGCCGCATTTCATTGACCTGCCGGTCGGACACAAGACGGGCGACGGCGGGACCATTGCCAACGACGCCGGTGTCATCTACGCGCGATCAGGGCCGATCGTCGTGGCGTTTTTCGCCAACAGCGTGACGGGGTCGTACGCGGAGGCCGAAGACAGGATCGGAAGACTGGGACAGAAGTTGGTCGACTATTTCGACCGTCGTTAGCGCGACACCAGCCGTGCCGCAATCTGCGTGAGCAGATGGCGATCAGCGGTGGCGTCGAACGGCTCTGCCGTTGTCCAGTCATGCAGCCACACCGGTTTCGCCCGCAGCGCCGGATCTTCACCGGCATGCCTGGGGATCACATGCGCGTGCAGCGCGGGCTCCACGTTGCCGAGAATCTCGTAGTTGATGCGTTGCGCGCCCGTGACCGCGAGCACCGCGTCGCCGAGCCGGGCCATGTCGTCCAGGTACTGGCGGCGCGCCTCGCCGGTCAGCGCGTTCAAGTCCGGCACGACGGGATCCGGCAGCAACAGGCAGTAGCCGTGCGTGATCTGCGGATCGCCCAGCACCGCCCACCCCGAGGCCATGCGCGCGATCGCGCGCGCCAGCGTGCCCTTGCGAGCTTCGTCTACCTGGCGATGGATGGCGGTGGGCATGGGAACGATGGCTTACTTCGCCGTGTCCTCGACATTGAGGACCATGGCCAGCATCGCGTAATAGCCGCAAATGCCGATGGCATCGATGACCCCCTGCTCGCCCACCGCCTGGACCGCGCGCGCCCGCACCGCCTCGGCCTCGCGGCCGCCGGCGTGGACGGCGCGGCAGAAGTCATAGAGGGCAGCTTCGTCTTCGGCGAGACCGTTCGGTGGCTGTCCGGCCGCCAGCGCATCGACGGTCGCCTGCGCCACTCCTGCCTTCACGGCAATCGGCGCGTGCAGATCCCATTCGTACGACTGGTGCCAGTGGGCAGCGGTGATCAGGATGACGAACTCGCTCAGCCGCGGCGGCAGCGCGCTGCGGTAGCGCAGGTATTCTCCGAGAGCGCTGACCCTGGTCAGCAGTTCCGGGCTCTTGAGCAGCGCGACGAAGGGACCGAACGGTTCGGTCCCTCGCAGACGCCGGAACTCTTCCATGGCCTGCTGCTGTGCCGGCGTCACGCCGCCGGCACGCCGTTCTTCAGCAGGTCCTCCATCGCCGCCACGAAGGTATCGATCTCTTCGAGCGGCGTGTAGATGTTCGGCGTCACGCGCACGCCGTTGTACTCAGGACGGCTGATGGCCGCGGTGATGATGCGGTACTTGTTCCAGAGGAAGTCGTAGACCTTCGCCGCCGGCACATCTTTCACGCCGACACACGCCACGCCGTAGACCTGACCGAGATCCGTGTGGATCTTGATACTCGGGTTGGCCTTGAGCTTGTTGGCCCAGCGCAGCGTGAGGTAGCGCAGGCGCGCAGCGACGCGGTCGGTGCCGATCGCCTGGTGGAACGCCAGCGCCTCGTTGATGGCGGCCTTGGTCGCGGCCGGCGAGGTGCCGATCTCCTCGAACTTGCGGATGTCATTCTCGCTGCGCTCGGGTGCGGCCTGCATGGGCCAGGTCTTGGCAATGCGGTCGCGGCGAACATAGAGGAAGCCGGTGCCGGTCGGCGCGAGCAGCCACTTGTGCAGGCTGGTGCCGTAGTAGTCCATCTCGAGGTCGCGCAGCTTGAACGGGAAGTGCGCCACCGCGTGCGCGCCATCGACGATGGTGATGATGCCGCGGGCACGGGCCATGCGGGCAATGTTCTGCACCGGGAAGATTTGCCCGGTGAGGTTGGTGATGTGGCAGAAGTGCAGCACCTTGGTGCGCGGCGTGATGGCGCCCTCGAGCATGGCGAACAGCGCCTCGCCGGTGTTCGGCACGGCGAAGTTGACCTTGGTGATCTTCAGCTTGTCGCGCCGGGCCCGCTGATCCCACGTGGTGAGCATGCGGCCGTAGTCCTGCTCGGTCGTCAGCACTTCATCGCCCGGCTCCAGGTCGAGGCCGTTCTGGGCAATCTGCAGCGACTCGCTCGAATTGCGGGTGATGGCCATCTCTTCGGCATCACATCCGAACTCGGCGGCGAGACGCCGGCGCACCACTTCGATGTTCCGCTCGATCAACCCGCGGTGATACACCGGGGCCTGGTTCGAATAGTCCAGGTACCGCTTGTAAGCCTCGTGCACGACCGTCGGACTCGGGCAGCTGTTGCCATTGTTCAGGTTGATGAGCGAGCGGTCGAGCGAGAAAGCGCTCTGGATGTCGCGCCAATAGCTCTCATCCGCGGCCACATCGTCCGGGGTACGGCTTCCCAGCGCGCGGGACGCCTGAGCCACCAATTCGATGGTGTTGGTGCCGAGGGCCATGGCACTGGCGCCGGCGGCACTGGAGATTCGCAGGAACGAGCGTCGGTCGGTCTTCATGGCGGGATTATAGCGGGTGCTGGGGTGCTCGGGTGCTGAAGTGCTGGGGTGCTAGAATCCGCCCATGCGAACCAAATCGTTAGGCGTTCTCGCCACTGTCCTCGTCCTGACGATTACCGGTGCCGCCCAGGACCGCATCGACTTCACGGTCATCGAGAAGATCCGAGCTGAAGGCATGGATCGGTCCAAGGTGCTGGAAACCTTCGACTACCTCACCACCGTCATTGGCCCTCGCCTCACCAACTCGCCCGCGCACAAGCGATCGGTGGCGTGGACGCAAGAGACGCTCAAGGCCTGGGGCATGAGCGACGTGCACGCCGAGCCGTTCCAGTTTGGTCGCGGCTGGACGCTCGACAAGGTCACCGTCGAGATGATCGAGCCCCGCTACATGCCGATGATCGGCTACCCCAAGGGGTGGTCGCCGGCGACCGCCGGGCGCGTGATCGCCACGCCGGTATGGATGCCCGCACTGGAGGCCGAGGCGCTGACGGCGCAGGCCGGCAAGCTGAAGGGCGCCATCCTGTTGACCAGCCCGCTGCAGGAATACGCGATTCGCGCGGACCGTCCGGCCGCCAGCGGCGACCTGAAGGCGCCCCAGCCCGCGCCGGCGCGGCCACCGCAACTGAACGCCGAGCGCCTGGCCCTGCTCAAGACCGAAGGGGTGGCGGTGACGATTGAACCGAACATCGGCGAACACGGCACGGTGTTCGTGACCGGCCGCGACCTGGGCGCCAACTCGGTGCCGTCAATCGTGCTCGCCTCTGAGCACTACAACCTGATTGCGAAGATGGTGCAGCAGAAGGTACCGGTGAAGCTCGCCGTCGAGATCCAGGCGCGCTTCAACGAAGACGATCCGCGCACGCACAACGTGATCGCCGAGATTCCCGGCACCGACGCCGCGCTCAAGGACGAGATCGTGATGGTGGGCGCGCACCTCGATTCGTGGCACACCGGTACGGGCGCCACCGACAACGCCGACGGCGTGGCCACCGCCATGGAAGCCATGCGCATCCTGAAGACGCTCGGCGTGCGGCCGCGGCGAACCATTCGCGTGGCGCTGTGGGCGGGCGAAGAGCAGGGCCTGCTCGGCTCGAAGGCGTACGTTGCCGAGCACTTGAACGGCGACAAGAACAAGGCGGCGCGCGACAAGTTCTCCGTGTATTTCAACCTGGATAACGGCTTCCCCCCGATCAGCGGGTTCTATATGGAAGGCAACAACGCGGCGCGCGCGATCATGACGGACTGGCTGAGGCCGGTCGCGAGCATTGGCGCCATCATGCCGGCGCCGGGCCACATCGGCGCCACCGATCACCTGTCGTTTCTCGAGGTCGGTATCCCCGGATTCCAGGCGGTGCAGGAGTACGTCAACTACGACGTCCGCACGCATCACACCAACGCCGACTTCGCGGAGCGCATCGATCCGGCGGCGCTGAAGCAGGCCTCGGTGGTGATGGCGACGGTGCTGTATCAGGCGGCGATGCGCGAGGGGACGTTTCCGAAGCCGGCGCCACCCAAGCCAGTGACGAAGTAGCCGTCAGCGCTGGGCGCGAACCGCCCAGCGCAACTTCGCAGACGAGGCGCGGCGGTTGGCGAAGGTTTCTTCCTTCGTCGAGCGCACGACCTGATCGGCGACAGACGAATAGATCCCCGCGCGAAGGCCCGCCTGGAAGGCTTTCTTCACCCGGCGATCCTCGCCTGAGTGAAAAGTCATCATCACGACCCGTCCGCCTGGCGCGAGGCACTGCGGCAGCGCGTCCAGCAATCCTTCAAGTGCCGCAAACTCGTCGTTCACCGCGATGCGCAGGGCCTGCAACGTCCGTCGGACCGACATCTTCACGTCGGCCTTCGGCAGATCCGGATGAGCCGCGGTCAGGCCGATCCGAACCAGGCGCGTGAGTGCGTGCGTGGTGTCGGGCAGCTCGCGCTTGAGAATGCCGGCGATCAACGCAGCATGCGGCTCGTCCGCGTTAGTGGTGAGCAGCGTCATCAGCGATTCCTCATCGAGCCGGGCGATCAGCTGCGCCGCCGTCTCGCCATGCGACGGATCCATGCGCATGTCGAGTGGTCCGACGCTCCTGAAACTGAAGCCACGCTCGGGACTGTCGTGCTGCATCGATGAGACCCCCAGGTCCGCGAGAATCACGTCGGCGGCATCAACACCTGCCGTCGCAAGAGTCTGCGGAAGGGCCGAGAAATTCGCGTGGTGAGCAACGACAGCGCCCCGGTCGAATCCAGCCTCGCGGAGGCGGGCCTCCGTTCGTGGCAACTCGATCGGGTCAACATCCAGGGCGACCAAGCGGCCACCAGGTTGCAGACGCTCGAGGATCGCCAGCGCATGTCCCCCGCCGCCCAGCGTGCAATCAACGGCGACCTCGCCCGCGGCTGGCCGCAGGTGCTGCAAGACTTCGGCAACCATGATCGGCCGATGGCTGTTGGGGGGCGTGTCCATGAACCTTCTAAGGGTATGAGACGATGACCGCATGAGCAATGCGGCGCGCCTGCACGTGGCACTGGTCGTGGTGGCGACGATGGCCGGTTCAGCCGTGGCGCTGGTGGCGCAGGACTGGCCGCAGATTCTGGGGCCAGGCCGCAACGGCATCTACACCGGTGGGCCGATCGTCTCCTCATTCCCACGCACCGGTCCGCCGCTGCTCTGGAAACGCGGCGTCGGCGCCGGTTTCGCCGGGCCTGCGGTGGCAGCAGGCAAGCTGGTCCTGTTCCATCGCGTGAACAATCGCGAAACCGTCGAGGCCATGGACGCGGCCACCGGCAAGACCCTCTGGACGTTCGACTACCCCACGAGCTATCGCGACGACTTCGGGTTTGACGAAGGGCCGCGCGCGGTGCCCGTGATTAGCGGCGGTCGCGTGTTCACGCATGGCGCCGACGGTTGGCTGCACGGGCTCGATTTCGCGACCGGCAAGAAGTTGTGGGCGGTGGATACGCGCCGCGTGTTCGATGCGCCGAAGGGCTATTTTGGCGTCGCCACGTCGCCGCTCGTGGACGGCGACCGCGTGATGGTGAACGTCGGCGGCAAGACCGGCCTTGGCTCGCCGAAGCCTGGCGAAGGCGGCGGGATCGTCGCCTTCGATGCCGCGAGCGGCAAGACGCTGTGGACCTCGACCAGTGATGAGGCGAGCTATTCGGCGCCGGTGATCGCCGAGATCGCGGGACAACACACGGCGGTGTTCTTCACCCGCACCGGGCTAGTTGCTCTCGACCCTGCCAGTGGCATGGTTCGCTACCAGTATCGCTGGCGCGCTCGCATGGCCGCCTCGGTAAACGCCGCCGCGCCGATTGTCGTGAAGGATCAGATCTTCCTGTCGGCCAGCTACGGCACCGGCGCGGTGCTGCTGCAAGTCGCGAATAACGCCGTGAAGCCGGTGTGGTCTGGCGACGAGTCGATGTCGAATCACTACTCGACGAGTGTCTACAAAGATGGCTACCTGTACGGATTCGAGGGCCGGCAGGAGTTTGGACAGAGCCTGCGGTGCGTGGAGCTAGCCACCGGCAAGGTGATGTGGAACGTGGACGGCTTTGGCGCCGGCTCGCTGCTGATTGCCGGCGACGCGCTGGTGATCATGCGCGAGTCGGGCGAGCTGGCGCTCGCGCCTGCATCGCCAACGGCCTTTCGGTTCGCGGCACGGGCGCAGTTGCTGCCGGGCGTGGTCCGCGCCTATCCCGCGCTCGCTGACGGCCGCTACTTTGTGCGTAACGACCGTGAACTTCGCGCGTTCGACCTGCGGCACCCGTAGAGCGGCCGTTCTCAGTGGCAGACGTTCAGGCCGCGGTCGAGGACCGCGCCGTTCGCGTCCATGAATTCCCACTCATAGAGAGCCGGCTCGAGCTTGAGCCGCAGCATGCCATGGTTCGACAGCAGCAGTTCCGAGTTGATCGCGGCGCGAGCCCTGGCGTAGGGCGGCGCGCCGCCGGTGCCCACGACGAAGAGCCGAATGCCGCGGGCCGGGTCGGGACGGCCGGCCGCGTCCTGCGGCGCGTGCCGCTCGTACAGGTGATCGTGCCCGGCAACGACGACGTCCACGCCCTGTGAATTCATCAACTCCCAGATGTCGCGCAGGTTCGGGTGGGGGCCGTTGGGCCCAGAGCTATCGAACGGATAGTGCATGACCGCCATGGTGCAGCGCGTGGGGTTGGCGACCAGCGCGGAGCGCACCCATTCAAACTGCGGCGAATTGCGCCCAATCGCAATCTGCGAGTTGAGCATCAGGACCTGCCACGACGATGAGCGTACCGAGTAGTAACCACGCCGCACCGGACCGGCCCGATCGCCGAAGTAGGTGAAATAGCCGTCGGCACCGGCCGTCGCGTAGTCGTGGTTGCCCGGCGAGGCCCAGAAGCGCGACCGGAATCGCCCGAAGTCGGGCTCGAAGCAGCGCTGAAATTCTCCGGACGTACCGTTGGGATAGGCGAGATCGCCCGCCAGGAAAATGTCTCCGCCCAACCGTTCCAATAGCTTGGCAATCAGGGGCATGGCGGGCGAACCGCACCAGCCAGTGTCGCCGAAGATGTTGACCCAGTTGGTCGCCGGCACGGTCGGCAGGGGCGGGGTCGTGGGGGTCACCGGAGAGGTATTGGCCGGGACCTCGATCGGCGCGGTTGGCGTGCCCGCGGCGGCCGGGGGGGCGGTGGTCGTGGGCGAGGGCGAGCTGGGGGAACCGCCGCATGCGGCGAGTGCGATGGCGCACCCCATAAACAGGGTCAGCCCGAGTGTCCGGGGCGTGGGGGGCCTCATGCCAATGTCTGGACTTACGGCGGGGAAAACCCCACCCCAAGTCCGTCTCTATATTGTGTATCGTGTGTAAACACACCGCAACACTCGCCCTCGTCGCGCTCCTGGCGGCCGCGCCGGCGCAAGCCCAGTCCGCCGACGAGCTGTTTGCCAGCCAAACCCTGCAGCGGGTGGACTTGTATCTCCACTCGTCGGACTGGGCCAAGCTTAGGGCCGACTTCAGCATCAACACTTACTACCCGGCCGACCTCAAGATCAACGGCGAGACCGTGCGCAATGCCGGCATCCGTTCGCGCGGGCGCGGGTCGCGCAGCGGCACCAAGCCCGGGTTGCGGGTCGACTTCGATCGCTATGCCTCGGGGCAGAAGTTCCTGGGCTTGAAGTCGGTGATCCTCGACAATCTCACGCAGGATCCGTCCGGCCTCCACGAAACGGTGGCCACCGCCTTCTATGCCAGGGCGGGTGTACCGGTGTCGCGGGAGATCCATGCCCGCTTGTACGTCAACGACGAGTACGCCGGCCTCTACGCGATTGTCGAAGCGGTGGACAAGGATTTGCTGGCACGCGTGTTCGGCAGCATCGGTGACGACGTGCAGAATGACGGATACCTGTTCGAGTTCAAGTACCAGGAAGACTGGCGCTTTACCAACCTTGGCAGTGATCTAGCCCCCTACAAGCTCCGGTTTGAAGCGACCACGCACGAATCGAAGAGCGACGAAGACAAGTACCGCCCCCTTGACAACCTGGTGCGGCTCGCCAACGACACGCCGGCCGATCGCATTAAGGACACGCTCGGCGGGCTGCTCGACATCCCGGCGTTCATCCGCTACCTGGCAGTACAAACGTTCCTGGCCGAGACGGATGGGTTCCTGGGCGCATACGGAATCAATAACTTCTATCTGTACCGCCTCGAGAACCAGAACCTGCACACGCTCATCGTGTGGGACGCCGACAACGCGTTCTGGGGACCGGAATTTTCACTCGACCTCACGTGGGCCCACAACACGCTGGTCGACAAGCTCATGTCGGTGCCGGAATACAGCGGGCTCTACCTGGCCGAAGTGACGCGGGCGGTTGAACTGGCCGAGGCCGATGGCTGGCTCGATACCGAGATCATCCGCCAGGCACAGCGTACTGCCACGGCCATGAAGGATGACCCGCTGAAGCCCTATTCGCAAGAGACCTACGAAGGGTCGCTCGGCGTGATGTTGGGGTTTGCGCGATCACGGATCGCATTCGTGAAGTGCGAGCTGACGCAGGGCGTGCTCAACGCCAGCTGCCGTACGCAATAAAGCGCGAAGGGGTCAGACCCCTATTCCTATTTCGTCACCGTGACGACGACGTCCTTGGCCGTGTTCAACGCGCCATCGGAAGCCAGGCAACGAATCGTGTAGGTGCCAGGATCCTCGAAGCTGGCCGAGACGGTGTACTTGCCATCGGCCGGAACCGTGGGGGCCATCCAGCGCGGCGCCCAGGGCGAGTTGGCACCGGCGCGGGTGTCTTCCCACACCTTGGCCTGCTTGGGAGTGAACGTCACGCGGCCGGCGCCGCGATACACGAAGCACGAGTGACGCAGACCGGTCTGGCTGCCGACCGTGATCGCTGATGGCGGACGCTGCGTGGCCGGATCGAACGTCATGGTGCCGCGCGGCGTCGGCGCGGGCGGCGTGGCGTTGCCGGACGCGCGAGCGCGCGCCTGGGCAATCAAGCGCGCCTCACGCGAGTCGGGGCCAAAACGCGGCGCGGGGACGCCATCGTCCTTCGCAAACGCAATCAGCGTCAGCGGTTGTCCTACCTGCGCGCGGCGATCGCCGCCGTCGAGCGTGAGCGTGGGCGCCACGTTGGCGCGAATCTCCGGGCTGCTGATGCCGGCGCCGATGGCACCCTGTTCCGAGGCCTGCACGAGGTTGTCGACCATCGAGTCTTCGCGCAACGTGCCGTAGGCGCGCTCGGTCTTGCCCTTCGTGGTGAGCGTCCACACCAGTTCCTTCTTGCCCCAGTCTTTCGGGACGCGCACCTTGAAGACGAAGCGATTGCGGCGCGGCATGAAGCGCGTGGGCTGGCCCTGGTCGGGATCGCCGGGCGAGATGTTGTTTTCCGGCCCCACGGGAACGTTCGGTTCCTCTTCCCAGTTGCGATTCATGTAGCCGAACATCATGTCGAACGAGCCATCGTCGTTCTTCTCCCACCCTTCGAAGGCGGGCGAGACGGTCTGGCCGCTTGTATACGACAACATCTGGCCGTTGGCGGTCTGGTAAGCGAGGACAATCGTGGCCGCACCAAGAAGCAGGCGCACGCGAGCTGATCGAATCATTTTGAGATCCCTGGTAAGAAAACGTGCCGGTAGAAAGGAAAGGTCCGGCTAAAGCCGGACCCTACTCCGCCTGTTACTGCTGCGCCGTCGGCTTGGCCGGCGGTGGCGTGACGTTGCAGAGCGGACAGCCGATGATCACATCCGGGCGATTGGCGCCCAGCTTGCGACGGCGTTCGGCCATCTCCTGCTGGAACTCATCGTCGGTCAGCGGCACGGACTGGCCGAGGTCGATGAACATGTTGGCGATCGAACGGTTGCCCGAGCCCTGCCAGTTGCGCGGGTCGGGGATGTTCTTGTTGTTCGGCGTGTTGTCCATGTAGCCGATGATGTGCAGGATGGTGCCGCGCGGCAGGATCGGCGCGTGGTCATCGTCGTATTCGTACTGGCGCACCCAGTTGTGATCGTAGCCGGCGCAGGTCAGCGTCTGGATGTTGATGCCCCAGATCGCTTCGAGGCACATGCGCTGGCCGGGCGCGTGGAGGTGCGGTTCGAAGGTGGCGATCTTGGTCGGCTGCTGCAACACC
>Ga0163144_10002780_pt1 | contig 40061 bp, 41 predicted proteins | sample OliLak19BULKMAT1_FD_123175 | JGI IMG/M metagenome (GOLD analysis project Ga0163144, IMG submission 123175) | Freshwater microbial mat bacterial communities from Lake Vanda, McMurdo Dry Valleys, Antarctica - Oligotrophic Lake LV.19.BULKMAT1 | ecosystem: Environmental > Aquatic > Freshwater >...
GCATTCACACGGTTGCGGACGTGGCGTTGATGCGCGCTGCCAACGTGCAGGCGTTTCTGGTGGGTGAGGCGTTTATGCGTGCTGCGGATCCAGGTGTGAAATTACGCGAGTTGTTTTTCTGACTGGTTGAGCGTTGGGTTCATCTACGTTCTTACCTCTGGCATTTGCGGTTGGGTGTGGTGCTGCCCGTTCGCTCAAATGGCTGAGATATTCGCTCTCCGGACAGCACCACACCCAACCGCATCCGACGAACGCGCTTTTTGAACAAGCCGGGGTCCCGTGTGACCACCGCCGGCGCAAGCCTGCGGTCTGAGCTGCCGATACAAGTTGCCAGTTAACAGTGAGACCGTAAGCGACAGCGGAAAATTAGCGTGTCCCGTACACCACCATCGTTTTACCGGACACCTGGACCAATCCATCCTGTTCCAGGGTTTTGAGCACACGTCCGGCCATTTCCCGTGAACAGCCCACGATCTTGCCCAGTTCCTGCCGCGTGATCTTTATTTGCATGCCGTCCGGGTGGGTCATGGCGTCGGGTTCCCGGCACAGGTCCAGCAGGGTGTGGGCGATGCGTCCGGAGACATCCACGAACGCCAGGTCGCTGAGTTTGCGGGTGGTCTGGCGCAGGCGCGCGCCCAACTGCCGCGATACTGCATAGAGGATATCGGGGAACTGGTTGCGGATCTGGTGAAAGCGTTCGTAGGAAATCTCCGCAACTTCACACTGGGTTTTGGCCACCACCATGGCGCTGCGCACTGGAGGCTCGGCGTCAAAGAGGCCCATTTCCCCGACAAAATCGCCCGGGTTTAAATAAGCGATTACGAGCATGTGTCCCGGTTCAGATTCATCCTCCACCATGACCGAAACCGACCCGTCGAGAATCAGGCAGAGCGAATTTCCCGCCTCCCCCTGTTTCAGTACGGTGCTCTTGGCCCTGAAATCCTTGCGCTGGCAGTGCCGCAGGAAATTCTCCACGTTTGGCAGGGTTTTGACTATCTGTGGCTTGAGCAAGGGTCGGGCCTCCATCATTAGGATTATTTGGCTGGATTCTAACCCGTTCCAGGGCTAAGTGAAATGTAACTTGTTGTGCTAAGCTGCGGCGCTTTTTTAGTGCAGGGGTATTCATGGTATGAAAGCAATAGTGAAGTGGACGGATGGCGCCATGTTTGTCGGAGAGTCCGGCAGTGGGCATACCGTGGTGATGGACGGTCCGGAAGATCTGGGTGGCCGCAATCTTGGGGTCCGCCCCATGGAAATGTTGCTATTGGGTACGGGCGGATGCTCTATCTACGATGTCCTGAGCATGCTGCAGAAATCGCGTCAACAGGTGGTGGACTGCCGCGTGGAGTTGGATGCGCAGCGGGCCGATGCCGTGCCGGCGGTCTTTACCCGCATCAATATGCATTTTGTGGTTACCGGCGTGGGTCTCAAGGAGAGTCAGGTAAAACGGGCCGTGGAGCTGTCTGCTGAGAAATACTGCTCTGCATCCATCATGCTCGGAGCTGCCGGCGTAAACATCACCCACAGCTATGAGATCGTCGAGTTCGCTGTGGCCGGCACGCCGTATTAAATCCGGTAACTGGTCCGGGTCATAAACTTGGACACAGAACTCATTGCATCTTTTACCGGCCGCGGAAATTGGGTGCCCCCGGCCGCCAGCGCGTTATCGCCGTGACGCTGCTCGTCCTGCAGCATCTGCTGCAGAATCAATTGCGACTTGCGATCTTCGTCGGGCAACTGTTTGAGGTGCTCGCGCAGGTGACTGCAGACCCGCTCCTCGGTGGCTGCCACAAAGCCCAGGCTGACCTTGTCGCTGATGGCGCCGGCGATGGCGCCCAGGGCAAACGACAGTCCGTACCACGCCGGATTCAGGTAGCTGGTGTGACTCCCCAATTCTCGCAAGCGCTCCTCGCACCAAACGAGATGGTCCACTTCCTCCCGCGCAGCCTGCTGCATCTCTTTGCGCACGGTGGGTAGTTTGGCGGTCAGTGCCTGCCCCTGGTACAGGGCCTGGGCACACACTTCACCGGTGTGGTTGACGCGCATCAAGCCCGCCACGTGCCTGCGGTCTGATTCCGAGAGCTCCGCGTCCGTATGGCCTTGCGCAGGTGATGAGCGGCCCGCCTGATTACCCCGGCTGGTAACGGTTTTCATTACTGAATCCGCTTCGCTGATAAGTGTGTCCAACAAGGAGAGGCGGCGTTTTTGCATAGTGGATTCCTGCTCGGGCAGCGGCGTTAACTATAGCGGCATTAACTACAGTGGAGTTAACTATAGCGCGCAATGGCGCGCCAACCAATGTCCCGGCGCAGGGTCATCCCGTCCCAGCTGATGTTGTCCACCGCTGCATAACAGGCCTGCTGGGCAGCGGCAATGTTTTCGCCCAGGGCGGTGACGCACAGGACGCGACCGCCGCTGGTAACGATGTCCTGTCCGCTGCGGGCGGTGCCGGCGTGAAATACCTTTATGGCATCTGTGTGTACCGTATCCAGTCCGTGGATAGGGGTGCCACTGGCATAATCGCCAGGGTAGCCGCCGGCAGCCAGGACTACGCCGATGGCGCAGCGCGTATCCCATTGGGCATCGACCTGGTCCAGCGCGCCGTCCAGCGCGCTGGCACACAAGCTCACCAGGTCCGATTGCAGGCGCATCATGATGGGCTGCGTTTCCGGGTCGCCAAAGCGGCAGTTGTACTCAATGACCCGGGGCTGACCGCCTTCATCGATCATCAGGCCCGCGTACAGGAATCCGGTGTAGGCATTGCCTTCGCCCGCCATGCCGGCCACGGTGGGCAGGATCACCTGCTCCATGATGCGCTGGTGCACCGCCGCATCCACCACCGGAGCGGGAGAGTAGGCGCCCATCCCGCCGGTGTTGGGCCCGGTATCGCGCTCGCCAATGCGTTTGTGATCCTGGCTGGTCGCCATGGGCAGTACGTGTTGTCCGTCCACCATGACGATAAAGCTGGCCTCTTCACCGGCGAGGAATTCTTCGATAACCACACGACAGCCGGCCGCGCCAAACGCATTGCCCGCGAGCATATCGGTCACCGCCGCTTCGGCTTGCGCCAGCGTTTCCGCCACAATGACACCCTTGCCTGCCGCCAGGCCATCGGCTTTGACTACGATAGGAACACCTTGTTCGCGCAAGTAGGCCAGGGCGGGTTGCAGTGCGGTGAAAGTGGCGTAAGCGCCGGTAGGGATATTGTGCCGTGCCAGGAAATCCTTGGTGAAGGCCTTGGAGCCTTCCAGTTGGGCAGCGCCCTTGCGCGGTCCGAAACAGCGCAGGCCGCGCGCCTGAAAATAGTCCACCACCCCTGCGACCAGGGGTGTCTCGGGGCCGACGATAGTCAGTCCCACCCCGTTGTGCTCAGCGAAATCCGCCAGTGCGGAGAAATCCATTGTGTCGATGGCCACGTTTTGCAGCCCGGCTTCCTGCTCGGTGCCGGCATTGCCGGGGGCGACATAGACCGTCTCCACGTCTGCTGACTGCGCAGCCTTCCACGCCAGGGCGTGCTCGCGGCCGCCGCTGCCGATGACCAGAATATTCATGCTGCTTCCCTGGAGTCTAAAGTGACTAGTGTCTGAAATGACGCATTCCGGTAAACACCATCGCCATACCGTGTTCATCAGCAGCGGCGATCACCTCTTCATCGCGAATCGATCCACCCGGTTGGATGACCGCCGCAACGCCCGCCTGGCCGGCGTTGTCGATACCGTCCCGGAACGGGAAGAAGGCATCTGATGCCATCACCGAGCCCTTAACTGACAATCCGGCGTGCTCGGCTTTGATGGCGGCAATACGGGCGGAGTTGATGCGGCTCATCTGCCCGGCGCCGACGCCCACGGTCTGGCCGTTGGTGGCATAAACGATGGCGTTGGATTTGACGAACTTCGCCACGGTCCAGGCGAACAACAGATCCTGTATTTGCTGCTCAGTGGGCTGCAGTTTGCTAACCACGCGCAAATCATCGCGGGTAATCATACCGAGGTCGCGGTCCTGTGCCAGCAGGCCGCCGTTGACTCTCTTATAATCCAGTGCCGGCCCCGGAGCGGACCACTCACCGCAGACCAGCAGGCGCACATTCTTCTTGTCCGCCACGAGCGCTGTAGCTTCCGCACTCACGCTGGGAGCGATGATGACCTCCACGAATTGCCGCTCCACGATGCTGGCTGCGGTGGCCGCGTCCAGTTCCCGATTGAAGGCGATAATACCGCCAAAAGCGGATTCAGTGTCTGTGGCAAAGGCCAGGTCATAGGCCGTGCCGATATCTTGGGCCACCGCAACACCACAGGGATTGGCGTGTTTGACGATGACACAGGCCGGTTGCCGGAAGTTCTTGACACACTCCAGTGCGGCGTCGGTATCGGCCACATTGTTGTACGACAACGCCTTGCCCTGGATTTGCCGGGCGGTGGCGATCCCCGCTTCCGCAGGATTGGCTTCAACGTAAAAAGCCGCCTGCTGGTGCGGATTTTCGCCGTAACGCATTTCCTGCACCTTGTGAAACTGGGTGTTGAACGTGCGGGGGAACTTCTGCGAGCCGCCCGGCACCAGTCGGCCGAAGTGATTGGCGATCGCACCATCGTAGGCGGCAGTGTGCTCGTAGGCCTTGATAGCGAGGTTGAAACGGGTGGCCAGTGAGGTGCTGCCTCCGGTGGCGCGCATTTCACTGAGGATCTCGCTGTAATCCGCGGTGTTGACGACAATGTTGACGAAGCGGTAGTTCTTGGCCGCCGCGCGCACCATGGTGGGGCCGCCGATGTCGATGTTTTCGATGGCATCTTCCAGCGAGCAGTCCGGCTTGGCGACCGTCGCCGCGAAGGGGTAGAGGTTTACCACTACCATGTCGATCGGATGGATACCATGCGCGGCCATCACGCTGTCATCCTGCCCCCGGCGACCCAGAATGCCGCCGTGCACCTTCGGGTGCAGGGTTTTGACCCGACCGTCCATCATTTCGGGGAATCCGGTGTAGTCCGCCACTTCGGTGACGTCCAATCCCAGTTCCCGCAGCAGGCGGTAGGTGCCACCGGTAGACAGCAGTTCCACACCCATCTCGCGCAGCGTGCTGGCGAATTCCCCAATACCCGACTTGTCGGAGACACTGATCAGGGCGCGTTTGACGTTGACAAGCTCGCGGTCATCCATAGCAGCGCAGTCACCCTAGTCCCGATCGGAGATCAGGTTGTACTGCTTGAGTTTCTTGCGCAGGGTGCCCCGGTTCAAGCCCAGCATCAGCGATGCCCTGGTCTGGTTGTTGCGGGTGTAGGCCATGATCTCTGCCAGCAGTGGCGCTTCGATTTCCGCCAACACCATCTGGTATACGTCAGTGGACAACTGGCCATCCAATTCATCCAGATACCTGCGCACTGCCGTAGTCACAGAGTCGCGCAGGTTGCTGGCCGGTTCAGACAGCAGTGTATCGTCGTTGGCGGCGGTCAGTGCGCCTGCCGTCGGGGGGTGGAGGGGTTCAGCCCTGGTCATGCTGCAAGTTCCTTATTATTGAATTCAAATCCGGATAGCTGGTGTATGTGGTGTATGTAGTGTAGCTGTTCTTCGGGATGTGCAAGTTGATTGAACTGCCGGCGTTGTGCGCAGGCGTCGGGGCTGGCACTCAAGTACCAGCCCACGTGCTTGCGGGCAATACGCACGCCCATGAAGTCACCGTAAAACTGGTGCAGGTGGGTGACATGGCGCAAGAGAATTGCGCACTGCTGCACAGCGGAGGGTGGCGCAGGCGTCAACCCGGTTTCCAGGTGCGTCGCGATCTGCCCGCACAGCCAGGGCTGTCCCTGGGCGGCCCTGCCGATCATGACGCCGGCGGCACCGGTATGGGCAAGCACCGCTGCGGCCATCTGCGGGGAGTCGATGTCGCCGTTGGCAAACACCGGAACGTCGGTGGCTGCAACGATCGCGGCGATAGTGTCGTACTCTGCGCGCCCGGTGAAGGCGCAGGCTCGGGTGCGGCCATGTACCGCCAGGGCTGCGATACCGGCATCTTCCGCGATGCGGGCGATGGTGACGCCGTTCCTGCTGCCGGGCGTGCTCCCCGTGCGAATTTTTAAAGTCACCGGCACAGCGACGGCCGCCACCACCGCCTGTAAAATGGCTTGCACCAGCGCTTCGTCAGCCAGCAGCGCGGAGCCGGCCGCTTTGCGGCACACTTTTTTGGCGGGGCAGCCCATATTGATGTCGATGATCTGGGCGCCCCGCGCCACGTTGTAGCGCGCCGCTGCGGCCATTTCCAGTGGATCGCTGCCGGCGATTTGTACCGAGCGGGGTGCCATCTCCTGGTCGTGCCGGCTGCGCCACCGGGTCTTGGGCGAGTCGCGCAGGCGCGGATTGCTACTGATCATCTCCGACACCACCAGGCCAGCACCGAACTCGGCGCACAGTCGGCGAAAAGGCAAATCGGTAACCCCGGCCATGGGCGCAAGGGCGACGCGATTGGGCAATGTGTAAGGTCCGATTTGCAGCATGGCGTGGTGTTCGAAAACAGGCGTTGAAAAAGAGGCCGTATGATACTCGGTAGGTGTGGCACGGGAAAGAAAATCTGCGCAAAAAACCAGCGCTTTTTGCACAGCTACATTTCCTGGTCAGCGCATGGCGAGATTTCCCCGCAGGCAGACCCAGCCATCACTTTCGCCGACGATGCGCAAGGGCAGTCGATCGGCGTAGTGTGTGCACACCGTCTCTGCCTGGTTTTGCAACAGGCCTGACAGCAACACAGTGCCGCCAGGTTTTAGAAAGTGCAACAGCGTGTCGGATAAGTTGATGAGCGGCCCGGCGAGGATGTTGGCGATCACGATCTCAGCCCGCTGTCCCCACGCGTGTTGGTCTACCTCGCCCGGAAACGCCACGGGAAAATGTTCCGGCGCAATAGCATTGCGCGCGGCGTTGTCGCGGCTGGCCGCCAGGGCCTGAGGGTCATTGTCCACGCCCAGTGCCAGGGCGGCGCCCAATTTCAGTGCGGCCACGGCAAGGATGCCCGAGCCACAACCGTAATCCACAACGGTCTGGCCAGCCCATGACATGCTGTCCAGTTGCCGCAGACACAGTGCGGTGGTCGGGTGAGTCCCCGTGCCAAAGGCCAGGCCGGGATCCAGCAACAGGTTCACCGCATGCGGCTCGGGTGGTTCCAGCCAACTGGGACACACCCACAGGCGCAGTCCAAACTGCATGGGCTGGTAGTGTTGCATCCACTCCCGCTCCCAGTCCTTGTCCTCCAGGATTTCCACCCGCTGCCTGGTCTGTTGCAGCAGTGTATCGGGGATAGCGCGCAGCACGCACTGCATGTCCGTGTCCGCCGGATAAAGACCCGTAATGCGCGTCTGGCGCCACAGGGGAGTCTCGCCTACGCCTGGTTCCAGCAGTGGTTGATCGGCGTTGTCTTCCAGGGTAACGGCGACGGCCCCGGTCGCCAGCAACAGTTCCTCCAGCGCAGCGATATCGTCGCGCCGAACCGCCAGACGTAGTTGTAACCAGGTCATTGTGTCAGACGCACGGAGACGGACCGGAGCCTAATCTTCCAGCCTGCTCTCAAGATAGTGAATACTCACGCCGCCAGCCTTGAACGCCGCGTCGCGGACCAGGTCCCGATGCAGTGGCGTGTTGGTGCGTATCCCCTCCACCACCAGTTCGTCCAGCGCCTGGCGCATTCTCGCCAGCGCGAGGGGCCGGGTGTCACCATAACAAATGATCTTGGCGATCAGGGAATCGTAATAGGGCGGTACGGTGTAGCCGTCATACAGGTGGGAGTCCACACGTACACCCAGTCCGCCGGGCGCGTGGAAGGTAGTGACTTTGCCCGGACAGGGCAGGAACGTCTGCGGGTCCTCTGCGTTGATGCGACATTCAAATGCGTGGCCGCGAAAGTGGACCTCACTCTGCTTGAATGACAGTGGCTGGCCGCTCGCGATCAGCAGTTGCTCCTTGACGATATCAATGCCAGTGATCATCTCGGTCACGGGATGCTCCACCTGTATCCGTGTATTCATTTCAATAAAGTAGAAGCCACCGTCTTCATACAGGAATTCAAAGGTGCCGGCACCGCGGTAGCCCAGATCGATACAGGCTTTGACGCAGGCGTCTGCCACAGCGTCGCGCACGTCCCGCGGAATGGCCGGCGCAGGCGCTTCCTCGATTACTTTCTGGTGGCGGCGCTGCAGGGAGCAGTCCCGGTCACCGAGGTGGATGGCGTTGCCCTGGCCATCGGCCAGTACCTGGATCTCCACATGGCGGGGTTTTTGCAGAAATTTTTCCAGATAAACAACAGCCGACCCGAATGCGGCGGCCGCTTCTGCCTGTGTGACCTGCACCGAGCTGAGCAATGCCGCTTCGTTGTGCACGACACGCATGCCGCGGCCACCGCCGCCGGCGGCCGCTTTGACGATGACCGGATAGCCGATGCGCCGGGCAACCTCAAGCGTGTGCTCAGTGTCATCGGTCAGCGGTCCATCCGAGCCGGGTACCGTAGGAACCCCGGCCAGTTTCATGGCCTGGATCGCCGACACCTTGTCCCCCATGAGGCGGATCGTGTCTGCAGTTGGGCCGATGAAGATGAACCCGCTCTTTTCCACCTGTTCAGCAAAATCGGCGTTTTCGGCCAGAAAACCGTATCCGGGGTGGATGGCGGTCGCGCGAGTGACTTCCGCCGCGCTGATAATGGCCGGAACGTTGAGGTAGCTCGCAGCGGATGCGGCAGGGCCGATACAGACGGCTTCGTCGGCCAGCAGTACGTGCTTGAGTTCCCGATCCGCCTTGGAATGCACCGCAACCGTGGGAATATCCAACTCCTTACAGGCCCGCAGCACACGCAGCGCTATCTCACCGCGATTCGCGATGAGGACTTTCTCCAATATGGGCATGTTGTGTTCCTCTGCTGGTCGCGGGCCGGGTCGCGCTTACACGATGGAGAACAGGGGTTGGTCGAACTCAACCGGTTCGCCGTTTTCAACCAGGATAGCCGCTATGGTGCCAGCCTTGTCAGCCTCGATCTGGTTCAGCATTTTCATCGCCTCGACCATGCAAACGATGTCGCCAACTTTGACGGCCTGGCCTATTTCGACAAATGCCGCGGAGGTGGGTGATGGCGAACGATAAAAACTGCCCACCATGGGTGAACGCAGTACATGGCCGGCGCTGGTGGCGGCCGGTTGCGCAGGAGGAGCGGCAGGTGCCGGCGGTGGGGGTGCCGGTGCCGCGTAAGCAGGCGCCGCGCGCGCGGCCATTGTCGCCGCCTGGGCGCCGTTGCGGCTGATGCGCACCGACTCCTCGCCCTCTTTGATTTCAATTTCGTCAATGTTGGACTCTTCCAGCAATTCAATCAGTTTTTTTACTTTGCGAATGTCCATAGTGCAGTCTCTCGCGTGTTATTTATGGTTGTTCCAATACGTTCATTGCCGCTTGCAGACCTAATTCGTAGCCCTGCGCACCCAGTCCACAGATGACGCCCAGTGCGAGATCAGAAAAGTAGGAGTGGTGGCGAAAATCTTCCCTGGCGTGGGTATTGGACAGGTGAATTTCGATGAATGGAATAGCGACCGCGGCCAGCGCGTCCCGCAACGCCACGCTGGTGTGGGTAAAGGCGGCGGGGTTGATCAGGATAAAGTTAACGCCTTCAAGGCGGGCCGCCTGCACCCGTTCGACCAGTTCGTACTCGGCATTGCTTTGCATGTGGAGCAAGTGGTGGTCGCGTTCCCGCGCCAGCTGTTCCAGGCGCCGGTTGATGTCGGCCAGGGTGGTACTGCCGTAGATGTCGGGTTCGCGCTCCCCGAGCAGGTTCAGGTTGGGGCCGTGTAGTACAAGAATGGTGGCCATTGTGGCGGCTCTCCCCGCTAGAGCGCAATGTGCGCGAATTCTGGCCCAATTTGTGGGAGCTGTCTACGAATTTTCACAATTCTCCGAATTTTGGCAGCTTATCGCCGCTGAATTGCAGAAGTTAGACAGTTTTAGCGGTTTCTTACCCAGTCGGTGCCAGAGTTCCAATAAAAGGCATCAAAGCGCCAAAATTAGGCCAAATGCTGCTATCAGCTTAGAAACCGGAGACAACATCGGAGTTCCTGTTGGAAACCGACTCTAACGCCTCCAGCACCGTCTGTTTGGTCAACAACTGCGGCAATAGCAGGGGTGCTGTCGAAGTGTCAGCGGCGTACATCAGGTATAGAGGTATGCCGTTACGTCCGTGCTTTTTCAGCAGGGCAGCGATGTCGGCGTCCTGATTGGTCCAGTCGGCCACCATGTAAACCACATTGTGGTCGGCAAAGGCCTGGATCATGTCGTCCGTGCGCAACACGGCGGTTTCATTGGCTATGCAGGTGATGCACCAGTCGGCCGTGACATCCACGAATACCGGCTGGCCGGCACTGCGCAGCGCGGCCACTTCCTGCTCTGACCAGGTGACTTTGCCCTGCGCGAGTTCTGCCGCGCCACCGCTGCTGCCATCCAGCCCGCGCAGGGAGCCCAGGCCTATTGCGGTAACCAGGCAGGCCAGGGCCAGCGCCTTGCGCCACCAGTGGTGATGCCACAGCCACAGTCCCAGGGCCAGCAGCAGTGCGCCGCTCAGGGCGGCGGTCATCGTGTTCACGCCCGTTTGCCGTCCGGCTACCCATAACAGCCAAATGGCGGTGCCATAAAGCGGGAACGCCAGCAGTTGCTTGAGGGTCTCCATCCAGACTCCGGGTTTCGGCATCAGGGCGCGGGCGGCGCCGCTGTAGCTAAACAGCAACAGGGGCGCGGCCATCCCGGCGCCGAGCGCGGCAAATACCAACAGGCCGATCTGGGGCGGCTGGCTGACCGCGAAGCCCAGCGCCGTGCCCATAAACGGGGCGGTACAGGGGCTGGCGACGACTACCGCCAGTACACCCGTGAAGAAACTGCCGCTGAGTCCGCCCCGAGCAGCGAGTCCGCTGCCCGTGTTCATCAGGTTGCTCCCCATTTCCACCAAGCCCGACAGGGACAGGCCCATGGCGATGAACAGGTAGGCCAGGGCGATGACGAAACCCGGGGACTGCAGTTGGAATCCCCAACCTATGGCGCTACCCGCCTGTTGCAGGGCGATGAGCAATGCCGCGACCAACACGAAGCTGGCAATGACGCCGGCGGCATAGATCCAGCTGTGCAGGTGTCGGTCGTGATCTGTGCTGCGCGCAAAGCTGAGCACCTTTAATGACAGGATCGGAAAGACACAAGGCATCAGGTTGAGAATGGCGCCGCCCACAAAGGCCAGCAGCAGCATGTACAGCAGTGACCCGGAAGCGCGCGTCTGGGGCGCGGGTGGTTGTTGTGTCACTGCCTGCTTTTCGGGTGGCATGGCCGGGGTCACAGTGCCGGTCTTGAAATCCAGTTCGTAGAACTGCTTATTGGGTGGGTAACACAGCCCCGCGTCAGCGCAGCCCTGGGAGGTTGCTGACAACGTGGCCCGCCGCGTGTCGCGCTGCAGTGTCAGGGTGATATCGGCGCTGTTGTAGTAAACCTCTACCTCGCCAAAGTAGTCATCACTGTGGCGCAGGCCCGCTGGCATGTCGCTGTCCAGGTGGATGATGCCCTGGTCGTCTTCCAGGTTAAAGGCGAAACGGTGTCGGTATAAGTAGTAGTGTGGGGCGATCTGCCAGTACAGGCGCACACTGCGCTCATCGAGTATTTCAACTTCCAGTTGGTAGGCTTGCTCGACCGGGAGAAAATCCGGCCCCGAGGTTGCACCCAACACGCTCCGGTCGGCGGCGCCGAAGGCCTGGGCGAAACAGGCGCTGCTGATGAGGAGTAGCAAGCTCGCGAGCATTGCACGCATAACAATTCCTTGAGAGGCACAGCGCCGTTGTTTGGGGGCCAGATTGTACCAAGACTTTTCAGATCAAGCCCAGAGAAACGCGAACACGATCCCCTGGAGTGGTACACTAATCAGACGCCAGTACCATGTAATAGTTTCACCACGCGATAGTTTCCACCCTGGAGTCCGAATGTGATCAGAGTATGGGTGGCTGCCCTGGCAGCCGGTCTGTTGTCGCTGGCCGCAGTGGCCGCACAAGACACAAATATCGAGTTTGAAAATGTCTGGGTCAGGGCCCTGCCCCCCTTCCAGCCGAATACGGCGGCGTACCTTACGTTGGTAAATCGCGGAGACGTTGCGGTTGCCATCGTGGGCGCCACCTCCAATGTGGCAAAAAAAGTGGAATTGCATACCACCCGGAAGGTTGACGGCCTCATGCGCATGGAACAGTTACAGGGTCTGGCGGTGGCGCCGGGAGAGCGTGTGGTACTGGCTCCCGGGGGCACCCATTTGATGCTGCTGGGGCTGGCGCATATGCCGGCACCCGGCGATGACGTGCAGTTGTGCTTGCAACTGGCGGCAGGAGGGGAAGCCTGTACCGCAGCTGAAGTGCGCGGGGGCGGCGACGAGCCGGATCATCAACACCACCATCCCACGACAGAGTAATACCATGAACGAAATCACTGATATGCCGGCCCGATGGCGCGATAGCCTGGCCAAGTTTCTACCCCGGGGCGGCGCACGCAAAATACTAGCGGCCGTGCTGGGCCTGTACCTGTTGGGAGCGATCTTGCTGGGGATGTACTGGAGTATGACGCCCGCACCCTTTGATGTGCAGGAGCGGGCGCAGGCGCTCGCCACGAAAGAGGGCGGTACCGTGGTCACCGGCTCGGTCACCACGGGCGCCCTGATCGGGGTGATGGAGACGCTGCTGCAAAAACCCGGCGGGTATATTCACAATGACAAATTCCCCCCCGGACTGTGGCTGGACAATATGCCCAACTGGGAGTACGGCGCCCTGATCCAGGTGCGCGATCTGTCCCGCGCCATGCGCGAGGTGTTCAGTCGCTCACAGTCACAATCGAGAGAGGATGTGGATCTGGTGGAAATGGAGCCGCGCTTCAACTTCAATTCTGATAGCTGGATACTGCCGTCCTCGGAGTCCGAGTACCGCACTGGCCTGAAGTATGCCCGCAGGTACTTCCACCGCCTGTCCGATGAGGAGGCGTCCGGCGCCCAGTTTTACGCGCGCTCGGACAACCTGCGCTACTGGTTGGGCACGGTGAATAGCCGACTGGGCAGCCTGTCCCAACGGCTTAGCGCGAGCGTGGGGCGGGTGCGTGTGAATACCGACCTGGCCGGGGATGCGGATGCGACGCAGTCGACCGCCACGCCGACCGAGCAGGTGGTGCGCACGCCGTGGAGCGAGATCGACGATGTCTTCTTCGAAGCGCGCGGTACGTCCTGGGCGCTGATCCAATTTCTCAAAGCGGTGGAAGTGGATTTTGCTGATGTGCTGCGTAAAAAGAATGCCCAGGTCAGTCTCAGGCAGATCATTCGTGAGCTGGAAGGTACGCAGGAGGCGCTGGCGAGCCCGATGATTCTCAACGGCAGTGGCTTTGGGCCTCTGGCCAACCACTCACTGGTGATGGCGTCCTTTATCAGTCGCGCCAACGCCGCGATCATAGACCTGCGTGACCTGTTGTCGCAGGGATAAGTAGGTGCCTTCCACTTGCTTGCCCTGCCAAAGCTTTCCGTTATACTGTACGGAATTACCGTACAACTGGACAGTGGAGAAAGAATGGACACAGTAAGCGTAAACAAGTTTCGGGACAATTTAAAATCCTTTGTAGAACAAATAGTTACGGAGCATACACCGCTGAAGGTCACGCGGCGCTCGGGCGCAGACTTTGTCGTTGTAAGTGCTGACGACTGGGATCGCGAACAGGAGACGCTCTTTGTCCTTCAGAGCAGCAGCCTCATGCAGCAGATCGCCACGTCCTTGCAAACGCACAACAGGGAAAGTGGTTACAAGGCGACTCAGGACGAGATGGATGAGATCACTGGTATTTGAGGGCGTCACCTGGACCGTATACGAAGAGCTGCGCAAACAAGACAGCAAAATGCACAAGTCGCTCTGCAAACTACTCAAAGAAATGCTGCGAGGTGACCCCATCGCACGAAGCGGGAAGCCGGAAAGATTGAAGCACAACCTTGCTGGTCTTTGGTCAAGAAGAATCTCCCAAAAAGACCGCCTCATCTATAAGTTCGACCAAAAGTATATGTATATTTTTGCCATCGGTGGACACTATCTCGATCACTGACAGAGAGATTCACGCATGCTACGGCGGAAATGGGCGGCGTTTTCCGCTGCTGTTAATTATTAACTGCTTATTGTAATTGTGACGGGCAGGTGGTCGCTGATATGCAACCAATCTTCAGCTTTGCCAATTTCAATATCACTCGAACCAAGCAGACCCTCTGATACAAAAGCATAATCGATGTGATACGGTTTATTCGTGTTTCTGTGTAGATAGAATGTCGGCTCAGATTCGCGGCCCTGAGCCTCTGACTTGGTATGGTGATAGAGGCTATGAATATTGAGTTGAGCAAGTTCGGCAACAACCCCCGAATGACTCCACCAGCGATCAGCCTTATCCCATATGGCATTGCTATTAAAATCGCCAATTATCATGGTGCCGGGACGCTCAAGGTCTTTATCGTGTATTTGCAGATACTTCCAGAACTGCCCCATGTAGCCAAACACCTCGGCATCACGGCCTTTGGTCCACACACCCAGGACCGTTAATTTTTCGTTAATCCTGAACGGTAAAAACAGTTTTAGATCAGACGTAGACCATGAATGTGCCTGATGAGGCCGCTTCAATCCACCGGTTACAAATCGGCCGTGCCAATTCAAAGCAGAAACCCGATTTCCGTTTTTTTGGGAAGACGCAGATACCTTTGTTTTTATCGGTGCCAACCCAAAGATAATCACCGACCCACTCCCCGTAATGCTTGGTGGCCATTTCTGGGTTTTCACATTCTTGGATTAGCAAAATATCCGCGTCCAAAGAATCAACGTCTTTAAGTTTATTTCTCAGCGCTCCATTGCAGTTCCATGTGACGAGCTTCATATTCAGTTAACGCCGCAGGCTGGGACTGCCGTTAGGCAGTCCCAAGCCCTGATTTGTTATTGGGCCTACCCATGAAAACATGAAAGCGCATCCTCGGAAACGATAGATAGGAACACTTCAAGGCTAGTTACTTCCGGTGCAGGCTCGTAGCTATGCCATTTGAGATCTTGTCGCATCCAGTAGATTTTCCACGTGCCATTTTTCTTGATTAAAGTGGTCTTTGCGAATGAGTGCTCCAAGATTTCACGTGGATTGTCCCAGCGAGGTCGAATTTCAAAAAGCTCCAGGCTTTGATCAGATATACGGTAGCCAATATCGAGTTTGGAGCGTATATGCGCCGGAGGACGATGTCTTGTCACATACTCTGATGCTAATTTCTCAACGCGTCTTGTTTCGAATTCACTTATAGCCATGCTCGATATCCAACTAGGCCCTATCACAAGCCACAACAATAGACCGGTCTGTATAACACTACAAAGGGGGCCAACTGCTCCCTCGAAATTGATGGCTGTCGAGTTTCCGCTTTGAGTCGAGAGCACAAGTCGCACCCATCATGGCCCAAACTTCCGCTTTTAAGCGAAGGAGGACGCGCGCATCAGACAATGCCTGGCAGATCAGATGTAGCCTGCTCCCGATAATCACTCATTCCTTGCTGTAGCGCAGCCGGGTCCCGGTATCCAGTGAGAGACGGATTTCCTGCGCGCTCAGCGCGGCGGGAAAGTATGTCCCGGACAGCTTGGCATCAAGCAGGCTGGCGCCTTCGAGGTTGGTGTTGCGAAAGTCGATGCCGCTCAGGTCGGTATTGCGAAAGTAGGAATTGCTGAAGTCCAGCCCTGCTGCGTTCATGTTGCGCAAGTCGCGCCCGCGATAGTCGCCGTTTTTCAGTTCGCTGGTGTCCAAACGGTCGCGCTGCTCGTTGAATCCCTTGATGTCTTCGGTGCGAAGTAGCTGGTATAAGGGATCTTGTTTGATGACAGGCTTGTCCATTGGATTACCTTTCTGATGATTACCTGGCCCAGGTGCCACCGATAAGTCTGGCGCGTTGCGCACGGGCGTGTGAGACGCTAGCTTAAGCCACCGCGAGGCCCAAGCCCAGCCCCCTCGCGCGGAAACTGAGAGTGGGGTTTGACAGCACAAACGTTTGAGGGATTTCTCCTGACGCGCAACTGGCGCGATACGCCGGGTGGCATTGAACTCGAATTCTGGTTCAGCACGGCGCAGGGGCCGCTGTGCGCGCTGGTGCGTGGGGAGCACAGCGTCTTTTTCCTGCCCGAAAGTGACCTGCAGCAGGCGAGTGAAGTGCTGGCCGCTGTGCCGGGCCTGCAGATCAAGCCGGTGCAGTTACGCAGTTTTTCCATGGTGCGGGTCGTGGGACTTTACTTCAGCCAGTATCGCCAGGCGCGTCGCGCCGCCGATGAGCTGCGCGCGTGTGGCCTGGATCCGCTCGAAGCGGATATCAATCCCGCTGATCGCTATCTGATGGAGCGCTTCGTGGCAGGCGCGGCGCGCCTGCACGGCGAGCCGCAGCGCCGTGGTCAGTACCTGCTGCTGGAAAATCCCGCCATTAAGGCCGGCCACTACCTGCCGTCACTGAAAGTGGTGTCCTTTGATATAGAAACCGCGATGCAGGGACTGCAGTTGTATTCCATTGCCGTCCACGGCAAGTCTGTCGCAGGCGAGGTGCGGCAGGTGTTTATGTTGGGCGAGGGCGCGCACCAGGCCTACGTCACAGCGTTCGCCACTCAGGAGGACCTGCTGCAGGCCTTTATAGACTGGATTGCGCAGTTCGATCCCGATGTGTTGATTGGCTGGAACGTGGTGAACTTTGACACCCGGTATTTGCAGCGCGTGGCGGACCATGTGGGGCGGCGCCTGCTGCTCGGGAGGCAGCGTCGCCCCGGCCACTGGCGCGAACAGGATGAGGATGGCGAACGCTACACGGTGCAGTTTCCCGGAAGGGTGATACTCGATGGTATCGAGTTGTTGCGTGCAGCGTTTTACCGCTTTGAAAGTTTTTCCCTCGATGCGGTCGCACGCCAGTTGTTGGGTGACGGAAAACTGCTGCACGGGAGCGACCGCGGCGCGGAAATTACGCGCCAGTTCCATGAGGACAAAACGAGTTTGGCAGAATACAACCTCAAGGACTGCGAACTGGTGTCGGATATTTTCAAGATGACTGCCCTGCTGGATTTTGCCGTGGCGCGCAGCGTGATTACCGGCCTCAACCTGGATCGCATGGGGGGCTCGGTAGCGTCTTTCGACAACCTGTACCTGCCCCGGCTGCACCGCGCAGGTTATGTGGCGCCCAATGCGAGCAGCGAGCACACTGCCAGCCCCGGCGGTTTTGTGCTGGATTCCATGCCCGGCATTTACGATCATGTGCTGCTGCTGGATTTTAAAAGCCTGTACCCCAGTATAATTCGCACCTTCTTCATCGATCCATTGGGCCTGGCCCTGGGCGTATCGGGGCAGTTGTCGCCACAGCAGACGGTGGCAGGCTTTTTGAATGGTCGTTTCGCCCGCGACGGACATATCCTGCCGGCACTCATCCAGCAACTCTGGCAGCAGCGGGATGTTGCCAAGGCCAGCGGCGATGCGCCCTTATCCCAGGCCATTAAAATCATTATGAACAGCTTTTACGGTGTGCTTGGCACGCCCGGTTGCCGTTTTTTTGACGCGCGCCTCGCCACTTCCATCACCCGCTATGGACACGAGATTCTGGGCCGTACCCGGGACCATATCGAGGCGGTGGGTCACCGCGTCATCTACGGGGACACGGACTCCGTGTTCGTGTGGATACAGGAAGCGCGTACGGATGAGCAGGCCGTGGCGGCCGGACGGCAACTGGAGCGGGATCTTAACATCTGGTGGCGCGAAGTGATCCGCGCGGAGTTCGCTCTGGAGAGCGTGCTGGAACTGCAGTTCGACACCCATTTCAAGCGTTTCCTGATGCCCACGGTGCGCGGCTCCGACAAGGGTAGCAAGAAGCGCTATGCCGGTGTGGTGGCGGGCAAAAACGGCGACGAGCTGGTATTCAAGGGCCTGGAGAGTGTACGCACCGACTGGACGCGCCTGGCCCGGGCGTTCCAGGAAGAACTCTACCGGCGTATTTTTATGCAGGAAGACTATACCGACTATGTGACACAACTGACCGCCCGTGTGCTGGCCGGGGAGGAAGATCAGCAGCTGGTCTACCGCAAGCGCCTGCGGCGCAAACTGGACGATTACCAGCGCAACGTGCCGCCGCATGTACAGGCAGCGCGCTTGTGCGCGGAGCGCGGCTTACCGATACCGTCGCGCGGCAGCTGGGTGGAGTATGTGATTACCACCAGCGGCGCAGAACCTGCGGCAAAACCGCTTGCGCAGTTGGACTACCAACACTATGTGGATCGGCAGCTGGCGCCGGTGGCGGATGGTATCCTGGGCTTTGTCGGCAGTTCCTTCAGCGAACTGACCAATAAACAGATAGGCCTGTTCTAGTGGCGGGCACTAACGAGCCGTCCCTCCGGGGCTAAGGCCTGATCGCTCAGACGGCTAAGATATTCGCTCCTCAGGCCCTAGCTCCGGAGGGACTCTATCGGAGTGAGCGCAACGCCTGCGATATTTACTCGCCAAAAAACTCCCGGCGCAGCGCGCCATAGTCTGCAGCGGGCAGGCGGGGGCCATATGTGGCGACAACTTTGCCCGCCGCCAGGCTGGCGAAGCGGCCGGCTGTGGGGAAATCCTCGCCGCGAGTGATGGCGTAGATGAAGGCACCGGCGAACATGTCGCCAGCACCGTTGCTGTCCACGGCCTCCACTTTGTGTGGCGGTATTTTGGCCAGCTCCTTGCCGTCAAAGGTCAACGCCCCGTCCCTGCCACGCGTGATCACGAAGGAGTTGGCGATGGCCTTTAACTTCTCCACGGCAACATCCAGATTGTCGCTTTGCGCCCAGCCCAGGGCTTCGTCCTGGTTGCAGAACACCAGGTCCAGACGCGCGCCGATGATGGCTGTGATGCCATCGCGAAAAAATTCCACCATGCCGGGGTCGGAAAAGCTCAGGGCGGTTTTTACACCCGCCGCTTCGGCGATTTCCCTGGTTTTGATCGCTGCGGCCCGGCCGGTCGGAGAGGTTACCAGATAGCCCTCTATATACACGTATTCGCTGGCGGCAATCGCCTGCGCGTCCAGTTGTTCGGTAGACAATGTCTCGCTGATGCCGAGAAAGGTGTTCATGCTACGCTCGGCGTCGGGTGTTATCAGCACCAGGCATTTACCGGTGGTGCCGGGGCCGCGATCGCCTTTGAGACAGTGGTCAACGCCAGCCGCCTCCAGGTCGGCGATATAGATGTCACCGTCGCTGTCATTGGCCACTTTGCAGGACATGAAGGTCGGTCCGCCAAACTGCGCGGTGGCGATCATGGAATTGCCGGCGCTGCCGCCGCTGGCATGACTCGCCTTGACCAGATGGCCTGCGAGGTGATCCAGCAGCTCGCGCCGCCGCACCTCATCGACCAGGGTCATCAACCCTTTCTCAACATTCATTTGGACAAGCTCGGTATCCAGCACCTTGATCTCGGTGTCCACCAGCGCCGCGCCTATGCCGTATGCCATGTACTTTTTCATTGTGGGGTCGCTCACTTCGTCCAAATCAGCGCACCATTATCCTGATTCGCCGATTAATTAAAAGCGCTGGATGGCAATGGTGTAAACTTGCACCCAATGTTTCGCACCAGCCACCTCCTGTTCAAGCTCGCCCTCGCCGCCCTGGTAGTGGTAGGGCTGTTTATGGTTTACCTGGATGCCCGGATTACGGCGACCTTCAGCGACAAGATGTGGGAATTGTCGGCCAAAGTGTATGCGCGCCCACTGGAACTGTTTGCCGGTGCCGCGCTGACGCCGGGGGATCTTGCGTACGAGCTGGAAGTGTTGGGGTATCGCACGGTAACGACGCCGCGCCAGCCGGGAGAGGTGTCCCGCAACCAGAATCGCGTTGATCTCTATGCGCGGGGCTTCGATTTTCCCGATGAGCGGGAACCCCAGCGCCGCGTGTTGGTAGAGTTCAGCGGCGCTCGGGTCAAGGCGGTGTCAGCCGGTGGCACGGGTATTGACCTGATGCGGCTGGATCCGGTGCAGGTTGGTGGGATCTATCCCCGCCAAGGGGGGGAGGATCGGCTGCTGGTGCGATTGGCGGATGTCCCCGAAGTATTTCGGCGGGGCCTGATGGCGGTGGAGGATCGCAGCTTCGATCAGCACTGGGGATTTTCTATTGGCGGCATTGCCCGGGCAGCCTTCAGCAACTTGCGTTCAGGGCAGGTGGTATCGGGCGGCAGTACCATCACGCAACAGCTGGTGAAAAACTATTACCTCACGTCCGAGCGCACGCTGGTACGCAAGCTGACCGAAGTGTTGATGGCCGTGCTGCTCGAATTGCATTACGAGAAGGACCAGATTCTTGAGAGCTACATCAACGAGGTGTACCTGGGGCAGGACGGACCGCGCGCAGTACACGGCTTTGCGCTGGCCGCGCAACATTACTTCGACAAGCCGCTGGAACAGTTGGACCTGCACCAGCAGGCCTTGTTGATCGGCATGATCAAGGGCCCGTCGCTGTACAATCCCGAGCGGAATCCGCAGCGCGCGTTGGAGCGGCGCAACGTGATACTGGAGGTGATGGCGGACCAGGGCGTGATAGCGCCGGAGCAGGCCGCTGCGGCCCGCGCCATGCCGCTGGGGCTGAATAATAGGGGCCGCATTCGTGACTCGTTTCCCGCATTTCTGGAGCTGGTACGTCGGCAACTGAGCCGGGACTACCGGGAAGAGGATCTCACTACCCGTGGACTCAGCATATTCACCAGCTTCGACCCGCTGCTGCAACGCCAGCTGGAGAGCAGCACTGCCGCTGTGATGGAGCAGCTCGACCGCAGCGGCAAATTACAAACCGCCAGTGTCGTTACCCGCTTTGACACGGGCGAGGTGGCCGCCCTGGTCGGGGGACGCAAGGCGCGCTATGCCGGTTTCAACCGGGCGCTGGACGCGCGACGCCCGGCGGGTTCCCTTCTCAAGCCGGCCATTTATCTGGCGGCGTTGGAACGACCCGGTCAGTTTTCCCTGGCGACGGTGTTGTCCGATACGCCGCTGACCATTAAAGCGGCAGGGGCCAAGCCGTGGCAACCGCAGAACTTTGACCGCAAGTCTCACGGCGACGTCCTGCTTTATCAGGCTCTGGCACAGTCCTACAATCTGGCCAGTGCGCGGCTCGGCATGCAGCTGGGTGTGGACGCCGTCGTTGATATGCTGGCGCGGCTCGGGGTTGAGGAAGGCGTGCCGCGTTTGCCTGCGTTGCTATTGGGGGCGGGTGAATACTCGCCTGTGGACATGGCAACGATGTACCAGACGATAGCGGCTGGTGGGTTTCGTATGCCGCTGCGCAGTATCCGGGATATCGTCGATGTTAATGGCGAGCCGCTGAAGCGGTATCCGCTGGAATATGAGCGCACTGTCGGACTGCAAGCCGTGCATTTGCTGCACTTCGCACTGCGCGCCGTGGTCCACGAGGGTACCGGGCACGGCGTCTATAACTACCTGCCGCAGGATTTCGCTGTGGCGGGCAAAACCGGTACCACCAATGATGGACGCGATTCCTGGTTTGCAGGTTTTTCCGGCGATCTGCTGGCAGTGAGCTGGATAGGGCGGGATGACAACGGTGTGACCGGACTCACCGGTGGTAGCGGCGCGCTTAAAGTGTGGGCACATTTTATGTCCCGCGCCAGCAAACAACCCCTGGCCTATCGCATGCCCGATGATATTCAAACACAATGGATCGACGATCGCAGCGGATACCTGACTGGCGAGGGCTGCCCCAATTCCCGTATTCTGCCATTTATCACCGGTTCCGAGCCGCGCCAGCGCACCGACTGCGCGCCGCGCGACTCCGGCTCAGGTGTCAAGGACTGGTTCGAGTCGTTGTTTGGGAGAAACGGGTAATGGCGTTGTCGCAGCTGCTTTTCCGGGGTGCCGTTGTAAGTCTGGTCATATTGCTGGCAGGCTGCTCTACCTACACGCCGCCCGTGAGTGTGCCTACGCCCGTGGCGAAGCAGCCGGAGCCGAAGGTTGTAACCCCGCCAGTAAAAATGCCGCAGGCGCCGCCGCGGCCCACCACGCCGTCCGCCGACGCCGCTTTGCAGCCCTTGCTGGCCAAAGCCGGGCAGGCCGCCCAGCGGGGCGATTACGAGCAAGCCCTGGCACTGCTTGAGCGGGCACAGCGCATCGGCCCGGACAGTGCGCAGGTATACCTGGGCATGGCGCAGACGCATCGGGCCAGAGGTGATGCGGCACAAGCCAGGGCGACCGCCGAACGAGGCCTGCTCTATTGTACGACCGATGCACAGTGTAATGCCCTGCGCGCTTTTACGCGTTGACCCGGGAATATCCGGATGTGTAGCGCCTCCAGGGTAATGTGCGCTGTACCCGCACGTTATGATGCTGAAAATTAATTAGTCAAGGAGATCCTGTTGATGTCAGGGTCCATACGAAAACTCGCCGCAGTCTGCTTACTGTTGCTGACCGTGCAGGCTGTGGCGACAAGGAAGCGGCTGCGCCATCACCATCCACGCGGCCGGTCAAGACCTTTATTGTCGAGGGTGGCAGCGCCGATGCCCTGCGTACCTTTCCCGGAAGGGTCGACGCCAGTCAGCGTGCCGAATTGGCCTTTCGCGTACCCGGACAGTTGCAGGAGATACTGGTGAAGGAAGGGGATATAGTCGAGGCAGGCCAGGTGCTGGCCCGTCTGGATCGCGCCGACTACGACTTAGTCTATGAAGACAGGAAGGCTACGTTCGATAATGCGCGCCGCAATTTCGATCGCGGTAAGGAACTCATCAAAGCCGGTAATATCTCACGCATGGACTACGACAGGATGGAGGCGAATTTTCGCACCGCGTCCGCCGCCCTATCCCAGGCGGAAAAGGACCGGGAATACACGGTGTTGTCGTCCCCGTTCTACGGCCGTGTCGCCGAGCGCAGGGTAGAAAATTTCGAGGAGGTGCAGGCCAAACGGACTGTTTTTTCGTGACAGAATACCAGCCGATTGGACATTATAATCGACGTGCCCGAGTCGGTGATGCGCATGGTGCGCGCCGATCGAGTCAAGGATCGCGCTACCGAGGAGAGGGCCAGTGTCACGCGTGCCTACGCTGTGTTCGAAGGGTACCCGGATGAAAAATTTCCGCTGCAACTCAAGGAGATCGCCACCAAGGCTAACGATCAGACACAGACCTTCAGGGCCACCTTTGCCATGGACGCCCCCACTAACTTTACCGTCCTCCCGGGCATGACGACAACAGTGTTGCTGGACTTAAGCCAGTTGCTCGTGACAGACGGTATCGTCAAGCGTGTGCCGGTACGTGCAGTACAGGGAGACAGCAGCCTCAAACCCAGAGTCTGGATTCTGGACCCGCAAACCATGCAGGTGTCAGGGCGGGAAGTGAACATTGGTCGCATGAGCGGCGGCATGATAGAGGTCACGGAGGGTCTTGCCGGCGGCGAGGAAATTGTCGCGGTGGGCGCGCCCTATCTGGCAGAGGGCATGCAGGTGACGCGCATGGCCGTGACCGAACAGGCTGTTTCGCGTGATGGCGATCCCCTGTAGGTGGCGATCCCCGTTAGGTTAATAGGCTGATACAAGGACGCCCGCGTTATGAATGTTGGGGAATTTTCAGTCGAGAACAAAGTCATCTCATGGTTGCTGGTGGTGATCATGGTCGGTGGCGGGCTTATTGCCTACGACAAGATGGGCAAGCTGGAAGACCCGGCCTTTACCATCAAGTCGGTGAAAATTCTTACGCCCTACCCGGGCGCTACGGCCCATGAGGTACAGGAAGAGCTGACCTATCATCTTGAGGATGCGATCCAGAAGATGCCGCAGGTGAAGCGCATCAAAATGTCGGTCTCCAGGCCCGGCCTGTCGGACATCCTGATCGACTTCAAGGACGAGTATAAAGCCGACGATCTACCCAATATTTTTGACGAATTGCGGCGCAAGATTGCCGATGTCAAACCCTCGCTGCCGCCGAGTGCGCAAGCCCCTATCATCCTCGATGATTTTGGCGACGTGTGCGGCATCTATACTGTGTTGACGGGCGAGGGCTACAGCTGGCGCGACCTCTATGACACGGCGGATGCCATCAAGAAGCAGCTGGTGCTGATACCCGGCGTGCGCAAGGTGGTGATTGATGGTGAGCAGCGCGAGGTGGTCTATCTGGAAGTGTCGCGCAGCCGCCTGGCAGAACTGGGGATAGATCTGCAACAGATTGGCGATGTGCTCGGCTCGCAGAATGTGGTGGTCAACGCCGGTAATGTGCAGGTAGGGGATGACTATCTGCGCATCAGTCCCACGGGGAATTTTACCTCGGTTCAGGAAATCGGCGATCTGTTAATCAGCGCCAAGGATAAAACCCTGGTGCGCCTCAGCGACTTTGCCACGATCACCCGTGCCTATGAGGAAGTGCCCAACAAGCTGTATTACGTCAACGGCAAGCCCGGCTTAAGTTTGGGTATCTCCATGGCTGCCGGCCAAAATGTGGTAGAGGTGGGTCGAGCTGTAGCTAACAAAATGCAATCCTTGCAGAGCGTTATACCCATCGGCATGGAGATGGTCACGGTCTAAGACCAGCCCGCAGAGGTGGAAAAATCGGTGGGCGGCTTCCTGGTCAGCGTCGGAGAGGCAGTTGTCATCGTGATCGTGGTGCTGTTGCTGTTCATGGGGTTACGCACCGGCATTGTTATCGGTACGGTATTGCTGATTACCGTGGCCGGCACCCTGTTCTTCATGAGCCTGTTTGCTATCGAGCTGCAGCGCATCTCGCTGGGGGCACTGGTCATCGCGCTGGGTATGCTGGTGGATAACGCCATTGTCGTGGCCGAGGGTATGCTGGTGCGTATGGACGCCGGTATGAACGCAAAAAAGGCGGCAGGGGAGGCGTTGGGCAAGACGATCTGGGCGCTGTTGGGTGGCACAGTGATTGGCATCCTGGCTTTCTCCGCCATAGGATTGTCGACCGACAATACCGGCGAGTTTGCCAGCTCCCTGTTCTATGTGATTCTCATCTCACTGTCGCTGAGCTGGGTGACGGCGATCAGCACTACACCGCTGCTGTGCGCTCTGTTGCTCAAGCCCGATCCCTCGGCAGCGGATAAGGATCCCTATGCGGGCAAGCTCTTCCGCGGCTATCGCGGTATTGTTGCCACTGCGGTCAATCATCGCTGGACAACCCTGGGTGTGGTGGTAGTCCTGTTCGTACTGGCCGCGGCCGGCTTTGGCAGCGTCAAGAGCGGATTCTTTCCCGAGTCCAACACGCCGATTTTCTTCGTGGATGTGTGGGAACCGGAGGGCGCGGATATTCGCGCGACCAAAGGCGCATAGGGCCCGGTCGCGATGCCAAGATCGAGGCGCGCTTTTCCGGGCCGGATCCTGAAGTCCTGCGCCAATTGGCGGAACAGGCGCTGGCCATTATGCGTGCCAACGGCGGCGCGGTGGATATCGGTGATGACTGGCGCTCACCCGTCAAGGTGTCCACGCCGATATTCAACGAGCAAGTGGGGCGCCAACTGGGAGTCGATCGCGAAAGTCTGGGCGCGGCCATGCAATATGCTTTTGAAGGTACTCGTGTGGGCGTTTACAGGGACGGCAATCGCCTGCTGCCGATACAAATGCGGGCGCCCCTGGACGAGCGTGGCGACATTGACAACATGCGTGATATCTAGGTGTGGAGCCCGGTATTGCGCGCAGCCGTGCCGGTGTCACAGGTGGTGTCGCGCTACGACACCCGCCTGGAGAACGCGGTCATCCGTGGTCGCGACCGCATCCAGACGATTATCGCGTCCTGCAATCCCCGTGACGCAACGGCTGGTCCGCTGCTGGAGAGTCTGCGGCCGCAGATTGAGGGAATACCGCTTCCGCCCGGGTATGCGCTGGAGTGGGGCGGGGAGTACGAGGATTCTATAAATGCCCAGGCAGGCCTTGGCGCGTCGCTGCCGGTGGGATTCCTGTTGATGATTCTCACCAGCATATTCCTGTTTGGCAAACTCAAGCAGCCCGCCATAATCTGGTTGACTGTACCGCTCGCCATTGTTGGCATCACCGCAGGATTACTGGCCACCGGTGGCGCCTTTGACTTCATGTCCATGCTGGGCGCGTTGTCGCTGGTGGGATTGTTGATCAAGAACGCCATCGTCCTGATTGAGGAGATCGACCAGCAAATCGAGAGCGGCAAGGATGGTTACGAGGCCATCCTGGATTCTTCGGTCAGTCGTATGCGCCCGGTGCTGCTGGCTGCGGCAACTACGATTCTCGGCTTGATCCCGCTGTTGTCCGACGTCTTCTTTGTGAATATGTCGATCACTATCATGGCCGGTTTGGGCTTCGCAACAGTGTTGACCCTGATTGTCGTGCCGACGCTCTACGCGGTGTTCTTCAGTCTCCACCGTTCCCGATAACGCCGAGCGACTGGCGGCACACCAGCTCAAAGCCCTCATCCCGCGGTTTAAAGCTCAGGTGCTGGTTGATGCAGGCAGGTGTTTCGCCCGCCGAGTGACTGACAAAAATAATCTGCGTGTCACAGTGTTCGGCGATGTGATCAATGGCCCGCAGCATCAGTTTTCGATAGTGGCCATCCAGTCCCAGCGTCGGTTCATCGAGCAGCAGAATAATGGGGGATTTCACCATGGCCCGGGCCAGCAACACCATACGTTGTAATCCAAATGACAGCGCGTCAAAATTCTCGCGGCTGTAGTCGGCAAGACCCAGGGCGCTGAGCCACTGCTCGGCGCGGTTGCGCTGCGCGTCGCCCCATGCGTCGTACAGTCCGACAGTGTCAAAGAAGCCCGATACCACCACTTCCACCACGCACATGCCGCGCGCAAAATTCAGTTGCAACTGAGTGTCCAGCTGACCGAATTTTTGTTTGATATCCCACACGCTTTCGCCGCTGCCGCGGCGGATACCAAACAAGGTGATGTCCTGGCCGTAGGCCCTATGATTGTCACCGGTAATCAGGCTTAGCAGTGTGGTTTTGCCACAACCGTTGGGGCCGGAAACGCAGCAGTGGGTACCCCGCCCCAGTACCCAGTTCACGTCGCGCAGCACCGTCAGGTCACCGTAGCGTACCGTCACAGCGTGCAGTTCCAGCAGCGGCTTGTCGATGGGCAATTCGTAGGGGCGTGCAGCGGGCGGTGGTAATTCGCCCAGGTTCGCCACGGGGGGGTTCATCAGCGTGTGGACCGCCGTATCCGCGAGAATATTTTCCCGCGTGTCGCAGGCGAGCGCCTCACCCGCTTTTAATACCAGAATGTGTGTGATACTGGCGGGCACGTCTTCCAGTTGCCGGCACAGCATCAGCACTGTGATGTCTGACTGCAGCAACTCATCGATGATCCTGCGCATTTCCGTCTGGCTGGCACGATCCAGCCCATCCAGTGGGCTGTCCAGGATAAGCAGGGCGGGCTCGCTCAGAATGGCCTTGACCAGCAGTGCCTTGCGCATCTCACCGGTCGAGATAAAGCGCAGGCCGCGATGCAAAAAATGGCGCATGTGCAAACGTTCTGTCCAGTGTAGAAAGCGTTCATCGGGTTCCCTGCTATTAAGAATAAGTGCCTGCACCGGGGTGCCCGGGTCGCTGGCGTCAGCGCGAAATTCCGAATCGTCCAGCTTACGGTCCCGCTCGCACAGCGCCTTGGCCTGCTCGAAGCAGACGTAGGCAACGCCGCATTCCTGTAGCCGGGACGAGCGCAGCAGCGCGCCGGAAAAGTGCGTGGCCTGTCGACTGAGGATCCTGGCCAGGCTGGTCTTGCCTGCACCATTAGGGCCCAGGCAGGCCCATTGCTGGCCTGGTTTTACGGTCCAGTGAATACGGCGCAATGCGGGCAGAGCGCGATAGACCAGGCTGACATCGCGCAGTTCCAGCAGGGTGTCAGCCGGTAGGTTGTGGTCAACCATGATTCCCCCGAGTTAATTGTGGCGTGACAGCTTGTCAGGTTAGCGCGCGGCTGGCTTAATCCCACACTCACCACAGGCTGCTTGGAAATTGTTCGCACGTGTCGGTATCACTATTACAACTCATCGAAACCCGTCTCGGCGACCACACTCCGGGCAGAAACCTGTTGCGGCGGCTGCAGAAGCGCTCCGCAGTTGCCATGATACTGCAAGTGCGTAACGGCGAACTGCACATTCTAATGATCAAACGGGCCGAGCGGGACGGGGATCCATGGTCCGGACACATGGCCTTTCCCGGCGGCCGCATGGATAAAACGGATGCGCACGGTTATGCGGTAGCCGTACGCGAGACGGCGGAAGAGGTGGGTTTGATCCTGGGGGCACAGGACGAGTGTATTGGTCGGCTTTCTGACCTCAGTGCCCGGCCGCACCGGGGGACTATCGGAATGGCGGTGAGTCCGTTTGTTTTTCGTCTGGACCGGGAAGTAACGTTTACGCCGAATCATGAGGTGGCGGAAGTCGTTTGGGTTCCCCTGGAGTTTTTGTCGGACGAAGGTAATAGAGAAGAATTGATCTGGGCCTACAAGGGCGCCCGCATACCGGTGCCCTGTTATCGCTACAATGGACGCTGTATCTGGGGTCTCTCACTGATGATGCTGGATGAACTGCTGGATCTTGTGGCGGGCAGAAATCCCAAACGGCTGGGCTGGCGGCGTCCCTGACGCTGGCAAACGGTTAGTGATCGCTAGATTCGGTTCGCCGGCGCTATGGCGGGCGTGGGAATATTCGCGGACTCCAGACTGGCCAGTGCTACGGGTAAGCCTCTTTTTTTTGCCAGGTACATGGCCTTGTCTGCTTTTTCTTCCAGTTCATGCTTTTGGCGCCCATCAATGGGAAAGATGGCCACACCAACGCTGGCGCTGAATTTCAGTATCTGTTGGCGAACGTACAGCGGTTGCTCTATGGCCTGTGACAATTTGTGGGCTATGCGCGTGACCTCTTCGGGAGATTTTACATCCTCCAGTACGGCCACGAATTCATCACCACCAAGGCGCGCTACCAGATCGGTCTCGCGCAGACTATTCTGGATGCGCTGGGCGACGGCGATGAGCAGCTTGTCGCCCGCCCCGTGCCCGTAGGTATCATTGATCTTCTTGAACTCATTCAAGTCTATAAACAGCAGGCCGGTCATACCGTGATTCTCTGCGGCGCGGCGCAGAGCCAGGCTAATACGCTCGTCATAAAAACGGCGATTGGGTAGCCTAGTCAACTGGTCGTGAGAGGACAAATGCGCCAGCTCCGAATTTGTGTTTTGCAGGCTTTGCCGCAGCGCTTTGTTCATTTCCGCGTAAATAATGATGACGCTTACCACGGCAACGGCCAGGCCTGCATAGGCTATCATCATGGCCATGCTGTGGTTCTGGGATATGATAATCTGCGTGAATTGGAAGCCGTTGCGCTCTGCCTGCAATACGCCCACCCAGAAGGCGAGTATTAGCAGCCCCCAGGCTACGCTGAGCGAAATACTGCCAACGAGACCAGCCATTGCCGGGGCCAGTATCAGCAGGGGATAGGTCGGTGATTGCGTACCGCCAAAGATAAAGCAAGCGGCTGCAAATGCGCCTGCATAAATGAACAGTAATACATTGATCGCCATAACACGGTCGCTGCGCAAGCGCAGAATCGACATGCTTAACAGGACGCCAACAAAGGTGGCGACAAACAGGATGTTGGCCGCGGTGTGACCTTGCGGCGTAAGCTTTATCACGAAGGGCGTCAAAACCGCGAGCAGGACGACCAGCAATAGCCAGAAGCAGCTGGTCATAACCAGTATGCGCTGCCGGTAGTGTTCCTCGTCCGACCGACCGTACGCCGACCTGCCAGTGCACAATTGGAACCACCAGTTGCGAGCCTTCCTGAGCGGCACAGTTAACGAGTACATGGCGATATTTTTCTGGTTTTATGACGCGTTGTGAACAGTTATACCTCAATCCGGTGGCATTTGTCGCTATTGATGGTAGCGGATGCGGTATTAGTTTTCTTTTTTGCCAGCATAGCGCGGGTATCGAATCGCACAACGCGGGGTCTTCCCTGCTGGCCTGCCGCAGGCTATTGCAGGGCCTCGGCCGCCGCGATGGCAAAATAGGTGAGGACACCGTCGCAACCCGCTCGTTTGAAGGCCAGCAGAGATTCCAGCATCACCGCCTCCCGGGGCAGCCAGCCACGCTCAAACGCCGCCATATGCATGGCGTACTCGCCGCTCACCTGATAGGCGAAGGTGGGTGCCTGCAACTCTTCCTTTACCCGTCGCACGATGTCCAGATAGGGCATGCCGGGTTTTACCATAATCATGTCGGCACCCTCGGCCAGGTCCAGGGCGCATTCGTGCAGCGCCTCGTCGCTGTTGGCGGGGTCCATCTGGTAGCTGGCCTTGTTCCCACCCTGCAGGTTACCGGCGGAGCCTACGGCGTCGCGAAAGGGGCCGTAATAGGCAGAGGCGTATTTGGCGGAATACGCCATGATCAGCGTGTTGTGAAAGCTGGCGCGTTCCAGTTCTTGGCGGATGGCACCAATGCGGCCATCCATCATGTCTGAGGGGGCTACCACATCTGCGCCAGCCGCAGCGTGGGACAAGGCCTGTCTCACCAGCACTTCATTGGTGACATCATTCAAGACATAGCCGCCAGCCTCGATGATGCCGTCCTGGCCATGAGTAGTGTAGGGATCCAGGGCGACGTCGGTTATCACACCCAATCCCGGCTGCGCATCTTTCAATGCGCGTACAGCGCGCTGCACCAGGCCATCCTCGTTGAATGCCTCCTCCGCCAGCAGGCTCTTGCGCTGCGCAGCGACCACAGGGAACAGCGCGATTGCCGGAATGCCCAGTTGCTGGATGTGTCTGGCCTGTGCCACCAGTAAATCGATACTGAGTCGTTCTATCCCGGGCATGGAGGGAATCGCCTCGCGCTGGCCACTCCCCTCGAGCACGAAAACGGGAAAGATAAAGTCCGCCGGGCGCAATTCATTTTCGCGTACCAGTCGCCGCGAAAATTCATTGGCCCGCAGACGGCGCATACGGGTCTGGGGGAACATGCCGCGCTGTGTGGTGAATCCCATGAGATACTCCTCGATCAAAGACTGGCAAAAGCGGTGCTCGCCGTCGCAATAGTTTGGGCAATATCGTCATCACTATGCGCACTGGACATAAAGCCCGCTTCATAGGACGCGGGAGCCAGGTATACACCGCGTTCCAGCATCAGATGGAAAAACCGGTTGAACGCGGCGTTGTTACAGGCCATGACCTGGCGGTACTGGGTGACATTCGTGGCGCTGGTAAAAAAACCGCCGAACATGCTGCCGGCATGGTTGGTGGTAAATGGCACGCCCGCGGCTGCGGCGGCTTCCTGAAGCCCCTGGCACAGCTGAGTAGTGCGCTTGAAGACGGGCTCGTAGAATCCGGGTTGGGAAATGATATCCAGCGTGGCCAGGCCTGCGGCCATGGCGATAGGGTTACCGGACAGGGTGCCCGCCTGGTACACCGGCCCCAGGGGCGCGATCTGTTCCATGATGTCACGTTTGCCGCCGAAGGCGCCCACTGGCATGCCGCCGCCGATCACCTTGCCCAGTGTCGTCAGGTCGGCCTCTATGCCGTAATAGCCCTGGGCGCCCTGCAAACCGAAGCGAAATCCGGTCATGACCTCGTCCAGAATGAGTACGGCGCCACTCTGTGTGCAGACAGCGCGTAACGCCTGCAGGAATCCAGGGGCGGGTGGTATGCAATTCATATTGCCGGCCACTGGTTCAACAATGACGCAGGCGATGCGCTCCCCGTGTGCAGCGAAGGCCTGGCGCACGCTGTCAATGTCATTGTAGGTGAGCGTCAGGGTGTGATCGGCCAGCGCAGCGGGAACGCCCGGGGAACTGGGCACGCCCAAGGTGAGCGCACCGGAGCCCGCTTTCACCAACAGGGAATCAGAGTGGCCGTGGTAGCAGCCTTCAAACTTGACGATGGTGTCCCGGCCGGTATAGCCCCGGGCGAGGCGAATGGCGCTCATGGTGGCTTCCGTGCCCGAGCTGACCATGCGTACCAGATCCATACCCGGCATGATGTTGCAAATGCGCTCCGCCAGCTCGATTTCCAGTTCTGTGGGCGCGCCAAAACTGAGGCCCTTGGCAGATTGCCGGATAACTGCTTCGCGCACTGCGGGGTGGTTATGGCCCATGAGCATGGGGCCCCAGGACAGCACGTAGTCGATATAACGTTTGCCCTGGCAGTCGAAAATATAGGGCCCCTCGCTGCGCTCAATGAATACTGGTGTACCGCCCACGGCCTTGAAGGCGCGCACGGGCGAGTTGACCCCGCCCGGGATGTATTTTTGGGCGCGTTCGAACAATTGTTCCGAGGTGCTCATGACGTATTGGTCCTGGAAGAAAATAGGCCCCGCGACCGTGTCGGTGTGGCGGGAGTGAAATTATCAGGGCTGCAGCATGGAATATCCAGTGGCCTCAAAACGGCTTCAGCACGGTCAGAATCACGATGCCGAAAAGAAATAGTACAGGAATTTCGTTGAAAAACCGGTAGAACAGGTGATCGTGCTGGTTGCGATTGTCGTTGATCGCGCGCACATAGATGCCGCACATCAGGTGATACCCAATCAGGATGGCGACACCGCCGAGTTTCAGCCACATCCAGTGGGACGCCAAATAATACTGGGGATTCAGTGCCAGCATGGCCAGGCCCAGCGCGATGGCAATAACCATAAACGGGGTGACGAAGCGGTACAGTTTATGCGCCATCACGGCGAGCTGCGTTCGTACTACAGCGTGTTCACTGGCGGCGTAGTACACGAAGATGCGCGGCAGGTAGAAAAGACCTGCGAACCAGCACACCACGAATATGATATGAAAGGCCTTTAGCCACAACATGGTTTGTCCTCGCACTGGGTAGCCATTGGCGCTTCTGTCAAAAAAGACAATATTATCAGTTATCTTGACGTGTATTGCTTTTATACTACTGTCCGACGCGTCGGGCGGCCCGTGTTGCGAGCCAGAGAACACGGCTGCTGTGGAACCAAAGCCGCAGGTTGTATTCAAAGATGCTCCGGGAAAGGTGTGGTTAGAGACATGATAAGGGTCGGGATTGTTGGCGGCACCGGTTACACGGGGGTCGAGTTGTTACGCCTGTTGGCAGCGCATGAGGACGTGGAAGTGGCGATTATCACTTCGCGTGCAGAAAGCGGTCGGCGCGTGGACGACCTGTTTCCCAACCTGCGGGGCCATTATGACCTGGCTTTCTCGGAGCCAGATGTGCAGGCACTGGCGGCTTGCGATATGGTTTTTTTTGCTACCCCACACAACGTCGCCATGAACCTGGTGCCGGAGTTACTGGCAGCCGGTGCCCGCGTGATAGACCTGTCCGCAGACTACCGCATTCGAGACGCCAGCCTGTGGTCGCACTGGTATGGTGAAGTCCACGCCAGTCCCGAGTTACTGGCCGAGGCGGTGTACGGCCTGCCGGAACTCAATCGGGAGAAAATCGCCACTGCGCGTCTGGTGGCCTGTCCTGGTTGCTATCCGACATCCGTACAACTGGGTTTTATGCCGCTGCTGGCTCAGGCTCTGGTGGATCCGCAGCACCTTATTGCGAGTTCGGCGTCGGGTGTCAGCGGTGCCGGGCGACAAGCCAAAATAGACAATCTACTCAGCGAGGTGTCGGACAGCTTCAAAGCCTATGGGGTGAACGGGCACCGTCATCTCCCTGAGATTGAACAGGGCTTGTCGGATATCGCCGCGCAACCGGTTCACGTGACATTTGTGCCTCATCTGCTGCCGATAGTGCGTGGCATGCATTCCACATTGTTTGCGCGCCTGCGCGACGATACGGTGGATATACAGACCTTGTATGAGGACTGGTATGCCCAAGAGCCGTTTGTCGATGTGCTGCCCGCCGGCGTTTTTCCACAAACCCGCACCGTAAAAGGTGCGAACAGGTGCCAGATTTCTGTTGCGGTGCCCCAGCAGAGGGATACGGTGGTAGTCATGACAACGATAGACAACCTGGTGAAAGGTGCGTCCGGCCAGGCGGTGCAAAATATGAATATCATGCTCGGCCTGAATGAGAGAACAGGCTTGCAGCAGGTTGGCCTGTTGCCTTGAGGGCGGGCTGCCGATGAATTCTTTTCTCGCACTGATCACCCGATTGCTTGCGCGTCTCGGGCCGAAACTGACTCTCGCACTGGCGCTGTTGCTTGCCTTGACTCTGCTGGCTGGTATCTACCTGGGGCGGCAGGCGGCCTACAAGAATATGAACGTGGTCCCCCGGTCCCTGGTCAGCATACAGGTCGAGTTGTCCAGCGCGCGTGAAGCGCTCAAAGCCACACAGGGTGACCTGCAGATGCAACGCACCCGGCACGAAGTGGATAGCCGTGCCCTGGAGTTACTGCGTAGTGAGATGGCTGCCGAGAATGAACGCACAGCAGATCTCGAGGAAGGCCTGCGCTTTTACCGGAGCATGGTGGTCTCCGAGGATATGGCGAGCGGCTTAAGCCTGCGCAAGCCCGAATTGGTGCCGGGTGACAGCCCGGGCCGCTTGGCATACCGTATCTTTATTCAGCAGAAAGAACGTGAATACGAGATAGTAGAGGGCACCCTGTCGGTGGAGGTGTTCGGACTAAAAGATCAAGCAGAAGTCAGCTATCCGCTGGCCGCGCTGTCGGAAGATTTTAACCAACGGGCTGCCGCATTGCATTTCCGATATTTTCAAGCTATAGAGGGCGAGCTGGCATTGCCCGAAGGCTTTGAGCCCAAGGGATTGACAGTGGTCGCCCGCGCCAGCAAACCGCGCGAGACTGAGGTCCGCGAGCAGTTTCCCTGGGAGTTACAGGAGCGATTTATCAATGTTGGGAAGTAAGAAATCTGCGAGCGTGTCCGGAGGCACCACACTGATTTCCCATGACACAGTGGTCATGGGGGATTTACATTTCTGCGGTAACCTGGATGTTGAGGGTCTGGTGCAGGGTAACGTTATCGCTCAGTCTGGCAAGGAGGCGCTGCTGCGCGTGGTGGGTAAGGGGCGGGTCGAAGGAGATATTCGAGTGCCCTGTGTCATTGTCAACGGTGAGGTTAAGGGGAATGTCTATTCCAGTAAACACCTGGAATTGGCGTCAAAAAGTCGGGTGCAGGGCAATGTCTTCTACACACTGGTTGAGATGGCGGCAGGGGCTGAGGTCAATGGCAGCCTCACTCACATGGCAGAAGCGGATGCAATCGCGGAGACCACCGGACTAGGCGCTGAAAAATCCGCGACCAGCGGTAAATCGCTGCCAATAATGGACCTGACGGCTAAAGACTCGGAGACTAAAGTTGACTAAATTAGTCGGATTTAAGATAATGAGAGGTCGTAATCAACTGAAGCGGTCTCTGCCGACTCGGGAACACACTGATGTCTGTCGCTGAAACTTTCAATCCATCAAGTATCAACCTCTCTGCCCGTGCCACCCGCAAAGTACGTGATCTTGTGGCCGAAGAGGAAAATGACCAGTTAAAGCTGCGTGTATTTATTACGGGCGGTGGCTGCTCCGGCTTCCAATACGGATTTACCTTCGATGAACTCGTCGCCGATGACGACACTGCCCTGGAAACAGGGGGGGTCACGTTGTTGGTCGACCCTATGAGCCTGCAATACCTCGTTGGCTCTGTAGTGGATTACACCGAGGGGTTGGAGGGCTCGCGTTTTGTGGTCAATAACCCCAACGCCACGGCTACCTGCGGCTGTGGCTCTTCGTTTTCAATCTAAGCTATTTATATTTCCAGACCCCTCCCGGGAATATTCCCCCTAGTACCCGTGCCCCGGCCGCCCCTGTTACAGCGGGCGAATTCCCCACCAGTCCCTCCAGCGTCCGGCTTGCCAGCCAGGCAAACGTTGCTGCTTCCACCCAATCCGGGTCCATGCCGATGGCCGCGGTGCTCTCTACCGTCGCTGGTGCCAATTGCGCTGCCAGGCGCTGCATCAGATGGGAGTTATGGCTGCCGCCACCGCAAATAAAAATTTCTGTTACATCAATTGGGCTGTTTTTAATCGCACTTGCGATACTGGTACTGGTGAGTTCGACCAATGTGGCCTGCACCTCCACCGCAGCAATATTGTCGAACCCAGCAAGTTGGCTCTCCAGCCAGGCGAGATTGAACTCTTCCTTGCCGGTGCTGCGCGGTCCCACTTTTTTGAAAAAGGCGTGCGCCAAAAGTTTCGCCAATAGCACCTGATTGACCTGTCCTGTCGCGGACCACTGACCATCGTGGTCATAGTGGTCCCCACGATGGTTCAATATCCAATGATCCAGCAGCGTATTTCCCGGGCCGGTATCGAACCCCATCCGCAGTTCAAGCCCCTCCAGCAAGGAGGTGTTTGCAATGCCACCGATATTTACGATAGCGCGGTTCACACCGGGTGTGGCGAAGGCCGCCGCATGGAAGGCTGGCGCCAGGGGCGCGCCCTCCCCTCCTGCGGCGATATCCCTGCGTCGAAAGTCAGCAACGGTGGTAATGCCTGTGTGCTCAGCAATAGTGCTGGGATCGCCAATTTGCAGGCTGAAGCTTGCCACGGCGCTTGTCGCAGCTGAGGGTGGTCGGTGACGGATGGTCTGCCCGTGACTGCCAATGGCCCTGACCTGCGCGGGCTTCGTACGGGCGGCCGCCAGTAATTCCATTGTAGCTTCGGCAAATAACAGACCAAGCTCCCTATCAAGTACGCCCAACCGTTCGATTTCGTCGGGGCCTGAATGGCTTATTGCTGCAATGCGCTCTTTGAATTCGGGGGAAAAGGCGTGTTGGTGGGTAGCAACAATTGCCACGTCATCGTCGCAACATCGCACCAGAGCGCTATCGATAGCATCCACACTGGTGCCGGACATCAAACCGACATAAAGTGGATCGTCGGCACTCAATTTAGTTTGGAGTGGCGTTTAATTCGGCTGTATCGATCATTGCCAAATGATTGTGGGAACGCAGGGCCGCTAGCTGCATGTTGGCCCTGCTGATCGCCTGACGAAAATTCGCCAATTCATTTTTAGGCAGTACATTTGCCTTTGGCAAGTCTTTATAAATGGTGCGGGGGTTGTGATGCACGCCGTTCACCAGGAACTCATAATGCAAATGTGGGCCGGTGGCTGCACCTGTGGAACCGACTGCTCCGATGACTTGGCTTTGGGAAACATGTTGTCGAGTATCCACCATGCGCTTTTGCAGGTGCAGATATTTGGTTACATACTGATCACTGTGTTGGACGACTACAAAATTGCCCATGGTACGGTTATACCCCGCCTGGATTACGCGGCCATCACCAGCAGCATACACAGGCGTACCTGTGGGAGCCGCATAATCAGTTCCTCTATGGGGGCGAGTAATCTTGTAGATGGGATGCATGCGACGCATGTTAAAATCTGAACTTACACGGGTGAAATCTAGTGGGGCCATGAGGAAGGTTTTGCGCATACTTACCCCATCCTCGTTGTAGTAATTTGTATTGCCGTTGGCATCGGTGTAACGAAAGGCACTAAATGTTTCGCCCTGGTTGTTGAAAGATGCTGCGATGATTTCACCGTCACTGTATTTTTCACCGTCCACCCACAGTTCTTCATACACCAATTGCATAGTGTCGCCCCGGCGAGGGTCCAGTGCAAAATCAACAACACCGCCGAAGATGTTGGCCAAATCCAAAATCATGTTTTGCGAAAGGCCTGCCTCCTGCCCGGCCAGAAACAGGGAAGAGGTGATTACACCGGTCTTCCACGTCTCTCTGGATTCCGGGGAGCGCGTCTCCACCTGACTTTCAAATCCGCTATCGGTGTACATGTAGGTCACTGTTTCCAGTGGAGATTTAATGTGCTTCACGCCAATCAGATCGTTGGAGTCGTTGGTCTGGAAGGCAATGGTTTGGCCTGGGAAAATTCGCCCAAGCGATGCGCCGTCTGCTGACTGGCTGATGACGTTATGTACATCCTCGTCGTTGTAGCCGGCGCGTTTGAATATCAGGGACAGGGTGTCACCGTTTTTCACCTTCTGGTCCAACCAGGAGGGTGGTGGCGGGGCGAGTGACAGGGTAATTCTGTCCGGGATGGAGCTTAGCGCGATATTGCTTAACTCAATTTGCTGCTTGGTAACCAGCAACTGTTGGTCGAAATGGGCCCACTGCTCGCGCTGATTGGTGGCCACAGGTGTGTTCAGTATGGCGATTGCGTTGAACGCAAAGATCGCAAGCGCTGCCAGAAAAAGTATATTCGGCCATTGCAGTCCTGGCGATGTGTTATCTAAAGTAATAGCAATCCCTCGCGGGTGTTTCGCTTCTGACATGGTCTTGAAAATCTAATTTGTATTTAGAAGCGCCAGTATATTTAAATGAGCCGGGATTTCAACCTCCAAGTTCGAGCTCAGTGTTTGCTTTTGATAGGGGCTGTTGTATCGTTGGCGCCCGCTGCTTGCCAAAGAATTCATCAATTTGGAACGAATACCATGAGCAGAGCTCTTCTCGATGATCTTCGCGCCCGTGGTTTGATCTTTCAGGTGGCGGGAGAGGACGATCTTCCGCGCTGGCTTGAGGGGGGTGTCCGAACAGTATATTGCGGTTTTGATCCCACTGCTGACAGCCTGCATATAGGTTCACTGGTACCGTTGCTGATGCTGCGGCGCTTTCAGTTGGCGGGGCACAAGCCGTTGGCTCTGGTGGGCGGTGCCACGGGCTTAATAGGTGACCCGAGTTTCAAAGTTCAGGAGCGACAGCTGCATACACCCGACGTGATTAATGGCTGGGTAGAGAAAATCAAGAAGCAGATTTCCCGATTTGTCGATTTTGAGGCCGGCGCTCTCTCGGCCGAGGTGGTGAACAACCTTGACTGGACTGAGGGGCTGGATGTACTAACGTTCCTGCGCGACATCGGCAAGCATTTCTCAGTCAATGCAATGATTCAGAAAGAGTCGGTGAGGCAGCGTATAGAACGCGATGGCAGTGGCATCAGTTTTACTGAATTTACCTACATGATTCTGCAATCCTATGACTTTGCTGAGCTCAACAAGCGCTTTGGCTGCGGTTTGCAATTGGGTGGTTCTGATCAGTGGGGGAATATAACTGGGGGTATTGATTTAACTCGTCGGCTATACGGCAATAAGGTTTTCGGCTTGACCATGCCCCTGATTACAAAGGCTGACGGTACTAAATTTGGCAAGACTGAATCTGGCACGGTGTGGCTGGATGCGCAGCGCACATCCCCCTATGCCTTTTATCAATTTTGGTTGGCTACGCGGGATGACGATGTCTACAAGTTCCTGAAATACTTTACTTTTCTTGATATGGAAGAAATAAACGCCATTGCGCGTTCCGATGCCAGTCACAATGGTCGTCCTGCGGCTCAGTCCGTGTTGGCACGAGAGGTCACACGGTTGGTGCACGGGCAGGATGGTCTGGACGCGGCCCAGCGGATTACCGAGTCCTTGTTTAGCGGCACTATTGCTGCGCTGGCGAAAAGCGATGTACTGCAACTACGCCAGGATGGGCTGCCCTCCAGCACTATAGCGCGTACTAATTTTCCTGAAACACTTACCCAGATGCTTACGGACGCGGGGATGGTGAGTTCCGGCAAGCAGGTTAAAGATGCTCTGGGCCGCAAAGCAGTGACCGTAAACGACCGGGTTTTGGGTCTGGAAGATAATGGGGCGGTGGCCGCCTGTTTCTCCCCTGCCGAAGCTGTCTTCGGTCGTTTCTATCTGGTCAAACTGGGCAAGAAAAAATACTACCTGTTCGAGATAAGCTAGGCTTGACAGAGGCGCGCAGTTAAATTGGAGAATTTCTTATCTTCGTATTTTCCGATGAAATTTGTTGATCGTCTAAAGTGCTGTGCGTATAGTCGCCCGTCCTTGGTATCAGGGAATAACCTTAAGCGCCGCTTTGTCGTCTTCAACTCGTGAAGTTTCAAAAACTATGTAAGACTTGCAGTGCGAAGCCTGAGGTAAAAAGTTGGCGTAGGTTGGAATTTATGGTTGCCATGATGATGGTGATCGGTATAATACGCCTCCCGGAAGAGGCAGGTCCTCCCGGGTTATTCGAGCCCCTGCGGTGTCGGATGTTGTTTAACAATCAGATGAAGACAGATGTGTGGGCACTTGTTGGGATAGTTGTCACAACTATTCAGGTAC
>Ga0163144_10002785_pt1 | contig 40004 bp, 40 predicted proteins | sample OliLak19BULKMAT1_FD_123175 | JGI IMG/M metagenome (GOLD analysis project Ga0163144, IMG submission 123175) | Freshwater microbial mat bacterial communities from Lake Vanda, McMurdo Dry Valleys, Antarctica - Oligotrophic Lake LV.19.BULKMAT1 | ecosystem: Environmental > Aquatic > Freshwater >...
CGATGGTCGATGCCATCGCGCTCTCCGATCTCATACCAAGTTGTCTCGCCGACAAGGACTATTCGGCTGCTAGATTGAGTGCATTTGAACGTGCCAGGCGACCGCAAGTGAACATGCTCCAACGCTTGGCCGATCAACAAGTGTTCTATTGGGATACGGGGAATCCGGTGATGGCCTTCATCCGCGATCGTGTGTTTCAGACACTAGATCGAAACGCACGGCTACGTTATCAGGTCCTATCGACGACGGCGGGGTTGCGAACCGTGTCGCCATTTAGCGGGATCGATCGAATGATTGCGGCGGGGTTATTTCCCGATATCCGGTCGCACGAACGATCTCAATAGTCGATCTCGCCGTGAGAGCTTACTCTGGAATAACGTCCCATGACAATACGCTGCCGCACATCCGGCTTGCGCCGATGAATAAAGTCCGCGAGATAGGTCACACCGACGGGGTAGACCTTCTTGCAAGGGAGAAAAATATAAAGAATCGATTCCGTAGTGTTCTCTGTTAGAAGCTCCGAACACCTCAGAACTCAAGACTCAGAACTCAGCACTGGCTATTTGGTTGCCACATGGATCGCCACGATCCCGCCGCTCAGGTTGCGATACGTGACTTGCCGATAGCCTACATCGAGGAGCATCTGCTTCAATCGTTCCTGGTCCGGGAAGTTCCGAATGGAAGCAGGAAGATATTCATAGACGCCCGTCGTGTCATGCGCCACCTTCGTGCCGATCCATGGAAGAAGCCGGAACGAGTACCAATCGTACAGAGCCCGCAGCCACCCAAAGATTGGCCGGGAAAACTCCAGGCACACAAACCGCCCACCCGGTTGCAAAATACGGTGAATGTCCGTGAGTGCTTGCCGAAGATCGCCCACGTTTCTCATACAAAACCCTGTGGTCACGGCATTGAAGGTTCTATCAGGAAATCCCAGATGTTCGGCGTTGGCTTCGAGACAGGTAATCTTCTTCCCCAGGCCACGCCCAGTGACTTTCTTGAGCCCCTCAACCAACATCGCGTGGTTCAAGTCGGAGGCAATCACACGGCCATTGTCCCCCATACGGGGTTCGACCAACAACGCCAGATCGGCTGTGCCTGAGCCGACATCAAGCGCCCGGCCTCCAGTCGTGACGGGGACATAGGAGGCAGTAATCTTCTTCCACCGGTAATGCAGCCCAAAACTTAACAGCGTGTTGTTCAGGTCATAGACGCCCGCAATCGACGTAAACATCCGCTGAACGGCTTGCTCGCGGGCCGAGCCCGTCCAAGTCGAGACAGCGATCGGAGCCGCTGGGGAGTCGGTCCCCTTGTGAACAGGCGGTGTATCCACGTGTACCATCCTAGCGTGGTAGCACCCGGCTTCCAGGTTTGTCAAGACGATGGAATAGTGGGTACTGGTATGATTTGAATTCCTATGGGGCTGACAAGCGTAGATGAATATGGCATGATGAATCTATGATGAAACATACACTAAAGAAGAAACGTCCAGCCAAGAACCCCACCGATCCTAACCTGCTTGCCCGTTCTGTTATTGAGGCTGCTATTGGTGAACCGCTCACCCCTAAAACGCGTCAACCCAGGAAATCCGCTCGCTAATTTACTGTGTGTCTACGAATGAAATCGCCAAACATTGGCACTGCGAAAGAATACTTCCCATGTCTATTCTTATAAACTAGACCAGCGTGCGTCAGTAAAGACAACATTTGGTTTGCATGGCTACTACTGAACGGCTTGGCACGTTCTTTTGATACCTCTACAATTTCCTGTACAGTAAACTCGCTATCATGGTTTGGAAGACTGGCAACGATTTGCAAAATATCCCGTTGTCTGTCGGTTACTTTTGCCCATCGTCCAGCATAGAAATCTGAATCTAGTTTTTGTACTAACTCTTCATGGGGCACCGCAGTAGGTTCTCCAGAGTCTAACTGTTGAATCCATCGATCGTAGACCTCTTTGCAGATAAACTGAATAAAATATGGGTAGCCACCGGATAGCTTGCAGATCATTTCTGTCGAATATTCATCGAAAGAAAATGGGCATTTTGCTCGCACAATTGGAATTGATATTGCCTCTTTGGTGTCCTCTGTAGACAGCCTCCCCAATGTAAGCACTCTGAACATACGCTCGGTATAGGCTCGCGCCTCTACCAATGTTGGGAACAGCGTTGGGAGACCAGTGAGGACTAACATAAAGGGAATTTCTTTTTTCTGGATGGAAGCAAACACATCCAGAAGAAGGGAAAGTGGATACTGATCTTTATCTGCGCGATCTGAAAGGTTCTGGGATTCGTCATACGCAAAAATAACCCCGCGCTTGTCAAACTGTTTAATAACATTCCACACATATTCGAGAACTACCTTCAGCTTGTCTTGGACAAGTCCAGGAGTCTCATCGTAGGTTCGTCTGAGACTAGCGAAGTTTAAATTTACACGTCCAGGCTGATTTATGAATCCAGCGCTTCTGCCTTGCGCGGTCAGGCTTACCCCTGATGTCACAACGGAGATGTCAGTAAGAAGACGAATGGCTAGATTCTCCTCACTTACACTCACTGACTCCGATAGATCAGTTCCAACCATGATCCAACCAGCATCTATTGCGATGGGTTTCAATGCTTCAAGTAATACTGTTTTCCCAACCCCCCTAAGTCCGGTAAGTATCAGATTTTTAAGAATAACATTCTGCCTAAGAAGAGATTTGAACTCCAACTCTTCTTCCTTCCGACCAGCCAAATATGGGGGCTTATGACCCGCTCCAGGTTTGAACGGGTTTTCAAATTTATCTAGAAGCGGTTCATTGCTTTCCATTCAGACCTCAACTGACTTTATTTAGTTTACAGAATAAATTTATCATGTAATAGTCTACTTGTCAAGTATCGACGAGGGGGGACATATGAACAGGCTCACAAAAGAAAAGCGGATGAGGGTAGTAGCTGCTCTCGTTGAAGGGAACAGCATCAACAGCACGGTGCGCATGACTGGCGTAACGAAACAAACCATCCTCCGCTTCATCGCCGACCTCGGAAAAGCCTGCGCGAAATATCAAGATGAAAAGCTCCGCAACCTATCCTGTAAACGTATCCAAGCCGATGAAGTATGGTCCTTCTGTCATGCGAAGGATAAAAATCTTTCAGAGGATTTGAAGGGAAAATTTGGTTTCGAATCAGTGTGGACTTGGACGGCAATTGATGCAGATAGCAAATTAATGATCTCGTGGCTTGTCGGAGAGCGGAGCCTGCCCTATGCCATCAAGTTCATGGACGATGTGGCTTCACGGCTTGCCCACCGCGTGCAATTGACTACGGACGGGCACAAGCCATATCTACAGGCTGTAGAAGGTGCCTTCGGATCAGAGGTTGACTATGCCGTGCTAGAGAAGATTTATGCCTCTGCTCCTCAGCAAGGCGCAACCACTCGGTACAGCCCTGCTCAATGCTGTGGAACTCGCACGCATACGATAACCGGCAACCCTGACAGTCAGGATGTTTCTACCAGCTATGCCGAGCGCATGAATTTAACCATCCGCATGATGAACCGGCGCTTTACTCGACTTACCAATGCTCACTCAAAGAAAGTGGAGAATCATATCCATTTTCTCAACATCACTTTCATGTGGTACAACTTTGCGCGGATTAATCAGAGCATCAGAGTAACGCCCGCTATGGCTGCGGGGGTTTCGGATCATGTTTGGTCTTTGGAGGAGTTGATTGCTCTGCTGTAGGTTGCACCGTTACATTTATCGGAGGAGAGGTTATCGTTATTGAAGGAGGGCTAATATTTACTACAGGAATAACAGGCTTAGCTGACCATTGCGGAGCCAGAGCTACCAAGCTTCCAACCACAGCGCCAGTGATGGCAAATATTAGTCCTTCAGCAATCCTCCATCGTCTTTCAGATTTTCTATCTAACATTTCTTGATGTTCCTTTGGGCTACGCCCCTGGAACCAGTCCGTCTTACGGTTACAAATCCTATCCTTATTGATGACACCGGACACGGCATCCTTATAGAGAGTTGGATGATCACGATCTACCTTAATCTCCGTGTTAATAGGGATTTCTTGGACGAAACACTTAGCTTGATATGCCCTAGGATTAAGTAGCATATTCTCAGGGTGCCCGTTCGTCCTGAAATATTCTGTCGCCTCAACAAACTGCTGCTCCCTTACCAGCCATACTGAGAGAAAACCGCACTCACTGCATTTGACCATGGCGCACCCCCTTGGTTGAGGGTGCGAAGCTTCGCAGGAATAGATAATAGGGTCAACGGGGGCCTCTTTTTGAAATCATACCAGTACCGAATAGTGGGGGAAGTGCTGCTGCTGGGTGAGGTACAAGACAGCAGTCTCTTGTCCAAGCTAGACGAGAGGAATACACTACCGCCGCCAGGTTGAGGATGAGGCGTACTCCTACGCAGGAAAAGTAAGGAGGTGACTCCATGTTTGGTTCCCTCGCGCTTGAAATTGGGATCAGCCTGTCGTTGCTCTATCTGTTGTTAGGGTTGATGTGTTCCGTTCTGAACGAATGGATGGCCGGCATCCTGAATATGCGGGCAAAGAACCTTTGGGACGGAGTGCGGAATTTACTGTATGACTCGGAGGGAACAGGGCTGGCCAAACAGTTGTACGACCATGCTCTGGTCAAGAATTTGGGGAAAGCCGGCCAGCTCCCTTCATATGTTCCTTCTCGGGCCTTCGCGTTAGCTCTATTCGACCTTGTCGCCCCCGTACATGATTCGACGACAACGAGAACACTGCAAGATATTCGGAATTCGGTCGCCAACATTTCAAATGAGCAAGTAAAAACAACCTTGGTCGTCTTGATTGACGATGCTGAGGGCGACCTGAAGAAAGCACGGGAGAACGTGGAGCGGTGGTATGACGACGCGATGGATCGTGTGTCCGGATGGTATAAGAAAAAAACGCAGCTCTTCATCTTGGTATGGGCATTAGCGGTCACCTTGTCGGTCAATGCCGATACGGTCTTGATCGCGAATACACTCGCTCATGATGCCACGTTGCGAACATCACTGGTTGCGCTGGCTGAGATCACGGCCAAAGAGCCGCTGCCTCAGGATGCAAAAGGAACAACGGAACGAGTCCAGCAGATGTCTTCCGACATTAAAAAATTGGGACTCCCGATTGGATGGTCGCTTGAGCCCAAAGATCCGAAGTCTCTTCCTTCTGACGTTGGGGGATGGGCATTGAAGATTATCGGCCTCTCCCTGACGGCGATTGCAGTTTCTCTTGGCGCCCCATTTTGGTTTGACGTCTTGAATAAACTGATCAATATTCGTTCTGCCGGCAAAAAGCCGGAGAGATCGCATCAAGAAAAAGACTCGGCCAGTACATAGTTCACGGGCCTGAAACCTCTTCAGCCGCAAGACTACTGGTGTCACCTCGCTGCGCAATGCTCAGCTTGGTTTCTACTCTCCGCTCCTGGATTCTCGCATGCTATAATCCCGCCCCTATGCACAACTCGATCGTCATTAAAGGGGCACGGGAGCACAACCTCAAAAATATCGATGTCACGATCCCGCGCGACCGGCTCGTCGTGATCACGGGGCTGAGCGGATCGGGCAAGTCGTCGCTGGCCTTCGACACCATTTATGCCGAGGGGCAACGGCGGTACGTCGAATCGCTCTCGGCCTATGCCCGCCAGTTTCTCGAGCAGATGGGCAAGCCCGACGTCGATTCGATCGAAGGGCTCTCGCCCGCCATTTCCATCGAGCAAAAGAGCACCAGCCACAATCCCCGGTCCACAGTCGGCACCGTAACGGAAATTTACGATTATCTCCGTCTCCTCTTTGCCAGGGTCGGGCGCCCCTCCTGCTTTCAGTGCGGCGAGGAAATTACCGCGCAGACCGTGCAGCAGATGGTGGATGCCATTGGCCTGCTGCCGGAGGGAAGCAAGTTTCAGCTCTTGGCTCCGATTGTCCGTGGCAGGAAGGGAGAGTATCGCAAAGAACTCCTCGACATGCGCCGGGCCGGATACGTTAGGGCCAGAGTCGATGGTCGGCTGGTGGACTTGGGCGAGGACATCGCGCTCGATAAACAGAAAAAACACACGATCGAAATCGTCGTCGACCGGCTGGTGATGAAGCAGGGCGAGGCCTTGACGCGACGGTTGGCTGATTCGGTGGAGACCTCGTTGAAACTCGCCGGTGGGCTGGTCGGGGTGCTGACGGACAATGGAAACGTGTCGCTCTATAGTGAACAGCTAGCCTGCATCCGCTGCGGCGTCAGTTATCCTGAAATCACCCCGCGCGTCTTTTCGTTTAACAGCCCGCACGGAGCCTGTCCGGCTTGCGACGGCATCGGCTACGCCATGACACCTGGCTCTCAGGACGATGAAGACTTCACCTTGCTGGAACCCTGCGAGGTCTGCAAGGGCGCGCGACTGCGGCCCGAAAGCCTCGCCATCAAGATCGCCGCACAGTCGATTGCGGAGGTGACGCATCTCTCCGTACGAGCCGCTGCCGACTTTTTCAGTTCGTTGAAATTCACGGAACGCGAACTGGTGATCGCCCATCGGATCTTGAAAGAAATCCGCGAACGGCTCGGGTTTCTGGTCAACGTCGGTCTGGACTATCTGACGTTGGATCGGGCGGCCGCCACATTGTCCGGAGGAGAAGGCCAGCGCATTAGGCTCGCCACCCAAATCGGTTCGGGCCTCGTCGGTGTCCTCTATATCCTCGACGAGCCGTCGATCGGTCTTCATCAACGGGATAATCGGCGCTTGCTCCAGACCCTGCTTCGCCTGCGCGACCTTGGCAACACAGTGGTGGTGGTCGAGCACGATGCAGAAACTATGATGGCGGCGGATCATCTCATAGATATGGGGCCAGGCGCCGGAACGCAGGGGGGCCAGATCATTGCCCAAGGCACGCCGACTGACGTCATGGGGAATCTCGACTCGCTGACAGGCCAGTATCTCCGTGGCACCCAGATGGTCAGTCTACCTCCCCGCCAGCGCAAGGCCAAGGGGTTGTTGTCCATCGTGGGGGCCAAGAAACACAACCTCAAGGGAATAACCACCAAGATTCCGCTCGGCCTGCTCACCTGCGTGACCGGCGTATCGGGATCCGGAAAGAGCACGCTGGTGCTTGAGGTGCTGTTCCATTCTCTCTCCCAATTGCTCTATCAGAAAAAACCGAAGATCGATGGCTGCAAGGAACTGCTGGGTGCCGACGCGCTGGATAAAGTGATCGACATCGACCAGGCCCCGATCGGAAGGACTCCGCGGTCGAATCCTGCAACCTATACGGGTCTGTTCGGTTTCATCCGGGACCTCTACTCCAATCTGCCGGAGTCCCGCGTGCGGGGGTACAAGCCAGGCCGATATAGCTTCAACGTGAAAGGCGGGCGCTGTGAGGCCTGCCAGGGCGATGGGTTGATCAAGATCGAGATGCATTTCCTGCCGGATGTCTACGTGACCTGTGAGGTCTGCAAGGGCCAACGGTACAACCGTGAGACGATGGAGATTCATCATAAGGGGAAGAGTATCGCCGACGTGTTGAATATGACGGTGGATGATGCCGTCCAGTTTTTCGAACATATCCCGTTCATCAAGCGGAAGCTCGATACCTTACACGATGTCGGGTTGCACTACGTGAAACTCGGCCAGTCCGCGACGACACTGTCCGGGGGTGAGGCACAGCGAGTGAAACTCTCGCGCGAGCTGTCGAAACGTCCGACCGGGCGCACGATGTACATTCTGGATGAACCGACGACCGGGCTTCATTTCGCCGACGTGCAGCGGTTGCTGGATGTGTTGGATCGGCTCGTCGAAGCCGGCAACACCGTGGTGGTCATCGAACACAACCTCGATGTGATCAAGAACGCAGATTGGATCATCGATCTCGGTCCGGAAGGCGGCGATCGCGGCGGTGAAATCGTGGCCGAAGGGCCACCGAAAGAAATCGCCAAGTCGAAACGGTCGTATACAGGGCAAGTGCTGAAAGAGGCGGGGGTGTAGTCGGGACAGCCGAGTATCCTTTGTGCTCGCGCAACGCGCGGCCTCAGAAGGCCCTCGTTGGACGCGCGCAGTGAAGGATAACTCGGCTGTCCCGCTATGAGGCAGGAATGCTACGACGACTCCCTCCATTGGAAGTCCCTATTCAGGTTGCTGGGACACGGTGTTACGAAGTTGGCGCGCGTAAGGACCCTGTCAGCTGGCGACGCAAACATCTCTGCAGGGTCGTCGGCATTGAGCCAATGACTTAGAGGAAGCATCGTGGATCCTGAGTTGGTCACGCGAATTGCGAACAATCCGAACTATCAGGCGCTGAAAGCTAAGCGAACCCGCTTCGGCTGGTGGCTGACCCTGGCGATGATGATCGCCTACTACGGCTTCATTCTGTTGGTGGCGTTCAACAAGAGCTTTCTGTCACAGAAACTTGGCGCCGGCGTGATGACCGTGGGCATTCCGATCGGCTTTGGCGTCATTGTGTTCACGATCGCGATCACCGCGTACTACGTGAATCGCGCCAACCGCGAGTTCGATGCGTTGTCCGACGCCATTGCCAGAGAGGTGCTGAAGTGACCGGCTTGCATCGCACGTATCCCCATGCAGTGCGTTCCGGGCTGGCCGTGGCGGCAGTGTGTGCTGTTGCTGGATCGGTGTATGCCGCCGGACCGGATGTGGCCCAGGCGCAGAAGCAGGCGATCAATTGGACGGCAATCTGTATGTTCAGTGTGTTTGTGTTGCTCACGCTGTTCATCACGAAATGGGCAGCGGCCCGAACCAAGTCGGCGGCTGTTTTTTATACAGCGGGTGGAGGCATTACGGGTTTCCAGAACGGTCTGGCGATTGCCGGTGACTTTATGTCTGCGGCATCGTTCCTAGGTATTTCGGCAGCGGTGATGGCCAGTGGCTACGACGGCCTCATCTACTCGATCGGCTTTTTGGTCGGCTGGCCGATACTCACGTTCCTGATGGCCGAGCGCCTGCGCAACCTCGGCAAGTTCACGTTCGCCGATGTCGCCGCCTTCCGGTTCAAGCAGGCGCCGATCCGCATCTTCGCGGCCTCTGGCACGCTGGTGGTGGTGGCGTTCTACCTGATCGCGCAGATGGTTGGCGCCGGCCAGTTGATCAAGCTCCTGTTCGGTCTCGAATACTGGATGGCCGTTATCATCGTCGGCGGGCTGATGATGGTCTACGTGTTGTTCGGCGGCATGACGGCAACCACTTGGGTGCAGATCATCAAAGCCTGCATGCTGCTGGGTGGCGCAACCTTCATGGCGTTCATGGTACTGCTCAATTTCGGCTTCAGCCTTGAGGCGATGTTTGCCAACGCGGTCGAGATCAAAACCGGCCTCGCCACAGCCGCGGGCCAGACGTCGGCGGAAGCAGCGGCTGCCGGTCAGTCGATCATGGGACCGGGCAACTTCGTCAAGGACCCGATCTCGGCGATCTCGTTCGGCATGGCGCTGATGTTCGGCACGGCTGGCCTGCCACATATCCTGATGCGCTTTTTCACGGTACCGAACGCCAAGGAAGCCCGCAAGTCGGTGATGTGGGCGACCGGATGGATCGGTTATTTCTACCTCCTGACCTTCATCATCGGTTTCGGCGCCATCACCTTCGTGCTGACCAACCCGGAGTTCCTCGATACCAACGGTGCGCTCAAGGGCGGCAGCAACATGGCGGCGGTGCACCTGGCCAACGCGGTGGGTGGCAATGTGTTTCTCGGCTTCATCTCGGCTGTGGCATTCGCAACCATCCTGGCGGTCGTTGCCGGTCTCACGCTGTCTGGTGCGTCAGCCGTGTCACACGACCTGTACGCAACGGTCATCAAAGGTGGCAAGGCTGACGGCGCTTCCGAGTTGCGGGTGTCGCGGATGACCACGGTGGCGCTGGGAATTCTGGCCGTGCTGCTGGGTATCGTGTTCGAGAAACAGAACGTGGCGTTCATGGGGTCCCTGGCGTTCGCGATCGCAGCATCCGCCAACTTTCCGGTGTTGTTCATGTCGGTGTTGTGGAAAGACTGTACGACCCGCGGCACGGTCATCGGCGGTTTTCTCGGGCTGATTTCATCGGTGCTGCTCACAATCGTGTCGCCGTCGGTGTGGGAAGCGACCTTGGGCTATCCGAAAGGCAGTGCGTTGTTCCCGTACGCCTCGCCGGCGCTGTTCTCGATAACGATCGGATTCGTGGGCATCTGGTTGTTCTCGATCCTCGACCGAAGCAGCCAGGCGGCAAAGGACCGTGGCGGCTTTCTGGCCCAAGAGGTAAGGTCGGAGACGGGCATCGGCGCCACGACCGCATCCAGGCACTAAGCCCGACTCCTGGGAGCCGGGCACGGCGACAGGCAAATCACGGTCTACGTGCTCGATCGGCTTATCGAAGCCGACAACACCGTGGTCGTGATCGAACATAATCTCGATGTGATCAAGAATGCCGATTGAGTCATTGACCTGGGACCGGAAGATGGTGATTATGGGGCGAGATCGTGGCCGAAGGAAGCAGGGAAGTAAACGAGACGGCTAAGTATCCTTCGTGCTCGCGCAACACGCGGCCTCAGAAGAATGGAGAGGGAAGAACGCCCACATTGGTCCTGTGCTCCCGGAACGCGCGCCCTGAGAAGGGCCTCGTTCGACGGCCGCACTTCGACCAACATGGGCGTCCTTCCCAAGAGGAAACGCAAGCGAGCTTGGAAGGATCATTAAGAAAGACGGCGGTCGTTCGACGCGCACAGTGAAGGATAACTCAGCCATCCCGCCGGGAGAAAGGAACGCTATGGTGACTCCCTCCATATCCATCCCTTCCACCCCTGCGAAGAAGGAAAGGATGAGAGTGCCTCTTTTGAAACTGTTTTTGGATCACTGGGCGATCGTTAATTTACTTGAGAAGCCGTCTTTTTCGGCTCAGCAAGAAAGACTCGTCTCTCTCTGCAAGAAGGGATTTTGTGTTTTGGTTCTAACGATTTGGTATGTGCATGAAGCATTAAGAGATGGCAACAAGGATCGAGCCAAAGAACTTTGTAGAAAGATAGAAGCTCTCTCAAAACAAGTCCCCTGTCTCTGGATTAGACTCAGAACTCAATTGCAGGAAGACGAAGTGGCGGAAGATTTTTTCAGATCGACCGGAGGACAATATCAGAAGATCGATCCTTTCTGTGGAGAGGCCGTTCTCATTTTCCCTAACCATGAAAAACTTCATGACATTCAGAGCGCCAGAAGAGAGGGATTGCTCTGGTTCTTGAACAAGCCAGAGCTTTTTAGTAAAGCCCTTAGTGAACAACAAAAGTATCCGGTGTTAAGGCAGAGCTGAAAGCAGCAGCTCAGAAAACGATTGGAAGAAAAGGTTTATCGAAAGAGGCAAGGAGGCAATATGTGGAGAGACTTCTTCCTTCTCGATATCCAGGAGGCCTAGTTATTGCCAGCGAATCGAAGAGGCAATTTCTTCAACAAATGGATATCAATAAGTTCCGGGCCCTTTCTGTCGAGGCAGCACTATCGGAAGCCACTACGGAAGATGCTCAGGCCCATCCTACAGAGCAAGATTTGGTGGATTTGCAGCACGCGGTCAGCATGATCCCGTATGTTGACGTTGTGGTTCTTGATGCCAAATTCTGCAAGTATGCTTCGACTGTCAAAAAGAATTGGAGAGGTGCGGAGCCGTTGGCTGAATGTTTTGATAATGTTGCTGCCGCATTGGATTGGATCGAAACAGAAGCCGCCAGCATTGAGATCTAATTTGGTCGAGTTTTTTCACCTAGGTTAGTCTTGGAGAAGATTCCATGCACACCATTCTCTTGCTGACCGTCTCCAACATCTTCATGACCATCGCCTGATATGAGCACCTCAAGCACAAGACTCGACGCTGTGCACGGTGGGATTGCATGACGTGGGAAAAGCGGGTTACAGGCGTTTATCGGCACCAGGCGTTGGTGGCGCAGCTTGCCGGGAGCAAGATTCGACGATGGCCCATGTTTGATCCTGGGTGCCGTGGCCATCATACCCACGTCGATATTCCACGGCAGTCATTGCGGAGTGGGTTGGTTGAAACGTGACCTCAAAGAGCGTGGAGCGGGAGTAGATCGCATAGACGCGAATGAGCGGACGGTTCGTGTCCTGACTCGATTGCACAATGGGCTGTCCGAAGATCCACGAGTCCGTCTCAATGCGTTGCTTCGTACAGGCGGCCAGTTGTTCGTAGGGCTTCTGAAAGGTTCCTGTCTGAAGGGGTTCGGTAGCGCGGACCTCGCCGAGACTATTGCCCATACAGCCTGATAGCATCAGCAGGATGGCGACCGCGAAGTAGGCCTTATTCATGAGTGTGATGATACCAGAGTTCATTGAGCGTGACCAAGTAGAGACGCCGACGAATTCTCTACGCTTCATCGCCTACCCGCGTCTGCTCTCGTATGAGGAAGACCGGATCGACGTGCAATGCCCCGTTAAAGCTCATCGTCATCAGTTGAGCGATTGCCTTCGTCGAGTATTGCTTCCAAGTGCCGGCGAATCGGATTGGGCACTACGAATTCTCGGCAGCGCAGTTGAAGACGATTCAAGAGGTCATCACCCTGGTCGTGTTCTGTGCCTTTTCCTTGTGGCACCTGAAAGAGCCGCTGAAGTGGAACTACCTGGCGAGATTTGCCTTGATGGCTGGCGGCGTGTTCGTGATTTTTAAGGAGTGGGGGTGACGTGCTATCGTGCGCCGTGCTCCCACCAATTGTAGGCATACAGCAGGTCGATCGTGAGGCGGGCACCGAAGGTAGGGCCATAATCTTTCTGATTGATCAAGTCGTTCCAGGTCTCGAAAGCTACAGCCGCGTACCGAACTGCGACAGACACAAATCGTTCTTCGAGCGACGCCTTCTGTCGGTCGATGAACAGACCTGAGTCAAGCGTCCCTGCAACCTCAATCTCCCACGGGGTGCTTGTCGCCCAGTTCTTGTAATTCCCGACACCTACTGACGCCTGTCCAATCCACGAACGGTCAGAAACTTCTCGAAAGGCCGAGCTGTTGAACGGACGGCCATAGCGGCCCAAAGCCGACACGCGCACATAGTCCGAGAGGAAGGGCACTGCGTTGAAAATTGAAAGCCTCCGGAACCCCGCTTGTATATAGGGTTCGTAATACAAAGAGCCTCCTGCCGCTCCGACTCCAGCGTAGAAGACATCGTCAGAGCCGAACAGACTGATCCAGCGTGTGAGCGTGCCACTGACCATAAAGTCGAAGGCTGTTCGCTTGTTACCGACTGGAACCGGGTCGAATCCGCGCAGTTTATGGATGACATCATTTTGGAGGAAACGGCTGAAACCATCGCTGGTGGGTCCTCCTGCCGCCGTGATGTTCGCGTTCCAACCTTTGAATGATTCAAGCCGCTCGGTCCAGCTCAGACTGAAGAAATTCAATCCAATCGTTTCATTGATGTCGTTGTAGCGTTTGCCCGCTCCGTCGAATTCCGTAAAACGATCGACGACCGTCACGCCCAGCGCGAGAGTGCGATCATGGTCGGGGAAGGCCATGGCCCCCCAGTGGACGCTTTGCGCCGGCGGTTCCGCGCCGCATTGATCAGAGAGGATACCCGCCGACAGGATGGCCAGGAGGCAGCAAACGACGTGTCGCAGTTTCATCTGAGATGTATCGCAGATACTCTACGCTGATCACAACTGATTTCTCAGATCGAGATGGATGACGGTCTGTCTCGGATTCCTGGCCATCTCTAACGGCGGATCAGGCCCCGTATTAGGCTGCCACCGCCGCGAACGGTCAATCTCGGACGGGCTCCTAGCCCGCATGACTCATGAAAGGTTCGTCGCGAAAGCGTGCAGACGCGAAGCGAGACGGGCACTCGGAGGTGTGAAGCCCTGAGGCATACTCATGCAGTATGTCGAAGGGCTGAACGGCGAGACTGCTTCTCGCAGCCGCGTATTCGCGCTTGCAGCAGAACTGTCATGAATCATGCGGGCTAAGGACGCCAGAATGCCTCCCAGTCTTCTTGCCGGATTTGCAACGCTCGAAGGACATCGACCGGAAGACCAGTCGTTACCTGAGCCTGGGCTTCGTACCCTACGATTTGTTTGTGCAAAATAAACGCCATGGCTTTTAAATGCTGGAGACTCAGCCGGACTGTGGCCACTCGTTCAATGGGCGGGGGAACACCTGGCGCGACCGGATTGGCTCCCGAAACCTGAAAATTCAGCGTGCATCCGAGCGGCCCAAGGTTGAGCTGAAATTGGTCGGCATAGACATCAGGGGTTTCGGCCATACATCCTCCTAGAAAGTTTGGTTCCGTTAGCGAGGCTAATAGTAGCGTTCATTCTAGGATGTGGTCAATGGAGTCAGCCCCCATAGCAGCCAGCCTTGCACATCGATCAAGTGACAGATCCCACCCCCCTTTCTGCTTGCAGCAGCCATGGCTAATCCGTAAAATGCCGCCTGGATCTTGTCGATTCTGCGGAGGGACCGACCATGCAGAGCTCCAATCAATCCGGCTTCTTTTGTTGTGACCGGCGAGTCAATCAGGTGAACAAGAACCCGGAGCCGCTGCGTTCCGACATCAACGATATGGCGACCTATGCCATCTAAAGAAAAAAAACTCGGTCAGACGAACGCAGTCCCCAGATCGACAAAATCTCCTCAACAGGCTGACACTGCCGAGGACTTTGAAAAGCTCGGCGTATTCTATCTAGGTCGTCCGTACGATCTGGCCGCGAAACAGGCGAAGCCCGGCTTGTTGCTCTACGACTCGAAAGACTTGGTGACTCATGCCGTCTGCGTCGGCATGACCGGAAGTGGTAAAACCGGCCTCTGCATCGGTCTGCTCGAAGAGGCGGCGATCGATGGGATCCCCGCCTTGATCATCGATCCGAAGGGCGATCTCGCCAATCTGATGCTGAACTTCCCGCAACTTCGCGGGGAAGATTTCGCGCCGTGGATCAATGAGGACGATGCCCGCAAGAAGGGTCTCTCGCCGGCGGACTATGCAAGCCAACAAGCCGACATGTGGAAGAACGGCTTGGGGGATTGGGGCCAGAGTGGCGAACGAATTCAGAAGCTCCGCGATGCCGCCGATGTCGTCGTCTACACGCCGGGCAGCAACGCAGGAATTCCGGTGTCTATCCTTAAATCGTTCGCGGCGCCGTCGCAGGAAATTCTGGACGATCCCGAGATGCTGCGCGAGCGAATCAGCACGACGGTGACGAGTCTGTTGGGTTTCATCGGCGTCGAGGCCGACCCCATCAAGAGTCGCGAACATATTCTGCTCTCGACGATTCTTGGCCAGACGTGGAAAGCGGGACAAGATCTGGATCTGGCCACGTTGATTCAGCAGATCCAAACACCGCCGGTTACCAAGATCGGCGTGTTGGATCTGGACTCGTTCTATCCCTCGAAGGAACGCTTTGCCCTCGCCATGCAGTTGAATAACTTATTAGCATCGCCGGGATTTTCTGCCTGGTTGGAAGGTGAGGCGCTCGACGTTGGGCAGATGCTTCATTCGCCAGGCGGTAAGCCGCGGCTCGCCATTTTCTCGATCGCCCACCTGAATGATGCGGAGCGCATGTTCTTTGTTACCCTGTTGCTGAGTCAAACGCTTGGCTGGGTGCGGGCGCAGTCCGGCACAACCAGTCTCCGCGCCATCCTCTATATGGACGAAATATTCGGTTATTTCCCGCCCGTCGCCAATCCGCCGTCGAAGCAGCCTTTGCTCACGTTGCTGAAGCAGGCGCGAGCGTTCGGCCTGGGCGTGGTGTTGGCGACACAGAACCCCGTCGATCTGGACTACAAAGGCTTGGCCAATACCGGCACCTGGTTCATTGGACGGCTGCAAACTGAACGAGACAAGGCGCGTGTCTTGGAGGGATTAGAAGGCGCCGCCGCCAGTAGCGGAAAGAAGTTCGATAAACAGGGGATGGAACAACTTCTCGCGGGCCTCGGTAATCGAGTCTTTCTCATGAACAATGTGCATGAAGATGCACCGGAAGTCTTTCAGACGAGATGGACACTCTCATACCTTCGAGGGCCATTGACGCGGACCCAGATCAAAACGCTGATGGAGCCCGTGAAACGTAAAAAGTTAAACGTAAAAAGTAATACTGCTGGCGTGGATCTTGAGTCTTCGCAATCCACGCATCACGTTTCACCTTTTACCTCTCACCTTTCACGCCCTATGCTCCCACCCGATGTGCCGCAGCATTTTATCCCTGTCCGAGGGAACCAACCGAGTGGCAGCACGTTGATCTACCAGCCGATATTGCTCGGTGCCGCGCAGGTGGGGGTATTGGACAGCAAAGCCGGTGTCGAGGTGACTCAGGATGTGACTGTGCTGGCGCCGATCTCAGAGGGTGCGGTAGCGGTGGATTGGGATCGTGCAGTGGAAGCAGGTTTGGCCCTGGCCGATCTGGAGTCATCGCCCTCAGACGGTGCGCAGTTCGGTGTTGTGCCCAGCACGGCAAGCAAAGCCAAAAGCTATCAGACCTGGAACAAGGACTTTTCCGGCTGGTTGTTCCGCACGCAGAAAGTCGAGCTATTGAAGAGCCCCAGTGCAAAAACCGTTTCCATGCCTGGCGAATCCGAGCGAGACTTCCGTGTGCGAATGCAACAATCCGGCCGGGAAGCACGGGACAAACAATCGGATAGCCTGCGCCACAAGTACGCACCGAAGATTGCCGCCTTGCAAGATCGGATCAGGCGTGCAGGACAAATGGTCGAACGGCAGCAAGCGGAGTCTCGATCGAGTCAAATGCAAGCGGCGATTTCTGTGGGTGCCTCGATTCTCGGGGCGTTTCTCGGAAGAAAAACAATCAGCGCAACGAACATCGGCCGGGCAACTACGGCGATTCGTGGAGCTGGTCGAGTGATTAAAGAATCGAAGGATGTGGGGCAAGCCGAAGAGAACGTCTCAGCACTCCAGCAGCAACTGGCCGACCTTGAATCCCAATTTAAGGCGGAGACCGATGCCCTTGCGACCGCGACCGATCCCCTCAACGAGAAACTCGAAACGATATCTCTCAAACCCACCAAAGCCAATATCACAGTGAAACTCGTGGCCCTCGCCTGGACACCTCATTGGCAGGATGCGAAGGGTGTGCTGACGCCGGCCTGGTACTAGACCCTTCCTCCGTGGTCGAATTACCACGTTGCCGGTTGCCCTTGTATCAGTGCTTGCGATCTCTCTGCATGATTTTATCGGTCCACGCAAGGAGGATGGCCGAGCCGAGAAAGGTCATGTGGATGAAGATCTTCCACTTGATGTGTTCAATATCTTCATGCTCGATATTGACGAACGATTTGAGCAGATGAATGCTGGAAATACCGATCAGGGAGGCCGCAAGTTTAATTTTGATGGTGCCGGGATCGATATGGGTCAGCCATTCCGGTCGCTCGGGATGCCCCTCTAAATCCAATTTACTCACAAAGGTGGCGTAGCCGCCGATAATCACCATCGTGAGCAAATTCGCCACCATCGTGACATCAATCAACCCCAGAACACCCAACATGAACACGGTTTCCTGCTGCTGATGGATATGCCAGATCATCTCCCACAGTTCGACGAGAAACTTATATGCGTACAGCAGTTCGGCCACGATGAGGCCGCCATAGAGCGGCGCTTGAATCCACCGGCTGGCAAATACGATGGTTTCAAATAGATGCTCGACACGGTTGATAGGAGCATGCGGGTGCTTCACGGCTGGGGGTTCTGAAGAATCGGAATGACTCACGGGGCGCTATCCTAGTGGGCGAGGAAGGGGGCTGTCAATTCCAACGACAGCCCTGAGGTCATGAGAGACGTCACGGCGACCGTAGAAAAATGTTGATCAATCAGCCAGCGTGGCAACGGGTGATGCCGCCGATTCGACTTGGCTAGGCGGGGCACACAGAAGATGAAGCGCCTGGATGATCTTTTGACCCTCCGAGGCCTTCTCGAGATAGAAATTGGCGCCAGCGAGAGAGCATGCCGCCTGGTCGTCGCGCGAAGGGTCATCCGTGACGATAATGATGATCGGCGGGATCATCAAACGTTTAATGTGTCGAAGCACCTCAATGCCGCGGCCATCTCGAAGGGACGTGTTCACGATGGCAATATCCGGTTTGCGATTCAGAATCATGGCGGTGGTTTCTTCTGAGCCTGACGATTCTCCCACGACGTGCAAACCAGTTATTTTTTCAAGTCGCTTCTTGAGTCTTTCTCGAAAGTAGGCATCTGTGTCAGCGAGGACAATAGTCATATAGTTTTACCAGTGGTTGATAATACTCTCTCGGATCATGCTCCGTAATAACCTTTACGCTGAATCAATGAGAAAGACAATCAGCCGAATGCGCAGACACTGTGGGAACATTCCTGACACTGCTCTAATCGTTTGGTACGTGCCAACAGTTCAGACCTCCGCCGCTAATCCCTGCACCCCACAAACTCTGTGTATCCGAGTGAGTCATTGTAGTGGTTACTCAACCAAGCGATGGTCGAGGGCATAGCGGATCAGTTCGGCGGTGGTCGCAAGTTGGAGTTTATCCAGAAGCCGAGCCCGATAGGTACTCACTGTCTTAATACTCAGCGTCAGCGACTCCGCGATATGCCGTACAGACTGGCCCTGCGCTAACAAGATAAAGACTTCGAATTCTCGTTCAGACAAGGTGTGATGGCCGGGGCGCGTAGGATGCTTGCTCAGGCTGCTCGCCATGTACTCGCCGAGGGAGGGGGTGACATACGTGCGACCCGCCAGGACGTGCGTCACCGCTTTGGCCAGCTCGTCTGCTACAGTCTGCTTGGTGAGATAGGCCATCGCCCCGGCGCGAAAGGCCCGCACGGCGTATTGCTCCTCGGTGTGCAGACTCAAGACCATCAGCGGAAGATCGGGGGCGAGGCTGTGTAACTCGCAGAGCAGCTCCAACCCACTCAGGTCCGGCAGGCTGATATCCACAATAGCCAGATCCCACGCCTCCTGCTGTACCGCCGCAATTCCCTTCTGCCCGGTATCCGCTTCCCCAAGCTCGACGTGCGGGAGGGCCTTCTCCAGAATCTGTTTCACACCCAGGCGTACCACCTCATGATCATCAATGATGAGCACTTTCACGAGCTGAGCCCCAATCATGACACGAATCCCTTCGGTACCGGCACCGAGGCGCAGGCCGTGGTGCCCCTCCCCGGCGTCCCTACGATCGAAAAATGGCCCCCGAGGAGGGCGGCGCGTTCCTGCATGCCACGTAGCCCAAAGGAGCGAGGCGTGGTCATCCGCTCGGTGGCAATGCCCTTCCCGTTGTCCATCACGGCTACGGTCATCTGGCCGGCGTCCTGGGACAGCCGGATGTGCACCTGCGAGGCGGCCGCGTGGCGTGTCACATTAGTCAGCAATTCCTGCGTGATGCGATACAACGCCACCGACACGTCGGCAGGCAGCGATGTGGCCTCCACAGCCGGGGCCACATCGATGGTACACCGGACCCCTGTGCGCTGCTGAAACGTCGTGCCCAGGCATTCCAACGCCGGAACCAATCCGAGATCGTCCAACATGGCAGGCCGCAGCGCCGTCGCGGTCGCCCGCACGGCCCCCAATAAGGCATCGACCGATCCCGACATCGCCTGGACTTTACGCAACAGATCTCTGAGGTCGGTGGGCGCCGTCGCGTGCGTGAGGGTCAGGCCACACCACGTCAGATCGAATTTCAAACCAGTTAAGGCCTGCCCAAACTCGTCGTGCAACTCCCGGGCAATTCTGCGCCGTTCCTCTTCCACGGCTTTCTGTACCTGGCGAGCCGCGCTACGCGCTCGGGCATGGGCGAACTGGAGTGCTTCTTCCACCTGGGTATCTGGGGCGACGGCAGTTCCGATAGCCATGAGGCCAATCAGATCCCCTTGAGGCCCCAGCACCCGCGATATATCCCAAGAAAGCATCGTCTGTGAGCTCGCGCGTCCCAAGAGAGGGATCTCGAGTCCCCTCACGTCGCGCCCTTCGGCGACTCGTGCGAGCTCGGCCAGGAACGAATTACGCGACTTCATCGGAAGACACAATTCCACATAGCGGCGCCCCAGGGCTTGGTCGGCTGTCCAGCCGGAGACTGTTTCAGCGGCTCGATTCCATTCCAGAATGATGGAGTCGGGCGAGAGCAGTAGGACGGCGTGGCTAGAGGCCTCCAGTAGTGCGCGATAGCAATGGTCAATCAACCCCCCTGGGCGGTGGGTCGGCTTTAGAACATGTGAGGTCTTGAATCTAGCGATTTTTCTCACGCCTCGACTGAGAGTGCGAGGCGGTAAGGCCCTGACAAGACGGGCGGGTGAGTGTTTCATACTATTGCAAGTATCGGCTCAAGATACACATCGGCAGTGAGGCAGGTGCCTCGCCCCACCGTGGATTGGACATTCAAGCGGCCACCGATTTTTCGGATCCGCTCCTCCATACGCGAGAACCCAAGGCCTTTTTCTCGTGCGAGATCGACGTCGAAACCTGATCCGTTGTCTCGAATGCTCAGTTGTACTCGTGTGCCGACATGCCGCAGTGCGATCACGACTCGTGTCGCATGGGCGTGACGGACGCAATTGCTCAACGCCTCCTTGGCGATCTCGATAAGTTCAGGTGCCTCTTCGCTGGTCAGAATCTCCTCTGCTGTCGGGTCGATTTCCACACGAATCCGTACCTCACTCACTTCTTCAATGGCCTGGGCGAGGGCCTGTAACTCGGAAACCAGTCGAAATGGATCCGCAGGGTCCAATTCCACACTCGCAATCATGCGCCGGATGTCTTCGATAACCGTCTTGAGTTGGTCTTCCGCCTGATGAGTGCGCGGCCCAGCCTTTGGCGCCCCCTGGTGCAATCCAGAGCTCTGCTCAAGGCTTAGCTTGATCGAATAGAGCGCTTGCAATACAGAATCGTGCAACTCCCGTCCGATGCGACTGCGATCGTGAAGGAGGGCGCTCAATCTTTGTTCAGATGCCTGAAGACCGAAGACGAGACTACTTCCAACCTCTTCTCTCAATAGGCAAGTAACAGACGCTTCTCCGTCGGTCGGCATTCCGTGCGCGCTCATTGCACGCTGCTGCTGCTGGCCGGAAGAGGACCTGAATCCGTCGAGAATCTGTAACCCCCGCCGATCTTTCATCACTTCAAGTGGCCTTTCCATACTGTGACGTGAACCTTTCCAGAGGCTTTCCCCTCACGGGATTCTCAATGTCAAAGCGTATTGCTTATACGCGACTGTCACACATTGGTCACCTGGCGGATCCGCCAGGTGACCAATGTGTTCAAATTTGTAACCCTGCGGACCGGTCCACGTTCCCTTTTGTACTTCAACTTGTTGGAGGTGATGCCCGTGAGCAACGAAATTAGACAGGAATCCAGACAGATTGCATTCTACGAAGGAGAGTTTTTGGTAAAGATGCTCGAAAGCGAGGAGGAGTTACGGCAGGCTTACCATCTTCGACATAGAGTCTTTGCCGAATCACTGAAGTGGGTTCCTAAGGTGGCCGACAGAGAGGAGATGGACATGTACGATTTGTGGGGAAAGACCGTTGGTCTAATCCGAGATGATGGAGCAGTAGTCGGGATCGCTCGACTACTTCCCTCTTCCGGGCAATTCATGCTCGAGAATGAATTTGGTGCCTTGCTCCCAGACGGATACCAAATCAGAAAAACTTCAGATACTGCCGAGATCACCAGGCTTGCGGTTGATCCTGAAATCCAAGATAAAGGGCTCTCGTCCAAGATGATGCTGGCGCTATTGAAAGGCATCTATCAATGGGCTGTTGAGAACGACATTCGGTACTACTATCTTGAGGTCGAGCATCGGTTCTTTCGAACACTGCGAGCGCTGGGGTTCCCTTGTGAAATGATAGGAGAACCAGTGATACTTCCTCCAGCTGGAGCCTGTTCCGTGGCAGCGTTGTACGATATGGTTCGATTTGACGAAGAGAACGCGATTAAGAAACCACGGTTACTGAACTGGATCTCTTCCATTGAAACACTGCAAGGCGAGATAATTTCTGGTCGAACTTCTACCTACTCAAACTGCGAGAGGATGGGACTCGTGAGTGCGGCGGTGTAAGGGAATGCGAATACACCTCGAACCAGGCATGAGTTGCGAGAAACTCAACGAGACCGCTGTTGATTACACCACGTTAGGCAGGCCGTGTGCGATCGCAGTTGCAACCGCATGGGATCGCGAAGTGACATCCAGCTTCGAGAAGATGCTTTCCACGTGGAATCGTACGGTCCGTTCAGTCACGCCTATGATTTTAGCGATTTCCCAATTTGTCTTTCCGTTTTTCACCCAGTTTAGGATCGTCATCTCGCGCAGGGAGAGTTCTTTAACGCAGGGAGCAACCGCTTGAGAACTCTTTGGGCCAGTGCGTAAGAGGGCAAGATGAACGTGGTATCCAAAATACTCGACCAGCGGCACATAACGTTTTGCGTCCACTCGTTCAGCAGAGGCAAATGAGCAAAAGGTCCCGACTCCGCATGCGGGATCCGCTGATCCTGTCGTGATCCCATCCGCTATGCCGAACTCTTTCGCCGCTGCTATAAATTCGCGCTGTTTGTCCGAGCTTGCGGTCTGGTAGGTGGTTTCCCAATGTTGAGTTCCTGGTTCCTGTAAAGCCGTCTTGAAGACCGGGTCGACTTCAAAGTACCCCTTCTGCCAATAGAGGCGAAGCCATTCTTCAGGATAGCTGACATTGAGCACATTGGTAAAGCCCTCAAACACGCCCAGGGGACTGAGTTTTGCGAGTCCACCGATCACTCGGGTAAAATGAAACAGACTTTGAAACCGTGCGAGCACGTCCTTGACGTCTTCGGGGCTTTCTGATTGCACTGCAAAGTGCAGGACCTCTAGAAATCCTTCGCACTCAGTCTTGGTTAGGTTCGTAAATACGTCTTTGGGGAAGGGGCGCTTTTTTTGGACATCTGCCATAGATGGGTTCCGTTAGGATAGACTACACAGGGTCACAAGCTACCACAAACCAGAAGGCGTGGCGATAGGCTATTTTGGCCCTACCAAACCCGCTCTTAATCGTCTATATATAATAGTCAACAGAATTAAAATAGTTGTCGCGGCAATAGTGATGCGTAATCTTTGATCCTTCAGTGAAAAGATGACGAGCCGTAAGAGCTATAACATGAATCACAAAGGTAGTCTCTTAGTTCTATGGCTCGCATGTTTATTATGCCCGTCGCTTGGATATGGACAGGCACTTCGGTTCCAGCCACAGGGGGCAGTTGCTGCTGGGCAGGGAAATGCCTTTGTTGCACAGGCCGATGATGCTTCAGCCATTCACTACAATCCAGCCGGCCTGAGCCAAGCGAAGGGGGTCCAAGTAGTCACCGGAACAGCTCTGCTGGGGGGGTCCATAAAGTCAAACAGTTCAACTGGGATAGATAGTCGAGGTGATTTTGGAGGTAGTATTGCGTTTCCACCACCGAGCCATACCTATGTGAGCGCGAATCTAGGATCTCTTGGATGGGATCGTCTGTCGAACACGACGATCGGCATTGGCCTCACCTCGCCGTTCGGTTTGAACACGCGCTATCCACTCGATGGCCCTTTCAATACTGCCGTCACCTCTGCCGCGCTTCCGCTGATCGCTATCAAGCCGACTGTGGCCTATAAGGTTAACGATCAGTTGGCCATCGGTGTGAGCGCCGATATCTATACCTTTGCAAGTTTTCTTGGACAAGGACAGGTCGAACAGAAACAAGTGGGCGTCGGACCCTTGAGTGGGGCCTCCGTTGAACTCAATGGCACAGGAACAGGGGCTGGCGCGACCGTCAGCCTGCTCTATACACCGTTGAGAAACGGCGATGGCAAACCAATCGCCTCCATCGGGCTGGTCTACCGTACCCAGGCCGTAGTGCCATTGAGTGGATCGTTGTTGGTCAATGGGGCGAAGGTTGCCGATGCCTCCACCAATCTCGTACTGCCACAGATCTACACTGGAGCCGTTGCGATATGGCCGGTTCGGACAAGTGAGCGGGAATGGAAAGTGGAGCTCGACGTGGAATATGTCGGATGGAAATCGAATCGCGATCTCGATGTCCATCTCTCGTCCAGTGGAGTCATCCCGCAACCGCAACAATGGAAGACGGTGCCGGTCGTGGCGATCGGCACTGAATACAAGTGGCTGAACCCCGTGTGGTTGCCGCACTGGGATGTGGCAGTCCGATCGGGATACACGCGAACTGAGAATCCCGTTCCTGACACGACGTTCAACCCCGGGGTGATTTCTTTATCATCCAACACGCTGTCTTTAGGGGCTGGGTTTCTGTGTAAAGACCAAGGCCGATTTCTGGGAATGGTGCCTTGCGCAGGAGCCTCTGCGCTCTGGCCGAAAGCGATTGGAATGGATATAGCCTTTCAGGAATGGTTTTATGAATCGCGTACGGTTGCCAGTAATCTGAACCCCACTGTAGACGGGGCCTACCATGCCTATGTGCATTTGGGAACCGTCAGCGCAAAGTTTTTGTTCTAACATGAGTGTGGGTTGGGCGAGAACGCGCATGAACAGAATAATCAAATGGCCTGAGTGTCGCGGCTTCATGAAAATTGCCTTCTGCCCACCCTGCTGTCCATAGAAATACCAAGACGGGGCCGGTCGCAAGCAGCAATGGCTGAGTAACTGTAGTGGTCCGTAAATAGCAGAGCCCCGTGCTCGACGATCTTCCTCCCGATCACCGCCGCGGCATTATCACGCGCGGTGGCAAGCCTCTCATTCAGGCCATTTAGAGATAGCCTCGCGTCGTGTTGCGGCCCAACTCGCGGCGCATAGTGCTGGGGGCTCGTCCTAATACCTTCGCCATTATCCGCAACGATTGGCCGTGGATCAGGCCTGGGCTCAAGGTCTCACGGTCTGTGTCACTCAAGTGCGTATCGCATGGTTTTGACATGCCAACACCTTAGCCTAACAGGGGCTGTAGTGTTGCACTTGGAGTGAGAACTCAAGAATCAATATTTCGCTGGTCTCATTCAACCAGACGATGGTCGAGGGCATAGCGGATCAGTTCGGCAGTGGTCGTGAGTTCAAGTTTGTCCAGGAGCCGGGCGCGATAGGTGCTGACTGTCTTGATGCTGAGCGTGAGGGACTGGGCGATGTGCCTGACGGAGCGCCCCTGAGCTAACAAGACAAGGACTTCGAGTTCTCGTTCAGACAAGGTGTGATGGCCGTGGCGCGCAGGATGCTTGGCCAGGCTGCTCGCCATGTACTCGCCGAGGGAGGGAGTGACATACATGCGACCCGCCAGGACCTGCGTCACCGCTTTGGCCAGCTCTTCTGATGCGGTCTGTTTGGTGAGATAGGCCATCGCCCCGGCGCGAAAGGCCCGCACGGCGTATTGCTCCTCCGTGTGCAAACTCAAGACCATCAGCGGGAGATCGGGGGCGAGACTGTGCAATTCGCAGAGCAACCCCAACCCACTCTGATCCGGCAGACTGATATCCACAATGGCCAGATCCCACGCCTCCTGCTGTACCGCCGCAATCCCCTTCTGCGCGGTATCCGCTTCCCCGATCTCGACGTGCGGGAGGGCCTTCTTCAGAATCTGTTTCACACCCAGACGCACCACCTCATGATCATCGATGATGAGCACTTTCACCAACTGGGTCCCAATCATAATGCAACCTCCTCCGGCGCCGACACCGAGGCACAAGCGGGCGAGGAACAGCTGCATCGGCACCCGGAGGCATTCCTTGCCCAGGCATTGTCGGCTGTCTCTTCAGCCTGCCAGAGAAATCCAGAAACCCGCCTACAACCTGACCTTCCCTCTCGCTCGTTCGTCACTTGGAACTCCCTTGAGCCAAGCCTGAGCTGTAAGAACGCGAAAACGCCGATGTCACCATAGATCTGTGATGGCCCGCTCCCGCCCTTTCATGAATCAACTGGCCAAGTAATACGGGGCTATCGACACGTGAGACAGGGATGATGATGTTTTTCCCTCCAAACCCAAAACTATTCACCAAGGCTCGCTGCAGAGTCCGTGCTTGTCCAACGCAAGGCACGTAGTCCAGGTCGCATTGAGGATCAGGGTGCGTGAGATGAAGTGTGGGGGGAATGAACTGATGTTGAAGCGCGAGCACCGTGCCGATCAATTGAAATGCCCCGCTGGCTGCAAAGGCATGGCCAAGCGCAGACTTAAAAGAGCTGATAGGAATCCGATAGGCATGCGAGCCCAGGGCATCCTTGATGGCCATCGTCTCGATAAGATCAAGCTCCACAGTTCCCAAGCCACATGCGTTGATATAGTCCACTTCTTCTGGGAACCAATGGGCCGAAGCAAGAGCACGATCGATGGCGCGGCGGTGCTCTTTACCCGTATCATCTGGGCGAGCCATGGAGAAGGCATCGGTGGTAAAGCCCCAGCCCTCCAGTTCGGCATAGATAGGGGCCCCTCGACGTTCGGCATGTGCCTGTTCCTCCAAGATCAGACACCCTGCACCCTCCCCCAAGACGATGCCGCATCGAGTTTGGTCGAAGGGTCGAGGGAGGTTGCGAATCGTTCCTCCTTGATCGGGAGCCAACGTTCGGCCCGCATCCATGGCGGAAAAGATCGTGGGCAGGAGGGGCGCCTCGGCCCCTCCTGCCACGACAATATCAACGTCATGTGCCCGAATGAGGTCATAAGCCCGACCGATGGCATTCGCTGTTGAAGAGCAACCAATGGAATAGGTTTCGCACTCGCCGTGAGCGCCCATTGCAATCGACACTTCGGCTGACACGGCGTTGGGAAACGTAGTAGTCATGGTAAAAGGGTTTGTGTGTTTGTACTGCTTGGCGAGCATGGAGTCGTGGGCTTCGAAGGCCTCTTTCAATCCTCCAACCGACGTTCCGAAACAGACTGCTACGCGACCTCGATCCTCTTGATCCATATCAAGCAGTGCATCCCGGCCGGCCATAAGGGCTGACGCGACGGCGAACTGGGAGACACGGCCCATACGACGAGCTTTTTTGGGATGGATAAAGTCCGTTGGGTCGAAATCGTTTACCTCCCCGGCAAGGGACGATTGAAAGGGCGAGGTATCGAAGTGAGTGATCGGCGTGATTCCACTCTCCCCAGCGCTCAAGAGATGCCAAAACATTCCAAGATCACACCCGAGTGGCGACACAACGCCCATCCCCGTAATCACAACTCGACGACGAGGGGTCATGGGCGTACTCCTTCCTGTAATGAGGATAACCCTGACCCCTCCGCACGCTGTCCTTGATGCCACGCCATGAGGTGATCGCGGTGCGCCTGGGGGACCGACTCATTCGGGTAGAACGTATCGTAAAAGTCGAGATCCAAATGGTGGGCTTGAAAGGCAACAACCGTTTTAAACGCATCGGTATGGGCAGGGAATCGGCCATAGGTCCGCATGACATAGGTACAGAACGCAATCGTCGCTTCTACCGCTCGCTCTTCATGCTTCCCTATCGATGATGACGTGCGTGCATCGGTCCAGGGTCGCGCCCCCGTACTCGAATACGTACCCATTTCCCCAAACTTTGACGTCACCATCCTCAGAACGGCTTCCTTCATTGAAGGCAAAAATGGGGGACACGGACCTTCCCATACGTTAGGAACTCCCACGGGATTCGATCGGACGCCTGAAACAGGGGATGGTGCAAAGTGGAATCCAAGACCCTCGAATATCCGGGGTTCCCACCCTAGAAGATGGCGGCCGCTCCCGACGCTATGAATTCCACCTCCGAGCCCTAACGCTTGCTCCATCAAAAACATATTCTGGCAAACCACCGCCTGCTCCTGAAGCGCGGTGTCGTTGATCGCGGCATCGATGTCGCGCAGAGTCATCGTACGACGCTTCGCCATATCATCGTAGAGATGGCCGCCACGGCTCCTGCGGAAACCATCGAGTCCACACGCTGCATGTCCATTATCGGGATCGACAATGAAGTATCCGCACTCACTGCTGAAGAGGGCAAGCAAGAGATTCACATACACACTCGCGATGTCTGTCACAGGGATAAAGTACAGTGTGCCCGGGCGGTTCACGTACCACTGGTTGAACGACAACATGTAGGGCATTTCACGAGGGATCTCGAGACGAGCTTCCCTGAGTTTCACCAGAAGTGGCATCTCCATGCTGTCGGGGTCCGGCACCCGCGCAACGAAGTACAGACCTGTGTCGTCGGTGACGAACATGCGCGTGGCCTGAGCCGCACAAGGACTCGGTACCGTTCTGCCCTGAAAGCTCATGATAGCCATACCCTGACCGTCTTCACCGCCTAGCCGTGGGGCGTACTGCATGTCGCCGAGATGCATGCCGGTTTGGCCGACTCCTGCGAACAGCAGATAATGCAGCTCTTCTTTCGACAAGGGAATTGGTGGAAGCTGACTTTGGAATCGAAGCGGGCCTTCCGGAATTTCCATCCCACACCCGAATCGGCGTGTTTTTCTGTTCCGTAGGATCCCTAGTATCGACTCCAAGTCAGTCCTGTGCGATAGATGGGACAAGGGAGTGGTCATGACATCCTCCTGCTCGTGAGGTGACTCAAGGCCCATCGTGTGTTGTGTGGTTGCATCATGGCTAATGGCAACATACGCGAAAATCTGCGGCGAGGAGCCTACCCGGAAGGGTAGGTCCCCTGCAGAAGAAATTGTCATAGCTTGGCCGTTGAAGCAGTCATGACGCGATACAGAACACAGACCGGTCGCTCACTTAATCTCTCCCGCGCAGACAGGGAGCACACAGGAGAAGGCACCATGGACACTTCCACTCCAGCAACATGCCCCTTTCATGCCCCACAGACCCTGAAGGAACAGGACGGCCCGGTGTCTGTCCACTCGAATCGGACACTGAAGAACCTCCCAGGTCCGGATGGGCTGCCGATTCTTGGCAACATCCTGCAGCTCGATTTAACGAAGTTGCATTCGATCCTCGAGCAATGGGCCGACACGTACGGATCGCTCTACAAGTTCAGAATTGCCCGCAAGAACGTCGTAGTAGTTTCCGACGCGAATCTCATCAATGAGGTTCTGCGCAAGCGCCCTGCTGCCTACCGCCGCCTCGAATCGATCGCCCCTGTGTTGAATGAAATGGGCATCAATGGCGTGTTCTCAGCGGAGGGCGATCAGTGGCTCAGGCAGCGACGGACCGCCATGCAGGCCTTGAATACTGCGCACTTGAAGACATTTTTTCCGACTCTCATGAAGGTGACGGAGCGGTTGAAGAAGCGGTGGGATCAGGCGATGGCTGAGGGTGCCTCGATTGATGTGCAGGAAGATCTCATGCGTTACACGATTGATGTCACGAGTAATCTCGCATTTGGATACGATGTGAACACATTGGAGGACCAGGGAGCCGAGATTCAACGGCACCTTGAGAAGGTATTTCCCATGGTCAATCGGAGGATCAATGCACCTTTCCCTTATTGGCATTTCGTGAAACTGCCCGCAGACCGCGCCTTAGACCACGCCTTAGTGGCGATCCGTGCGGCACTCACTGAATGCATCGAACAAAGCCGCAAGCGGTTGGAAAAGAATCCCGACCTGGCAACGCATCCCACGAACTTTCTTGAGGCTATGCTTGCAGCGCGTGATGTCGATGGAGCCGAAATTACCGAAGAGGAGATCTTTGGCAACGTGCTGACAATGCTGATCGGAGGAGAAGATTCAACTGCCGCAACGATGGCCTGGATGCTTCACTTTTTGACGGATCATCCCGATAGTCAGCGACGCGTCCAGCAAGAGTTAGACGATGTATTGGGGCCTTTCGAGATACTGCGAGACTTTCGCGACGCGGAGCGGCTCACGTACTTGGAAGCGGTGTCATTCGAAACCATGCGCCTGAAATCCGTGTTTCCTATCCTGTTTCTCGGAGCCAATACGGACGTGGAATTGGGTGGAGTGAACATCCCAAAAGGGACCGCGATCTTCTTACTGACGAGGAAGTGCGGTATGCAGGAGCATGAGTTTACAGCCGCTGATCAATTTCAGCCGGAGCGATGGACGACTCCTCATGGCGGTCAAGAGCAGCGGCATAATCCCAAAGCGTTTGTCCCCTTCGGCGCAGGCCCTCGATCCTGCCCTGGACGCAATCTGACATTGTTGGAAATGAAGTCCGCGATGGCCATGTTGTTCCGAAATTTCTCCGTTACCAAATCAACTTTCACGAAACCTGTCGACGAACATTTCGGCTTTCTTATGGCGCCGAAAAATCTGTCCGTTACCTTCCAAAAGAGACTACGGATCGATGGGCGTGGTATAGAGCAAACGGATGCCCTCGACGAATGCTCCGTTACATCGGTGGGAGTATAGGCTGTTTCAGGGCAGGGAACCGCTGATGATGTTTGGTGATATACCGTGCAGGCCTTGCGCACCGCTCTAACCGTTATGGCGTAGAGACGCTCTTTGAACATACCATGCCGGCACACCATGAAAGGCGGAAAGAGCCTGACTGCCTGCATTAACGGACGGTGCGCTTGATTTTCAGAGAGAGATCTCGAGGCGTTATGATATCTGGCAGCGTCAGGTCAAAGGAACGATTCTGCCATTGTGAGATCGCAGCCCATCGGTTTTCCACCCCTCCAAGCTTATAGTACACGTTCTTGAGATGAAACTTCACCGTGTTAAGGCTCACGTGCAGAATAAGCGAAATTTCCCAATTGGTCTTCCCATCCGCGACCCAACGCATGATTTCTTCTTCACGATTCGTGAGGGCCAGAGGCGTCTGTCCTGGCTGGCCATAGTTTACCCATGATGTCGCTCGCATGTACGCGAGGTGAAGATGCGGAGCAAGAATCTGCATCATGGTTTCGAATTTGTTCATCGATCGCTGGTCAAAATTGCTGAAGGCGAAGTAGGTACAGACGCCTAACGCCCCGCGCACTCCGATCGTCAGACATTCCTTGATGCCTCCGTCCAGCTTGAGGTTGATCACTGCTTTGGGGATCTGTAGATCGAGGAGATCCTCACTCGAAACCGTCGCATTCCGGGTGGCTTCCAAAAGATGAACAGCAGGATCCCATCGATATCCTTGGGTTTCATAGAGATGGGTATGCTCTTCCCCGTAACTCGAATGACCAATTTTGAAATGCTTCTTAGAAACGTCGAATGTTCCGCACGCGGAAAATTCATGAGGCACGAGAGAACCAATCGATGACGCCAACATCGGTAGGTGGTCTCGATGGTGAACGCTTCGCACCTGGTGCATGATCTCACTCAAGCACTGAAACTCTTTTCGGGATGGATACTGGAACTTCTCCAGCCCACGGAGGATCACGACGCAACCTCTGGGTCATCGCTAGGCCACGCCTGATGCCTCATCTTGCTGGGGAAGCACGAGTGCTTCTTCAATGGGTTGTCAAACAGGGTCAGATTTCCTAACGGCGGCATTCTGATCCCCTACGTTCGAATATGAATCCTTGCGGGTGTGCCGTGAGTGAACAGTGCTCCTAAATCTGCCACAGACATAGTTGTAGGCATATGACCGACTCCGTTAAAGGAAGTCACAATGGGATTTTAGTGCCAACAGTGAATAATATATATGGTGCTGAATGGCCCTATCTTGATGGTTATCCGGCCATAACGCACTCTCCTACTATCTTGGAACTCCATGATAATGGTGGGAAAGGCGTAACAGCCCTGAACCGTTGAAGTCTACCTTCAAGCAGGATCCCTGCTCGCCATGACAGATGATCCACGCCCAATACCATGCCCGGGATAGATCTGCCCAATACCCTATTAGGTTACGGAATCTGTATTCGCAGGATGGCCGCCTTCAACTGCGAGACGGCGCGGTCTTTGAGAGAGCTTTCCGCATCTGCGCGATGGTCTTGGTATTGAGGCCGGATGCTATCAATTCGTCGTCCGTGGCGGCAGCAACGTTCGTCAGGCTTCCATATTTTTTGAGCAATCGGGTCCGTGTAATTTCACCGATCCCTTCCACGTGATCGAGCGACGAGGCCATCAAGGCCTTGCCACGTAGCTTGCGATGAAAGGTGATCGCAAATCGATGGGCCTCGTCACGAATGCGTTGCACGAGATGGGTGGCCGGGGAGTTCGCGCGAAGCACGATGGGATTTTTTCGACCGGGAAGGAAAATCCGCTCGTCCTTCTCACCGCGTGCTTTGGCCAGACCGATAATTGCCAGGCCCTGATGGCCAACCTGTCTCAGCCCTTCCATGGCCGCGGCGAGTTGACCTAACCCTCCATCGATGAGGATGAGATCAGGACGCGCGAGATTCTCGCTGTCTCTGTACCGTCGCATAACGACTTCCTGCATGCTGGCGAAATCGTTGGCGCCGATCACGGTTTGAATCTTGAATCGGCGGTAGTCGGCTTTCTTCATCTGACCGTCTTCCCATACGACCATGGAAGCGACAGACTGATTGCCCATGGTGTTGGAAATATCGAACCCTTCGATACGGCGAGGCGCGCTATCCAGCCGTACGAGCCGCTTGAGCTCTTCAATGGCCTGCCGTCCAATTTCTTCATCTCGCAAATGATTGGCCACAGCGGCCGCTGCGTTTTCTTCCGCCAGGAGAAGTAATTGATGCTTCACACCTCGCTCAGGGGTCACGACACGGACGGCGTTCCCTCGTTTCCCCGATAGCCATTCTTCGATGACCGTCGCGTCGTCAAGATCGCTTGGTATGAGCAGTTCTTTGGGTGGCTGACCATCCTTGTTGTAGAACTGCTCAATGGCGGATCGAACCAGTTCCTCGTCTCCGGCGTCGGCTGAATGGGGCCAGAAGAAATCTTTGCGTCCGATTAGCAGACCGCCCCGCACGAAGAGAATCTGGAGATCGACCGCCGAGCCTTGCCGCGCCAGCCCGATCACGTCTTGGTCTGTCGTCGTCGTTTGGGTAATACGCTGCTTTTCGAGTGTGCGCTCAATGTTGAAAAGTCGATCGCGCAAGCGCGCCGCCTCCTCGAAGTCCTCACGCTCCGCTGCCGCTTCCATCTGAACACGCAGGTCGTCCAGCAATTCACGGTCGCGCCCTTCCAGAAACTGACGTACCTGCGCAACGATGTGATGGTAGTCCTCTTTCGATTGATTGCCGGTGCAGGGAGCCATGCATCGTTTGATCTCGAATTCAATACAAGCTCGTTCGGCCTTGCCGTCTATGAGGATCGTACAAGTGGCTAACGGAAACGCTTTCTTGATGACTTTCAACGTCTCCCGCAAGGCTCCTGCCGGTGTGTAGGGACCATAGTAGAGTGCGCCGTCTTGTTGCACGCGGCGGACGATAGAGAGGCGAGGGAAGTCTTCTTTGATCGGCAGTCGGAGGTAAGGGTATTGCTTATCGTCCCGTAAGACCACGTTGAAACGAGGCCGATGCCGTTTGATCAAATTGCTTTCGAGGATAAGCGCTTCAAGCTCTGAGCGGGTAACAATCGTTTCAAGGTCTGAAATGTGACTGACGAGGACGGCTGTTTTCGGAGAGTGATCGGCCCCTTTTTGAAAGTAGGACCGGACGCGGCTCGATAGCGCTGCGGCTTTCCCGATGTAGAGCAATTCGCCCTGGTCATCCCTGAAGAGATAAACCCCTGGCTGGTCTGGCAGGTGATCAAGTTTGGATTGAAGGATGTTGGTCATTGGTCAATGGTCAGCAGTCAATAGTCGTTCGCCTGGCCAAGATGTCATTGGCAGCTATCTTACCAATGACTGATGGCCAGTGACTATTGACTATCGTCCGTTCGCTTAGAGGTGCCGATGCTGCGTATATAGTTGTTTAGGAGTCGGATAAATGTCAGTAGTTCTTGCTGAAGCGAGTCAATATGATCTTGGGCGAGGTACTCAAGATCGTGACAGGCAATCAAGTGGTCGATGAGTTCGTACCCAGATCCTCGGGAGATACGACAGAATTGAATGTTTTCTTTGAAATGGAATCGGCCGTATCCTTCAGCCACGTTTGCAGTGAGTGAGACAGCAGCGCGTCGAATTTGAGAAGCCAAATTATAGCGTTCTTGAGGCGGAAGCTTGTCGGCTATCTCATAGCAGCGATTTCGAATGGCTCTGCCGACTCGCCAGACTTCCAAGTCTTGGAATGTTCGAATCGTTTTCCCGCTAACCTGCTCCACCATTGACTATTGACCCATGACCGTTGACGTTTCTTTACCGTTGACTGATGACCAATGACCTCTTAGCGCAACGACCGCACGAAGGAGGGACTGAGGCTTCCCCGAGCGACTTCCGCAACCGGCCCCTTCATGGTGAGGCTGAAGTCTTGGGCAACCTGGATATTGAGCTGCCCTCCCTGCATCTTCACCGTCACTGGGCTCTTTACCAGCCCGAGCCGGACCGCCGCACTCGCAGCGGCACAGGAGGAGGATCCGGACGCCTGGGTTTCGCCTGCCCCGCGCTCCCAGATGAGGATAAAGAGTTCCTTCAGGCCGGTCGGCACAGCGAGTTGCACGTTCGTTCGCTTCGGGAACAAGGCATGGTTTTCTAATATCGGTCCCAAATTGAGGAGATCCTCGCGCGACCAGGACTGCCCGACCGGCTTAAAAACCACACAGTGAGGATTCCCCACGCTCACCCCAGTGAAGGTCAGCAACTGGCCGGCAACGTCAATGGGCTGTTCGATCAGTTCACTGGTCGTAAGCGTACAGGGGAGTGCCGCCGGCTGGAACGTGGCCCGGCCCATCTCGACGGTAACGGTGCTCGCGTCCCCATGGCGATCCACATGCAGGGCAATCGTGACCAATCCGCCTTTGGTCTCGACAGTGAAATGCGTCTTTTTCGTCTTGCCGGTTGCATGAAGATAGCGGGCAAAGATGCGCAGGCCGTTGCCGGACTTTTCAGCTTCGCTGCCGTCAGGGTTGAAGATGCGTAGGCCAAAGTCTGCTTCCTTTGAGGGAGCCAACGCAAGGATCCCGTCACTGCCCAGGCCCCAATTGCGATCGCAGATGGCTTTGACCCTGGAGGGGGTCAGCGAAAACGACAGTTCCTTGGGGTCCATCACCACATAGTCATTGCCCAACCCATGTCCGCGGAAAAATCCATTCTTCATGCATCGCCTCTTGAGTAAAGAGCACAGCAGGGAGAGATACCTAGCATGAATGAAGTGGGGAGGGAAAGAGGAACCTGATGCGGGTCTCAGACGATCTTGACACCTGACGGGCGCTCGATCAATTCCACTTCGTACCCGTCTGGAGCATCGATGAAAATGAAGCGGCTGCCGGAAGACGTCTGGGTCGGGCCGTCCGTTACCTTCACTCCCTTTGCATTGAGCCACGCGATCGCGTCATCAAGGCTTTCCACCTGAAAGGCCAGGTGGATAAGGTCCTCCTGAACCTTCACTGGCCCACTCGGAGGGAAACTAGTCAATTCAATCAGTTCATCGCTGTTCGGCACTTTGAGGAACGCCAGATGAGACCCACGCGGCGACACCTTCCGCTCCAGCACCTCCAGCCCAAGCACATCCGCGTAGAACTGGATCGTCTGCTCCATGTCGCTGACCCGCATGCGTGTGTGGAGAAACTTTTTGACTTGCATAGGCTCCTTGTTACTTTCCCCTCGCTGGGCCACTAGCCTTGCGCAGCAGAATTTCTGCACTGCCCGGGATCAGAAAATCCGGTATGGGGCCAATCTCCTGATAGCCCTGTTTCTTGTAAAATTTTCGACCCTGGTCGTTGAAGTCCGATACACAAGCGAACACGTTCTTTACCCTCGCAAAAACAGCTTCTTCGACATGAGTGAGCAACTGTCCCCCTAGCCCCTTACCTCTCGCCCAGTCCGCCACTCCTAGCAGCTCCAAATAGTCGCCGAGCAAGAACTTCTGACGAACGACTGCAATGCCGGCCACTCTGCCATCTTGTTCCACAACAAAGCTGTCACGCCCCTGTGGGAGTGGCGTGAAATAGCAGTCCCAATCCTTGGCTTGGTAGCCCAGTCGTTTCCAAGGATCGGTGTCTGCCAGCAATTCCACGACCGCGGCTCGATCGTTCGCCGTCATAAGCCGTATGATCGCGTGAGTCATGGGGCTACCTGGCCACAGGACAAGAGCTCACTCACGGTCATGGGGGTGAGGTGTCGCTCCGGCAAAAGATGTTGCTGGAGATCTTGCACCACCTCATACGTATGTTGGCCTTTCCCGTTCGCATGCATGACGATGATACTTCCCTTCCGGACAAACCGCTTCAGCCGACCCTCGATTTGGATCGCGGTGAGCGTGGGGTCAGGATCGCCGGACACGACATTCCACAGAACGAACTGGAGACCGAGTGCGTGTGCCACAGTGACCGTGTCGTCGTTGAACTCTCCGTAGGGAGGACGAAACAGCGTCGCATCATGTTCATACTTGGTTTTGAGCAAGCGAACCGGTCCGAGCATTTCTTGCTCTTGCTCCTTCGCCGAATGGAACGGCATATGCGCGTGGACGTCCCCATGGGTGCCGATTTCAAAGAATGGGACCTGGAGGAGAGCCTTTACTTGCCGATCATGCTTCCTCATCCATTTCCCGGACATGAAGAAGGTGGCGGGGATTTTCCGCTCAATCAAATAGTCGATCAGAGCCTGATCGTAGCCTGCGCCTTCACGTACAGGGCAGAGGTCGAACGTCAGCGCGACTCCGGGACATGTGGGTGGACCAGACTTGATCACTTGGGCCTGCGTGAAGGAAGGCATCGCTGGGACGAGCAGCACTGCAAGGATAAGACACAACATGTGTGGCACACAGCGGAATCGCATGGTGATGAGTATACCCGATCCAGGAGGCTTCGCAAAAACGATCATAGCATTCCAGCATCTCGATGACCTATGCACGTTGGGCAAGGGAGTGATAATCCGCAGGCTGCTCAAAAAGTCCAGACTTCTCACCCGCCCAACCCCGAGCTGTCGGAACAGCTCTTTTCCCATGTGGGTACGTTGAGGATCTGAACGATGCGAGAACGATACATGGGGAAAGGCGCGTCCCTGGGCAAGGAAGCTGTCTTGGCAGCTTCAGGGTGGGAGGGTGAAGTAGCCGCCCGGACTGGGCGGGTGAGAAAATCGAATTTTTCAGCAGCCTGCCGTTGACGCTCCAATTCACGCACTGTTACGGTGAAGACATGGTGTTGCCCAATTGGAAAATCGGCCGTGCACTTGGTATTCCGATTCACCTGCATGCCTCCTGGTTTGCCGTATTCTTCTTTGTAACCTGGTCACTCGCGACAGATTATTTGCCCGATACGTTGCCTGGTCTATCGGCTCCGCGCTATTGGGGAATGGGTGGTATTGCCGCCCTCTTGCTGTTCCTCTCTGTCCTTCTGCATGAACTAGGACATTCGTATGTGGCGCTGCGCTATCAGATCCCTATCAGACAGATTACCTTGTTCATTTTCGGAGGGATGGCGCACATGGGGAAGGAGCCCCCCAGTCCGCGGGCCGAGTTTTTAATCGCGATTGCAGGACCGCTCGTCAGCTTGATCCTAGGAGCCGGTTGTCTCGGCGGAGCCATGGCCATGGAATCATTGTTTTCACAACCAGGGGTAAAAGGGCTCGTCGTCCTCGTAAGCCTGCTGGGTATGGTAAATATGCAGCTTGGACTGTTTAATCTGATCCCGGGGTTTCCGTTAGACGGAGGGCGCGTCTTACGGGCTGGCCTGTGGGCTCGAAACAAGAATTTTCATCGAGCCACCAGTCAGGCAGCAGTCGCAGGAATAGGATTCGGTGTTGCGCTCGGGTCGATCGGTGTGATCCTAATGGTGGGAGCCTGGTCCGGGTTCCTGAGTCAGTCGATTACGACGAACGGGGTCTGGCTCATGTGTATCGGCGCATTCCTCTTTGCAGCAGCCTTGAATCATAAGCGGCAGGCGGCCCCACGGATGTTATTAGCATCAGTGACCGTTCGCCAGGTCATGGTCCACCGCGCCATGACCTTGTTGCCGGATATGAGCGTGCAGGACGCGGTCGATCAATACTTTGTCGCGCAGGGCTACGGCGAATTCCCCGTGTGCGAAGAGGGACAAGTTCTCGGGGTGGTCACCGTGCGAGATATACAGGCGCTTCCCACGGCGCTTTGGCCATGGCGCCGCGTTCGCGAGATGATGCGCCCGACGTCGCCGGCGCTCTGTATCCCACCAGACTGGTCCATCATGCAGGCAATGGACCGCATGGCACAGGCTGGCCTCGATTGTCTCGTGGTGATGGAGAACGGAGAGATCGTCGGGCTGGTCACCCGGTCGGCTATCGCACAGTACGTACAGTTGCACAAGGCGTGAGACGTGAAAGGTGAGGGGAAACATCAGGAGGTTCAAAGGGTTTGTTTTTCACGTTTTACTTTTCATCCTTAGTCGTTCGCCCTGGAGACCGAGATGTTCTGCGCGATAGAAATACGCACCAGGTGGACCACCAGCAGAAATCCATAGACGACGCAGAAGAACTTGAAGGTCGCGCGGTAAAAATCTGATAAGAGGATGGGAAGACAGAGGGCAAAGAGTAGACTTGCAATCAGTGTCATGAAGGTCAGTCGTTTACAGAATTCATGGGAGGCTTCCCGCCCGATCTGTTTCAACGCGCGGGCATACCGATCGGCTCGTTGAAGTTTGGCTGTCTGCAGGGCGGCCTCACCGGCCCCCCAATAGCGCAAATAGCCATAGCCACCCAGAATCAACAGCCAAGGCATAGCCCACAAAGGCCAGTAGGTCGGGCCTCCGTACGTGTCACTGCTAAGCAAGGCAGCGAAGAAAGGGGCATAGAGCAACCCCAACACCAGCGGCAGAATGCGCTCATCGTTCGGACGCTCACCCTCCGGTCCTCCATGAATCAGTTCACGCTCAAAGAGCGGATACCCATACTTGAGAACCACAAGCGCGATGGCTGCACTCATGGTTTTATCCGGAACATAGCGGATCCAGTTCTGAAACCAGTTCACGATCCACCAGCTCAGACTGTCACCCCACGTGAGACCAAAGAGCGAGTCGAGATAGAGATGCGCCGTCTGTTCCCACTTGAGTACACGCAGGCTCACTGACTCGGCCACGTCAGGGTTCAAGGCAAAGATCGTTTGCTCATGCAATGCCGCTTGGATGAACGTTCCCGGCAAGCTCATGATGACCGCACCACCGACCCCAAAGATATACAGAAACCAACCATGTGACAGGGCGGAATTACGCCCTGTGCGGAGATAGGTCTGAAAACCGAGTTGCCGAGCCATCCAGCCCCAATAGAACGCGCCGGCGATGTTGACCAGCGACCAGGGGAAAATGACCACATCCCCGCCGGTTTCTGGGTACAACAACCAGTTCACAACAGAATTCGAGAGGAGCGCGACAATAGCTCCCCACCAGGGACCCAAGAGGAACGCAACCAGTGCCGTTCCTGTCATATCGAGAAACAGGATGCTCTCCAGATGACGGCTCAACGTCAGCCCAATGTAGTTGAGCAGCAGACCCGCGGCGACGATGACGCCGGTTTCGTACAAGAGAAGATAGGAAACCCCACGGAGGGGCTTTGATGAAAAGAAACCGGTCGCAGAAGGCGAGTCAACAGCCGGACGCTCGGTTGGGGACGGCGATTTTTGTTCCTTCTTCGATGTCAGCGACGTAAAACGGGCTTTGACTTCGAGTAGTTTCTCCAGAAGAGTCAACACCGTTGCGATGAAGCCAATGACGGTGCCGCCGAGCATGAGCATGTCTTTGCTGAAGTCGTCGAGCATGAAGCAGTTCCCTTCTCGTATCGGGTGCTATTGTAGCCACGAAGGGATCTCCCCACCAGAAAAAGTCCAGAAGCCAACAGGCTGATTAGCCCGCATGATTCATGAAGGTTCGTCGCGAACGCGTGCAGACGCGACGCGAGACGGGCACTCGGAGGCGTGAGGCCCTGAGGCGTACTCGTGCAGTATGTATAAGGGCTGAACGGCGAGACTGTCCGTCACAGTCGCGTATCCGCCTGTCTGCGTGCGAGCACGCACAGGCAGACGCTTGCAGCAGAAGCTTCATGAATCATGCGGGTTAGGTCTCTCTGGTTAGTCTGATTTGTCTCGTTCGAGTGAGAAGCCAATGACACTAGAAGAACCAGTTGATTTTTCTGGCTCTTCGCGTGGTCGAGTGGGTGGAAGTTGACGTTTTCAAAGGGTTGGCAACATGCAGGTCAGTATCTTAAGTTTCAAGTATTCTTCGTCGCGCAGTCCGTATGCGCGTCGCTGGATGA
>Ga0163144_10002788_pt1 | contig 39973 bp, 29 predicted proteins | sample OliLak19BULKMAT1_FD_123175 | JGI IMG/M metagenome (GOLD analysis project Ga0163144, IMG submission 123175) | Freshwater microbial mat bacterial communities from Lake Vanda, McMurdo Dry Valleys, Antarctica - Oligotrophic Lake LV.19.BULKMAT1 | ecosystem: Environmental > Aquatic > Freshwater >...
GCCATCATCTCAAGAACACAGCGTTTATCGCCTCGTTCCGCTGCGCTCCACGAGCCGATAAACGCTATCCATTAATGCTAAACACTAACTCTTAAACTGGACCAATTATAGGGGGCTTGACAATTACTGGCGGCGTGTTTGATAATTCTATCTCCCGTACATCGGTATTTGCCGGCGGTGTTGCCGAAATCGAGACGTATGTCAGTCCGTCATGGGCGTTTAGCCTTGGCAGCTATGCTGGAGCAATTACTGGTTACGAGCGCGATGTCAGTCCGGCGCTGGCGCCGTATGTTGGAACGTCCTATGCTGTTAGCGAGCGCGTAGAGCTTGGTTTGCGCGGCTTCTGGCTACCCGCTAAGACAATCGCAGGATCGGATCTCGCCCCCTCTGATGCCTATATCGCCGCAGTAACGGTAGGATTTCGCTTCTAAGAAGTAAGACTGAATAGATGCAGAGACGGGTTCGCAGCAAACTACCTGCTATCAAATATTCATAGATTACTCTGTGCTTACTCTCATGGCAAAAACATGGGAGTCCCATATGCAATATTTTGGATAATAGCAGTAATTTAGATTGCGCCCCACAGAGAGGGGGCCTGCGAGTTACTCTGTGTTTACTCTCAGAGCAAAAAATAAAACAGTATTCAGCAGCCGTTACTGATCACCATACTCTGGGTTTTCCCGCATTTGCCTGCGGGGTAGTTCAAATTGGCCCATTCGTTGCTGCCTACTTTGGTGCAGGAACAGGTTAGAAGCAATAATACCAAGCTGTAGCGGATTTTCATAACACCCCATAAAGTGATGATCTGCGTGCAGTATACCGCCAGACGTGGCAAGCGCGAGTGAAGCTTTTATGACAATTTTGTAAAAATATTGTAAGAATAACACCTTAGTCCGTTATCGGCAGCAAACAATTCTGAAAATACAAAATTCATCATATTGATTATTAATAGATATTTATTCTCTAATGGACACACATCTCCTTATTTGGGACAAGTTGTCATGATATGGTAACTATTTTCCTGTAGAATAAGTACTATAGTGCCTAATATAGATTAATTTGTTAATTTTAATTATTAACAAAAGCGGGCTTCCATGGGGTTAGTGGATAGATTAAGTACGGAAACGGGCGTTGCAAAGCAAATGGTTGTGGACGCCGCAAGTGTTGCCGTCGACGTCAGGGCAATCACGCTGAAGGACAGACTCCTTTCAATTCAAATAAGAATGTAGCGTATGACGGAACCCAAACCAGATCTTCGTGTTGGGTTCGGGTGGGAGAAAGCTGACTTCACGCAGCACGATACAATGTCCACCGTCAGTCTTGGTCCCTGCGTTTCCGCCATATCCAGCAATGGAACGATGTCACATATTAATCCGGACCTTCACGGGGTGGAGGATGTAAAAGAATATGTGAGTTGGCTCCGAGAGAATGCAAATCCCAAAACCGATAAAATCGCGCTGATAGGCGGTATGGATGACAAGGGCGTCAATTTTGATGGCTTTAAAAACTCCGAGGAACTCATCACTACCCTTAAAGCCGAGCTTACGAAAGCAGGGTTCTCAGTGGTAAGCGAAGACCTGCTGGGCACAAAGCAACGCAACGTTGTTCTCCATAAATCGGGAAAAATAGAAATTACCGATAGCTGGGACAAAACATATAGCAATAAAATAGAATTGCCCGTTCCGGCCGTACCCGGTTCTGAACCGGCCGTTATGCCCAAAGCCGGGCCGCATATCGAACTGTTCTCACAAAAACCAAAAGCGGGAAATGCTATCGTGGCAGAGGCCGCCCCTGCCCCGGTAAAAATTGACCTCTTCCCTACCCAATCGCAGGCAGCAGCTCCACAGCATATTATTCTGGATGAAGCAAAGCTGATGAAGGGTAACCTTCGCGAAGGCGGCGTGTATGCGGAGAAAAAGGCCGTTGTCGCCGGGCTTACCAACACCACCGGCAAGGACATAAAATTTGACGTTATCATGCGTGACGGTACGCAGGAAACCATGCAGTCAATGACTCTCCCGGCGGGCGCGACCATCGTCGTGCAGCCTAACGGTGAGCTTAATATGCCGGTCAAAAAAGGTGCGCCTATTTTTGACAAGCTTTACGATGTAAACGCCAAATTCTCCGATTCGGGTACGGCTAAGAAAACCGCTGGCGAACGTGGTGTCGGCTTCACCGATAATGAGGCACTCGACCGCGCCATGCAGCATCTGAGCGAGAAAAATCCAGGGCTGAATGTAGACGAGATGAAGGTTGGCTATTATCCGGCTAAGGGCAAGCTCGAGATGATGCGCCTATCAGAAGAAATGGGCGATGTGCTCCTGCCCAAAGCATCATGGGAATCGGTGCAGAAGAATAAGGGCGGCGATGTCATTGCCTTTAACCCGATTTCCGATGAATATTACATGATCAATAAAACGGACGGTACGCTCGATACCTTCGTGGATCCGACCAAGCCCGGCCAGTCCGTACAGGAACTGTATGAAAGCCTTCCGATACTCTCTCCCGAGAAACTAAAAGTCGCCATGGCGGATATCCCGCCTGACCTGACCGTTGCTGGAAAGCCGATGCATGAAATCGCCAATGAGGTGCTGCAGGCGCAAATCGCCGAAGCGAAGGCCCTCAAGGCCGCCACTGCACAACCTGCACCGCCAACGGTTGAAGTAGCCGCCAAACCTATCGAGGTAGTGGTAGCAACGGAGACTCCAGCCAATAAAATGACTGTTTCGCTGCCGGACTCTGAAACAATCGTGACGCCCAAGACTTCGTTCAAGACGAAAGTCCAGGGAGCGGCAAATGAATTTTTCTTTGGTGAACCCAACCCCAATGCATCTGCTGCATTGCAGGTGATGGGGCTAGCCGGTTCCAGCGCCAGTTTGATTCAGACAGCCACCGGTACGGAACCCATCGACTATGTCAGAACGGGCGGCGATCTCGTGCAGCTTACATCGGGCATCGCCGGCATCGCCAGTGAAGCACGGACCTATAACGCCATATCGGCATTGTCAAAAGCGCAGGAAAGTGGAAGTGCCGCCAGCATCGCATCGGCAGAAACTGCGGTAAACAGTGCAAAAGGTTTGTCGCGGAATCTTGGCCTTGCCACCACCGGCATCATGGTACCGCTTGATATATACAAGGCAACCACCGCATTCAGGCAGGGTGATTACTACAGCGGTTCACAGAGTGCAGCTAATGCCACCAGTGGCACACTCATCGGCGTCAGCGTGTTACTGGGATCCACCAGCAAAGTAGCAGCAGCGTGCGGCCCGGCGGGTCTGGTCGTGGCCATCGGCGCGCAGACCATCGATATCGGCGTGAAATCCTATGCCATCTATGAAATCAGCAAAGAGACCGCCGCCATTACCAAACTGAATAAGGAGTTTGATGAACGCCGCTTCACTCCGGGTATCACCAGCGACTTTATCGATCAGGCAAAGGCCAATGCGGGAGCACCCGACAAATACAGGATGCAGCTCCCCAAAACCTCGGAATATAAAAACCTTTCCGACTCCATACAATACCTGCGCGAACAGGGTCATGTCGGCGAAGAAAAAAGCCCCGATCCCAAAGCGCTGCTCAAAGGGATCGATAAAGAGGTGGCAATTCTTGAAGCCAAAAAAGAAAAACTGGCCTCTTCCCACTTCACCGACATCCATGATCAGGGAGAAAGCGATTATGATCGGGTAAAGACTGCAGATGGACGGGCATCACTGCTTCATGAAAGAGCCATCCAATCCACCTTTGAACCCGCATTCTTAGGCGATAACCACAGCGAAATAGGGAATATACAGGCCGTCGCCAATGTCGATGACCGCCTGCGTGCACTCAAAACCGCGCGCGAAGAAATCACGGGCGACGAAAAGGGACTCGTCGGCGGACGCGAAGGTGTCCCCGCCTATGCGAAGCGTTATGAATACGCCAAGCTGGGACAGGATATGAAGCCACAGCTTGGCGCGCTGGCTAATGATGTAAAGCAGGCGGAAGCGAAGACATCAGAATATGCCGAGTTGAAAGACCGCGTTGAAAAATTACGCAACAAATATGAGAAAGCCTTTGGCGAAAAAATAGAGGACCATAAGGACTACAAGCAGACCAAAGAGGTAGTCGCCGCGCTGGAAAAAACGCATCAGAATGCCCCGAACGATGTGGTTATTGAGGCCACCATGCTGAAGACCAAGGCGACATTTATTGGCATGGAAAAAGCCAACCTCCAGTATGTGGAAGCTGAAATCGCGCGCGCACTGGATGCCAAAATGATGCAGGTGGAAACCATGTCGCGTGATCCGATCAGGCAAAAACTCGCAACTGTCCTCGCCATAGAAGAAAAAACCAATCCGGCTCTGATAACTGCTGCACAGGCAGAAACGCAGGCACAACTTGAATTTGCTAAACTCAGGGCAGAGCAGGATAAGCGTGTTACCGAATTTGAGAGGACTGCGTCAAAAGGTAAGGATGGCAAGCCGGTAAAGGCGAATGCCCAGGTTGCGGCCCTCCACAAACCCGGTATTCAACACGGCGCAGATGAACTGATGCTGAAATATGTGGATGTGGTAGCCACAGCAACCAATCATGCCAACAATGTGGGCGTCACCACGGCTAAAATGCTTGATGGTATGAACCTCAAACCGGAAACATTTGCGCTCATGGCTTCACCGGATCAGGCGCCCGCCAAGGACCAATTGCCGTTTACGAAAATGCTTGCGGCGGCTTCGCCTGAAAGTTACGCCAAAACTATGCCGAAACTCACCGGCAATGAGCCGATACAATTTCAGGACCCTACACTTCAGACAGTAGGCAAAGGCACAATAACCACGCACCGTGAATTATAACTTCCACTCTACGAATTACCCTGCGCTACCCGGACATACATCGATTAATCTTTCATCTGAACGCCTGAAGATCAGTTAACAATCCTGGGTCCATGAGGTTTTTTTGAGCAGACAAAATCTACCCCCCCCCCTCTCCAGTTCCACCGGATGTATTTGAAAAAGCGGTGGAATAGTTTAAACGGCTCCCGCCTGAATATTGTTCCGTAACCGTAATTATCACTGGATTTAGCTGCTTACGCTGGCCATAATACCCCTTCTTTTATAACGGCCAGTGAGTAACGGGGGGAACCAATGGCTGATGAAGTAGAAGATCTGAAAAAATTCTCAGATCGGCTCGAGCCAATCAAAAAAATGATGTCCGGCAGCACGGTGCCGTCACTGGCGGTGACGGCGGTGGAATTCGGCGGACACGTAGTCATTCAGAATAATCACGCCTTCATCAGTGAAGCGGAATACCGCAAAGGTGAATCCCCCGGCTTCCGTAGCACATTCAAACTGCTATACCCGCGCCTCCCCGAAGCCAAAACCCCGACCAAAATAGCCATCATATTTTCAGAAGATGGCATGATTGACGGCGTGCATCATCCACTACACGGACCTGCCGTTGCCGCCACCGGCGCCGCCGCATGGGAAGCCATGACCGGCGATGCCCACCTCCCCGGCATTGCGTTTAACCGGATGCCGTATGAAGATGCCATCGGGCGCGAGCGCAAGCCGATGCTCGGGCCTTTTGTTCCTGATAAATTCAAGGCAGACCTTGCCATGCCGGTCATGCGCGCATGGATGAAGGGATCGAGCTATCAGGTCATCAGCATCAGCACCAGCACCAATCACTACAATGATGCCATCAAATCCCGCACCGAACGCATCGACGGCGAAAAGAAAATGGACGCGCATTTTGGTGAGAACGCTGTCTTCATACAATGCGCAGGCAACTACAATGACATGGAAGCAGGACTGCGCCACACCGCCTACACCCACCATCCTTCCACATTACTCGTCGGCGCCTGCCAGAGCCTGCCTGTCAGCTTCGGCGACGGTGCCGACAAAAAAGATTTCCAGGTGCGACATCTTGAATCCTACAGCAGTTTCGGTCCCGATCTGGTCTGGGAAACCAACCCGACGGCTGCAACATACATCGCGAGCAGAATGCCCGGTGAAACGCAGTATAAGGTCATGGATGGTACATCCTTTGCCGCACCGCAAGCCGCAAGTGTAGTCGGTGCGATGCTGCGAAGGTTTGCGCGCAGCCCGGAAAACCCGGCAGCAATGCTTGCGAAAGAAGATATACTACTTGCGCTCAAACAGACAGCGCAACCCGTGCATTGCCGCGAAATTGGGTCCTCACATACCACCCCCGTTAGTATCAGCGTGGGCTTGCCTCTCTATCATGTCGGCAAGAACTGGATTAGCGAAGAAGCGGGTTGCGGCAGTATTGATATTGATGCGGCCTGGAAACATCTGGAAGCGATGGAAACCTCAGTGCGTGACGGCAAATCGCAATCCCTCAAGCGCCAAACCGTGCAGGCGGAAGTCCCTACGCTCATGGTCGCCGCCAATGCCAAGGGGCATTACCATTATCCGATTGAGATGAACAGCCCGCTTATTACCGACACCATCATCCTCGACGTGAAGTCACGCGGTCTGGTAAACCGCTTTGGACATTCAGGAGATAAACTCTACCTCGCCAATCCTAATGGCGAACTGTTGCAGCTCATGCCGAGTATGGATTTCCCGCACCAGTACCTGATAGCCAAAACGTCAGGGTTTCATGGGATACCGTTGGCGGGAAAATGGCAGCTGGTATCTACCGCACCGGTCGAACATGCAAGCATTTCCTTTGTAAACGCTATGGAACCCGGGCATGTCAATGTAGCCGTTCAGCCCGACCATGAAGCACGCTTCCGTAATCTCTATCGCCATGCCGACCTGCGCACACTCAAAGCGGCGGACATCGATGTCTGGATGTTTATGCGCAATGACAAAAACATCCCTACCATTGCCCTGCATGATTTTTCCAATTCCGTATTCCCTGAAAACTATCTTGAACTGCGCCTGATGCAGCTTGCCTCAGATCCCAAGGATAAGGAACACGCCATCGCCCTTGTGAACAGCGGTTACGTACCATTCCAGCCACATCGTGAGGCGCTGCTTGCCGCGATTGAAAGACAGGACGTTAAATCCATGCTCGCGATGCTTGTGCCCAATGATAAAGCAAAATCCAACCTGATGGAATACACGCTGGATGAGCGTGAAAAACCGGCAATCGTTTCCATGCTACTGGACAATGGCTACGCCAAAGCCAGAAATCATATCAGCACGCCGTATATCACGCGTCTCGTACAGGAAGCGGAGCGCGACGGCGCATGGAACAAAGAACGCCTTGAGGTTCTGAGAAGCGGCATTGCCAGCCTGCACAAACAGAACATATCCATTATGCAGAAAGATTTTCGCGGAAAGACCGTGGTTGATTTTGCCGTGGACAGGCAGGTCAAACAGATTGTCGACGACGCATTGGCGGAAGAGCAGAAGAAACCGGAATTGAAAATCAGTGCTATCATGAACCAATTGCCCCAGACGCCTGCGGAAGCATTCAAACTCCTGCCGACCATGCAGCAAGCAGAACAGGCCATTCAATCCTTAAGCAAAGAACTCGGCATCGATGATATTAAGCGCCGCTTGCCATTTATGTCTGCGCCCAAGGGCAACAACAACGAGCGTTAGCGATAGACGTATCCAATCAGGCAATCAGCATGAACGAGCTGGCGCTGCTTTCTACAGATACATAATCTGTAACCTTCAGGATACAATCCCGCCCCCGCAACCAACGTTATCCCCTAATTATTCTGATTCTTCTGAAGCCAAATTAATTATTGTATTTGAGAATGGTGCACCAGCGCGGAGAAAGTTCGAACCAGTCCGTCGTCGCTCCTTCGGAGCTATGCCGGACACTGCTTCGCCTAAGATCACCCACACGTGGCTGCGCCATGCGTAGCCGAAGGCAAAGCGTGGTGCCCGGAGACGGAATTGAACCGCCGACACAGGGATTTTCAATCCCTTGCTCTACCAACTGAGCTATCCGGGCATCAAGATAGGATGATACGTAGAGGGTAGGTTTATAAAAGATAGGAGATTGATTGTCCAGCGCATATAACAATCTGAAAGTGCTATATATTTTCTAATAAAGTTTTTTAGGGTATATTTCAAGGTACTAAATGAATCTTCTGAAAAATCTATTGCTGAATTTCCGCCGCCTAGCCACCAGTTCAAATCCTGCCCCCGCAATCAATACCGGCGCCGGTTTCTGAGGATTTTAAATTTGGCGTTATTATTGAGACAAGGTATATGCTATAAATCTGGGTACGCAAAGTATAATAACACCTATGAATTAGCTTCCAAATTCGTCTATTTCATGGTGTGTTAGCCACTGGAAACGGGATTACGATAGGGATTAGAATGGCCGAGGCCGCATTAAAGTTTAAGGATGTTTCTCTAGACGATAAATTTACGCTCGAGGAAGGAGATGCCTTCATGTCCGGCCTGCAGGCATTAGCGCGCATCGCCATTGTGCAACGGCGGCGCGATATGGCGGCTGGCCTCAACACGGGCGGATTCATTTCAGGCTATCGCGGCTCGCCTCTGGGCGCGCTTGACCGCGAGCTGGCGCATGCCAACCGCTATTATAAAGATATGGACGTGGTATTCATGCCCGGCGTCAATGAAGACCTCGCCGCAACCGCCGTCTGGGGCACGCAGCAGGTAGGGTTGCTGCCCGGCGCAAAAAAAGAAGGGGTGTTCGGCATATGGTACGGCAAGGCTCCCGGCGTTGACCGCAGTATTGACGTAATGCGCCACGCCAATGCCAACGGTACGGCCCCGCTGGGCGGGGTTCTGGCCATCGTCGGCGACGATCACGGCTGCAAATCCTCGACGCTCTCCTGCCAGAGCGACCATGTGCTCTACGCGATGCAGATGCCGACACTCTACCCGGCCAGCCTGTCCGAGTTTGTGGAATACGGGCTGCTCGGCATCAGTATGAGCCGCTATTCCGGCTGCTGGACAGCGCTTAAAGTCACTACCGCTACGGTTGAAACCTCCGGCACGGTCGATCTGACCGGCGAGCGGCGCGATATTATCCAGCCCAATGAAGCCGAGTTCATCATGCCTCCCGGTGGCGTGCATATCCGCCTGAACGATACGCCGCGCGACATCGACTGGCGCCTGCAGAATTTCAAGATATTCGCCTGCCATGCGTTTGCACGCAAAAACAAGATCGACCGCGTGGTAATGGATTCTCCCAAGCCACGCTTCGGCATTATCACTGCCGGCAAATCGTACGGCGACGTGCGTCAAGCGCTCACCGACCTCGGCATTACGGATCAGGTTGCGTGCGATATTGGCCTGCGCGTCTACAAGGTCGGCATGACATGGCCGCTTGAGCCGATAGGTATGCGCGCCTTCGTCGAAGGGCTTGAGGAAGTGCTGATCGTCGAAGAAAAGCGCGAGTTCATCGAATACCAGCTCAAGCAGAATGTCTATAACTGGGAAGCGGGCCGCCGCCCGCCCATCATCGTCGGCAAATACGACGAAAAAGGCGAGCATCTGCTGCCGCTGGAGAATGACCATTCGGTCGGCATGGTTACGCATGTGATCGCAAAGCGCATCCAGCGCTTCTACCACAATGACAAGGTGGAAAAGGCCCTCAAATTCTACGACGATTTCAATGCGCGCGAGAAAGGCTACCTACCGCCGTCGCAGCGCAAGCCTTACTATTGCGCGGGCTGCCCGCATAACACCTCGACCAAAGTGCCCGACGGCAGCGTCGCCATGGTTGGGATTGGTTGCCACTACATGGTGCAGTGGATGGATCGCAACTCGTTCCTATGCACGCATATGGGCGGCGAAGGCGTGCCCTGGGTCGGCGCTGCGCCTTTCAGCGACACCAAACATATTTTCGCCAATCTGGGCGACGGCACCTATTTCCATTCCGGCGTACTGGCCATCCGGCAGTCCATCGCGGCGAAGGTGAATATCACCTACAAAATTCTGTATAACGACGCCGTGGCGATGACGGGCGGTCAGGCAGTGGACGGCGAAATGCCCGTATACCGCGTGGCACAACAATGCATCGCCGAAGGTGTTTCCAAATGCTGGATCGTCACGGAGAATCCCGAACTCTATCAGGATCGCCGCAATATTCCGGACGTTGTGCCCATACTGCACCGCCAGTGGATGGACCCCATCCAGAAGGAAGCGCGCGAAACGCCCGGCACGACGATCATCATTTACGACCAGACCTGCGCCGCCGAAAAACGCCGCCGCCGAAAACGTGGAAAATACCCCGATCCGGCCAAGCGCGTCTTCATCAACAAGGCCGTCTGTGAAGGCTGCGGCGATTGCAGCGTTCAGTCCAACTGCATGGCGGTTCAGCCCGCGCAAACCGAATATGGCCGCAAGCGCACCATCAACCAGTCCATGTGCAACAAGGATTTCAGTTGCCTGAAAGGGTTCTGCCCGTCCTTCGTCACGGTGTTAGGCGGTGAGCCGCGCAAAACCAAAGCGCAAGGGACGGAAAACATGTTCAGCGCGCTGCCGGAGCCGGTTGTGCCGGACATGGGCAGCCAATCCTATAATATCATGGTCACGGGCATCGGCGGCACCGGCGTGCTGACCGTCGGCGCACTGCTTGGCATGGCATCGCATCTGGAAGGTAAGCATTGCCGCGTACTGGATCAGACGGGTCTTGCGCAGAAAGGCGGCGAAGTGCTTTCGCACGTCAGGCTCGCTAAAAGCTTGGATGACATCAGCACCGGCCATATCACGACCGGCGGGTCGGATTTGCTTCTGGCATGCGATATCGTGGCGGCGGCCGGCAAAACGGCGCATGAAACACTGAACCCCGAGCGCACGAAAGTCATCATCAATACCGATAACACCCCGGTTGCCGAATTCGTAACCAATAACAGCGTCGATTTCCACAGTGAGCAGGTCAAGAATGAACTTCTTTCCGCTACACTCAAAGGTGGCCAGTATTTCGTGCAGGCATCGTCCTATGCGATGGCCTTGATGGGTGATGAAATCGCCACCAACGTCTTTATGCTTGGCTATGCATGGCAGCTTGGCCTCGTGCCGCTGGGCCGTGAAAGCATCGAGCGCGCCATCGAGCTCAACGGTGTGGCCGTCGGAGCCAATAAGAAAGCCTTTAATTTCGGGCGTCTGGCGGCGCACGACCCGCAAAGCATTGAGGCGATGATGTCCGATGTGCGCGGCGATACCGAGGCCGAGCCCATTGCGCAAACGCTGGAAGAAGTTGTGGCCAAACGCGTGGCGTATCTCACCGGCTATCAGAATGCCGCGTACGCAGAGCGCTATGCAGCCGCAGTAGCCAATATCAAAGCCGCCGAAGGAGCGCTGCAAAGCACGGCGGTAACGGAAGCCATCGCGCGCTATTACCATAAAGTGCTCGCCTATAAGGACGAGTATGAGGTGGCGCGTCTCTTTACCGATGGTCATTTTATGAAAGAGCTGAAGGCGACGTTCCAGGGCGATTACAAAATCCGCTTCAACCTTGCCCCGCCCATCATGGAGCAGGAAGACCCGGCCACGGGCCGTCCGAAGAAGCGAGAATTCGGCGCATGGATGCTGCCCGCATTCGGGCTGCTGGCGAAGTTCAAGTTCCTGCGCGGCACGAAGCTGGATATTTTCGGCTACCACCATGATCGCCGCGCCGAACGCCAGCTCATCAAGGATTATGAGACGGATATCGCACTGGTCAAAACAACGCTCCGCCGGGATAATCTCGATATCTGTACCAAGCTACTTTCCGTACCGGATGAGATTCGCGGCTACGGCCCCGTCAAGGAAGCGAACCTTAAAAAGGCGCAAAGCACGCGCACCAAGCTGCGTGCCATGCTGGAAGGGGGCATAGCGCACGAACATAGGAAGATCGCCTGACCGAAACGGCTTTGATCGTATTAATTAGGGGATTGCGAGTGCTGAGGCGGTGCGGGAACCAAGCGTTCAACCAGCGCTTTTCTGGCTCTTAGTGCCGTGTTTTCCGCCGTTATCCTTACACTGGTGGTTTTATTGGTATCGCAATACAGATTGCATTGGTCAGGAGCCCTGTGCACAAACTTGCCCTTTTCGAGATTATCCGAAACGATGTGACGGATGGCATTGCCCTGCACCGGGGAAAGATACGGTTCATTCGGCCAGCTGATACGCACCGACGGTTCGTATACAGGCGTACCTTTCGCCTGATATTGTAATAACACCGGCGTAATGGTAAGTCTCAGGTCACAGCGGGTATAGCGATATATCTTCTGTAGCACCTCTGTTGCTTCTTCCTGAGCGCGGCCTCTGCATGCCTGAAGGCTGTCCGTATCCTCCAGATCCTCATAAAATGATTTGGGCCATGCCTCGCCCGCACATTTCTTATAGGGAATGACCGCTTTCAGAACATTCACCTTTTCCAGAGACGCGCCGGATTCTGCGCTGGCATAATGTCCTGTTTCGCCCCGATGCTGATCCCATTGCTTGTCGCCGATAGCGAGCTCGCACTGAATGTCCGGAAATCGTTGTATCAGCTGTGACTGTGTTTTGCGCAGCGCCGCAGCATCGCCCTGAAACGTAATGACAGTACTGCCGCTGTATATTTCCGCATTCTCCCGCTGCACCTGCAACGGCGCAATGGTTGCCAGCTGAACGGCAGCGGTAGGCAGTTGTTGGCGTTCCTTGATTTTGTTTGCATTAAAGTCCGCCCAGGGAAGTGTTTTGGCTTCTCCCCCCAGCGTCTCTACCGTCACCTGCACCGGATTTCCGGCGGCATCATAGATTTTATGCACGGCAGTGACGTCAGGGTCGTCACTCGTCCGTAAGGTGTGACGTTCCCGCTTTCCGTTCGGTCCGGTGACCGTTTCGGCAATAAAGGGCGTATCGTCATCGGCATGCCTTGTTCCGGGAGCGTAGGCCCGGCGAATCCACTTGCCGTCCTTATCGGGCCATTCCCGGAATTTCAGCGTGCGGTCCTTCTTACGAAACGATTCGGCGAGCGTCACTTTCTCGCCTTCCTCATCAAAATGGTCGATTTTCTGCACGAGCAAAGGAACCGGCGCTTCAGGGTGCGTAGTGCGATACGCCGGATAATAATGCGTAGCCTGCTTGCGCTTCTCACCTTCTTCCGGCTCAGTGTGCGTTTCAACCGTTTTTAGTTTTCCGGTATTAGGATCAAATATATGCCGTACCAGACCGTCTGGCCTCGGCACTACCGAGGATACGGGATAGCCGGTCTTGCGATCCATTTCCGTCTCCCCCCAGTAGCTGCCCTCTTCTCCCTCATAACGCTCGCGGCTGCGGTAAGGCTCACCCTTGTCATAGAGCAATATGCGCTTCACCTGCGACATATCGCCCTTGCGTTCCATCAGTACCTTCTTGACGATTTTACCATCCTGGAATTTCTGGATATCAACCGGATGTTCCCCAGTGACGTTATAACCCTGATAAAGTTTTACGTGTTTGCCATCCGCATCACAATCTTTCCGGAAGCGAATCACTCCATCGCGATGATAGCCGATCTCAGTCTGTATGATTCCGTCCTTAAATGTCTGCCTGAGTTCGGCGGGAGGACATGTTGGATCATCAATCTCTGTGGTATAATACTGGACATAGTCGGTGGGACGACCGGCGGTATCATAGCTATGCTCTGAGAATCGGGAACCGTCTTCGGTGTAGGCGGTACGGGATACGGGTTTACGGCTCTCAGGGTCATACTGGAAAATCACATTGACCCGGACACCGTCACTGAAATAATGGCATTCCGTCTGCACCGCGCCATCTTTGTATAGCTGGTCGAGCTTCTTTTTCTGCTCCTCCTGGCTTTTCACATTCTCAGTGAAATACTCCATATAACCGGTAGTTTTCCCAAAAGTGTCAAACTGCTGCTCGCTCTCCTTTAACCCGTTATCGGTAAACGTCCTGACACGGGCAGGCTTATTGCTTCCGCGTTGGTTATCCTGGATAGCCCTTACCTGCTTGCCATCTTTATGGTATTCGACGTGCCTGACACAGACACCGCCCATACTATACCGTTCCACCGTAATCTGCGTTCCCTGATTATCCCCATAAAAACGATTAAGCGTGATATGGCAGGGAATCCCCGAACCATATTCCCCTACTTCTTTACTGATGGCTTCTTTCAGGTCGGGATAGATATGCACAATGCGCTCAAGCTGGTGATCGTTGTTCGGGGCGATTTCTTCTACCTGCCGACCATCGGGAGCAGTAGCGCTATAATGTGTGGGATTCTTCCCGGTAGCGTCAAAATGCGTTATCGTTAACGCATAGGCCGCAGCGGTTGGGTGATAATGCTGGCGTTCGTAGAGCGTACCATTGCCGCGATACACATTCATCCATACGTCGGGCTTGCCTTTGGACTGGTATACTTCAAAAAATGCGCCCTGACCGATATCGCCTCTCGCCATATTACGGTTATTGGCCCCCAGCAGCGCCCGGCCCGCATTTTCAAGGCCATTGGGAGCCAGCACCCCCGGAGTACTATGGAAGCCATTCGTCCGTTGATACAGCTGAAGCAAATTTTCATGCATAGTGGTTGCCAATGGCGTTTTATTCACAATCGCGAAAATACGCACTCACCGTATAGGACCCGCTGGGGCAATACAAATGACAAGATGATGACAATAAATTATAAGATGCTGAATATAAAATATAATAAATGCTGCAATGCAGTGTCCGGTGTCATTTTTGCATCATTGTTCATTAGCCCCCGGATTACTCAGCGTGTACTGCAAGGTAAAAACCGGTGAGTCTACATATGCATTCCTTACGGAAAGTTCTTTTTCCCACATATAAAAAAAATAATGCTCCCGCTACGGTATCATCAGTCTAGGATTATCCGGACATACCAAAAGGACTCATCAGAACATGCCTATGGACCTGCCTCCTTCCGATAATTCAGTGGTAGTAACGCTTCCGGCTACCACGAACGAGGCGGCTAATCCGACAGGAACAATGGATATAAAGACCATTTTTCTCGGCGGCATATTTTTGCTTATTCTTTTGATTACCATGCATGCGGCCAGCGAAATTGTCATGCCGATCGTTCTGGCCTTCATGCTGAAGCTGGTATTCCAGCCGTTACTGCGTTATCTGGAAAAATTGCGCGTACCTCGTAAAATCGCCGCTTTCATTATACTGCTTTTCCTTCTGGGCGGCGTCTGGACGTTAGGAATGATTCTGTCAGGCCCAGCGGCTTCCTGGGCGGAAAAAATTCCCGCCAACCTTCCCCATATACAGGAACAGCTCAATTTTCTGAAAAAGCCGGTGGAAAAGACGCAGAAAATTTTGGGACAAGCGGAAGACCTGACCAAAGTGGCCGGGCCGAAAGTCATGCCGGTAGCAGTTCAGGGTTCACGATTATCCGATAAGGTATTCATAGGCACGCAGGCCGTTGCAACCGGGTTGTTTACGACGATGCTCGTGCTTTTCTTCCTGCTGGCTGCGAGCGATACATTCCTGCGCAAGCTGGTAGAAATACTTCCCCGGTTCAAAGATAAGCGCCAGGCGGTCGATATTTCACAGCAGATTGAATATGATATATCTGTTTACCTGCTTACGATCACCACCATGAACGTTTTGGTAGGCATCGCAACAGGTATCATGATGTGGGCATGCGGCGTAGGCGATCCAATGCTATGGGGAACGATGGCCTTTTTGCTCAATTATGTGCCGATTATAGGTCCTGTTGTGGGCAGCGTGATGTTTCTCTTTGTCGGGTTAGTAGCTGATATCGACGGACTGGCGCTTTTCCCTGCCCTTATCTATTTCCTTATCCATTTCGTCGAAAGCTCCCTGATCACCCCACTCCTGCTCGCCAAGCGATTTACGCTCAATCCGGTTCTGATTATCCTGTCGCTGGTATTTTGGTATTGGATGTGGGGGATTCTCGGCGCCATTCTCTCCGTTCCCATGCTTGCCATCACCAAAATTATTTGTGACCGTATCAACAAACTAAATGCTTTCGGACATTTTCTCGAAGGATAAATACCCTACTTATAAAATCTCCATGTGGAAAAGATCCGCTTAGCTAAACTATTATTAATGTTAAAGTCACTGCCAGTTATTCCGATGTTTGCTACCGTTCACCTACACTTTAGAAAAGTGATTAAACAACCTACAGAGAAAGATAGCGTATGAATAAGATGTATATTTTACTGGCATCGGCAGCAGCCCTCTCCTTGAGCGCTCCGGCCTTTTCCGCGGAGAAAGAAACCTTCAAATCCGAAACCAAAGTAGAAAAGGATTCCAAAGGCAATTACGACGCAAAAAGCAAAACCTCCGCAACGGATGCAGCCGGTACTAGCACCAGCGCGGAAAAGAAAGTCAGTGTGGATGTAGACTCTGACGGTACTGTAGAAAAAAGCGTAAAGACTGAAGTAGTGACCGACCCCAAGGGTCTGATGAATAAGACCAAGGTCAAAACCAAGGATACGTTAGAAACCAATACGGATGGTACGGTCGAAACCACTCATAAGAAAACTGTGAATGGCAAGACGGTCGAAGAAGAGACTGTAAAACAGTAAAAACAAAAAGACACGCCGCGTCAAAACCGGCGTGTCTTTTTTTTCAATAGCAGGAAATGATAATGATAAGCACTCTATTCCGAACTTCCGTGCTTCTGGTCATGTCCGGTTGCACTGGTCTTAACGGCAATCCAGCAGGTCAGTATGACTCCTACAATTGCAATCAGCTTTCCATGGAAAGATATGCCATTACGGATGAAATCCAGCAAGCCACAGGGGAGCAAAGCACCAATCAGATTTACCAGCTCGCCATAGCTGCTTTTGCCCTTTCAAAGGGTGATAACTATAACGCAAAGGCGGATAGTAATAAAACAGACCAGTTAAATGCGCAGCTAAACGAAGTACGCCGCGAAGCGATCAGGAAAGATTGCAATTGGTAATCTGAGCTCAGTTGCGCGCATGCGCGAGGTGGAAATTTTGTATCCCGTCTTCCCGCCTGAACGTTTCACCCAGCGTGATAAGAGGCGTACCCCTGCCCCTGCCATAGGATACCGCAACGAACCGCCATACCGTTTGCCCTTCGGTCAGGTCAATGGAGAATGATCCGTACGCTATTTCGTATCCCTGTCCATGTACCAGACGCCCGATATATTCTTCCGTCATAACCGTGTTCTTGGTGAAATGCAGGGTGATCGAAATAGCGTGCCGGGAAGGAAAAAGGCTCTCAATTTTATAGCCCCACATCATAAAAATTGCTGATACTACAGCCATCACAATCGCAGTACCGTAAAACCCGACGCCGACGATAATGCCGATGCTTGCAACCACCCAAATAGAGGCCGCTGTCGTCAGCCCGCTGATATTCATGCCATCGCGCATGATGACGCCCGCGCCCAGGAATCCGATACCCGATATAATGCCCTGTATGATACGCGTTACACCGATCGAATCCGCATTCAGTACAATGTGAGAGCCAAACCAGTATTCCGGATAGCCGCCGATAACGGTAAGAGAGCATGACGCCATGCACACCAACCCGTAGGTACGCATTCCCGCAGCGCGGCCACGATAGGAACGCTCATAGCCGACTACCAAGCCTAACACGAGCGCACCCAAGATATTCAATATGGCGGTACAGTTGACCGCAATTTCCTGAGGGGTCCAGTAGCCGACCAGATAGTTGAGTAGAAATTCCGTCATGGCGGCAACTCCAAAAATTACTTGCTAGCAGAATTAGTGAATTATCAATGTAGTGCAAGGCCTTTGTGATTGTTTGTGCACCCCTCTATTGATTAACGGAAACATTAACGATTGATTAACGGTGATTCATGGCCTAAAACTATTCCTACTCGCAGACCATACGTTGCCAGACAGACTTTCTGCTCTGGCACAGGGGGGGGGGATTATGGCTGACAAAGACGAGACAGGGAAAAAAGCGGGAATATCACGGGTAGCGGCATTTGCATCACATGTGCATTCCCAGCAAAAATATATTGTCTTCAATCTCGAAGCATTTGATTACGACATTACTCATAATCCGCTCGGCGCCGGGCGCATTCTACCGGGCGTGGCCAGCCATGAGCTGTTTCACACGCTGGGCTTCGATCACCCCAAAAAGCCGGCGCAGCCAGGCGAAGTCACCGATACGCGGGGCTGGGAGCAGATACGGCAGGATATTACGTCGCAACTTAACGCTGCCAATGCGCTGGGAACATTGCAAACCACCGGCAAACGCATCATTACCTATAGCTTTGCCGCCGACCCGACACAGGTGCCGATCAACTCCGCAACGGTGGAGGGTATGCGCCATCTCGGCGATACCGCCGACACCCAGAGAAACAAACTGAATCAACGCATCAAATCCGCCATGACGGAAGCATTTGCGGAACATTCGGACCTGTTCGGAGTAACGTTCCAGGAAAGCAAAGATCCCCGAACCGCCAATCTTCTGGTGTATAGCGGCGTGGTTCCGAGTCAGGCGGAAGCAGCGATTGATCTGAGCGGCGGCAAGAATCCCTACACCAAGGGCGTCACGGTGATGAGCTATAACCCCGCCGATCCCAGTATATTTCCCATGTCCGGCGTCGGCGATATTTACGCGGCGCAAATGGTGTATGGCCTGCCGCCGACTGACCCTAAACGGCGTATTGTGACGGCGGAGCGGCTGGCGCACCATTCCGGCGTGCTGTGGGATAATAAACCCATGGCCATCAAGCTGACGCAAAGCCCGATGCTCGGCGCGCTGACCATTGATATGGGCGCGCATCCTTTCGTACCTGCCATTACCGGCACGCTGAAAGATAAGGAAGGCGACAAAAAAGTCCGCCAGCATATCGGCGCCCACGCCTCCATTAATGAGGTTGACGCCACCGACTCCGAGATCACGCTTGATGTCACCGGAACAACGGGCGCCACTATCAAAACCGGCAAGAAAACTAATGTCAGCGTCAAGGGACGCAATAGTAATATCGTATTTGGCAGCGCTGCCGACACCATTGTCGATGCCAAAGGATTCGGCCATACGTTAGCAAACCTTGAGCCCGATGACATTATCGGCGCCAAGGCAGCCACCAAGGCAAGGCTCCAGCACTGGACGGATGCCGAGGGTGAAAAAGGAACGCTGATCACATTTATCGGCGACGATGCCAAGCACAAAGGCTCTATCTTCGTGAAAGATACCGCGCCGGATAAAGTGATTCCCCGCCTGAAGGATATCGTCACCACCGAACAGAACGAAACCAAAGCGCCGCTAACTCTCAATGCCGTGGATGGAACGAAGGGAATGGCCACGGCTCCGCCGGTTGCATATTTCCGGGATCAAAGAAATGTGTGCATCACGGCTAAGAGTGCAGCCGGGCACGGCGTATCCAATCTGGGCGGAGGGTGCATTATTGTAAAAATGACCCAGCCCCAATATGACAGCCGGACTGTTAAGTTCGTCCCTGACAGCCAGCATTATGCACTCTCTTTCCGCGACGCAGACGGGGAGCATAAGGTGAACCTGCAGCAAACGGCACAAATTGCCATATGCGGCCCGGACGGGCAGGTTGAACGCGTGGTCTCCATGGCTGGTGCACAGAAAGAATATGATCTTAATCTGGCACTAAAGAAAAGTAGGAAACTGGCCGATTCGGATAATCCGGATAATATGCTGGCCACTCTCCCCTATCGCATTAAAGCCGCTGAAAGCTACAGAGGCTAGTTCAGGCAACAGCCATCCGTGCTTAACCATTTACAGCGCCGCACCATCCGTTTATAGCTTCAAAGGATTCTACAACCAGCGTCGTCATATAGCAGATGGAACCCGTCACTAACGACCACTTGATAAAGCAGGCCGCTGCTGGTGACGCAGAGGCCTTTGCGCGTTTGATCGAAGAGCATTATATGCTGATTTACAAAATTGCCTATAAATGGTGCGGACGCCGCGAGGACGCCGAAGACATCGCGCAGGAGGTGTGCATCAAGCTGCCGGAAAAACTGGCCGGTTATCGAGGCGATGCCAAATTCACCAGTTGGCTTTACCGCATTACCATCAACGCCGCCAAAGATTATGGACGTACGAGAAGCCGGGTGAACCAGCGGGAAGTTGCATTCGTCGATGGGTTCGACGCCGCCTCCGACGAGCCGGGCCCGGAGCAGAAAGTGATTGCGCTGGAGGCCTACCAGCATATTCATACCCTGCCCGAAGGTATACGCGACGCGGTACTTCTGGTCTTCAGTGAGGATATGAACCACAAACAGGCGGCAGAAGCATTAGGCTGTGCCGAAACAACGGTTTCATGGCGCATTTTTCAGGCACGGAAACTGCTCAAACCACTACTGACCGAACGACACGGGAAAACCCGGAAGGGAGCCTATGCAGGATAACGATCTGAAACATACACTACATTCTCTGGAGGTGCCGCCACCGTCAGAAAGCGCTAAAAAACAGGCGCTTGCTGCCGCGCAGCAAGCCTTTGCCGCGCATCAGGAAAAAAAGAACAAAGGATTTGTCCGGCCCCATCGTCCCATCTTTAGCCCCACCGAGGTGTGGGAACAACTGATTGGGAGATTTTCTATGAAAAGAACATATGTATTTGCCGGTTCGATGGCTGCCGTTGCAACCGTACTGGCCATTACCACCACCCATTATTCCACCATCATGTCGCCGGTCATACCGCTGGCGCAGGAGAAGATACAAATATCAGAGGAGAAAAAACCTGAACCCGTCGCAGCCGCAAAATCACTTGATATGGTAGCCGCTCCCTCGCTGCGTGAAGCGGAATCGGCGCAATCCAATGTGGTCGCTCCAACTGCGCCCGTTCCGATGGAGATGGCTGCCGCCGCACCACCGGCTCCGGCCAAAATGAAACAGGACGCCAAGGAAGAACATACGGCAGATATGGCCGCGCCCCCCGCTAATAATGCGCTCATCGAAAGACATACGGCAAGCACCGTTACCGGTCATATACAGGCGCCGCAAGCGCCCGCGCAGATGCTCAAAGCGGCCCGCCCCATGGAAATAGATGGTAAAAGGAACCGCGCCGCCAGCAGCCTGATGGTGATGCCGGAGGGGCATCCCCATTACCAGCCGCCGGTCGTGTATAGCAGTGCGGATAAATTCGAAAGCTTCGTAGAGAACCCGGTCAAGCTGGCGAAGGAAGAACCGGTGTCCACCTTCTCGCTGGATGTCGACACCTCGTCTTACAGCTTTGTGCGCCGCGCACTGAACGGCGGACAATTGCCACCGAGGGATGCCGTACGCATCGAAGAAATGGTCAATTATTTCGACTATCATTACAGCGTACCCGAGAGTAAGGAGAATCCCTTCAAGCCGACGGTAACCATCTATCCGACGCCGTGGCACAAGGATACCAAGCTGGTGCATATAGGCATCAAGGGCTATGATATCAGCAAGGCGGACAAGCCGCGCTCGAACCTCGTATTCCTCGTGGATGTTTCCGGATCGATGAATGGTCCCGACCGCCTGCCGCTGGTGAAAAGCTCACTGCGCATGCTGGTCGACCAGCTACAACCGGACGATACGGTCGGCATCGTGATTTACGCCGGCCATGTCGGTACGGCACTTTCGCCCACCAAAATCTCCAACAAGGCGCAGATTATTCAGGCCATTGAAAATCTCGGCGCGGGCGGCTCGACCGCAGGCGCATCGGGTATCCGCATGGCCTATGATCTGGCTCAGCAGCATTTCGATAAGAAGGCGGTCAATCGCGTGATACTGGCCACCGATGGCGACTTCAATGTCGGCATTACCGACCCGACACAGCTGCAGGATTACATCGCGCAGAAACGCGAAACGGGAATTTTCCTCTCTATCCTCGGCGTAGGGCAAGGCAACTATAACGATGCACTGATGCAGAAGCTGGCGCAGAACGGCAACGGCACCGCCGCCTATATCGACAATCTGAACGAAGCGCGCAAGCTGCTGGTCGAGGAAGCGGGCGCAACGTTGTTTACCATCGCCAAGGACGTCAAGGTGCAGGTTGAGTTCAATCCCGCCGTGGTGTCGGAATACCGCCTCATCGGCTACGAATCACGCCTGCTCAAGCGCGAGGATTTCAATAACGACAAGATCGACGCCGGGGATGTCGGCTCCGGTCATGCCGTCACCGCTATCTACGAAATCACGCCGGTGGGTAGCAAAACACAGTCGGTCGATAGCCTGAGCTATGGGCAGAAAACCGAAGCTGTAAAGGAGGAAAAAGCCGTAAGCAAAGAACATAACGGCGAATACGCCTTCCTCAAGATTCGCTACAAGCTGCCCGACGCGTCGGAAAGCAAATTGCTGACCACGCCGATTACCTCCGCACAGGAAGTGAAGGATATTCAGCAGGCATCCGACGATGTCCGTTTCTCCACGGCGGTGGCAGGCTTCGGCCAGTTGCTTAAAGGCGATACGCATATCAGGAACTATAGCTACGACGATGTGGTGTCACTGGCCGACGGTGCGCGCGGCAAGGATGCATTCGGCTATCGCGTCGAATTCCTGAACATGGCGCGTCTGGCTAAAACCATGAGCGGCATGCAACAGCCTGTTCCGGTACCGATGCAATCGGTGGAGTAGGAAGCAAATGGCGGCGGCAGGGTATAAATCTCTGCCGTCATTGCTTATGCTATTAATAAATATTGCAAAAATAGCGGCCTAATCGAGTCTCCATCAGATACAATATAGTGCCCAGTGCTTACGCCGCCCTTATGCACGCATCCATTAAACGCACCGCATCTTTACCTCCTCATTGATAGGTTGGATTCATAATACATTCCATTGAGAGAGGGACGGCCACTATGATTGAGAAACCAAACGATGTCTTTGCAGCATCCATTCAACCAGAGAAGAATGCAAAACGGATTTTGATCCTTACCGCTAATGATGCGCAGGATCTGGAATTTTTTTATCCCTATTATCGCTTTATCGAAGCAGGGTATCACGTGGATGTAGCCACGCCCAAGGGTGGAGAATTCAAGGGTAAGCAAGGCATGGGGCTTAAATATACGATAGCCCTTAGTGACGCCGATGCCAGCCAGTATGCGCTGCTCTATATACCGGGCGGTAATGCTCCGGAAGAGCTGAAGAGAAACGAGGACGCCCTATCCATTACCAAGCACTTTGCGGATAGCAAGAAGCCTATTGCCGCCATTTGCCATGGCGCACAGCTGCTGGCCGCAGCCAAAGTCATCAAGGGATATAATATTGCCGCCTGGCCTGCGGTAGAGGGTGAAATTAAAGAAGCTGGTGGGAAGTACGTCAATGAGGCAACCGTTATAGACGGCCAATTCATTACTGCACGCTGGCCGGGAGACCTGCCGTCGCACCTTGCCCACACGCTGGAAGCGCTGGAAGAACAGCAATTACAACAAACGAAACTACCGCGCCTTACCGCAAACGCCTAAAGAGGCGTTTGATAAAACCAGATCTTTTTTTTAAAGGAGATATAGTATGACGAATGTTGCAGGAGTTTTTGACAGCAATACGGAAGCCCACGCCGCAGTTTCCAAGCTGATGGATACGGGATTTAAAAAGGAAGATATCAGCCTTATCGTTTCGGATAATGCCCGCCACGTTATTTTTTCTGCCCCCACCGATGACGAAAGCACCCGCGTGACCAAAGGCGGAGCGACCGGAGCATTATGGGGCGGTGCGCTGGGTGGTTTAATCGCTGGCCTTACCCTTGTCGGGATTATCGTAGTCCCCGGCTCCTCATTGCTGGTGGTCGGCCCTCTTGTTGCCGTTCTCTCCGGTGCAGGCGCAGGTGCCGCAGCCGGTGGCCTGAGCGGCGCATTAATCAGCGCCGGTTTTGCTGCTGATGAAGCAAAGCGTTATGAGAGCGAAATCGCGCACGGCAAAGCCGTCATCGTCGTGCATACGACCGATGAAATGGCCCCTGCCGCCCGCGTTGCTTTGCATAGCAGTAATGCCACCATCAAAGCGGCCTAGTGTATTTATTCGGCACATTCGCTTCATGGTTAATCGTCATGTTAGTCAGTCTGCAGCCATGTGAGGCTGCAGACGGCTACATGAAATTTTCTTTTGAGCGTGATGATTTTCGCAAGTACGGATTGGGTCTTTATCAGGTTATCCATGCCGAAGGGCCGATTAGCGAAGGCACTGCAGGCAGTCTGCGCATATTTGCAAAAGAAAATAAGATCAGGCCCGGAGGGGCGATATACTTCCAATCCAGAGGCGGTGATCTGTCGGAAGCCATCAGGCTGGGTAGGGTTATCCGTGAGCTTGGCCTGAATACCTACATAGGCGGGATTGATTCCAAACAGCCAGGATATTGTTTAAGCGCCTGCACGCTTGCCTATTTAGGAGGCGTCTTCCGTTTTATGGATGATGCTGACGCATACAGCGTACAGCGTTTTTATCGCCGTGCCAGCACCAATCAGGAATTTGATCTGGAGGCTTCACGCGTTGCCGCCGAGGAAATAACAGCTTTCGTTAAAAGCATGGGCGTAAATGCGAAACTATTTCAGTTCATGCTTTTGCCCGGCAGTGAAGAACTTGTCAGCATAGATAAAAATACGCTGGTCGAACTTAGGGCCGTCAATGACGGTGTCATTGCGGTGAAATGGGAAATCGCAGACAAGGATTCGTCCCCGCATTTGCGTGGAATCGTACACAATAATCGCGGAACCCATAAGATGACGTTTATATGCGACCGGCAGAATCATACCCTTTCCGGAACCGGCTTTCTGGAAAGCAGCGATCCTCAGGCGGTGAAAACAGCCGCGCATACTAAAGGCATTTTTATAGACAAAGACAGTGTAGAAATGGATACGGAAGTCCGAATAGAAAACAACTATGTCGAACTCCCGTTTCCGGTATCGCCCGAACTTGCCGAACGTTTGCTGGCAGCCAGGGAGCTGGGTATTTATTTCCAACCACAGAACACCCCTTTTTCCGCAGGATTTACCATTCGCCAGACAGACGATTCAAAGCTTCTGATGAAGTATTATTTTAAGGACTGCCTAGCCAATACTATCTGATGAAATCCATAATTATTAATTTTAGTTAATTTTGGGGGCGGCCGCGATACGGGCGGAAAACCCCAGAGAATCCGCCATTTTCTTAAGAAAATATGAAGCAATCCGCCCCCCAGGAAGGAGAGAAAACCGCCAAAAAATATGCATAAAGTTCATCAATGCATAATAATTTTCCGTTATGATCAGTATCATCTTTTAAGCTTAATCATCAGGCCAGATACGATACGGATATGGATCAGTTAGCCGGAATAATTACGCAGCCATGGATGGTACATGTTTTTGTGTCCATCATCCTGCTGGTTGCCGTCAGGCCGTTTTGTCTGGCGGTTTTCAGCATCCGCACGGTCAATGCGGATCTGGATCGGGCTACGCAGATTCTAAAGATGGTGGGCAGAGAACATCTGCAGGACGAGTTTTATAATCAGTTCAAGGAAATCAATAGCCAGATTTCCAAAATCAGGGGGCTCAGGCATGCCTGGCGCGAATTCGTCGACAGCATGTATTTTGGCAATGCTGCTACCAGCAAAAGAGTGTACCTGTCGCACCGACCCGCGCACTATTTTAACCGGGATTCCGTCCTTGGAACGCGATTGAATCTATCGCAATTCCTTGCCTATCCCGGCTATTTAATCGGCATTGGATTGACATTCACCTTTATCGGGCTTGCCGCCGCCCTGCATGTTGCACAGGCCGGATTAGCCAGCGGCGTCGGCCAGCAGGCGCTCAAAGACCTCCTCGCGGTCGCATCGATTAAATTCATCAGCTCTATCGTGGGGATCGCAAGCAGCCTGATAATTTCTTCTCTCCAGCGCATACGCATCATGACGTTCCAGCAGAAACTAACAGCATTCTGCGACTTGCTGGAAGACTGCACCGAGTATAAATCCACAGAGAAGCTGCTTCACGATAATTTCCATGAACAGCGCAAACATACGGCCATACTGAACGGTCTGGCCACCAACATTGCCACCGGCATTGGCGACGTACTGAGCAATCAGCTCTCTGCCAGCGTTGCAAACGCGCTGGACCCGCTGACGCAGGAACTGCGATCGCTGGCCCAGAAGTTTGTAGGTAACTGCGAAGATGCGTTAAAGAATGTGCTGGATGAATTCCTGATCCAGCTGCGCAAAACGTCGCTGGACGACATGCAGGGGCTGATCAACAGCACGCAAACTCTCAAAGGCTCACTCGAAACACTGAGTGTGAATATGGAGTCCGTGGGCAGTAATTTTGGCACCGTTACTCAGGAATCAGCACACCGGCTGGGCGGGATGCTGGACAGTTTCAGCACCGCCATCGCCCCTCTCCAGCAAGGCATAGGGCAGTTTGGTCAAACATTATCGTCGCTGGAAGCACTCTCCGGTAAAATTGGACAGGCCGGGGACAACATCAGGGGAGCCGCAGAGGAGAATAACAAAAGCTCTGCGGAATTCGGAAAAACCATCACCGATCTTTCTGCGAAGCTGGTATCCGTGGGCGAGCTGATGGCAAGCCTGTCGCAATCATTGGGCAAAGTTCAGGAAACTGCGCTGGAGCTAAAATCCGCCGGTGGAATCATTGCCATAGCAGCAGATGGCTTCAGAAGTTCCGCCGCCTCGATAGAACAGGCAGAAGGCAGGTTCACCCAAAACTTCAGCAAGGTGGATGGCGATCTGGGGAAAGCATTGGGCGAACTGACAAGAGGCAGCGAAGAATTCCGCACAGGCATACAGGCGTTTGTCACACTGATTGATGAGCAGTTCAGCAAGGCCGTCAAGGGCCTGAGCGGCGCCATCAAGGAACTGGCAGCAGAAAGTAACCTGGAGAAAAAAGAGAGCAGTTATTTTGCCCGGCTGAAATCCAAGTGGGGAAAATAGATGCGGCAGGAATCCACCACCATTGAAACGCCCGATGAAAGTTATTTTGCATCCTTCACGGACATGCTGGTGGGAATCCTTTTCATTTTTATTATCCTGCTGATGATTGTAGCCAATGATTTTCAGGAAGCGACCGAGGCAGTGACTAACCAGAAGGTCAATGAGTTTACGGCTGCCCTGACTCAGGAACATCAGAAGGCCGCCGATGAGGCCGAGAAAGCGCTTGATCAGGCACGTACTAAAGAACTATGGAAAAACCAGCAGGACATGCTCTATGCGGATCGGGAGAAAATTCTGAGGATGATTGAGCAAGCCCTGAAGCAGGGAGGAATGCCCGTCGCCATTGACGTTCAGCAGGGAGTACTCAGGCTGCCGGAACACCTCCTGTTTAGCACTACCGAGGAGACCGTCAACGACAAGGGAAAGCAGGCACTAATGATGCTGGCGGGCGTGCTGGAAACCTATCTTCCCTGCATTACGCCGACAAGCGACCCTTCCCGACTCTTTACCTGCAGCTTTTTAAACCTCTCCACCACGGACGGCCTCGATACTATCTATATTGTAGATAACCCGGATTCCAATAGGTCGACAGATGAGAAATGGCTGCTCTCCGTACAGCGGACCATCTCCATTTTTAAAGAACTTACCTATTACAAGCCCTATCTGGATACCGACCTTAGAAATACAACCGGCGTTCCTGTGATGAATGTCGCGGCGAAGAAAGAACGCAGGATGCTAAAGCAAAATGATAAGAATTTTATGAATATGAATAAAACGGTTGAGTTCTGGTTTAAGATGCGTTCGCCCACGCCAGCAGAGATACAGAAACTGAAAAACGCTGACGCTGTAAAAAAATAATCACTAATTAAAAAGCGCAAGTTGAGCGTCGGGCTGGCGGCGAAAATGCCCGGTGGACAGTGATATGAACTTTTTATCGAGGCCATAACGCTTGCGCGACTGGGCAAACATCTGCGCAATATGTTCGGCGTAAATGCCTTCGCCCTCCATGCGCTTGCCAAACTCCGCCGAATAGAGTTTCCCGCCACGCACTTCCTTAATCCGGTTCAGCACTTTTTGTTTGCGCGCGGGGTAATGCTCATCAAGCCATGTATGAAACAAATCCTTCACGCTGTAAGGGAGACGCACCATCGTATAATGGGCTGAATACGCGCCTGCGTCGGCGGCTCTTTTCAGCAATGAGGGAATCTCGTGATCGGTAAGGCCGGGTATGATGGGCGCCATATTCACCGTAACGGGAATGCCTGCCTTGGCCAGCTCCTCCACGGCCTTTAGGCGCATCTCCGGCCGTGAGGCACGGGGCTCGAGCTTGCGGGCAAGATCGCCATCCAGCGTGGTGATGGAGAGGATGACTTGTACCGCCTGATGCCGGTTCAGTTCCTTCAGTATATCGATATCGCGCGTGACCAGATGGTTCTTGGTAATGATCGCTAGCGGGTTGCGGTACTCGGCAAGAACCTCAAGGCAGCGGCGGGTAATCTCCAGCTTGCGCTCGACCGGCTGGTAGCAATCGGTGACGCCGCTCATCACCAGCACCTGCGGCTCCCATGATTTCTTTTGCAGGGCAGCGCGGAGTAATTCCGGCGCTTCCATTTTGGCAAACAGCTTGGTTTCAAAATCGAGACCTGCTGACAGGCCTAAATACTCATGCGTCGGGCGGGCGTAGCAGTAAATACAGCCATGCTCGCAACCGCGATACGGATTGAGGGAGGCGGAAAAGCCAATATCCGGGCTATCGTTAAACGACAATATGGTGCGCGAGGTATCGTTGAACACCTGCGTTTCCATTTGCTGTGCTTCCTGCTTCTCCCAGGATACCTCAACACGCTCGAACCGCCCCTTGGCCAGTTCGCCGGTACCGCGGCCACGCACGGCTTTGCGCGCCTGCAAATCGCTGTCGTCGTCCATACATCCACATACGCAAAGTTTTTTTACCTGAATAATGGCCCAGGCGAGGTCAGAAATATAAATAGCATGCGGCTGAAGGATCGGTTTTTGAAACGCAGCATCGTGAATCTCCTTATGTTAAAAAGGTTTGATATGGTTCGTGCTCACCGGCCTGATGGAAATCAGCATCACGCCGCAAATAATATTTTCGATTTCGGCATATAAAATAATCGGATCATATTTTTTGTTATCCGATTCAAGCCATATGCGCCCCCGCATTTTCACGAGGCGCTTTAACGTCAGATTGCCGTCAATCGAGGCCAGCACCACATCTCCGTGCAGGGCTTCGACACCGGCATCGATCATGGCGAGGTCACCTGCAAAAATGGTGGGCTCCATGGAATCGCCCTCAACCGGATGAAAGAATGTTTTATCGGGATGCCGAATAAGCTCGTTGAGATTCAGAGTACGGTCTGAATAGTCGATACTGGCCTTCATCAACCCCATCGGAACCTTCATCGCATACACCGGCAGATTGAACCCTTTATGCTCGACATAATTCATGACCGACTCCTCCATGCTGGCGGGAATGCGCAGTGCTTTAGTGGGTTCGCCATACTTGCTTTTAGGCCCGCTGCCGGGGCGGGCGCCGCCCCTTTGCCCGGAGAAAGAAACAACCTTATCCGACCCCGTCCCGTTAGGGCTCCCCTTCTTGCGACCCGCACCTTTCCTAGGCCCGCCCCAGTTAGACATGAATTTCCCATAAATCAAGTTTGAATATGTACAGTATCTTGATTTTATCAAGAATAGCAAGAGGTATTTTGACCTGAGGCGGCCCGCGCCTTTCAGAGGTATATTCGCAGGCAAGACGCATGGATATTTTATATGGGGTACTCTATGCCATGTAAGATACACCCAGATAAAAGGAGAATCTTATGAGCCTGTTTTCAGACCGTGACCAAAAAGACATCTATGCTCCCGCCCTCATTCCCGCCCGGCTTCTTAAAAACGAAAGAGTGATTATCCTCACGGCTGATAAGACCGAGGATCTGGAATTCTTCTATCCCTATTACCGGCTGACTGAAGAAGGATATACGGTGGATGTGGTAACACCCGAAGGCGGTAAATTCGAGGGTAAGCATGGCATTGGCCTGAGCGACACCAAAGCTATCGCTGATGTGCAGGCGGTGGATTATGACTTGCTGTATATCCCCGGCGGCAAAGCCCCGGCCGAATTGCGCAAAAATGAAAAAGTGCTCCGCTTTGTAAAAGAATTTGCTCTTTTGGGTAAGCCCATCGCAGCTATTTGCCACGGCGCACAACTATTGATTGCAGCAGACCTGGTCAGGGATAAGCAGATGGCCTGCTGGCCGGACGTCGCTGATGAACTCAAAGAAAAGGGCGGCATCTTTGTCGATGAAGCACTGGTAGAAGACGGGCAGTTTATCACCGCCCGCATGCCGGGCGACCTGCACCGCCATCTCTACGGCGTGTTGCAGTATCTCAAAGGCAATATCTCCACAGAGAGTCGCAGCACCCGTAAATCATCCGCAGCGTAAATTCCGGCTTTCCCTTACATGGATCTGGCTATAAACTGATCGGGTTTTAATGCCGCTTTATCCATTTAGTGCCGGTCTTGGCAGTATTCTTTTTGGATTTTTTAGGCCAGCTCCATACCTTCCGGAAGGGCGTTCCACGACAAAAGCAGTTCCTCTGGTAGCATCCAGACCATCCTGGACAGCCTTCTTGACATGCTTCGGTGAAATTTTCTTTGTAGAACATAAGCGCACAGAGGGTTTAGGCGCCGGGAAGATAGGCATCATGGTGCCCCCCATAACAACCCTATGTCCGTATGTCCGCTATGATTATTCTGCATTGGTGCATAGGTAAGGTATTCCGTATAAGCATACGTAAGTGGTGCATACCACCCCGTTTTTATTGCGTTTTTCTGAATTTATTCCGCATCCGTAAGGATAAGGAAATGTCAAATAATATTGAAATGTAAATATTATATATATGTTTATTAATTGGTTACAAATAGCATGGTGTGAAAATTCCTCCTGTTATGTCACAAAAACTTCACCAACCTTACCTGTCTTTTATAGCCACAAAATGGCACTATTACACTGGGAGATAGTGTTTTAACCCCCGCATGGCTTAACACGTACATGAATCAGTATGTCTGACAACGTTGAACCTAAGGATATAGAAGCGCAAAAGCCAGACAATGGCCCCGGCGAAGAGCTGGCCATGAAGGGGCGTTTTAATCGCTATAATTCTCCCTTCCTGCAGGTGATGATGCCGTTGCTGACCACGCGCTATCTGTGGCTGGCGATTGAAGATATCAATCCTTTCAACTTTTTGAAAAAACCCGATCCGTCACTGCGGCCCGGCTTCAAGCCCTGGACCAAACCCGGATTCATGGGGTATCTCTCCCGTAACTTCGCCGCAGTCGGCATGGGCGCAACGGCGCTGGGAGTAATGTCCTATTACAGCAAGCGCACATACGAGGATATTCACACATTATACGCCGAAGCCGTCGGCTATGAACTGAACAAGAAGCCGCAGGACGTGGACTGGAATGACATCTTTGTCAAAAGCCAAAACGCCGCGCTGGAAGTAACGCGAAATGCCTTCATCAGGCGGACACTGACCCGCTTTGCAACGGGCGCGACATTCTTTTTACCATGGCATAATCTGCGCGACTGGAAAAACAGCAAACCCAAATACGATGCCAATGCCAATGCGGGCGTAGGCGCGGTCGGTCTGTATTTATCGCTCGACGGATTTATACGCACCCCCACCTTCTTTGAAGCCGAGCAAAGCATGGCGGCGGAAAGCATCAATAACAATAACGAAGGGACGCATGAAGTAATGCAGCCCCGAAACATCCAGTCGCTGTTGATGCTGCAACGAAGACATCTGAATAAAAAATACAAATGGCCCAAAGCACTGACGCCGGAAGCCCATAATGAAAACTTCCTGGCCTGCCGTATCACCGATCTGATGAATGAGACTTACAACAATGTACCGAATACCGAACATGCGCATTTTACGCTCGGAAAATTCAACTATCTGGTAGGGTTCGGCCTGCTTGATACCTTCCCTGAAAGCCTTGCCTTCGTAGAGCTCGCCAACAAATCGAAGGATATGCACGAGGTAAAGGAAGCCGCCGCCAGCATAAAAAGCGGGCAAGCCTCCGACGTTGTCTTCCAGAAACACGGAATCGATATTCACCAGTTGAAAGCAAAGAGCGCGGCGCACCCTGAGCCTGAATCCGCCGCACCCCGGTTCGCCGACAAGGTGCAGCAATCGAAAGACAAGATACCGCAGACCGCGAGGTCCTATCAGGATTTTGCAACAAAGGTCAACGGCCCCAATCCTCCTTTTTTAAGCTGATCCTGCCAACCCTCGAAAACCAATCATCCACCATGAAGGTAATGAAGAACTGATATGAAAATATTTGCTTACGGCACTCTGAAGAAAGGCGGCATCCTCCATAAACACATGGAAGGCGCCACGTTTATCAAGAAGAAAAAAATAACCGGCTATGTATTGTACCTCGCGCCCGATGAAACCTATCCCCTAGTGTATTATACCGGAGAGAAAAAAGACGTGGTGATCGGCGAGCTCTGGAAGATCAATAAAAGGATCAAACGCAAACTCGACAAGCATGAGGACGGATACGTTCTCAAAAAATTATTGAAATTGCCGGTAATGACCTATTACCCGAATTTTGACATCAAACACATGTGCGAGAAAATCCCCAAGAATAAGAACGGCCATTACGAGTTCAATATCCTTAAGGATTTCTACAAGGGCTATAACAGCAAAATTATCAAAATCAGTTCCTGAGCAGGCCCTCCGATTAGAAATGCAGGCTGATGCCCGTGACCACTGACCAGTCCGGAGTCAGCTGCACGCCGTTCACATACTGGTATAGCGGCTTTTGGACAAAACCGTATAGCTGCACCGTCTCGGTAACGCCATAGCTGACGCCGGGGCTTATTGAGAGCGTGCGGCCGCCACTGTCGCGCGGTTCGGCCTCCGACCCGCTATCGCGCCATTTATACTGGCCGTTGAGCTGCAGCATGAGGCTGACACGCTGCGTCATATCGTAACGGTATCCTATATCGACCGATACTTTCTCTCCCGGCTTATAGTCCTCCCGCGCATGGAGGGGTTGCTGGAAAATGGCCTGCATAAACCATGAGGACTGCATATCAGGCAGATTCTGGCGAACATAAAACCCGCCCAGCGCATCGGCGGTGCCCGTACCCGGCTGCAGGCTACGCTCTGCGAGATCGTCGGCCTTATTGCGCACATGGAAGCGGCCGGTTGGCGCTTTGGCCCCCAGATACAGGCCGAAGACATACGGATTATTCCAGTTCATGAACTGGTAACGCCCCATCAGTTGCACATCACCGACTTCGGTAAAATTCCAGTTCTCCACTAACTTGCCACCACCATGATTGTGAATATGGCTATGGTTGCGGTCGGCAACAGGCAGCGTAAGCGTCACGCCCATACCGTTTGCAAATCCGTAATCCAGTGTGGCCAGCACGTTATTATTGTAGGTTTTCGCCTCATCGTGATGATGCGGGATCTGGCCAACGCTGATCTTTTTGCTTCCGGCACGCGGTTGCGTCTGGGGGATATATTCATAGCGCATATCGGCACGCCAGCCCGGTTCAGTCCACACGCCTTGCGTATTCCATTGTGTGTTGATCGGACAGAATGCCGCGCCACAACTGGCATGAGCAGATGCCGGGACGAAGATGGCGGCAGTTATTATTGAGGACGCGCGAAGGATGCCCCATACAGATTTAAACATACATACTCCATTATTGAATACAGCACGAACCCACCCATGCCTTAAGGCACTGAGCGGATACTTGAAAATTAGAAATCAGCCAATAAGGGAGTAAGGAGGGGCGCGCGTATGGCGGGACGATTGCAGGTAAAGCGCTACCGGTTGATAGGAATAGGTGGAAAATCCCGTATTCCCTGCCATGACGCCATAAGCCCATAGGGTGTCATCTGGCGTAAGAAAGTTTTTCAGTCCGTGTGCGGCAAGGTAACAGAGCGCGCATTTATAATCGGGATGCGGCGCATGCTCTTCACTACCGTTCTGCAAATCCTCCCACGTAACCCATTTGAAACCGGTAAGGGTACAAATCAGTACCTTCTCGCCAAATGACGAAGACGCCTGCTTTGCCAGGGCATCAGCGGTCGGGACATTATAGACGGCGAGGAACGGCAAGATCACGTTCAGTAAGAACGCAAGCAAGGTAATCCGCGCAATATGGGTAACAGCTACTCGCATCTCGGGTACAAAATACCGTCTAACTTTATTTATGCAACTTTATTAAGCGGATTTTGTTTGCTTTTAAAAGCACCATCACTTATAGAGATGTTATAATATAACAATAATCAATCGCCCCCCATGTACGATCTGCTGCGCCCTGTACATACCAGCCGCTTCAGCTTCAGGCTCTGCCTGATCCTGTTGCTGTTTGCCGTTGCCCAGATCGCCGAGACATTTCACCTTATCGAGCATACGGCAACAGGGCAAAATGATGGGTGTGAAATCTGCTCAACCGCCGTTCGCTTTGGCAGCACCTTATTGCCGGAACCGGTGCATATTGCCTTACCGTCCGCACTGGTTCAGTACGTCAGCGGAAGAATTTCTAATCATTTCTACCTCTACACCTCTAGCGTTTACGCATCGCGGGCTCCTCCTGCACTTGGCTAATGCCATACCATTCGCACACTGAACCTGCATAACGGCTGATTGCCGGATCGCAGCATTTCCGTTTGCATATGCAATTTCCCAATGGAGCCTATCATGCGTAAATTACTATTCACTACGGCATTGCCCGTATTTTTATCTGTATCCCCTGCCCTCGCTAACGAGGATGTTGCCCAGCTTAAGCGGGAGCTGCAGCAAACCCAGTCCGTTTTAAAGAGGCTGGAAAACCGCCTTGAGGCAGTGGAAGCGGAAAATAAAACAATGACAAAGAAACTTGCTACGGCGCAAGTACAGCCATTGCCCACCTCTTCACCACCAGCCGCTGTCAAAGCCGGGAAAAAAGCGGCGGATAATGCCTTCAATCCCGCCATCAGCGCCGTGCTGATGGGCGGTATTAACGGCTATACACGCAATCCGGCCACCGCAAAAATCGCCGGATTTACGCAAGGCGAGGAAGCCGGACTGCCTAATAAAGGTTTCTCACTGGGGGAAAGCGAGCTGACATTCAGTTCGAATATCGACAACATGTTCTACGGCGCATTGACCGCCGCCATTAATGAAACCGGCGGCGAAACGGAAATCGAACTGGAAGAAGCCTTCATCGAGACGCTGGCCCTTCCCTACGGCGCCAAGGTCAAAGCGGGACGATTCTTTCCGGTGCTCGGCTATATGAACGAAATTCACGCGCATGCCGATAGCTTCATCGACCGCCCGTTGCCCTACCGGGCGTTTCTGGGAGGAAGCAACTTCAGCGATGATGGCGCACAACTTTCCGTAGTGCTGCCCACCAACTGGTTCAGCGAAATCGGCGGCGGCGCTTACTATGGAAGCGCTTTCCCTGCTTCTGATCATGGCCATGGAGCATCGGCGCAAACTGCCTTTGCACGCATGGGCGGGGATATTGGCACGTCCCATTCATGGCTTGCCGGTGTGTCATATCTGCACAGTCAGGCAACGGACCGTACGACCGATGACGTGAATTTCAACGGCGATACCAACCTGTATATCGCCGATGCCAAATACATATGGGCGCCGGGCGGCAATCCCGCCAATGAATCACTCACATTGCAGAGTGAGTATTTCTGGCGCAATGAAGATGGTGATTACAACGCCGTGGGGTATGACCGCAATAGCAATGGATGGTATGCGCAGGCCGTCTATAAATTCCTGCCGCAATGGAAAACAGGGTATCGCTTTTCCAGTCTGGATGGCGCCGGGATAGAGCCGAGCCTTGAGGGAACGTCTCTGGATGCCATGAGCCACAACCCTTATGCCCATAGCGCGTTGCTGGAATTCGACAATAGCGAGTTCAGCAGCATCCGCCTGCAATACACCTATGACCATGCCGACCAGAAGTCCAATAACACAGCGATGCTCTGGTACACCATCAGCATGGGTGCTCATGGGGCACATAAATATTAATCGGAAGGATACGTTATGAAAAAACTATTTATTGCAACGCTTCTCAGCTGCCTTGTGTCTGCCCAGACCGCGCAGGCTAACATCAATGTTTTTGCCTGCGAACCGGAATGGGGTGCAGTCGCCCGTGAAATCGGCGGTGATAAAATTACCGTTACCGTAGCAACCACAGCACTGCAGGACGTGCACCAGATTCAGGCGCGCCCCTCATTGATTGCCGCCGTGCGTAATGCGCAGATGGTATTCTGCTCCGGTGCGGAACTGGAAACCGGCTGGTTGCCTGTCCTGATTCGTCAGGCGGGCAATGCATCCGTTCAGGAAGGACAGCCCGGTAGCCTCTTCGCTGCCAATTATGTGGAGAAGCTGGAAGTGCCGGAAAAGCTCGACCGTTCGCAGGGTGACATTCACGCCGAAGGCAACCCGCATATTGTGACCGACCCGCGTAATGTGCGCATTGTCGCCAAGATATTTGCCGACAGGCTGAAAATACTCGACCAACCGAATGCATCTTATTATGACGCACAGCATGAAACGTTTGATAAGAAATTCTCGGCGGCGATTGCCGGATGGGAGAAGAAAGCTTCCGGTTTGCGCGGCATGCCTGTTGTAGTGAAACATAGAATCTGGGTGTATCTCATCCAGTGGCTGGGCATGAAGGATATTGCATCACTTGAGCCAAAACCCGGCGTACCTCCAACTTCCAGCCATCTAGCCAGTTTATTGACCAGGCTGCAGGCGACACCCGCCAAAGCTATTATCATTGCGAGCTATGAAGATAATAAAGCCCCACAGTGGCTATCGGAAAAGACCGGGCTACCGGTTGTAACGCTACCTTACACGGTAGGCGGAAACGACAAAGCACAGGATATTTTCAGTCTCTACGACAACACCATCAGCCAACTTCTCGGAGTACCGCAATGACCGCTACCGCACTGGAGTGGTCGATCCTGGGGCCGGCCTTTATGGCCGGACTCCTTGTCCTTGCGACGCATGTGCCTCTGGGCATCGAGGTACTGAAGCGGGGCATTATATTTATTGATCTTGCCATCGCGCAGACAGCGGGACTCGGTGCACTGGCAGCGATGCTGTACCGGGCAGATGCCGAAGAAGGTTATTCGTTTGCCGTTCAGGCATGTTCGCTGACCGCCGCTTTGCTGGGGGCGTTATTGCTGACATGGACGGAGAAGCGTTTTCCCGATATTCAGGAAGCGCTCATCGGTTGCCTGTTTGTACTGACGGCATCTCTGGCTTTATTACTGGTCGGGCAGAACCCGCACGGCGCGGAGCATATGAAGGAATTGCTGGCGGGGCAGATTCTGTGGGTGTCGTCAGATCAGTTGGTACAAGTGGGGGCAGTATATGCGCTGCTATTATCCGTGTGGTTTTCCTTAAAACATAGAATCGGGCATAGCGGGTTTTACATCCTGTTTGCCGTAGCCGTGACGGCCTCAGTGCAACTGGTCGGCGTGTATCTGGTATTTGCCATCCTCATCATGCCCGCCCTTGCCGTTCGTAAGCGCTCCGGCAGGAATCAGCTTATGGCGGGCTATATCACCGGCACTGCCGGGCTGGCCCTCGGGTTGGTTATTTCTGCGATATTCGATTACGCCACCGGCCCCAACATTGTGTGCACGCTGGCTGTTACCAGTATACTCGCGTCACTATATCATTCCCTTAGAAATAGCGCTTCTTTTTCTGGAAGGTAGGCAGCAGCGGTTCCCCATTCTTTTCCTTGGCGCGTATTTCGTTGATGGTCTGCTGCATGGCGATATAGCGTTCCGGGTAGGTAGGGTGGGTGCTCGCCGTATAGATACCGCGTGAATCCGCAGCGGCCATGCGCCGCCAGATATCGGGCATGCTGTCCAGATTATAAGCGGCATGCTGGGCGATATACAGCCCGACATGGTCGGCCTCCTGTTCAAATGCTTTCGAATAGCGCAACTGCGCCATCTCCGCACCGAGGTCGGAAAGATTACCCATCTCGATGCCCTGTGATCCCAGCACCTGCTCGGCAAGCCTGCCGCCAAGCGCGCCGATGGTCACGTTGCGCTGTGTACTGGCAACATGGGCAAGCACGTTATGGGCATATTCATGCGCCAGCACGCTGGCGACCGCATCGTCATTATCGGCAAACGCCATGATGCCGGTAGTGATATTGATATTCGTGCCATCGGCAGAAGCATTGATGCTTTTATCTTCCACCAGCTTGAAACCAAACTTGCAAGGATCATATCCTATTCCCTGACACACTTCGATGCCTGCCTTCTGTATGCGCGGCGCGATACGCTGCAACTGCTCCATGTAATACGACGTCGCGCGGGTCGTAACCTTGATTCCATCCTGCCGTTTTGCCGCTTCCGTCTGTAATTCGCGTTCGCGCTGCACTTCTTCGGCGCTTAAAGCGGGCGTATTGACATTGGGAGTGGCACACGATGACAGCGCCACAAGGCCGCTTACGCCAATAAGGATAAGGTAACGCATGCATATACTCCATTCGGTGAAACCTGAGGATTAGCTAAAAGCATATATAAAATCGATATGGATTTACTCTTCCCGCTTTTAAAGCTGATCCTCAAACGGCAGGAGCGCGAATAAATGCGATTTTACGTTACGCCAGAAGCCTGCCTTGGGTTCGCTGTCGTAGCGCACCTCTTCGCCCTTTTCCGTGGCGACCCATTCGAGTTCCTTATCATGCATCACCACGTGGAAACTGGAGGAAGGCGATATGGCTTTCTCAAACATAACGGCCACCTTTTCCGCCAGTTCAGGACTATGAATCACCAGCATCATTTCGGTGTTCAGGGTCAGAGAGCGGGGATCAAGATTGAAGGAACCCACCATGATATCGCGGCGATCAACCACATAGATTTTTGAATGCAGGCTGTTGCGCGACGAGCTGGAGAATCGTCTCGATTTCGGACGCGTGCCCGGCACCGGCTTTGCTTCGTAAACCTCAACGCCGCCTTCCACCAGTTTCTGGCGATAGCGGCGGTAACCGGTATGCACCGCCACCACATCATTGGAGGCAAGGGAATTGGTCAGAACCTTCACTTTTATCCCGCGCCGGACAAGATCCACCAGCCCCTCCGTTCCCTCTTTTCCCGGCACGAAATAAGGGCTCACGAAAAGGAATTCCTTGCGCGCGCCTTCCACCATCCGGTCAAGGTGGAATCCGGGTTTGCTGACAGCTTCCTCTTTGGGCGTATCTATTTTAGAAGGAGAATCCGCCGCCAGTTCGGCAGGCGCCCACACTAATGGAATCTTCTTCTGCTCTATCTGCGCAGCAAACGGTATCTGGGATATGAGCGTTCCTTTCTGTACTTCCTCGCTCCAGTTCTCTTCTAGTTCGTCGTGCAACTTACCAACTGCCTCAGGCCTGTCGTGCGGCTCCAGCAGTGCATTAATGGGGAACGCTTCATCATCATTCCAGAATGTATCAAAACTCCGGGACAGCTTGACGACGATGGGGCCGACCGCCAGCACATCCACATCGCGGAAGTTGAAATCAGCGCTGGCATCGAAATAAGAATCGCCAAGGTTGCGTCCTCCCATGATCGCCGCCTGATTATCGGCAATCAGCACTTTGTTATGCATACGCCTGCTGAAATGACCGGTGGCTATTTCCTTGACGGTGGTAAAGAATGGGTTACTGCGTGTGGTAAAGGGATTAAACACCCGAATCTCAATATGACGATGGGCGTTAAACAGCGACCAGATCGGATCGGATTTTTTCCTGTTCAGGTCGTCCATGAGAATACGCACGCGCACTCCCCGGTTGGCGGCGCGTAAGATAGACTCCAGCACTAACTTGCCGGTCATGTCGGTCTCTATCATGTAATACTGGATATCCAGGCTGCGTTCCGCCGCATGAATCATAGCGAGACGCCGAAACAGCGAATCGTCCCCGGTCATAAGCAACTGGAAGCCCGACTGGCCGGGATGTGCGCGCATCCCGGGAGCGATGGCGTTCTTAAGCCCGGTTTCCTCCGAGGCTGAGATAGCATAAGAAGGGGTACGCGTATAATCCATCAGCGCAGAGCGTTTCGGATTAGCACAGCAGATGGTAATACCGCCGCATAATAGTAGCAAACTGCCTCCGATCATATAACGAATCCTCTTCATGATGCGACCTCCAGTAGTAATGCGGAATGGTCGGAGTAAGGCTGGGGAATAATCCTCAGATGCAGACGA
>Ga0163144_10002789_pt1 | contig 39967 bp, 31 predicted proteins | sample OliLak19BULKMAT1_FD_123175 | JGI IMG/M metagenome (GOLD analysis project Ga0163144, IMG submission 123175) | Freshwater microbial mat bacterial communities from Lake Vanda, McMurdo Dry Valleys, Antarctica - Oligotrophic Lake LV.19.BULKMAT1 | ecosystem: Environmental > Aquatic > Freshwater >...
CCCGGAAGAAACCCTGCCGGATCTGCCAGCGGTGGTTCTATCCGGATCCGCGCGTAGGGAAACGGCAACGAGCCTGCGGTAACGCCGACTGCCAGACGGCCCGCCGAGAGAAAACGCAAGCCCAGTGGCGTGCCCGAAACCCCAGCTACGCCGCCGCGTATCGAATTGATCGGCGCCAAGGCCCCTCCGTGGAACCGCTCCGCGTGCCCGCGCCATTGGACAAACTACCCTGGGATCTGGCAAAAGACCAGTTCGGGCCCGAAGGGGCGGATTCCATTGGAGTTATGTGCCTAGTACACTCCTCGACCTGACGAAAGACCAGTCCGCTCGCTATCCCATTAATCCCAATAGGGTTCCTAACAACAACCCGCCTTCCGCGCAAAAGACCAGATCCCAACCGCCGCCTGGAACGCCTCCGGGTCCGCCACCCAGGCAGCCAACGCCGGCTGATCGCTTCGCTGGCTGAAACCGGTCAGCAGACCCCCATCATCATCAAGCAAGACAACAGCTACCTCGTCATCGACGGCCACAAGCGCATCGCCGCGCTCCAGACGTTAGGTCGCGACACGGTCCAAGCGGTGGTGTGGGACATGAGCGAAGCCGACGCGATGTTGCTCGAACGTTCGCTCCGCATGAGCGAGCCGGACAGCGCGCTGGAACAAGGCTGGCTGCTGTCGGAGATGGAAGCCCGGCTCGGTTATTCGATCGACGACCTGGCCCGGAGTTTCGACCGCAGCCCCACCTGGGTGGGGCGCCGCTTGTCGTTGGTCGAGACGCTGCCGGAAGCCGTCCAGCAGCAAGTACGAGAAGGCAAGATCGGCTCGCAGATCGCCATGAGATACCTGGTGCCGGTGGCGCGAGTGAGCCTCGAACAGTGCCTCCAGATGGCGAACATTTTCGCCAACCATCGCTGGACCACGCGCCAGGCCGCGGCAATCTACGACGCCTGGCGCAATGCCAAAGGCGAGGCGCGCCAGCGCATCCTGGACAAGCCCGATCTGTTTCTCAAAACGCAACAACAGCAACAACAGCAGCCTCCCGCCAACACGCTGGAGACCGAGTTGAACAAGATCGTCGGCATTGCCCAACGGGCTCTTCAATAAGCCGAGAGTCCACCGCTGAACAGCGAGCAACTACTGCGCGGAGAGGTTGAGGACGATACACTTCGGTGAGCTTGAGGGCCAAGCGTTCCCAACCTAAATCTCCCTCAAATTCTTCCACTTGCGGAGAATCGTTTTTCCACCGCAAACCTGCACGCAATAATGAGGCAGAAGCGGAGCCATATTCAGATGAACATCACCGACATCACAATCCTCCAGCAAAGGACCATCCAACTGCTCCTTGCTGGATCCTCCGTCTCAGCCTCCGCGCGAGAACTCGGCATCGACCGCACCACCATCTACGCCTGGCGCAAATCCGATCCAGCATCCACCGCCCATCTCGATCACGCCCGCTCAATCCAGGCCCAAATCACCGCCGTCGACACCGATCCGCGAAATCCTACTTTCCCAATTTGCGCCTCCCGCAATTCGCCTCCGCGCCGCGCCAGCTGTCCTCAAAATGTGTCAGCCCGCAGCCGAACCAGAAACACTTCAACAGAATTCAACAGAAATCGACACTTTCGACAACAGGAGAACTGGCGTCGAAACAACCGCGGTCCCCAAGACCGGACGCAACGCATCTTGCCCCTGCCACTCCGGGCTCAAGTTCAAATGCTGCTGCGGAAATCCACTCCGGCAACCAACACACCCCGCAGTCGAGGCTGCAGAAAGATAACATAAAAATGAAAGAACGAACCTGACGCAACGCGACAATTTCAATTACTTGGACAAAAACGAACCTTCGCAGAACTCGCAGAACCCAAGAACCTGAGGTCAATATACGAAACGAACGAACCGACGGCCGATCTTTCTCAGTTGAATATTTCGCACTCCCCCTCACGCTCTTCACCATCAGCCCGGATTCGAAGGGCGCGTGCCATCGTTTCTGAGTCGACGGCTTCCCGATCTGAAAACTCTCCGATCGTCCTCGGACACGCAGACAGACAGCCTGCGATTCTCTACGTTGACGTGGGAAAATGAAATGGCCTCACCTTGTCCGAATCCAACACGACATCGACTGAAAACGCAGCCGCCACATCGATTGCCATCGTCGCCGAGAAGCCCTCTGTCGCTCGTGACATCGCTCGCGTTCTCGGCGCAACGCGCCAAGGCGATGGATTCCTGCATGGCAATGGCTACGTCGTGACTTGGGCGATCGGCCATCTCGTCAGTCTTGCGCAGCCGCATGAGATCCGGCCCGAATGGAAATCCTGGCGTCCCCACCTGCTGCCAATGCTGCCTCCGGAATGGCCACTGGTGGTCTACGAACGCACCAAAGATCAGTTCGAGGTGGTCAGCAGGATCCTCAACTCCGCCAAGGTGGGACGCGTGATCTGCGCAACCGACGCGGGCCGCGAAGGCGAACTCATCTTCCGCTATATCTACGAAGCCTCCAAATGCGATAAGCCCTTCGATCGTCTCTGGATCTCCTCGCTCACGCCGGATGCCATCCGTCAGGGCTTCTCTTCGTTAAAGCCGGGCTCGGCCTACGATCCGCTGGCGGATGCCGCAAGGGGCCGCAGCCGCGCCGATTGGCTCGTTGGCATGAACCTCTCGCGAGCCTATACACTCGCCTTCAACGACAAAGTCTCCGTGGGTCGCGTGCAAACGCCAACGCTTGCCATGTTGGTGGATCGCGAGTTGGAAATCCGCGCATTTATCGTTGAGGATTACCTCGAAGTCATCGCGACATTCTCGCCGGAAACTGACCCCAAGGCGAAGTACAAAGGCACGTGGTTCCGCGGCGAGAAGCATCAGGACACCCGCCTCAACTCCGATGGCATCGAAGCTGGCGACATCGTAAAGCGAGCAAAATCCGGCAAGGCCCGCATCGAATCGCTGCAAGCGGAAACGCAGAAGATGCTGCCTCCGCTGCTCTACGACCTAACCGAACTGCAGCGCCACGCAAACCGTCTCTACGGATTCAGTGCGCAGAAGACGCTCGACACCGCACAGGCGCTCTACGAAAAGCACAAGATGATCAGCTATCCGCGAACGGATAGCCGCCATCTTTCCGCCGATATTGCGAAGACGTTGCCCGCTGTCGTTGCGGCGATTCGCAATGAGTATTCGGACAAGATCGCGCCCGCCACGGGCCAGCCGCTGAACAAACGCTATGTCGACGATGCAAAGGTTTCCGATCACCACGCGATCTTGCCGACGACCGTGCGCAAGAGCCGCAGCGAAGTCAGCCCCGATGAATGGAAGATCTACGATCTCATTGCGCGCCGCGTGTTGATGGCTTGGCATGACGATTACATCACCGCCGTCACCACCGTCATTACGGCGATTGAGACCCCTGGGTTTCTCGATCGCTATTATTCGTCCGGTACGGTGATCATGCAGCAGGGCTGGAAGATTCTCGATGTCGTGCCCGAAAAGAAGGCGACGTCGAAGAAGAAATCGGCCTCCGCCGATGGCGACGATGACTTGCCAGCCGGCCAGCAGGCATTGCCGGAAGCCTTGCGCCAAGCCCAACCGCAAACTGTTTTGGACGCGACGGCGACGCGCAAGAAAACGCGTCCACCGAAGCGCTTCACCGAAGGTACCCTGCTGACGGCGATGGAAACCGCCGGCAAAACGCTCGACGAAAAAGAGCTTTCGGATGCGATGAAAGAGTCCGGCTTGGGCACGCCCGCAACCCGTGCGTCCATCATCGAAGTGCTTTTGGAACGCGAGTACTGCGAGCGGCAAGGCAAGTCCCTCGCGGCCACAGACAAAGGCATTCGATTGATTGAAGTCGTCCATCCGGAAGTGAAGAGCCCCATCATGACCGGCCAGTGGGAAGCGAAATTGCAGCGGATCCACAAGGGATCCGAGCAGTTGAAACCCTTCATCGAAGGCATCGAAAAGTATGTGACCGATGTAGTCGGCAAAGTCTTGGCAGGCCCTCGTCAACCGCGGCCCGCAAGTGAATCTCAGACAGTACCGACGGCCAGCATCACGGCAACTGCCGTCAGTGCACTCAAAGCTCCCAAGAAAGAGCCTCTTCCACCACCGGAACCGTTCGACGGAGATCTGGAAAAACTGTTGCGGCAGCGCTTTGGCTTCGATGGGTTCCGCGAAACGCAGAAGAAGGTTTGTGAAGCCGTCACTCGCGGCGAGGATGCACTGCTGGTGATGCCTACGGGATCCGGCAAGTCGCTCTGCTATCAACTACCCGGTATCGCCCGCGGCGGAACCACGCTGGTAGTGAGTCCGCTGATTGCGTTGATGGAAGATCAAGTCGCCAAGATGCAGGCGCTTGGGTTCCGTTCCGAACGCATTCATTCCGGCCGTGATCGGGCGGCCTCGCGAGAAGTTTGCATCCAGTATTTGAACGGCGAACTCGACTTTCTCTTCATCGCGCCCGAACGCTTGCGCGTCCCCGGCTTTCCCGAAATGCTCGCCAAGCGCAAGCCGACACTCATCGCCATCGATGAGGCGCACTGTATTTCGCAATGGGGTCACGACTTCCGCCCCGACTATCGCATGCTCGGCCAACACTTGCCGATGTATCGCCCCACGCCCGTGATCGCGATGACCGCCACAGCCGCGCCGATCGTGCAGAAGGACATCGCACAGCAGTTGGGCCTGACAGGCAATCGTTTCGTGCAGGGCTTTCGCCGCGAGAACATCGCGATCGAAGTCGCTGAAGTCGCCTTGACACGACGCGCGTCGTTGGTGAAAGAAATCCTCGACGATCCGGAACGTCGCCCCGCGATTGTCTATGCGCCCTCCCGCCGCGAAACCGAATCCTTAGCGGCGGAACTTTCGCAGCACTACCCAGCCTCCGCCTATCATGCCGGTATCGACCACAGAAAACGCCTGCAAGTGCAGACGGCGTTTCAAGAGGGCAAGCTCGAAGTGATCGCCGCGACCATCGCGTTTGGCATGGGCATCGACAAGCCGAACATCCGCACGGTCATTCATACGGCGACGCCGGGAAGCATCGAGGCCTACTATCAGGAAATGGGACGCGCCGGGCGCGACGCACAACCCTCGCGAGCGATCCTCATGCAGTCGTATGCGGATAGGCGCACCCATGACTGGTTCTTCGAGCGGAACTACCCGGAGGTGGAAGTGCTCGATGCCGTGTGGCTGAAACTGCCCACAGACGCGATGGAACGCGATGCGCTAGGCTCGCGCGTGAAGATGGACGAAGAGATCTTCGCGGCTTGTCTTGAAAAGCTCTGGATTCACGGTGGCGCGCTCGTGGATGCAAGCGACATGGTCTCGCGCGGTTCGCCCAAGTGGCGCGATTCGTACCGCGCCCAACGCGATCAAAAAGTGGCGCAACTCGAACAGATGTTGCGGTTCGCTGAATGCGGAGCCTGCCGCATGGCGACGCTGGTTGGCTACTTCGGCGATCGCACCGACTCGCGCAAGGCCTGCGGCATTTGCGATTTTTGCGCGCCGGAAGAAACTGTCGCCGCGATGTTCCGGCATCCGAATGGAATCGAATCCGCTGTCGCCGCCGCTGCATTGAAGACGCTGTCCAAGGTCGACTCGATGAGCACCGGCAAGCTACACACGCAGGCTGCGGGATCTTCCATCGACCGCAATGGCTTTGAGCGCATCATGGCCGGACTGGCCCGCGTTGGCCTTGTCGAACTGAACAACGAGGTGTTTGAAAAGGATGGCCGGTCGATCCCGTACAAGTCCGCATCGATCACCGGGGAGGGGTCGCAGTCGCACGCTGCGCCGCAGTTCCTGATTGCCGATCAGATCGAGGCCGAGTTCGCGACGCCGCGCAAACGAGCGGCTGCGAAGCAGAAGAAGGCACGCAAACAGCAGCCTGGTTCGCCACTGTTGGATGCGCTCAAGAAGTGGCGGCTGGTGGAAGCGAAGAAGCAACAACTCCCCGCCTTTCGCGTGTTAACCGACAAGGCTCTCTATGCTGTTGCTGAGGATCTTCCGTCAGATGACGAGGATTTGCTGGCCATTTCCGGTATTTCCGAACGCATCGTGAAACAGTATGGCAAAGTGATTCTGGATCTTGTCCAGAAACATGTGTAACTACCAGCGGATCGTTTCGCCCGGCTCCATCCTCAAAATCTCAGTGCCCGCAGGTGCCAGTTCCGCAAGCTTTTCCGGACTCCCGCTCAACAGCGGGAACGTCCCCCAATGCATGCCAATGACCTTCTTCGCCTTCAACAACCGGCAAGCCACCGCAGCCTCCCTCGGACCCATCGTGTAGTGATCGCCAATCGACAGGATGCACAGTTCCGGCTTGTAAAGCTCCTCAATGAGAGCCATATCCGAAAAGACATTGGTATCGCCCGAGAAGTAAAGCGCGCGTCCATCGGCGAAGGTCAGCACATAGCCAGCGGCCTCGCCGCCGTAGACGATTCCGCCCCCACCGGTCTCAATGCTCGACGAATGCACCGCGTGCGTCATCGTGACCGCAACACCCGCAATACGTTGTGTGCCGCCCTTGCCCATGCCGCGATTGTCGACCCCTTTCGTACCGAGCCATTCGGAAATCTCATGCACAGCCACCACTGGCGCGTTGAACTTCTGAGCCATGGAAATCACATCGCCGACGTGATCGCCATGTCCGTGTGTGATGAGAATCGCGTCGCAACGATCCACCACAAGCCCCGCCGGATACTTGGGATTGCCGGTAAACCAGGGGTCAAGTAGAATGACTTCGCCGGTTTCGAGACGAAGTTGAAATGAGCCATGTCCAAGCCAGGTGATTTCGACCATAAATACGAGTTTACTTGGAACGGGCAGGCATCTGGATGCCGTCACCGTAGTTGGCGAGTCCGGGGATAGTGACAGGCAGACGGCCGTTCAACTTGATCTCCCCGAAAAGCGCTTTCACCGCCGCCAACTCGGCAGTTGGGGTGTTGCTATAGGTTGCGAGATATCCCGCAACGGTCGGAAACGACTTCAACAGATACGGATTGCCAAGCGCAACGAGTCCCACTGGCACGGATCCTGCAACGATCTTGCTCACAAAAGCATCGAGCGCAGGATGCAGTGTTCCGCCTCCATTGAAGGCCGCGATGATCACGCTCTTGCAGGATCCCGCTTGCGGCAAAGCTTCATTCAGTGCGGTCTCCGGCAGCAAGGAATCGAGCAGCACTGTTTTCAACCGAGGGTCGCGTGCGCGTACTTCGTCCATCAAACGCAAGCCCAGGGTGCTGCGGCGATTTTCGGTCAGGACGTAAAGACACGCGGTGCTCGCGGTGGACAGCGGGAAAACATCCTTATCGTTGCGAACCAGTGTCACGGCGCGATCGGCGGTGGATTGCGCAATCGTATCCATCTCGGGCGATTCCAGCACCTTGTTGATGCCTTCCAGATCGACGAAGCGCTTCTGGAACAAGCCCAAGCGCGTCTTTGCGCCAATGATCTTAGACACGCTCCGATCAATGCGCTTCTCGCCGATGCGCCCTTCCGCAACCGCCTTGGCGACAGCGTTGACAATCGCGTCGGGATTCGAGGGCATCAGCAGCACATCCGCACCGGCAAGCAGCGCGCGCACTGCCGCTTCGCCTGGCGAGAACAACTTGGTGAGTCCGGCCATGTCCATTGCATCGGTGACAATCAGGCCCTGAAATCCGAGCTCTTTGCGTAGAAGGCCCGTCAATATTGGTTCTGAAACGGTGGCCGGAATCTCTTCCCGCTCAATTGCGGGAACCGTCAAATGCGCCGTCATCACGCCGTCGACATTCTTGCGGATCGCGGCCTTGAAGGGCACAAGTTCCACTTCATCCAACCGCTTGCGGTGGCCTCCGATGGAACCGAGTCCGTAGTGGCTATCGATGGCGGTGTCGCCGTGTCCGGGGAAGTGCTTGACACAAACAAGCACCTTGTTCTGCGGATCGCTGCGAGCGCCGTCGATGTAGGCTTCCACATGCGCCGCGACCTCTGAGGCGCGTTCGCCAAACGAGCGCGTGCCGATCACAGGATTGTCGGGATTGTTGTTGACATCGGCAACGGGTGCAAAGACCCAGTGCACACCGAGCGCGCGGGATTCGCGTGCCACCGTCGCACCTTCCTGGCGTGTGGCATTCAGGTCACGAGCCGCGCCAAAGGCCATATTATGGGGAAATTTCGTGGTGTTCGCAACGCGCATCGAGGCTCCGCGTTCGAGATCCGCGCCCACCAGCAAGGGCGTTCTGGCGATGCGCTGCATCTGATTCAAGAACGCCGCCATGGCGAACGGTTCCGCATTGCGGACGTTACCGTAGACGACGCGGTTGAGTACAATCAAACCGCCGACTTTGAGATCGCGAACCCAGTGGACGAACTTGCGGTAGTCCGCCGATTGCACGTTGGGGTTCTCGCCGTAACAGGGCGCAAGGATCAACTGCGCGATCTTCTCGCGCAGCGTCATTGGCGTCGTGGCGACAGGTTTCTTCGGAACCGGCGCGGCAGCGGACGCCGCCATTGTGATCAGGGTCAGAATGGCGAACCGCATCGTGTTAGTTGGACAGGCGCTTAGAAGGCGGCAACTTGCCTCCCGCGGCTGTGGCGGGCTTGCGGGAAGCGCGATGGTGCAGCAGCCGGTTGACGGCGCGAACGAGTTGCAAGCCCTCTGTCGGTCCTTTTTGCAGCACAACGTTCGCTCCAGTGTTTGCTTCGCTCAATCCGCCGGTTTCGGCGAACCCCGAGAGCATCACAACCGGTATGTCCGCGCGCAGTTTGCGCAGGGCTTCGATCAACTCGGTGCCGTTCATTTTCGGCATCCGATAGTCTGTGACAACCAAGTCGAACTCGGCCTGTTGAAAAGTCTCAAGGGCCTCTGCGGGGCTCGCTGCGGAGCCGGTTTCGTATCCTTGTTCTTCGAGTGCGGCCTTGCGGGCGGGAGTGCCGTTCTTGTTATCGTCTACCAGTAAAACGCGCCTGGTTTTGCCTGTGGGTTCGATACGCTTCATGTCGAGCAAGTGCAACGATAACAGAGCCGCGCATAAATCGCAACGTTGCTGTAACAGACTGACAACGCGTCGAATTGAGTCCTTGACATTCCCTGTCAAGAATCACAGCGTCCTCACAGAATATTACTCGACTTCGCGCGCAGCCGTATAGCCTGCCTTGGCGATCACCTGGTACTTGATTGGCTTGTTTTTCTCATCCAGAACGCGCAGCGGTTCGTTGGTTGCGGGGTTCACCAGATCCACTTTAATCTTGCGGAACTTGCCGTCACGGGACAGATTCGAAGGTGTGTAAGAGATGGTGTACTGGTTGCGCATCGCGTCCGAAATAGCGCGATAGATGTTGGGGAACTCACCGAAGAAGCGTGGCAGAAAAGCCTGGCCGCCGGTCTCTTTGGCGAAGGTCCGCATCTGGTTGTCGGCCTGCAGAAAGTCGAGACGCTGAATCGGACCCATCGCGCCCCGCGCGTCGTAAAATTCACGCAGCGCCTGCATGATGCCGATCGCATAGATCGGGACGCCAGCCGTTTGCAGGGCTTTGCGTGTCTTGTCGAAGGTGAGCCTGCTAAAGGTGTCGATGCCAGAGGCGATCAATACGATGGACTTGCGTCCTTCGATCTCGCTCATGCGGTCCGCGGTATCGACGAGAGCGTCATAAAGGTTCGATTCCGAGAACGCAGCGATGCGCAAGCGGGACATCGCTTCATGCGCCTGGCGTTTGTCTGTGGAAAAGTCCGAGAGGATTTCGGGGCGCAGATCGTAGGCGATGACCGCGACATAATCATCAGGCTTCAGGGTGTCAAGAAAGCCGTAGGATGCTTGCAAAGTTTCGTACCAGCCGTTGCTCCAATATTGTTGATAGAGGTTCGAAAACTCGATGACCATGGCGACCGTCATCGGGGCCTCGCCCATATTGACGGCGCTGATCTTCTGCGGCACATCGTCTTCAAGGATACGGAAGTTGCCCGGCGGAATCTTGGGAATGAAGCGGCCCTTGTTGTCAAGCACTGCCACATCCACGGTGACGGCGTTGACGTCAGACCGGAAGGTTGGGCCCTGCGCTGGAGTGATATCCCCCGGCAGCTTCTTGAGCTTTGACTGGATCTTCTTCTGCTCTGGCGGCGGTTCTTCGCCCTTTTTGCGAGGTCTTGCGACCGTTTCGGAGGAATCCGTCTTCGGACCTTGCTGTGCCGACAGCATGCCGACCGACCAAATCACGGCGCCTGCGAAGACGTACAATCCGACCCACTTGAACAGCTTCATAGTTTTAGAAACCCTGCTTCACAGTATAGACGGCTGCTGTGTGGCGGTGGTTTCGAGACTCGACCGAGAAAGGCTGGGCTGTCACAATACCTGCCACGATCCATTCCAACGGAACAGATTTCTGGACAGCGGATGTTTGGTCTGCGGCTTGTTCCAGAGCCTCTCGACCACGTCACGCAGGTGTTGAATACTGTACGGATGCGAGGCGCTGCCGTAGATCACAACGTCGCGCGCGGGCACAGCCACAACCAGTTGGCCGCCATCGAGTGCCGGTGCGAGACTAGCCGACCAGAGGTCGTTCAGCATCAGCGTGCTGGATTCCGTTGCCCCGTCGTAACGAAGCCCGAAACAATCGTTCTCCAATGGAAGCACCTGCAGACTGCGATCCACTCGGTTCCAGAGTTCCTCCCTCGAGACCTTTCGCAACTGGTCGATTGGAACACGATTCTTTGTAAGATCGCCTTGGGTGACATAGCGGGATGTCTTTCCATCGGGAAGGTCAAGCAGGTAGGCAATGGAGATGCCATCGAGCCAGGCGTCACCGACGGGCCATTGATCGTGCGGCGTTTGGGCTGCATGCTCACCGAGCCAGAGTTTTGGAGAGCCCAGCTTCAAATAGGGAACAGGTCGGCGATGGCGCACATACGTCCAATCGGACGTCTTGCTGCGCTGCTGTAGTGACGGTTAGATTAGTGGGCGGGCCCTGGGCTGGAGACGGCAGGAACGTCAGCCGTTCCGCTTGGCGCCAGGAGTTCATTCAAGATCCGCAACGCGGCCTCTTTCCCGCGTTCCCCGACGTCTCCGAGAGGACCCACACAACTCGGGCATCCCGATTCGCAAGTGCATCCCCGCAGTAACTGCTGCGTCCCCGCCAGCAAGCGCGGCAGCGCCTGATACAGCGGGCCGCTCAAACCGATTCCCCCGGGAAAATTATCGTAAAGATACAGATTCGGTTCGAACGCGCGCAGGCCGCTGTTGATGTCCTCGGTCAAGGACACGCCCAGATCGCGCGGATCGCACATCAGCAACAGCGCGGCTACAGTGCGCAACGCGTTGCCCAAGCCGGCGATGGCGTTCTGTTTGTCGTTCGGCGAGAGATCGGGAAAACGATTGAGAAAGGCTTCGGGAAAATGCAGCCAGAACGCCGTTGTGTGCATTTCCTGCTCGGGCATCGACAAATGTCCAGCGCCGACGTTTTCCAGCGTATAGAACTTCACCTTCTTGAATCCGACGACCTGCGTATTCACGCGGACCTCACCGCTGGCGGCCTCGGCCAGTGCGACGGGGCGCGAGTCGAAGGTTTCCAACTGCTTCACTTGCGTGTAATCGATAGCGTCGGTGAAATAGTCGCAATCGACGCGCTTCACGTAGGCTTTGCGTCCGTCGTAGTCGAAACGTTGCACCTGAAATTGCTTGGCTTCGTGCAGGTAAATCGCTTTCTCGTGCAGCGTCGCAAGCGCTGCCGGAAACGCGACATCCGCGATGACTTTGTGATCGCCCGTGGTGTCGATCACCACAAAGTTGTCGCTGGTGACCGTGCGCAAACTCACCGCGTCGGCGGGATAGGTGTCGGAGGTCCAATGCCATGCGCCACCGGCATGATGCAGGAGCTTGGTGTCTTCGAGGAACTTGCACATCTCCGAGGTATCGTGCGGGCCGAACTTCTCGCCATCGCGCACTGGCAGCTCAAAGGCCGCGCAGCGTAAATGATTCAAGAGAATTTCCAGATTATCCGGATTGACATTGGCGCTTTCCGGCGGGCGTTCAAAGAAATATTCCGGATGCTCGACGATATATTGATCGAGCGGCGCGGAGGACGCCACCATCACGGCAATCGATGTGGAATGGCGGCGGCCCGCGCGCCCGGCACGTTGCCACGTGGACGCGATCGTTCCGGGATATCCGGCCATCACGACGGCGTCGAGCGAACCGATGTCGATGCCGAGTTCCAAGGCGTTGGTGGCGACCACTGCGCGGATTTCGCCATCGCGCAGACGGCGTTCGATCTCGCGGCGCTCTTTTGGCAGGTATCCGCCACGATAGCCGCGAATAGAATCGGCGGAGTGCGGACCTTTTTCGGCGGCGTCCTTCAGATAGGTGACGAGCACTTCCGTGGCGAGACGGTTGTTGGCGAAGATGAGAGTTTGCTGGCCGCGATCGATGAATTCCTGCGCGAGGCGGCGGGTCTCGTGCAGATACGACCGGCGGATTCCCAACTGCTTGTTCACCACCGGCGGATTGTAGAAGACAATGAACTTCTCGCCCGACGGCGCGCCGTTTTCTTCGACCAGATCGAAGGATTTCTCAATCAACGATTCGGCAAGTTGGCGGGGATTCGCAATCGTCGCCGAACAGCAGATGAATTGCGGCTTTGAGCCGTAGAACTCGCAGATGCGCTTCATGCGGCGCAGCAGGTTTCCGAGGTGGCTGCCGTAGACGCCTCGATAGTAGTGCAGTTCATCGATGACGATGTACTTCAGATTCTCGAACGCCTTCGCCCACTTGGTGTGGTGCGGCAGGATGCCGCTGTGCATCATGTCGGGATTGGTGAAAACGACATTGGCGCGCTCACGAATGGCTCGGCGGGCGTCCTGCGGCGTGTCGCCATCGTAGGTGAAGGCTTTGATCTGCGATCCCATCTGATCCGCCGCGGCTTGAAACTCGTGCAGTTGATCTTCAGCAAGCGCCTTGGTGGGAAAGAGATACATGGCGCGGGCGTTGGGATCCTCAAGGATCTTGTTGAAGACGGGCAGGTTGTAACAGAGCGTCTTGCCGCTGGCGGTGGGCGTGACGATCGCGACGTTCTTGCCGGCGTGGACAAGGTCGAAAGCCGCTCGCTGGTGGGTGTAGAGCCGATGGATGCCGCGTTCATGCAGGCCGCGAACCAGGGCCTGATTGATTTCCATGGGCATTTCCGCAAACTGCGCTGGACGCGCGGGCAGGCACTTGACCGCCCGCACAGGCGAATCTGGAATCGCCATCCATTGCTCGAATTTCGCGATAGCGCTCTCAATGCCGCGGTCCCGCTTGGTGAGGATCTCGGGCAGTTCTGTGTTTTCGTTGGGTTGCGGGAAAAGAAGCAGATTCGTGGACATTCGCCTTTTCTTCCCTCTACAATAGCGCACGCAACTCAAGAAAAACTGACCATTGTGCCAAGCGATGATGCCATAGTTCCAAAGTCGCACTCGCACCAATAGCAATCCCAGTCAAAACGGTGCCTTCCGCGCTGCGATTCCTCAGTCGGACCGGCTGCTGAGGTCATGGCGCGTCTCCAGCTTACGACCGGAGATGAGATCCCTGATCCACTCTTCGACCCGCGTCTCTTCGCTGTCGGAAAGCGTCACCTTCTCTTCTTGCACAGGCTCTGAAGTTCCACCGCTGATCTCGACAACGCGCTCCACGACGCTCCGCCAAGTCCAGTTCTGTGCCACACCCCCGCCGGAATTCAGTGCGACCCAGTCGAAAACCGACGCCGCGCGGGCAAAAACGGTCGTGTCGAACTCCACGAGATCCGTTCCCTGCGCGCTGGCTGAAAAGCGAACCACGCCTGCAAGCGGATGACCGCGGAGTGTCGCCACAGTCAGTGAAAGCGGTGTCAACTCTTCGACCCTTATCTGAATGTTTCCACGTAGAGGCAATGCTGCCGTCAAAGTCGCGCCTTTCACTACTTCCGTAGGTGCCCCTGGCTCGGCCTCGAACTCGATCGGTAACAATTGAGCGAAGCGACGACGGAATTGCTCCATCAGTTCCTCGGCGGAAAACCTGGAACCTGCGATCGATGCGAAGAATCGCTTGCGCTCGAGTCCGCCCACACCCTCGGCGGGTTGTTGCTCAGGCTGAGCATCGGCGAGGAAACGCAAGCCGACGGCAAGTGGCGTTGCCTTTACTTGAAAGATGCGATTGAGCGCATTGTTTGAGGCCGGGTCAATCACGTTGTGCTCAACAATCATCTGGAACTGCGACTCGTTGATCGGGAACGGGACCCCCGTCGCTTGCGCAACGCGGGTGGTGAGACTGGCCAGGAACTCGGGGACAGGCAGCCGCAACGGTGAACGACCAGTGATGATTTCGAAACGGTCGAGGAGATCTTTTGTAGTAGTGCATTCTTCGCCCGCAAGGTCGTAGGCAGCCCGATCCTCTGGGCTGTCGACCGCTGAGGCGATGGCCTTGCCGAGGTCCACGTACCAGATCGGCTGAAATTCATCGTCACCTCCCCCGATCATTGGTATGACGGGCAGGGTTCGGTGCATGCTCAGCAATTTGGAAATCACCTCATCCCCCGGACCGTAGACATTCCCCGGACGCAAGACGATCCAACGTCCACCGTACTGGCTGACGAGCGCTTCGGCTTTGCGTTTGGACTGGTGATACTCGGATTTGCCCCGCTCCGCTCCGAGCGAAGAGATGAAGACGAACGTCGGGTGGCCTGCACGCGACGCTTCGCGGAGAAGATTCTCGGTGCCGCCGACATTGACGCGCTCGAAGGTCAGGTCGGGCGGGGTTTCGGCGACGATACCGGTGATATGCACGATCGCGTGGCACCCGTCCGCAGCCCCTTTTAGTTGGTCTGCATCCGTGACATCGGCCGCAAATGCCGTGACCTCGCGAGGCCATTCGCGAGCCGCTTTCTCCGCGCCGCGGGCCAAGAGCCGGATCCGGTGTCCGTTTGCGAGTAGTTCCGGGATCAGTCCCGCACCAATTACTCCCGAGCCACCAGTGACCAGCACCTGCATTCGACACCTCCCCACTCGCGCGGCAACTTTGAACTGCGTTGACGATCTCAAAGTATAAATGCCATGCATGTGAAGGGCCGCGATCCCGAATCGTTGGTCGTTCACCCACTCAGGGTATAGTTAAGGCCAGTGAATGATGCCTATGACGCGGTGATTGTCGGTTCGGGTCCCAACGGTCTTGCCGCAGCCGTGGTGCTTGCGGAGGCCGGGCGTTCGGTGTTGGTGCTGGAAGCGAAGCCGACGATTGGCGGAGGTTGTCGAACCGAGGAATGCACGCTACCGGGCTACCGCCATGACATTTGCGCCGCGATTCATCCGATGAGCTTGGTCTCGCCACTGTTCCGACGGCTACCTTTGAAAGACCATGGGCTGAAATGGGCGCACGCCCCGGTTCCATTGGCGCATCCCTTCGATGACGGAAGCGCCGCGGTGCTTCATCGCTCGCTCGCAGCCACCAGTGCAACTTTGGGCAACGATGGCGACGCGTGGTCAGCGATGATGAGTCCTTTTTTGGCAAATGCAGATGCGCTGTTTGCGGAACTCCTGCAACCCATCCGTTTTCCGCGTCATCCCTTCCTGCTGGCGCGATTTGGAGCGCTCGGCTTGCGCAGTTGTGCCTCGCTCGTCCATAGTTATTTCCGCGAGCCGAAGGCTCGGGCGCTGTTCGCGGGGTGTGCCGCCCATTCCTTTCTTTCGCTCAACGCCGCGGCATCGGCCTCTTTCGGACTTGTCCTCGCTCTGGTTGGCCATGCGACGGACTGGCCCTGCGCACAAGGTGGCTCACAATCGATCATCGACAGTCTCGCCAGTTATCTGGGTTCGCTCGGCGGGGTGATTCATGTGAATCGCGAGGTACGAGGGATGGGCGACATCCCGGCTTCGAGGGCGGTGTTGTTCGATCTGGCTCCCCGCGCGGTCGCCCGAATCGCGGGGGACAATCTCCCTTCCAAATACGCGAGTCAGCTTCGCGCTTTTCGTCAAGGGCCCGGGGTATTTAAGATCGATTGGGCATTGAGCGCACCGATTCCCTGGATCGCTCCGGATTGCAAGCGCGCGGCCACGGTGCATGTGGGCGCGACATTTGAGGAAATTTCGGCATCCGAGCACGATGCGGTGAATGGGCGGGTAGCCGACAGGCCGTTCGTGCTCGTCGCGCAGCAGAGTCTGTTCGACAAGAGCCGTGCGCCCGAAGGGCGACACACGGGCTGGGCCTACTGTCATGTCCCGCAGGCATCGCCCGTCGACATGATGGAACGAATTGAACGTCAGATCGAACGTTTCGCCCCCGGCTTCAAAGATGTGATTCTCGCCCGGCGAACAATGTTTCCAGCGGATATTGAAGCGCACAACTCCAACATGATTGGTGGGGATATCGGGGGGGGCGCAAACGATCTGGCGCAGTTTTTCTTCCGTCCGACGTTGCGTTGGGACCCTTACTCGACCCCGAACCCCCGGCTATTCATCTGCTCCAGTTCGACACCGCCCGGGGGCGGCGTGCACGGGATGTGCGGCTTTTGGGCGGCCAAAAGCGCCCTTAGGCAGCGTAAAACGATAACCGTTACATCTTAGCTTTGCTCGGATGGATGGTGTAGTTCCATTCACCGTGAAATTTGTCGCGCTTCATGTTTACTTGAGCAAGCTCTTCATCTGTGATCTTGCGACCCACCGGATATTTGCGACGGTCCAATCGACAGGTGACTGTTAAGCCTTTGGCGGTCGTCGTCGCGGCGATGAGGCCTACGACAGTCTCGTAGTCACGCAGAGGTTCACCGCGCCAATTGGATGAGATGAATGAAAACAAGCGGTGCTCCACTTTGTTCCATTTGCTCGTGCCCGGCGGGAAATGGCAGACCCTCAGAGCCAGCCTTGTCTGGTCGGCCAGGCGCAACTCCCATTTCCAGAGCCGCAGGTGCCAACCATTGCAGCCGCCGCCATCAGCGGTGATCAGGAACCGCTGCGCGCCAGGATACAAACGGCGGCCCTCGGCACGCCACCAACCACGGATGGAAGCTACCGCGAACGCACCGGTATCGTGGTCCGTGCCGACGTTGACGAAACCGGCGTTGAGCCCCAGATCGTAGACTCCGTCAGGATAGGCGCGAGGCAGCTCAGGACCGGGAAAGTCATGCCCATTGACCTTCTTCGCCGTCCCCTTCTTGCCCCATTGGCGGCCCTTATTCTGGTAGTTGCCGATCAATTCCTTCTTGGCGTCCACCGAAATGACGGCCTTACCTGCGCGCAAAGCGCTTTTGACGGCGCGGTTAATATGTCGGAACTGCGCATCCCGGTCGGAATGATTCTCGCCTTCTTCGCCCTTGCGGTTGCCCTGCAGGCTGTAGCCACTCTCCTTTAAGAGTTGAGTGACTTTGGTATGACTGACCGGGTGGTTCCGGACTGTTAGCTCTGCCGCCAGCACTCGGGCGCTTTTGCACGTCCAACGCAGAGGCGACTCCGGATCCCCACGAGCGGTTGGCTCGACCATGCTGTCCAAGGCAGGCGTCAACCCGGCATCGTTTGATGTCAACGCGTGCCGTCCTCCACCCTCGTGGCGGATTCGCCCAGGCGCCAGTGGTGCAGCTTGCAGTTCCTCAACGCCCTTGGTCAAGGTGACGCGCGACAAACCGCAGGCACGGCTCACCCGCGAAATACCGCCATAGCCTGGTTCCACCGCCTTGCTGGCGGCCACCAACCGGCGGGCGTGTTCGTCCAGATGAGACCACAAACTAGCAAAGTACTGAATGGTTGCGCATCTGTGTCCACACACAACGTGAGAGCACATCAGAGCACAGATGTAAATGTTGTTGTTTTACACTGCCTTAATTAAGAACTTGGACGGCTTGCAGCTTCCGAGCAAAGTCATTGGCGATATCGAGAGTCACCGGCTGCGGAACAAAGGTGGGCTTGCTTTCGGGTTCACCTCGGCGCGGATCGAGGTGGAGACTAATAATAGAGGTCGGGCGTTGTTAGCGGCTTTACCGCAGCCGGGCAGAGCGGTGCAACGCAGTTGTCGATGGAAGCGGAGTGCCAGGCGTCTTCCGCGGCGTGGCCCGCAAAGTATTGGTCGAGTACCCGGACGTATTCGGCGTATGGATTCGGAATGAAAATAGCGGTTGGACAGTAGTGGCGGGCCGGGTACTTTCGATGGCGCCGGGAAAGAATGCCGCATCGTAGACACTGCCCCGTTCGATGCGGACGCGCTGGTCGTAGCCTTGCTCGTAAAACTGCGATTCTGGTTTGTCGTTGCGAACGATGGCCGTGATCTGAGCGTCGCGCTGTAGCAGCGAGCGGACCAGCCAACCGCCAAAGAATCCAGTGGCATCGGTGACGAGAACTTGTTTTCCCGTCCAGAAGTCGTGAGGCATACGCTGTTCAGATCGGCAGAATCGCGGACGGATAATAGGTTCCAGGCCCTGTGGAGGGTGAAGGCAAATCGCAAGAAACGTCAAGAACACGTCCCGTCAAGAGCATAGACTCGATCTATGTCACATTTCTTTCGGGAGATCCGTTGGGGGCGCGCGTTGGCGGCCTTCGCCGCAGCAGAGGCTGGGACGATTGCGGCAGCTTTTGGCTGGGTGGCGGTCTACAGCCATCTGCTCAATCCGGGACGCGATCTGGCGCACTACCAGGCATACGCGATGACGACGCGCCTACGCGGCATTGCTTGCCGGGCTGCCTATTTTTATTCGGCCTGCCGCTGGATCCGGGCCAATGGGGTTGCCGTGTTCGCGCTTTACTGCCTCCTGCAGATTCCCTTTCTGCTCCTGTCGGACACTTCATCGATACCGAGTTGGATTTTGTTTGCAGGATTCCCGTCGAAGTTCCTGGGGTGTTGGCTCGGGGGCGGGGCGGCGAAATGACACGCGAATGGGAAACACTGCTGCCGGTTTTGGTCCACATACAGACGAATCCGGGCGAGGATCTTAGCCTCGCGGCGCTCGGTTCCAAGGCCGGCTTGTCGCCGGTTCACTTCCAAAGGACTTTCAAATCGCTGGTAGGCGAGAGTCCGAAAGGGTATACCCAGCGGCTGCGGTTGGAACGCGCGGCCTTTCGGCTGGTCGTTCAGGAGGCCACGGTGCTGGATATCGCTCTCGAATGCGGATTTCAAAACGATGAGACCTTCACCCGCGCATTTCGCCGCAAGTATAGGACGTTTCCGCAAACCTATCGGCAATGGGTGCGCGATCAAGCCACGGTGGGGAGCGAAGCTGAGTCTGCGCTATTGGAAGCGCCGTTCGGCACCTCCGCAACGAAGGTTGTCACGTTGAGGCCAATGCATGTGGCCTTTGTTCGACATGTTGGGCCATAGACTCTCCGATGTCCATTCCTGCGGAAGTGCTGCGATTCGAAGCCGCTATTGAAGTGTCCGGTCCCTTTGCGCCGACAGGACGCATTGCCTATCAATGGTTGCCGGGCGGAGAGTTCGCGGTGACCACTCATGTGGGACCCTATTCGACAGTACCCGATGCTTACGAGCGCATTTTTTCCCGGGTTGTTTCGTCTCAGGCGATTTCTTTGCCGCATCGCAAGCTGATCGGCTTGCCCGCGGTAGAAATTTATCGAACAGCGAAGATCAACGTGGCTTACAGCTTGAATCAGACCGATATCTGCCTGCCAGTGGCGACGTCCTGATCTTTGTATTGGAGCTGGTAGAGCTTGAAGTAGAGTCCTTTGGCGGTGAGCAGTTGCTGGTGCGATCCGCTTTCGCGCAACTGGCCTTTGTGCAAAACAAAGATGCGATTCGCGCGCTGGATCGTCGACAAACGGTGGGCGATCACGATTGAGGTGCGGCCTTCGATAAGTTGTTCCAGAGCGGCGCGGATCTTCTGCTCGGTTTCGGTGTCGACGCTCGACGTCGCTTCATCCAGAATCAGAAAGCGCGGATCGTGGGCGAGTGCGCGAGCGAAGCTGACGAGCTGTTTCTGGCCGGTGGAATATCCTGCGCCGCGTTCTTTCACTTCCTGCTCGTATTGGTTGGGCAACCCTTCGATAAAGCTCTTCAGATTGACACGTTCCGCGGCGTCTCGAAGCTGTACCTCGCTGATGTTTTGGGTCCCCAGTCGGATGTTCGAGGCGACGGTGCCGGTGAACAAATACGGATCCTGCAGCACGATGCTGAAGTGGCGGCGCAGGTCGTCGAGCGCGTACTCGCGGATGTCCAGGCCGCCGATGCGGATGGTTCCTTTTTGAATGTCGTAAAAGCGCAAGAGTAAGTTGGTGAGCGTCGTTTTGCCCGCGCCCGTATGGCCCACGACGGCGATGGTTTCGCCCGGCTCGATGCGGAAGCTGACATCGCGCAAAACCCAGTTTTCATCTTTGTATGCAAACCAGACGCCATCGAACTCGACGGCCGCCGGCGCTTCCGGAAACGGCTTCGGCTGCGCCGGCGACTGAATCGCGATGGGCTCGTCGAGCAACTTAAAGATGCGATCGGAGGCCGCCATGGCCGATTGCAGGATATTGTATTTTTCGCTGAGATCCTGAATGGGGCGGAAGAATCGGAGTCCGTATTGAAAGAACGCGACGAGCACGCCGAGCGAGAGCGCACCGCCGTGGATCTGATAACCGCCATAGGCCAGAATCGATGCCAGCGCCAGCATACTGAGGAATTCGACCGCAGGATAAAACCAGCCGTAGGCGAGGATGGAATCCTTGAAGGCGAGCATGTGCGCGGCGTTCGCTTCGTCGAACCCTTGGCGGGCTTTCTCTTCGCGGTTGAAGATCTGCAGCACTTGCATGCCGGTGATGTGTTCCTGCAGGTATGTATTGATGCGCGCCACGGCAATGCGCGTTTTCCGATAGCTCAACGAAGCCGAGCGACGGAACTGAATGGTGACCAACACCACCAGCGGCATCACGCCCAGCAGAATCGCCGTCAATGCAGGACTCAACTGCAGCAGGGCCAGCACCACGAAGCTCAACACGGCGAGATCGCCGACAATGGTGACCAGCCCTGAAGAGAAGAGCTCGTTGAGCACATCCACATCGGTGGTGACGCGTGTCATCAGGCGGCCGACGGGATTGCGATCGAAGTACGCGACATCGAGCTTTTGCAGCTTGGCCATGAGATCGCGGCGCAGGTCGAACATCGCGCGCTGGCCGGTCCACTGCATGAGATAGGTTTGCCCGAAGTCGAGGACAAACGACAGCAGCACGACGCCCAAATAGATGCTCGCGATGAAGAGGATGCCTTGCCATGGATCCCGAGGAAGCCATTGATCGAAGATGGAGGTGGTGTTCGCGGGCACGAGATAGCGGTCGATCGCAGTCTTCGTGAGCAGTGGCCCTAAGATCTGACAGATGGACTGCACCAGCAGGAACATCGCCGAGATGGCGATGGTTCCCACATAGGGTTTCATGTACACGAGCAGACGGCGCATCATGCGCCCGTCATAGACTTTTCCGAGAAGCTCTTCTTCCACTTGGTTCCAGGTTAACTTGGAACTTCATGGTCGAGAAAGATGTGTTGATCATCGGCGGCGGCATCGTTGGATGTTCGATCGCCTGGAGGGCCGCGCAGAAGGGGTTTCGCGTGAAAGTGGTGGACGCGGGACGAATCGGCGGAGAGTCCAGTTGGGCTGGCGCGGGGATGCTTGCTCCTGGTGGCGAGGTGGAAGGGGACGATTCGCCGTGGGCGCGTTGGAGTGTGGAAAGCCTCGCACTATACCCTGCGTTTTGTGAGGAATTGACAGTGGAATCAGGTGTCGCGATTGATTTCGCGGTGACCGGCGCCCGCGAGTACGGTGACTTGGCGGCGCTGCAGAAACGCGCTGAGAAGCAGCGTTTGATTGGGATTCCGTCTTCAGTCGAGAACGATCACCTTGCGTATCCAGCCGATGCGGTGGTGAATCCGCGCGATGTGGTGGCTGCGGCGCGCGAGGCTTGCGTGCGTCGAGGTGTGGAATTTGTCGAGAATGCGGGCGTTTCCGGGGTGCCTGTCTTCGATGGCTGGGTGGTTTTGACCGCAGGCGCTTGGAGCAGCCAGTTGCTGCCGGAGGCTCCTGCAACGTTTCCCGTGAAGGGGCATTTGCTGGGCTATTGGATGGACCCCGGGACGCTGGGTCCGATTTACCGGCGCGGACATCATTACATTCTGCAGCGTCAGTCTGGGTTTGTGATCGCGGGATCGACGACCGAGTGTGTGGGATTCGATCGCACAGTGGATCCTGGGGCGGTGGAAGCTCTTCATCGCGAAACGAAGCTGGTCGTGGGCGATGCCTTGCCCGATTCGCCGAGCGAGTCGTGGATCGGGTTCAGGCCGGGCGCGCATGGGGATCCTGTGGTGCGGCGCGAAGCGGGGAGGCGGTTATGGCTGGCCTATGGTCACTATCGCAACGGGATTCTCAATGCGCCGGTCACGGCGCGCATGGTCGTGGGGGGACTCGACTGAACTTGTGGTCGAAGTAGGTTCCATCGCCGGGAGTAATCGGTCTTTTACCTTGGTGGCGCCGGGGAAGGCGAGACTCAGCAACTGAAGAGTCGCAATGTGGCGGCACAGGCATAGCGAATCTGAATCCTGACCCGCTCTAACCCTTTTTCTCCATCTTCGCCCAGCTATCGCGAAGCCCCACCGTTCGATTGAATACGGGCTTTTGCGCCGTGCTCGTTTTGTCCGGACAGAAGTAGCCGAGGCGTTCGAACTGATAGCTCGCCAGTGGTTGCGCATCAGCTAGCGACGGCTCCAACTTCGCGCCCTGCACAATTTCCAGCGACTTCGGATTCAGATAGTCTGTAAACGTCCCGCCTTCCGGCGCGGATCCGGCATTTTCCACCGTAAACAGCGTGTCGTAGAGGCGCACTTCGGCATCCACCGCATGAGCCGCGGAAACCCAATGGATGGTCGACTTCACCTTGCGCCCATCGGGCGTGGTGCCTCCGCGCGTGGCCGGATCGCAGGTGCAGCGCACTTCGATCACCTCGCCGGTCGCCGGATCTTTCACCACCTCCGTTGCGGTCACCAGATAGCCATATCGCAAGCGGACTTCCTTGCCCGGAGACAGCCGATAGTAGCCCTTGGGCGGAACCTCGCGGAAGTCGTCCTGCTCGATGTAGAGTTCGCGAGAGAACGGAACCTGCCGCATTCCCGCGCTCGCATCTTCCGGATTATTGACCGCATCCATCATCTCCACTTGCCCCTCGGGATAATTGGTGATCACGAGCTTCAGCGGCTTCAACACACCCATCACGCGCATCGCGCGCTTGTTGAGATCCTCACGGATGTAGTATTCGAGACGAGCCAGTTCCGTAATACCGTTCGTCTTCGAAACGCCCAGGTTGCGCGCGAAGTTGCGCAGGCCCTCGGCCGTATAACCGCGGCGGCGCATGCCGCTGACGGTAGGCATCCTTGGATCGTCCCAACTGGCAACGAGGCCCTGCTGCACAAGCATCAGGAGCTTGCGCTTGCTCATCAGTGTGTAGGTCAGATTCAGCCGGTCGAACTCAATCTGCTGCGGCTTGAAAATACCCAACTGCTCGATGAACCACTCATAGAGCGGACGGTGATCTTCGAACTCGAGCGTACAAATGGAATGCGTGATGCCTTCGATGGAATCGCACTGGCCGTGCGCCCAATCGTACATCGGATAGATGCACCACTTGCTACCTGTGCGATGGTGTTCGGCATGCAGGATGCGGTACATGATCGGGTCGCGCATGTTGAAGTTTGGCGACGCCATGTCGATCTTGGCGCGCAGCGTGCGCGAGCCATCGGGGAACTCGCCATTCTTCATGCGCGTGAAGAGATCGAGGTTTTCTTCGACGCTGCGATTGCGAAAAGGACTGTCTTTGCCGGTTTCGGTGGGCGTGCCCCGAGTCGCGCGGATCTCGTCACCGTTGAGGTCGCAGACGTAGGCGCTGCCCTTTTTGATGAGCTCGACGGCCCAGTCGTAAATTTGCTGAAAGTAGTCGGACGCATAGAACATGCGGTCGCCGAAGTCGCCGCCCAGCCATTTCACGTCCTCGATGATCGAATTGACGTATTCAGTCTCTTCCTTCTCCGGATTCGTGTCATCGAAACGCAGGTTGCACTTGCCGCCAAAGTCGGATGCGAGTCCGAAATTGAGAATAATACTCTTGGCGTGGCCGACGTGCAGATATCCGTTCGGTTCCGGAGGAAAACGCGTATGCACCCGTCCACCGTGCTTGCCCGTACGACTGTCTTCTTCGATGATTTCCCGGATGAAGTGGGAGGGCTTCGAATCCACTGCCGTTGCTGTGGGTTCGATCTCACTGCTGCTCATAAACTCTATTGTCTCAGAACTCTCAGAACGTGAATCGCGTCTGGAGTTCAAAACGCCTGTTATTGGCCGCTTCCGAGAAGATCGTGCCTCCCAAAGCGGGGCTTCCCGCAGGCTGATTGGCCAATCCAAACAGTGGGGACGCGATATTGCCAATGATCGGACCCGGATTGTTTCGATTCAGCACATTCCGAATCGACATCGAGAGCACGATGTTGTACTTGCGGCTCGTTTTCGCCGGACCTCCGCCCGAGGCGCCACCGAAAACACCGCCGCCGTCCGCTCTACGCTCGCCTCCTCCAGGGATGTTCGAGGGCGCTTCCTGGCCGGATCCAAAACCAAATGAAAATGTTTTGCTCAAGCGCAGGTTCATGAGCACTTGGCCGGGTCCGCGGCCAAAGTTCCGGCCCAGCAGCGTCGCACCGGGCAGGGGATTCGGATCCAACAGGCCATAAGCCGTCGCAATCACGCCTACGCGAGCCGCATCCGTCACCAGCCCTGGACGCCCATTGAACAGCGTCGTGCCGTAGACATCTCGACCGGAGGTGATGTCGAACGGCGATCCGGATTCCATCGTAAACAAGGGGTTCAGCCGAATCTCCCAGGGTGCGACGATGGTGCCTGCGAGGTTGAATCGATGCCGGATGTCGGTGGCGGCGGGCCCGTACTCGCCTGCGAACGTAACAGGATTTGCCGGGAACGTTCCGATGCCGTCTGAATCGCCGCGGGCGCGATTGAGCGCATACGAACCGCTGAGAGAGATCTTCTTGTTCACGCGCGTATTGAAGCTCGTAATCAGTTGGTTCTGGTTGTAGCGCGCCGTCGATTGCGCCTGAAATCGAAGAAAATCAGGATTGTCGAGCACCACCGAACGCAGAATCCGGGCACCGTGCGCATTGGCGAAAGTGAACGCGACGGACGTATTGCGTGGCAACTGTCGTTCGAGTGCCAGTGCGGTTTGGGCCAGTAGCGGTGCTCTCAGAGAATCGCTCAACGTTTGCGTGGTTTGACGGGTGGCACCCGTTAGCTGCCCCGGAACAAGTGGGAAAAATCCTGGATCCGCAATCACAAACTGCCGCTGCGTGACGCCGTTAAAGCGCCTTGCGTTGAGCGTGTTGTTGAGTCCGAAACGATCGTAGAACAGTCCGAAACCAGCCCGCAGCACAGTCTTTTTCACCGGCGCCCAGGCCAGCCCCATGCGCGGGGCGAAGTTGGTGGAATCGCCGAGATTGGTCTGTCGCTCGTAGCGGACGCCGTAGCTCACAGTGAAATTGGGCCGAGCGCGCCAATCATCGCCATAAAACAATCCGGCATCGATTTGTTTGAGCGCCAAAGCAGGATCTCCGGCACTCAGAGTGAACTGTGTCGGGCCGAATCCGGGCTGCCGAAGTAGGGTTCCGCGATAGCGTTCGATGGATGTGAGCCCGCCGCCGCCACCGAAGGTAAACGTACCGTTGAAGTTCACCGGTGAATAGCTTTGCAGACTCTCGCCGCGCAAACGCACTCCAAAGCGATACGCATGGGACTTCCAACTCACCGTTGTATTGTTCTGAATCTCGAACGATTTCGATCCATCGGCGGAACGCCCGAGCGTGCTGCCGCCGCCATTGAATGCGCCGAGCACCTGAATTGCAGGCGCAGATGTATTCGCAGTATTCGATCCATTGAAATCGATGAACTGAAAGCGCGTCTCATTCACAGCGCGCGTCGCGATGACGGCCGTCTCGGTGAGTTGCAGCGTGTGACTCGTATTTTCCGAATGTACGCCGCGCTCAGGAAGATTGAAGCTGCCGACGCCGGAGTTCTCGACGTCCTGCTGCAAATAGGTGTAGCGGGCGCTGAACGTGTGATTGCCGTTGATCCGATAGTCGAGTCTCGGCGAGACACTGGCGCGCCGCTGCGGGATCCGCAGCGTGGATGTATAGGGTGTCACGATCGAGAGCGTTGCTGGATCCACAATGCTGCCGTTGATCACCGCGCCGTTATCGATGGAATCGCGCCGTGTATCCACAAAGAAAGACGCGCGCCTGCCCAGCGGACCACTCACGCTGCCGCCGTACTCATACAAGCGAAAGGGTGCCTTTTGCGCCGCGTAAGGATTTCGCGAGTTCAGCGCATCGTCACCGAAGTTGTAATAGACTGCGCCCTTAAACTTGTCGGATCCTGGCTTGGTGAAGATCTCGATGCGACCGAAGCCAAGCTTGTCGTACTCGGGCGAGAAGGGATTCTGATTGATGCGAATCTCGCGGATCGCGTCTTTCGAAGGCAACTGGCCGCCACTGAATCCATCTATAAAAATCGACCCGCCGCTTGGTCCTGCCGCAGGTCCTGCAAGAGCCAGCAGATCGGCCGCAAGATCTTCGGGATTGTCGGCGAGCGCATCCAGATCTTTGCCGCGAATCACCACGGCGGACGCGTTGTTGGCGGCATCGGTGGTGACGGCGTTTTCCGGGCGCTCTTCGACATTCAGTTCTTGATTTACGAGTTGGACCGCGAGTTCCAGGGTGACCTCAACAGTCGGCGCGGCCGCCGTCAGCGTCACTTTTTGAGGCTTCACCAGCAGCAACTGCGGTGCCGAGGCGCGAATCGTGTAGTCACCCGGGGTGAGTGCGTCAAAACGAAAAGCGCCATCGTCGTTGGCTTGCCCGGTGCGAGCGGAGCGGCCCGTCAGCCGGATGTTCGCCCGCGGAATCACCGCGCCGCTCGGATCTTTCACAGTGCCTCGAATGACACCGGTTGGCTGTTGCGCCTGAGCGGCAAGCAGCGAAATCCACAAAACAAGAAAGGAACGAGACAGCCCCGGCATCTAGGCGCAAATCTTCTTCACCACATTGCCGTGGACATCCGTCAACCGGAAATCGCGGCCCATGTGTCGATAGGTCAGCTTCAGATGATCCAGCCCCAGCAGGTGCAGGATCGTGGCCTGCAAATCATGGACATCGATGCGATCCTCGACAATATTCAAGCCGAGCTCGTCAGTCCGTCCGATCGTCTGCCCAGGCTTCACGCCACCGCCCGCCATCCAGATCGAGTACCCATTCGGATGATGATCGCGACCCGCGTTGTCCACATCCTCAGGCCTGCGTACTTCGGACATCGGCGTCCTGCCGAACTCGCCGCCCCACACCACCAGCGTGTCGTTCAGCAATCCGCGCTGCTTCAGATCGGTGAGCAGCGCCGCCGTGGGCTTGTCGGTCTGCGCGCACGATTTGGGCAGCCCGGTGTTAATCGCCGAATGATGATCCCAGCCGGAATGCATCACCAACACAAACCGTACACCGCGTTCCACCAAACGCCGCGCCAGCAAAACATTCGTCCCGTACTGCTTCGATTCCTTCTCGTTGATGCCGTAAATGTCGAGCGTTTCCGGGGATTCCTTCTTCAGATCCACCAATTCAGGGCCCGCAGTCTGCATCCGATAGGCCAATTCATACGAATGGATGCGCGAGGCGATCTCCGCATCGCCGGTCTTCATCTGATGCTCGGCATTCAGATCGCGCAATGCATCCAGGCGGGCGCGTTGGGACTCAGCCGTGAATCCTGCGGGGTTCGACAGATACAAGATCGGATCGCCCGATGACCGCAACACCGTGCCCTGGTACATCGAAGGCAGAAATCCGTTGGTCCAAAGATCCGAACCCGCGCTCGTGCCCGGGCCGGAACCCAACGCCACAAACGCTGGCAAGTCGCGCGATTCCGATCCCAGGCCATAGGTTGTCCAGGCACCCATTGAGGGGCGTCCACCGGTCAGGTGTCCTGAAAACAGCAGCAACTGCCCCGGATGGTGATTGAATGCCTCCGAATGCATGGAGCGGATCATGCAAATGTCGTCGGCGTGCTTCGACGTGTGAGGCAGCAGATCGCTGAATTCCGTGCCGCTCTGGCCGTACTGCGCGAATTTGCGCGGCGAGGCCAGGATCTTGGCTGTCGGCTTGATAAAGGCAAGCTTCATATCCTTCGTCATCGAAGGTGGCAGCGATTGGCCATGCCATTTCTCAAGCGCCGGTTTGGGATCGAACAGATCCATCTGCGAAGGCGCGCCTTCCTGAAACAGGAAGATGACGTTCTTCGCTTTGGGCGCGTAGTGAGGCGGGCGAGGTGCGAGCGGGTCGGTGGAGGCTGCGCCGAGTAGATCGGAGAGGGCCAACGTACCAATCCCCGTGAGTGTATTTCGCAGAAAATCTCGCCGGTGCAGGGTCCTTAACAAGTCGCTCATGAAAAACACTCACTCTCTATAGCGAGTCTACCAATACGCCGATCTCCCCCACAGACCTTCAGCCATGTCGATCGCCGTACTACTCGTTACCTACAATTCCGCGGAACTCGTTTCCGACGGCTTGGAAAGCATTGCCGCACAGCAGCGGCGTCCCGATGAAGTGATTGTCGTCGACGACGGATCGGAGGACGACACGCTCGCGATCGTCGAGCGATGGGCATCCCGGCAATCCTTTCCCGTGAAAGTTCTGCTGAATCGCCTGCCGCGCCATCCGTCCGCCTCCCGTGGGCCGGCCGGTAGCCGGACGACAGGGCTGATGAGTGCTTCCAGTGATTTTTTGGCGCTGCTCGATCATGACGATTCGATGTTGCCCAATCATCTGCGGCTCACAGAGCAGGCGCTCTTGCGGCATCCTGAATTGGAACTGGTGTTTGGCGACGCCACGGAATTTACTGCGGATTCTCCGGATAGAAGCCTGTTCCAGGGAAAGTCCATCGAGTCGGTTGGTTACCATTCACCCGGTGCGGACGGGCTTCGTATTCTCGCGGAACCGATGCTGCACTCTGTCATCACCGGCAGCTACATTCCCACGGCTTCCAACCTCTGGAGACGCCAAACTGCCATCCATCTTGGCGGTTTCGAGCAAAAGGCAGGGGCCTGCGACGATCTGCTGTTCTTTCTGTCCCTTTCGCGATTGGGCAGCGTCGGATACTATCCGCAAGCGATTGCGCGGCGGCGCATCCATGCCGACAATCTGAGCCATTCCCGTTATGCGATGGAACGTTGCCGAGACCACTTGGCGGCCCTGCGGCTCATGCTGGATGGATCCGAGCGCCACCGCCTGACCCAAGAGGAACAACGTCTGATCGGCGGCCAGATCGCACACATCACGCGAGATCTGCTTTACCATGCGTCGTTGCGCGGAACCACGGCTTATGTCGATCAACTGCGACGGCTGGACGGGATCGCCGAAGGTCCGCATACCAAGGACATCGCTCGGGCTTTCATTTCCAGCCTTCGGAATCTCGTCGATATCGCAGGCGGAAACTAAAGCTACTCAGGCCGACTACTCGCGAGTAATGAACTCATCGAGATTGAGCAGCACGCTCGCGAGCGCTGTCCAAGCCGCAGTATGCCGCCGTTCAATGCCCGGCAGCGCGACCGGAGCCAGTTGCGCCACCGCCTTCTCGTCGAGTTCAAGCAATTTCTCCTGTTTCTCCAGGTAAGCCTGCAGTCGAAGCATTTCCGAGGCGCTGGGCGCGCGGCCAAGAGCTTCCCGATACGCGGAATCCAAACGGCCCGCCACACTGGTTTCCGGCGACGTCAATATACGCACCGCGAAGGCCTGCGCCGCCTCCAGAAACACCGGATCGTTGAGTAGATTCAACGCCTGCAATGGCGTATTCGAACGATCACGCCTGCAAGCCGCCACCGTCGCTTTGGGAACATCGAAGTTCACCAACAGCGGATACGGCGTCGTTCGCAAAAACTGAATGTACACCCCCCTGCGATAGCGATCCGCACCTTTCGATTCGTTCCACGCCAGCCCCCACCCGCGTGAACCATAGCTCATTTCCATCACACCTTGCGGGATCGGCGGATTCACGCTCGGTCCGCCGATCTGGCGCGTCAGCAAGCCGCTCACCTGCAGCGCCGAATCGCGAATGGATTCGCCGCTCAACCGCAAGCGCGTCTGGCGCGCAAGCAGTGTATTGTTCGGGTCGCGTTCCTGCAGGTCAGGACGCGCCGCCGAACTTTGCCGATAAGCCGCAGAAACCACAATCGTGCGGATCAATGCCTTGCGGCTCCAGCCGTTGTCCATGAACTCGGCTGAAAGCCAATCGAGGACATCCGGATAGACGGGCGCATCGCTGCGAACCCCAAAGTCATCGGGCGTACGCACCAGCCCCGCGCCGAACAGTTCCTGCCAGATACGATTCACCGCAACTCGCGCCGTGAGCGGATTGTCCCGGCGTACTAACCAATTGGCCAGATCCTGCCGCGTTGCTCGCGATCCGCCCGCCTTCAATCCGGGTAGAACCGCAGGCGTCGTCGGTTCGACCGCAATGCCGTTCGACTTGTAATCGCCGCGCACTCTCAGATAGGACGGCTTCGGCTTGCCCGTTTCCGTCAGCACCATGGCCTGCGTTAACTGCGGATACTCGACCTTCAGTTCTCGCAGCTTCTTTTGCAACTCATCGAGTTTCAGCGCCTTCCATTTCGGATTTCCCACTGCAAAATGGTAGTTGCCCACAAAGTGATCCGTCAGGATATCGGTCTCGCGCAGGGTGCGCCGCTCAACGGGTATCTGCACAATCTTCCCGCCATTGCCATTTTCGGTGAGCTTGTTGACGCAATCCCACGCCAGATCCCAATCCGTGCGCTCGCCCGGATGCGCGATCGTGTACAGAATGTCCTTTTCCCAGGCCGTTTGCAAGGCGCTCACCCGATACTGCGCAAGCAGTTCCGCGCGCTTGGCCCGGTATTCGGCGTTGGTGCGCAGCCACGGCCCCACCTCCCCCGGCAGCGGCGCATCGATATTGATTTCCTCGGCATTATCGAAAAAGGCGAAGAGCCCATAAAAGTCTTTTTGCGAAACCGGATCGTATTTGTGATCGTGGCATTGCGCGCATCCGGCGGTGAGTCCGAGCCACACACTGCTTACGGTGCTCGCCCGATCGAGCGTCGCCTCAAACTGGAACTGCTTGTCGTCGATGCCTCCTTCGCGATTGGTGAGCGTATTCCGGTGAAAGCCGGTGGCAACGTGCTGATCCACAGAAGCCTTTGGAAGTAGATCGCCCGCGATCTGCTCAATCGTGAACCGGTCGAACGGCATGTCGTTGTTGATGGCGTCGATCACCCAGTTGCGCCAACGCCAGGCGTAAGGCCGGATCCAATCCTTCTCATAACCGTCGGAATCGGCATAACGGGCTTGATCGAGCCAGTGGCGGGCCCACTTTTCTCCGAAGTGCGGCGAGGCAAGCAGCCGGTCTACTTGGCGTTCGAACGCATCGACGCGCTTGTCGGATAAAAATGCAGCCATCTCGTCAGCCGTGGGCGGAAGTCCGGTGAGGTCAAGGCTCAGCCTCCGCAGGAGAACCGGCCGTTCGGCTCCCAGCGAAGCCTGAACACCTTCTTTCGCAAGACGCGCCAGGATGAACCGGTCGATTTCCGTATGCCCAGCGATAGCGGGAAGATCCGGCTTGCGCACCGACTGAAACGCCCAGTGCTGCGAACGCGCCACAGGCTTCGCCAGAGTGACAGCGGCGGATGCGAAGTCGGCACCCTCGTCGATCCACTTGGCAACGGCAGCCACATCCTCCGCGCTCAGCTTGCGGCCACCTGGAGGCATCGCCGGAACACCTTTGTCGCCTCGAATGCGGTGCAGCAGCGGACTTTCATCGCTCTTTCCCGGCACAATCGCTGCGCCGGAATAACCTCCCTGCAACGCCAGTCGCCCATCGTCCAACCTCAGTCCGCTCTGTTGCATCGCCTGGCCGTGGCAGGCATAACAGTTCTTCTTCAGAATTGCCAGCACTCCGGTAGGTTGAGCGACACAACATAGACTCAGTCCAATCAGGATTGCGGATTTTTTCCACATTCGATGCATCTCTAATGGAACTTTACCAGATTGCTCTACCACTCCGATACTATAGGCTGAGACACCAATGTCAGTCGCTGTGATCGTCACCACATTCAACTCTGCCGCTGTACTCGAGGATGCTCTCGGCAGCATCTCCAAGCAGGAACGTCAGCCCGATACGGCAATTGTCGTCGACGACGGCTCGCGAGACGGCACGCGCCAGATTTTCGACAGGTGGGCTTCGAATCAGCCGTTTGACTGTCGGTTCCTAAGAAATGAGCTTTCCCACGCCGGGTTCCCCACACCCGGTCCCGCAGGTAGCCGGACAACGGGAATCCAGCATGCCAATACCGACCTGATTGCGATTCTCGATCACGACGATACGATGCTGCCCTGCCATCTGCGGCGTTGCGAAGAGGCTTTGCAGCGGAATCCGGATTTGGAACTGGTCTTCGGCGACGCGATGGAATTCGCCGATGGTTCCGGTGCACCGTTCAATGCAAGCTTCTTTGCGGGCAAGCTCATCGAAGCGATTGCCTATACCGAATCGGCGGATGGTCTTCGCATCCTCACAGAAGGGCTGATGTCTTATCTCATCCAGGGCAGCTTTATTCCGACGTGCGCCAACATGTTCAGGCGCAATACCGCACTTGCCATAGGTGGTTTCGACCGGAGGGCGGGAGGCAGTGACGATGTTGTTTTCTTTAGTACACTTTCGCGAATGGGCAACGTTGGATACTTCCCCACACCCATCGCGAAGAGACGGATCCACAATAGCAATATGAGCAATCCCCGGCATGCGCTTCGCCACTGCTGGGATCATCTCAATCTGCTCTTTCTGCTGAAGCGGAATGCAGAAAGCCTTCATTTCACCGACGGCGAAGTCGAGGACGTCAACAGGCAAGTCAAGCGGCTTGAGAAGGAAGTTCTCTATCACGCGTCAGGCCACGGAATCTCAGTGTATTTGGATTTCAAGCGACGACTGGGAAGACTGGGTCACATCAGGATAAGGGATCTGCTAAGGGCGATCGTTCGTAGCGGCGGGGATTCGGGCGTCGATCCGACGAACCTGCCACAAAAAACAATCTATCAGATGGTCGGAAAGTAAGGCTTACACAACGGGAAAAGGGCCCGCAAAGCGGACCCTTTTCTTACTACCGATTGCGAAAGCTTACTTACGGCGAAGACGGGCGAAAGCGATCGCCGCGCCACCGAGGGTCAACATCGCGTAGGTCGAGGGTTCCGGCACATCGCTGGCGGTTCCGACGACGAGCAAGCCCATCGGGTTCGCAGTCGCACTGCCGTTGACGACGGTCGCGGTGAGAACCGACCCTACACCGAAGGTGCCGTTCAACATGCGGGGTGCGCCGGCGGTGGCCTGGAAGCAGTCGCTGAGCGGGGTTGCGCCCGCATCGCACTGGGTGGTTCCACCGAGGGAGCCGTTCGAGATCGTCCAGATCACTGAATTATCAGCGGCGTACTGGAGATCGAAGGTACCAGATCCGGAGCCGCCGACCCAAGTCGACAAGTTCAAACTGAAGACATAGGTACCGGGAGCGATACCGATCGCCGGGTTGCCATCGTTCACGGTTGTGCCGACCCAGCGACCGTCTCCGAAGTTGCCAATCCAGATTGGCGTCGCGAGCACACCCAAGAGCGCGACCGGGTTGCTATTGACCATCCAAGGGACATTTGGGCCGACTGTGTTGCCTGTGCTGATGGTGATACCAAAAGCTGACGAGGCTAGCAACGCGGCTGCTAGCAGTGATTTCAAAATCAAGTTCTTATCCTCCTACAGTATATGTCGGGTACCTACTACGAATTAGGCATCCCTACCTAGACGATTAGACCACAAACCTTTCTCGATTGCTAGTGGTATTCCGAGGGAGAGCTAGGTCACTTGCTGGTGAAGCTCTCCCTGCAGAATTGATCGGTGTCTATCAAAATGTTTGTTATCTATTACTTAGAGACATTGGCCAAAGACGCACACCAGACCTTACCTCTGCTTAAGTTTTTTTAAGGTAGTACGAAAGGCCTGTATCCGTCCGTCAAACTTCCTAAGATCCCCCCATCTGCGGACCTAGTGTCGCCCTCATCCGGGGTTCCCGCGTATTTGGCGGTCGAAGCTGATCGCGGATCTGATTGGTTTTAGGTCGGATCCTCAAGTTTTCGCGGACACCGGACGATAACAACTTTAAGTATGTTGGATTCTTTTCCGGACAGTGATACTGTGCTGGCGCAGTTCAATCGGCTGGTTGGCGAGTTGCTTCGCGGCAGCGTCAACCGAAACACATTTCGCCCGTGGGAAATCGACGTCCTGCTGGATATCGAAATGTGCAACTTGCGCGATTCGAACAGGCGCGAGACGTTGCGTCGTTATCAGAAGGCGAATCAACGCTATATGGAGAAGGGTGCTCGGTTGCCGTTGAAGCTATCCGAGTATCTTAACGCGCAGAAAACTCGCAGGGCAGTATTGGCGAGTAAGCAGGAATCCGCCGCCTAGGTAGCCCTGAAAGGGTATATGTGCAGGTTCCCCCCGCTACCGCTTGAGCGGAACCTGGAACCCTAAAGTAATCACCACGCCAGTGGATTCAGGCGCGTTGCGGGCCGTCAGCCATCGGCTCACGTTCGCTCCCATGTACATTCCCCTGGAACTCGTATAGCCGCCACCGGCGCTGAAACTCCCGATCACCCGCTTGTATTCGGCAAAACGTACTCGCGCCGTCGACAATCCCTCGATATCGATCCCGCGGAACGCGCGATTGTCCTGATACCCAACGAAATAGGTCCACCGGCCCTGGTTCTGGCCGATGAACGCGCTACTGACAAACCGGTTCGGCACAGGCTTCCGATAGGCCACATAGCCGCCATCCAACAGCACGAAGCCGCGCTTTGGAAGCACAATCCCCAATTGCGCGCTGCCGTGAAAACCGTTGACGCTCACGCCGCCCGTGGGTACCGGATCGAGGTCGATCGGATAAAGTTCAGACCGCATACCGGCAGCCCGAACGCTCAGCGTCACCTTCTCTCCACGGTACGCCTGGAAACGCAATCCATAGGAAGTATTGACGATCGCGTTGAGCGTGATGCCGGGCAGCGAGGCGCGCGTGTACGACGTATCGAAATCCAGCGCGACGCGGTTGGTGAGTCCGTAGCTCAGACTGGGAAAAAACGAATGCTGCGTGAGGGTCCCCGGGAGCGCGGCACTCCTCGAGGGTCCCGCCTTGAACTTACTATATCGGTCGTGCGCGTAGCTCAAGTTGATCTGCAGCTTACCGGATTCCGGCAGATACGGCGAAGCGCCGTGCGCGAGCGAAGCCGCCAACAAGAGGCCAATAGAAATCCTCTGCATTACCTGTCACCGGTGGCGATCACGCGAATATCGAGTACCCGCCTGTCGTCAACGGCATAGTTGATGCGTACCGTTGCCCCCTTCGCCACATCCGCAACCTTCTTCGTTCCTGCGCCGCTGACCCTCATTTTTCCGGGGACAAGCACCAACTCGACCACTTTGCGCGTCTTCGCATCCACAATCGCAATCGATTTCTCATCGATCGACTGCACGACGCCCATCACTCCCTTGGTCACCCGGAACGGTGCCCCGTCCGATCCGCTCACCGAGGGCGGCGTGGCGATGGATCCGCTCCCCTGAGCCAGCGACAACAGCGGCAGCGCCGCCAGAAAGAACAAACTCATCCTAACCCGCCCCACCCGGATCGCGGTCAACAATAGAATATTCTTCACTTTTCACCTCTTTCGTCCAACTCAAAATGCACAACAGGGCTCCGTACTCTGCCCCGGTCACCCACCAACGCTCCTGCCCGTCCACCATCACCAGAAAGGCAACGAACACAAGGCCGGAAAACGCAATCCAGCGCTGGTCTCGACCCAGGATTGCCGACGGCAATAGCCAAGTCACATACCAAGGCATCACCGCAGGAGAAAGCACAACCAAGGCCCCGAGCGTGTAACCTGTTCGTCGCGCCAGCCATTCCAGATCCCCCTCATTGCCCGCAACCGGAATCGCCACCGTCGCCAGGACGATTGCAGCGGCGACCAGCTTCGCGAGCATCGGGTATCGGAAGACTTCCAGAAGCACCTCATAGGGCACGCCGTTGAACTGCCAGAACTGCGCGAACGTAGACGCCCCGTCAAACAGATGGGGAATCGCGGCCACGGGCAGCAACAACAAAAGGGCAGCCGGGTGAATCCTACGCACGCGCCACAGCAGCACCGGCAACAAAACCAAAGGACTCCATTTGCTCAAAACCGCCGTCAAATACGCCGCTGTCGATCCCCGTTTCGAACCTGAGGCGATGGCATAGAACATGCCCGCGATTCCCGCCACGGCGAGCGAATCGATGTGCCCGCTGCCGGCAAACACCTTGATCACGAGTGGATTCCAGGCATACCAGAGCGCGTCGCTCATCGGGCGCTTGAGAAGGCGCAACGTGAGAATTAGAAACCACAACGCCACGAGGTCGAAGAACACGGCGGCGATCTTGATTCCCAATACGCCAAAAGGAAAGGCCAGCGCAAAGACCGCCTGGGCGGCTGGCGGATAAATGGTTGGGATATAGCCGTAGTTGATGTTTTCGCGGACGTCGATCCAGTAACCGGTGACGGCGAGCGCATCCAACGAGGGATCTCGTGGGGCGTATCGGTAGGGATTGATACCGGAGGCGAGTACGTGGCCATCCCAAAGATAGCGCCAGATATCGGAATCGTAAAGCTGAAAGCGCTGCCATTCGCCATCGGCAAAACCTGCGGGGAGCAGTGTGAGACGGAAAAGTACCGCTCCGGCGATCAGGATCCGTGGGCGCAGGGCCGCAAGGCGGGACGCGTGCCACACGATGAAAAATTGCGCGGCGAATAGACCGAGGAAGATGGAGGGATCGGTCCAGCCGTTGTTCCAGGAACGGAAGCCTACGGGAAGATAGAGAAGTTCCGCCAGAAGAAGCAGCCAGCCGCCGCCGCCGCGCATACGGAACATACGGTTGCGCACCGGCAGATCCCCCTTTTGCTCAAGTCGAGCGAGACAACTCGGCGCACGTCCCGCGTTCCAACACAGTAACAAGATCGTGAAAGTCGATGGGCTACGAGAGAACCCGCAATCCAGCCAATGCCTTCGCCTGCTTCACACTTTCCGACATCCTCTCAAGCGACGACGGATCGCTTTTCAACCTGGTTCAATGATCCGCCGCGAACGGTCTCCGCCCCCAACGAGCCGCACTTTGAGAGCAACCGATCCTTGAGGAGGTAAACTTGAATGCGTCGGTGATTCGATTCGATTCGATTCGAGATGACCTGCCGCGGCCGCCCGGCATTTGCCGGAACAATCTCATCCGCCGGGCATTCTTCGATGTCCAACCTGCCGATTCGATCCATAATTCTGGCGGACGGAGCGGAACGTTTTTAGAGCTGCAATCGGCCGGATTCGACTCGCGAAAGATCCAGGATAGCGTTCACCAGTGATCTGAGTCCGAATCTTGTGCGACACAGTGCGAGAAAATCGGTCTTTTGCGCGAGAGGTAGTCTCAGCCGCCTCTTTTGCGCGCGCCAATGACTTGACTTGTTCCTCGCATGCGGTTACGTTTCGAAAAACAACCGCTCAGGGCACCCACAGCCGACACACCAACGCCACCCCTCTGTGCGATGCCCATCCCAATCGACGAAGTGGCAGTGGGAGGTCCAATCAAGCCTGGGCCCGGAAGGAAAACTGATCCATCGCGCTGCGTTGGCGATCTCATCCAATCGGCTGACAGCACTGGCCACATCTGCCGCGAACACTGCGGACGCCGTTGCGAAAAGCATGATTGTAAACCGACTATGGGAGGACGGGAGTATCGCGCCAAGATACAGTTATGATTCTTATCGGTCAAAATAGAAAAGGCATGAAAGAGGATGGTGCACCCGAGTATGCTATCCTGTGAGGGCAGTGTTGGAGTCGGGGCGTGGCTCAGCCTGGTAGAGCGCCTGGTTCGGGACCAGGAGGTCGGAGGTTCGAATCCTCTCGCCCCGACCATTACAGAATCCCAATCAACCACTCTTACGACGAGATCTCCCGTCGACCGTTTCGATCTCACCCACGCTCGCTTGTTCAATCGCAGTATGGCGGCTTGATAGCCCGCAACGACTGGGGTATCCGGTGCCTCCCTGCGGCCTCCACGGTCACACTCTCGACAGCCCCGGAACCTCTGAAGATTCTGGACCACGGTCGAGTATCCGAAACCACGATAGAGTAAGTAGATGCAATGGGCACCGTCCAAACGCGGATTTCTTCGCATGGCTGGCTTGGCGATCGCCGACCGCGCCCTGCCTCGCTGGCTACTCGCCGGACCCGCCAGCGACAAACGCCATTTGACTGACAACCGCCACAAAGTGATCATCGTGACCTTCGGAGGCGGGGTTCGCTACTCCGAAACATTCTCTCCCGACGGTGTTCGAAACATTCCCCGCCTCGCCGAGCTTCGTTCCACCGGCATGTTTTTCAAACAGTGCGCCAATTCCGGCGTACTATCCCACTACAATTCCAGTGCCAGCATCCTCACCGGCAACTGGCAGCGCGTCGACGATTTCGGCTTCGAACGCCCTTCCTCGGCGACTATTTTCGAGCATTATCGTAAACAAACCAAAGCCGCGCCAACCGATGCCTGGGCCATCTGCACCAACAAGAGTTTTTCCATGATCGGGTCAAGCTCTCACCGCGATTTGGGTCCCGCCTTTGGTGCCAATGTCGTGCTTCCCAAGCAGTTGCTTTTGGAAGCCGTCGATACCGTCGCCAAGAAGCGCGGCGGCGGCGGTGTGGCCGATCGCCAGACCGTTTTGAAGCAGCTCGAAACCCTCGTCAACGAAAGCTACGAAGGCTTGGGCTGGACGATCTTCAAAGCCGGCCGCGAACTCGACGCCACCGTAAAAAGCACACTATTGCGGTCGCTGGTGGAATACATCGAGGGACCCGAAGCACCTTCTTCAGGCGATGAGTTGACCTACTTCATGGCACGCGAAGTCATGCGTGAGTTCGCACCGCGCCTGCTGCTGGTGAACTTCTGGGATATGGATGTCGCGCATTGGGGTTCGTATTCGCTCTATCTGAGCGCGATCACCCGCACCGACCGCCTCACGGCAAGCTTGTGGGAGGAGATCCAAAAACTGCCCGCCTATAAAGACAAAACCACCATGCTCGTGCTGCCGGAATTGGGACGCGACGGAGACATGAACACCGCCAACGGATTTCTCAACCATCGTAGCGGCGATGCGAGTTGCCGCAACATGTGGATGCTCGCCCTCGGCAAAGGTATCCGCAAAGGTGAGGTGGAACGCCCAGTGTCCCACATCGACATGGCGGCCACGGCTGCCGAAATTCTCGGCGTCAAGGCACCGGACATGCAAGGACGCATCCTTACAGAAATGCTTTAACTAGATAGCTCGCAGCAACGCTACGGCCAAGGTGGCGAGAAAGATCTCAATAGGTCCCTCTGAGCGATTGGTCGCGGGTGTCGGTTCCGGCAGGCATGAGAATTAGTCCAACTCGGAACGTGTGGGACGAGTGTTACTTTCTAGAGCATGGCAATGGTCGGTGTCTCTGACCGAAAGTTGAGTATTCGCGTTGAGGGGTGGGATCGGATGTGGTCGATGCGGAGCCACTTGGAGATTCCGCTGGAGCATGTCAGCCGGGCGTACGCGGATCCGAATGTGGATGACACCTGGTGGAAGGGGTGGCGCAGGGGCGGGACGAATCTGCCTGGTGTGCTCACGGCAGGGACGTTCTATCGCCAGGGGTGGGGTGCGCCGCGATGGTGTAGGATGCGCTTGGGTGAGTTTTTTTGCTTTCCCCGACAGAAAGTTTGTTTGAAACTATTGCCGAACCGCATCTGGTTCGCTATTATACATGGGCGGGGTGGAGCAGCCTGGTAGCTCGTTGGGCTCATAACCCAAAGGTCGCATGTTCAAATCATGCCCCCGCAACCA
>Ga0163144_10002790_pt1 | contig 39965 bp, 41 predicted proteins | sample OliLak19BULKMAT1_FD_123175 | JGI IMG/M metagenome (GOLD analysis project Ga0163144, IMG submission 123175) | Freshwater microbial mat bacterial communities from Lake Vanda, McMurdo Dry Valleys, Antarctica - Oligotrophic Lake LV.19.BULKMAT1 | ecosystem: Environmental > Aquatic > Freshwater >...
CCTGGTGCAGGCCGGCTTCATTGCGCTCGTCGCTTCGCGGCTACAGCCCGGTGGTCAGTTGCACTGCGCGACCGACTGGCAGCCTTATGCCGAGCAGATGCTCGAGGTCCTGTCGCAAGAACCGCTGCTGGAGAACGCCGCCGACGGCTACGCGCCGCGTCCTGGCCACCGGCCGCTGACGAAGTTCGAGCAGCGCGGCCTGACGCTCGGCCATGGCGTCTGGGACCTGGTGTTTCGGCGCCGGGGGGGGCCGCCACCCGATCAGTCGCGCGCGCTGCGGTAGGGCTCGTCTTCGGGCAGGAAGTCGCGCTCGGCCAGCGCATCGGCCACCCAGGCAGACACCGCCGGTGTTGTCCAGACCCGGTCGGCGTACGCCTGCGCCACCGGCGACAGCGGCAGCGCGTAGGTGCGGGTGCGGGCCACCACGGGCGCGTAGAAAGCGTCGGCCGCACCGAACTCGCCGAACAGGAACGGTCCGCCCGACGCGCCGATCTGCCCGCTCCACATCGCGTCGATGCGCGCCAGGTCGGCGCGCACCCCCGCCTCGGCGGCGAGCACGCGCGGGCCGACCTCCGGCAGGTGGGCCTCGATGTTCATCGGGCAATGGCTGCGCAGCGCCGAGAAGCCGGCGTGCATCTCGGCGCACAGGCTGCGCGCGCGCGCCCGGTCGCGTGCATCGCGCGGCCAGATCGACAGCGCGGGCAGTGCATCGGCCAGCGCTTCGACGATCGCCAGGGTGTCCCACACGGCATGGCCGTCGAGCCGCAGAACAGGCACCCGGCCCGCAGGGGTGTAGCGCGAGAGTTCGCGCTGGAACTGCGAGTCGGCACCGAACTCGAGACGCAGCTCGATCTCTTCGAAGGTCAGGCCGAAGTGCCGCATCAGCACCCATGGGCGCATCGACCAGGACGAATAGTTCTTGTTGCCGATGATCAGTTGCATGTTGAGCCGTGTGTTCATGCGCGCCATTCGATCCAGCCGGCCCACGCCGTCAGCAACACCACGCCGCCGAAGACGATGCGGTACCAGGCGAACGCCGTGAAGTCGTGCGTCGAGACATAGCGGATCAGCCAGCGGATGCACAGCCAGGCGCTGAAGAATGCGAACACCGTGCCCACCGCGAACATCGGCAGGTCGGCCATCGACAGGGCCTCGCGCTCCTTCCACACCGAGTACGCGCCCGCCCCGATCAGAGTCGGGATCGCCAGGTAGAAGCTGAACTCGGTGGCTGCCTGGCGCGAGAAGCCGAACACCATCGCGCCGATGATGGTGGCGCCCGACCGGCTGGTCCCTGGCACGAGCGCCAGGCATTGCACCAAGCCGACCTTCAATGCGTCGAGCGCCGTCATGTCGTCGACGCTCGCCACCCGCGCCGAAACCTGGCCCGCAGCTTCCAGCCGGCGCTGTCGGCGCTCGACCCACAAGATGATGAAACCGCCGACGACGAAGGCCAGGGCCACAGGCACCGGGTGAAACAGGTGCGCCTTGATCGTGCTGCCCAGCGCCAGCCCGAAGACCACCGCCGGCGCAAACGCGATCAGCACATTGCGCACGAAGCGCTGCGCCTGGGGTTCGCTGCCGATGCCGCGCAACGTAGCCAGCAGCCGTTCGCGGTATTGCCAGATCACCGCGAACATCGCGCCGGTCTGGATGGCGACCTCGAAGACCTTGACGCTGGCGCCGCGGAAGTCCAGCAGCGACGCCGCCAGGATCAGGTGCCCGGTCGAGGAGATCGGCAGGAACTCGGTGAGACCCTCGACGATGCCCATCACCGCGGCCTTCAACAGCACGCTCCACTCCACGTCAGGCCCTTCGCTTCTTTCGGTTCAGCACGTTCATCGGGGCGCCACGAAGCGCAGGGCCAGACCGTCGCGCTGGACCTCGACCTCGGCCGCCGTGATGCCCAGCCGCTGCAGCGCGCGCACCTGTTCGGCGTCCGCCCGGTACAGCGCGAAGTCTTCCAGCAGACGTTCGGCCAGCAGGCCCGCAATGCGCGTGCCGGTGGCCGAAAGCGGCCCGGCATCGAGTTGCAGCTGCACGTCCTGCACCCGCACGCCCGTGATGCGCACACTGGCGTCGGTGGGCTCGTAGCGCAACGCGTACTCCAGCGCCAGCCGGCCGCGGACGATGCGGCCGCTCAGGCGTTCAACCGCCGACAGCTCCAGATCGGTCGCGATGCGGTTGCGCTCGGGCAACAAGCGAAGCACCGGCCGCGCGACCGTCACGTCGACGATCTCGAGCAGGCGACGCTGCTGCGGAAACTGGCGCTCGATGGCCCTTTGGAGCTCGTCGCTCGACACGCGCACCTCGCGCGGGCCGGACAGGCCGGCGCATCCGGCCAGCAGCAAGAGGGGCAGGGGCGCCCCCAGCAGGGCCATCGCGGCACGTCGTCTCATCGGGCGCGATTCTAGAAGGCCACCCGCTCGCTGCCCGGCCCCCCGATTGATCCGGATTGACCGGCGCACCGGCTTGGCATAATTTACTGACCCGTGAGTCATTAATCGGATGCCCTCTTCCCGCCCCCCTTCCCGCCTCCCTGCCCTCGCCGCGGCACCGCACCAGCGCCGCAAAGACGCACGTCCGCTCGAACTGCTCGAAGCCGCACTGGCCCTGTTCGTCGAAAAGGGTTATGCCAGCACGCGCTCCGAAGAGGTGGCGCGCCGCGCCGGCGTGTCCAAGGGCACGCTCTACCTGTACTACCCGAGCAAGGAAGAACTGCTGAAGGCGGTGATCACGCATTACCTGTCCTCCAGGATCGCCGCCACCACCGAAGCACTGCGCGATGTGAAGGGCCCGATATCGCCGGTGCTGCGCGAAGTGCTGGTGCCCTGGTGGCAACAGATCTACGCCAGCCCCGCCTGCGGCACCTTCAAGCTCGTCATCACCGAAGTACGCAACTTCCCAGAGCTGGCCGCCTTCTACGCCCGCCAGGTGGTCGAGCCCGGCCATGCGCTGGTCGGCACGCTGCTCCAGCGTGGCATCGACATGGGCGAGTTCCGTCCCGTCGACGTCGACAGCGCCGTGCACTCGCTGCTGCTGCCGATGGTGATGCTGTGCACGCACAAGCACTCGCTCGGCGCCTGCGCCAGCCCGGGCAGCCATGGCATCGATGCGATGCGCTTCATCGCCGACCACGTCGACCTGGTGCTGCGGGGTCTGGTGGCAACGCCTGGCGCGGGCCGCGTCGGGCGACCCATAAAATCGCCGGCCACTTCCCGCATCCCATGAACACCGACCAAGCCCGCTTCAACATGATCGAGCAGCAGATCCGCCCCTGGGAGGTGCTCGATCCGGCGGTGCTGTCGCTGCTGGCACGGGTGCGGCGCGAGGATTTCGTGCCGCCGGCCGCGCGCGCGCTGGCCTTCTTCGACACCGAGATTCCGCTGGCCGAAGGCGGCAGCGACGGCCGCATCATGCTCTCGCCCAAGGTCGAGGCGCGGCTGCTGCAGAACCTGCTATTGAGCCGCACGAACCGCGTGCTCGAGATCGGTGCCGGCTCGGGCTTCATGGCCGCGTTGCTGGCCCACCAGGCCCGGCAGGTGCTGAGCCTCGAGATCGACCCGCAGCTGGCCGAAACCGCCCAGCGCAACCTCAAACGCGCCGGCCTCGCCAATGCGCAGGTGCGGCATGCCGACGGCAGTAGCGGCTGCCCGGCCGAGGCGCCGTTCGACGCCATCGTGCTGTCGGGTTCGGTGGCCGAGGTGCCGCAGAGCCTGCTGGACCAGCTCGCACCGGGCGGCCGGCTGGTGGCGATCGTCGGCGAGTTGCCGGTGATGCGCGCACTGCGCCTGACGCAGGTCGGCGCGTCGCAGTTCACCCGCACCGAACTGTTCGACACGGCTGCCCCGCGACTGCTCGGCTTTGCCGAGCCCACCGGATTCCGTTTCTAGCGCGCCCACTTGGCGTCGTTCAGTTTCCAGTTGCCCAATCTTTCCAGGAGTCTCCATGTCCCGCCTGCGCCCACTCATGCTGGCCTGTACCTTGTCGATGGTCGCCACCGTCGGCCATGCGCAGAGCCTGCAAGAGGTTTACGAGGCCGCACGCGGCTACGACGCGGCCTACCTGGCCGCCCGGGCGCAAGCCGAATCGGCGCAGTACCGCACCGAGCAGGCTTACGCCCTGCGGCGTCCCAACATCAGCGCCATTGGCAGCGCCACGCAGAGCGACACCAGCCCGCCCACCAGCACCTTCAACCCCAGTGGGGACAGGTACAACAACCTGGTGAGCGGTGTCACGGTCAATGGGCGGCAGCCGCTTTTCAACCGCGCCAACGGTGCCACGATCGGCCAGGCCGAAAGGTCGCTCGAGGTGGCCCGCGCCGACCTGCAGACCGCAGAATTCGAGCTGATCGTGCGCACCACCCAACTCTATTTCGACGTGCTGGTGGCCCGGGACACTCTGGCGGCGGCCCAGGCCAACAAAAAAGCGGTCGGCGAGCAGCTCGCTTCCGCCAAGCGCAACTTCGAAGTCGGTACCGCGACGATCACCGACACGCGCGAGGCGCAGGCGCGGTTCGACCTGGGGACGGCCACCGAGATCGCGGCCGAGAACGACCTGCGCACCAAGCGCATCGCACTCGACCAATTGATCGGCCGCGACAACGTGACGCCGCGTCCGCTGGCCACCCCGGTGGCGCTGCCGGCGGTGCCGGGCGCCGTCGACGAATGGGTTGGACAGGCGCAGGCCGGCCATCCGGCGGTGCGACGGGCCGACCTGGCGCTGGACATTGCCCGCCTGGAAACCGAAAAGGCGCGCGCCGGTCACCTGCCGACGATCGATGCCGTGGCGAGTCTGGGAACGACGCGGGTGTCCGGCGGCGGCCCCTCGACCATCGGCACCAACACGGTGGCCAACGTCGGCGTGCAACTGGCGATGCCGATCTTCTCGGGCTATGCGGTGCAGAACCGCATCCGGGAAACGCTGGCGCTCGAAGAACGTTCGCGCAATGACGTCGATGCGGCGCGCCGGGGCGTGGCACAGGCCACGCGAGTGGCCTACTTCGGCTACCAGTCGGGGCAAGCCCAGGTGGCAGCCCTCGAGGCCGCCGAGGCGTCGTCGCGGCTGGCGCTGGAAGCCACCCAGCTCGGCTACCGCGTCGGCGTGCGCGTCAACCTCGACGTGTTGAATGCGCAGACGCAGCTCTTCAACACGCAGCGCGATCTCTCACGCGCCCGCTACGACGTGCTGCTTGGCGGCCTGCGCCTGCGCCAAGCCGCGGGCACCCTGCAGCCTGCCGACGTCAACGCCGTGAACACGCTGCTGGCGCGGTAAAACCCGGTAAAGCTGCGAGCAGCGCGCAGTTCAAGCCGAGTCGAGCCCCGACAGCAGCTTCGCGATGCGCTGCGCCATGCGCTCGGTGGCGCCACGGTGGCTGCCAGCGAAGGCGAGCGCGGCATCGACCCAGTCGTTGCGACGCGGGTCGTGCGCCAGCGCCACGGCGCGACGCACGGCGCCGTGGATGTCGCGCATGCGCACGGCCGCACCGGCCTCGATGGCCAGCTGCGCCGCGTCCTCGAAGTTGAACGTGTGCGGGCCCATCACCAGCGGGCAGCCGCACGCCGCAGCCTCGATCAGGTTCTGTCCGCCCAGCGGCTCGAAGCTGCCACCGAGCAGCGCGACGTCGGCCATCGCGTAGTACAACGGCATCTCACCCATCGAGTCACCGAGCCAGACATCGACTGCGGCCGCAGCGTCGGGCGGCGTGTCAGCCCAGGCGCTGCGCCGCACGAGCGACAGGCCGCTGCGCTGCACCAGGGTCGCCACCTCGTCGAAGCGCTGCGGATGGCGCGGAACGATCACGAGCAGCGGGCGCGGCGCTGCGATCTCGCACCAGGCTGCGAGCAGAGGCGCCTCCTCGCCTTCGCGGCTGACCGCCATCAACACCACCGGACGGGGCAGCGCCTGACGCCAGCCGTGGCCGCGCGCCAGCAGCTTGGCCGGTGGCGTGATGTCGAACTTGGTATTGCCGCACACCTCGACCGGCTTGGCCCCCGCGTCGCGCAGCCGCTGGGCGTCGCGCGCCGTCTGGGCCAGCACGCGGTGGAAGGAGGCCAGCGCCGGCTGCAGCAGCCACGACAGACGTCGCCCTTTGCGCTGGCTCTTCGCCGACAACCGGGCATTGGCCAGCACCATCGGGATCTGGGCCCGGCGCGCCGCGTGCATCAGGTTCGGCCAGACCTCGGTCTCCATGATCACGCCCACCGCGGGGCGGTAGCGCTTCAGAAAGCGCCGCACCGCCGACGGCGTGTCGTACGGGAACCAGGTCTGGTCGTCATGCGCCTGCAGCAGCTCGTGACCGGCAGCCACGCCGGTGGCCGTACTGCAGGTCAGCAGCAGGCGCATCTGCGGCAGCTCCAGCCGCAGCGCGCGCACCAGCGGCGCGGCGGCCAGGGTTTCGCCGAGCGACACGGCGTGCACCCAGACCACGCCGCCCTGGCCGCGGCGGGGTGGCAGCGCGTAGCGGCCCAGGCGCTCGCCCATGCGCTTGCGGTACGCCGGCTCGGCGGTGCCGCGAAGCCACAGGCGGGCCAGATAGACGGGTGTCAGCAGCCACAGCGCCAGCGAGTACAGCCAGCGCACGAGCATCGCCGACATCAGTGTTGGGCGGCGGCGATCTTGGCGTCGGGCTTGACGCTCTTCAGCGCAGCCATCATCACGCCCTCGATCCGGTGCAAGGCAGCCTGCGTGTGGCCCTCGAAGCGCAGTACCAGCACCGGCGTGGTGTTGGACGCGCGGATCAGGCCGAAACCGTCGTTCCAGTCGACGCGCAAGCCGTCGATGGTGTTGACCTCGGCCCCCTCGAAACGCAGCCGGGCGTCGGCCAGGCGGGCCTGCAGTTCGACCACCAGGCGGTGGTGCTCGCCCTCTTCGCAAGGCACGTTGAGCTCGGGTGTGTTGAAGCTCTGCGGCAGTGCGTTCAGCACCGCACTCGGGTCCTTGCTGCGCGACAGGATCTCGAGCAGGCGCGCGGCGCAGTACGTGGCGTCGTCGAAGCCGTACCAGCGCTCGCCGAAAAAGATGTGCCCGCTCATCTCGCCGGCAATGGGCGAGCCGATCTCGGCCATCTTGGCCTTGATCAGCGAGTGGCCCGTCTTGTAGATCATCGGGACGCCGCCGGCTGCGCGGATCGCGGGCGCCAGGCGCTGCGAGCACTTCACGTCGAACACCACCGTGGCACCCTTGTTGCGCGACAGCACGTCGGCAGCCAGCAACATCAGCTGGCGATCGGGGTAAATGATCTGGCCGTCCTTGGTGACCACGCCCAGGCGGTCGCCGTCGCCGTCGAAGGCCAGGCCCAGATCGGCCTTCGTCGCCTTCACGCGCTGGATCAGCTCGGCCAAGTTTTCGGGCTTGCTCGGGTCGGGGTGGTGGTTCGGGAAGTCGCCGTCGACTTCGGAGTACATCTCGTCGACGCGGCAGTTGATGGCGCGCAGGATGCCGGGGGCCGAAGCGCCGGGAATGCCGTTGCCCGAGTCGACCACGATCTTCAAGTTGCGCGCGAGCTTGACGTCACCGACGATGCGCGCGCGGTATTCGGCCTGGATGTCCATCGACGCCGTGCGGCCGCGGCCGGTGGTGTAGCGCTCGGCCTCGATGCGCTGGCGCAGGCGCTGGATGTCGTCGCCGTAGATGGCACGGCCGGCCAGAACCATCTTGAAGCCGTTGTAGTCCTTCGGGTTGTGGCTGCCCGTCACCTGGATGCCCGAACGGCAGCCGTGCGTGCCGCGCGTGGCGGCCACGTAGTACAGCATCGGCGTGGTCACCGCGCCGAGGTCGACGACGTCCAGGCCAGTCGAGGCCAGGCCGCGCATCAGCGCCGCCACGAGGCCGGGGCCCGACAGCCGTCCGTCGCGGCCCACCGCCACCGCTTTCTCGCCAGCGGCCACCGCCTCGCTGCCGAAGGCCCGGCCGAGGTGCTCGGCGAAGGCTTCGTCGATGGTCTGCCCGACCACCCCGCGGATGTCGTAGGCCTTGAAGATGCTGGGATTGACTTGCATGGTGGGCGGCGGTGGCATTGGCCGGGCGATTGTAGGCAGGCATCGAGGGCCCGCCACGCGGCGGAGCTGGAGCCTCCGATTCCGCTGGGAGGGCGCTGCGCCGACGCGCCGACGCGCTGACGCCCAGGTGGCTGTGGGACGGTGAGTTCTGCGGCAGCATCGGCTTTCGTTGGCAACCGGGAACCACCGCACTGCCGCCACATTGCCTTGGTCACATCGGCTACGCAGTCGTCCCTTGGAAGCAAGGGCGAGGTTACGCAAAGCGAGCCTTGTCGCTCTTGCTCCCCCGGGCAATGACCGGAGCAGAATGAGCCCATGCCCGCAAACGTCCTCCAACTCACCGCCGCCCTGCTCGCGCTCGTGCTCCTGACCTTCATCGTCGGAGCCCGGTTGTTGTTCACTCGCGTGGAGGAAATGCGCCGCAAGCGCATTCACCCTCAGGCAGCGTCCAACTCACTGCAGATGGCTGCGCGGCTCGAGAACGTCCAGGCTGCCGACAACTTCAGGAATCTCTTCGAGGTTCCGGTGCTGTTCTATGCCCTTGCTGCAGTCGCACTTGCTACCCAACAAACGCCGGGCTGGCTCGTGGTGGGTGCGTGGGCGTTCGTTGCCCTGCGCGTTGTGCACAGCTTCATCCATTGCACCTATAACAAGGTCATGCATCGGCTGGCGGCCTTCCTTGCCAGCTTCGCACTGCTCGTGGCGCTGTGGATTGCGTTCTTCATGTCGCTTCCGGCTGCGGGTGCGGCTTGATAGCGCAGCGAGTGAAGGTCGCCGAGCATCGCTCAGGCAGCAGTTATCAGCCGATCCGCCGAACAGCCTCGGCCGGCGCGATGATCGGAATACCCTCGAAGCTGCCCAGCGACAGCAGATCGTTGTCCCCTGACACGATGAACTCGACCTTGGCGGCAATCGCCAACGCGAGCACCTGATCATCATCCGGATCGCGGCACACCGGCTGCGGCAGCGGTGGTGGATCGATCACCTCGGCCAGGCGTCGCACTTCTGCCAACGAGCGCTCGCGCGAGGTGTTGGTCTCGGTGAGGATGGCATCGAACTTCGAGCGGCCGATCACGTCCGCGAATTCAGCGAGAAGCGCCGGGCTGCTGACCAGGGAGACAGTGCTGGAGCGGATCTGCTCCAGCAGCGCATGCGGTGGCCCGCGCCACAGCAGAGCGGCGATAAGCACATTGGTGTCAATGATCGCCCGCACCCTGGCGCCGCTCCGAGCGTGCGGCCTTCACTTCCGCGTTGATCTCTTCCATCGACATCGGCGCGATGCCGGCCGCTGCCACGCGATCAGCGATCGACAGCAGCGAGTCGGCCGCCTCCTTGCGCTTGAGCGCGTCATTCAGCATGCGCTCCAGCGCCTGCGGCGTCAGCAGCCCCGCATCACGCGCGGCCTGCGCCGTGGCCTCGGGCAACTCGATCTGAATCGTCATCATCGTCAGGCCCTCTGCGCGTTCGCGCGCTGCTATAGCTTCTCACGCTCGATATAAGCCCAGGAACTGGTGACCGATTCGGGTGATCAGCTTCGTGAACTATACGAGAGCGCGTGCAGCACGCGACGCAGGTCGACCTCCAAGAGGAATTCGTCGCGAAAGGCGCCTGCGCTTCGCGACGGCCTCTGCTTTGACCAACTCAGGACGAACGGGAAGTGACCGTGGTCGCCAAACTCTCCAGCATCTCGTCGACCATCCCCTGCAGGTCGTACCTCGGCGCCCAGCCCCAGTCGCGTTGCGCTGCGCTGTCGTCGATGGACTGCGGCCAACTGGCTGCGATGGCCTGGCGGAAGTCGGGCTCGATGTCCATCGTGAAGTGCGGCACGCGCTTCCTGATCGCAGCGGCGATGTCGCACGGGGTGAAGCTGGTGCCGGCCAGGTTGTAGGAACGGCGTTCGCGCACGCTGGCTGCGGGCGCCTCCATCAGCTCGAGCGTGGCGCGGATCGCGTCGGGCATGTACATCATCGGCAGCGCCTGGTCTTCGCGCAGGAAGCAGGTATAGTGGCCCTCCTTCAATGCGGCATGGAAGATCTCGACCGCGTAGTCGGTGGTGCCGCCGCCCGGTGGCGTCTTCCAGCTGATGAGGCCGGGGTAGCGCAGGCTGCGCACGTCCACACCGTGCTGCGCGTGGTACCAGGCGCACCATCCTTCACCGGCCAGCTTGCTGATGCCGTACACGGTGCTCGGGTCCATCACGGTGTGCTGCGGCGTGTGCTGCTGCGGCGTGCCGCGGCCGAAGGCGGCGATGGAGCTGGGCCAGAAAATGCGTTCGAGCTTGTGCGAGCGCGCCACTTCGAGCACGTTGAGCAGGCCCTTCATGTTCAGGTCCCAGGCCCACATCGGGTGCTTCTCGCCGCGCGCCGAGAGCGCCGCGGCGAGGTGGTACACCTGCGTGATGGCATGGCGTTCGACCAGGGTGGTGAGTGCGCCGATGTCGGTACAGTCGAGCGCTTCATGGGCCAGGCCGGGAACGCGGCCCTGCGGCGCCAGGTCGCTGGTGACGACGGCAGCGTTGCCGTGGCGGCGCGCCAGTTCGACGGCCAGTTCGGTGCCGATCTGTCCGTTGGCGCCGATGAGCAGGATCTTCACTTCAGCAGTCCGAGTTCGCGGCCGGCCTGCGTGAAGGCAGCGACGGCCGCCTCGAGCTGCGGGCGTTCATGCACCGCGCTCAGTTGCACGCGGATGCGGGCCTGGCCCTTGGGCACCACCGGGAAGAAGAAGCCGACGACGTAGACGCCGAGTTCGAGCAGGCGCGCGGCCAGGCGCTGGGCCATCACCGCGTCGTAGACCATGATCGGCACGATCGGGTGCTCGCCGGGCTTGATGTCGAAGCCGGCCGCGGTGATGGCCTGTCGGAACCAGCGCGTGTTGTCTTCGAGCTTGACGCGCAGCGAGGTATCGGCTTCCAGCAGGTCGAACACCGCGATGGACGCGCCGGCGATGGCCGGCATCAACGTGTTGGAGAACAGATACGGGCGCGAGCGTTGGCGCAGCAACTCGACGACCGGCTTGCTGGCCGCGGTAAAGCCACCCGAGGCGCCGCCCAGCGCCTTGCCGAGCGTGCCGGTGATGATGTCGACGCGCCCGAAGACACCGCGGTGCTCGTGCGTGCCGCGGCCGCGCGCGCCGAGAATGCCGCTGGCATGGCATTCGTCGATGCCGAGCAGTGCGTCGAAGCGGTCGCACAGCGCGCGCATCTCGTCGAGCCTGGCGATGGTGCCGTCCATCGAGAACACGCCGTCACTGAAGACGAGCTTGAAGCGCGCGCCGCCGGCCGCGGCTTCGGTCAGGCAGCGCTCCAGGTCGGCCATGTCGTTGTGCTTGTAGCGAAACCGCCGCGCCTTGCAGAGGCGAATGCCGTCGATGATCGACGCGTGGTTCAGCTCGTCGCTGATGATCGCGTCGTCTTCGCCGAGCAGCGGCTCGAACAGGCCGCCATTGGCGTCGAACGCTGCGGCATAGAGGATGGCATCTTCGGTGCCGAGGAATCGCGCGATGCGCGCTTCGAGGGCCTTGTGCGCATCTTGCGTGCCGCAGATGAAGCGCACGCTCGACAAGCCGTAGCCGTGGGTTTGCAGCGCCGCGTGCGCCGCAGCCACCACCTGCGGATGCGCCGACAGGCCGAGGTAGTTGTTGGCGCACAGGTTCAACACCTGGCGGCCATCGGTGGTGGTCACCGTGGCGCCCTGCGGTGTGGTCAACACGCGCTCGGCCTTGTACAAGCCTGCACTGCGCAGACCGTCGAGTTCGGCGTTCAGGTGCTGGAGGAAGGCGTGGCTCATGGCGCGAGGGCTTTCGGTGGGGCACAATGCCGTGCATCATTTTGGCATTTTGTGCAGTATATCGAACGAATGTCCAGTATCGTATCCAAGCCCGTGCCCGTCAAGCCAGCCCCGCAGCCACCGCGCGTCGGCGCAGCCTTGGCGGCCCTGCGCCAGAACCGGGAGCTGTCGCTGGACGAGTTGTCGCGCCAGGCTGGTGTGTCGAAGTCGATGTTGTCGCAGATCGAACGCCACCAGGCCAACCCGACGGTGGCCGTGGTGTGGCGGCTGGCCACGGCCCTGGGCGTCGGCGTGGCCGAGCTGCTGGGCGACGCGCGCCCGGCCGCGCCGCTGCTCACGACGGTGCCTGCGCACGGCACGCCCACCCTCACCAGCCCCGACGGCAAGTGCGAGTTGCGCATCCTCGGGCCGATCGAGCTGGCGGGCCAGTTCGAGTGGTACGCGTTGACGGTGCAGCCCGGCGGCACCCTGGCATCCGAACCGCACGAGCCCGGCTCGCGCGAACACCTGAGCGTGCAGGTGGGCGCGCTGGAAGTGCAAGCCGGCGCCGAGCTGGCGCGCGTGCGGCACGGTGAAACAGCGCGCTATGCCGTCGATGTGGTGCACAGCATCCACAACGCTGGGCGCTCGGTGGCGCAGGCCTTGCTTGTGGTGTTGCACGCATGAGCCACCTCAGCACCACCGCTGCCGCCATCGATGTGGCTGGCTTGCCCGTCAACCCAGCCGAACGATTGTTCGACGCGATCGCATTGCCGATCGGGCGCTGGGGCCGCGACTCGCGCCTGGTCTTCTGCAACGCGCCCTACACCGCCTGGGCCGGCCGGCCACGTGAAGCGTTGTTGGGTCACACGATGGCCGAGCTGTACGGGCCCGCCGCATGGGAGGCCGCCAGCAGGCCGTTCGCCGAGGCCTTTTCCGGCCGCACGGTGCGCTACGAACGCCGCCTGACGCACCAGGGCGCGAGCGCACGCTGGACGCGCGCGATGGTCTTCCCCGACCGCAACGCGGCGGGCGAGGTGGAGGCCGTCTACACGATCGCCATCGACATCCACGACGACGTGGTCGAACGCGAAGCGCTGGTGGCCGCGCGCCAGCGCCTGGACCGCTTCACCGAGCACATCCCCTACCCGCTCACCTACGTTGACCGCGGGTTCGTCTTGCGCTTCGTCAACCGCGCGTACGTCGAAGTGGTGGGCCGCCCGGCGAGCGAGCTGGTTGGGCAGCACATCGGCTCGGTGCGCGGCCCGGCGCGCTGGGCCCGCCACCGGCCTTACTTCGAACGCGCGCGGGCCGGCGAGACGGTGCAGTTCACGCGCCTGGTCGAAGAGCTGCCGCAAGGCCCGCGCTGGCTGCGCACCAGCTATGTGCCCGACCGCTCCGACAGCGGCGAGGTGATCGGCCTGTATACGGTCACAGTCGACGTGCACGAGCTGACCGAGTCGCAGCAACGACTGCAGCGCACGGTCGAACGCGACGGCCTGACCGACGCGCTGACGCGCGGCATGATGATGGAGCGGCTGGACGCAGCCGCCGCGGCGTGCGCCAAGCAGCCGGTGGCTTTGTTCTTCGTCGACCTCGACGGCTTCAAGGCCCTGAACGACGCGCAGGGGCACGCTGCGGGCGATGCGATGCTGGTGGCCTTGGCGCGCGCGCTGCAGGGCGCCGTGCGCGCCGAAGATGCGGTCGGCCGATTCGGTGGGGATGAGTTCCTGGTGCTGGCCCAGGTTCGCGACGCGGCAGGCGCCCATGCACTCGCGGGCCACCTGTTGGCCGCGGCGCAGACCGCGACGGCGGCGGTACCGAGCCAACAGCCGCTCTCGGCGAGCATCGGCTATGCCCTGGCGCCGTACGACGCCACACAGGCCCTGCGCCTGCTGCAGCTGGCCGACCATGCGATGTACGCCGCCAAGCGCCGCGGCAAGAACCGCGTGATGCACTGCGCCGCGCTGGCCTAATCGCAGCTCAGCTGACTATCAAAGCAGATCGGCCAGCATCAGGCGTTCGATCCCGGCACGTTCGCGGAACGTGCGGTTCACCGCGCGGGGTTCGAGCAGCAGCGCATCGGCCAGCGCGCGCACCGGCGTCGTCGTCGGGTCGACCAGCAGCACCAGGCGCTGGCCCGACTCTTCGTCGAGCCGCCCGGCCCAGTCGAGGGCCTGCAACGATTCGAAGGCGCTTTCGATCTGCAGCGGGTCCGCAGCCAGTGCAGCCGACACCTCGCTCGGCGTGCTGCCGCGCTGGCCGTTGCGTTGTACCTGGGCCAGATGAGCGATGAGACTCAGCGCCAGCGTGAAGCGGTGGCCGGGTGTGGCGGGCAGGCGCGTCACCCGCATCGCCAGGCTGGGCGCATAGGCCGCGATCACCGCGCCACACAGCACGATGACCCAGCCGACGTAGATCCACAGCAGCAGGATCGGCAGGGTTGCGAACGCGCCGTACACCGCCGAGTAGGTGGGCATAGCGGCCACATACCAGGCCAGGCAGCGCTTGGCCAACTCGATGCCGGCAGCCACGAACACGCCGCCCGTGAGCGCGTGGCGCCAGCGCACTTCGGTATTCGGCACATGACGGTAGAGCGCCGCAATGCCGCCCGCCAACAGCAGAAACTCGACCGTGTTCAGAATCAGCGCCAGGCCGCCCGGCACCACGCCGAAGAGGCCTTTGTTGGCGGTGATGGCGCTGCCGGTGAGCGACAGGCTGATGCCCAGCACCAGCGGGCCCAGCGTCAGCGCGGCCCAGTAGATCAGCACGCGCCGCGCCATCGAGCGCGGCCGCCGCACGCGCCAGATGGCGTTCAGCGCGCGATCGATCGTCAGCATCATCGCCAGCGCCGTGGCGCCCAACACCACCAGGCCCACCGTGCCCAGCCGTGTGGCCTTGGCGGCGAACTGGGTCAGCGCGGTCATCACCGGCTTGGCGATGCCGTCGGGCACCAGACTCTGCAGGAAGTACGTCTCGAGCGCCGTCTTGAAACCGGCGAACATCGGGAAGGCGCTGAACACGGCCAGCATCACCGTGACCAGCGGCACCAGCGCGATCAGCGTGGTGAAGGTCAGGCTGCTGGCCGTCAAGCCGAGGTGGTCTTCGCGGAAGCGCTCGCGCAGCGTGCGCACGGTTTCGAGCCAGGGCCAGGTCTGCAGCGTTTGGCTCAGTTCGGCCAGGCGCGCCCGCCCATGCGCCAACGTGAAGGACATCGTCATCACCCTATGATGCCAAATATGACCCTCCCCCCCGCCGACACACATCGCTTGACCCAGATTCGGGCGCTCGCTGTGGCCTGCCTGCTCGGCCTCGTCGCACTCGGCCTGGCCTGGGAGCTGTGGCTCGCACCCACCGGCAGCCGCAGCCTGGCGTTGAAGGTGCTGCCGCTGGCACTGGCCTTGGCCGGCTTGCTGCGCCACCGCATGTACACCTACCGCTGGCTCAGCCTGCTGGTGTGGCTGTACGTGGCCGAAGGCGTGGTGCGGGGCGTCACCGAGCGCGGGCTGAGCGCACGGCTGGCGCTGCTGCAGGTCGCGCTTTCGATCCTGCTCTTCGCTGCCTGCGTATGGCATGTGCGCTGGCGCCAGCGCAACGCGCCAGCGGCCCCATGAGCCAGGCGCTGCTGGGCGCATTGCGCGCGTGCGTGGGCCAGGCCCAGGTGTTGACCGACGGCGACCGCTCGGCTTACGAAATCGACTGGCGCAAACGCTGGCACGGCCACGCCCTGGCGGTGGTGCGGCCAGGCTCGACGGCCGAGGTGGCGGCCATCGTGCGGGCGTGCGCGACGCACGGCGCCCCCATCGTGCCGCAGGGCGGCAACACCGGCCTGGTGGGCGGCGGCGTGCCCGACGGCAGCGGCCGGCAAGTGCTGCTCAGCCTGGCGCGCATGAATCGAATCCGCGCCATCGACCGCGACAACCTGACGCTGACCGCCGAAGCCGGCTGCGTGCTGCAGGCCGTGCAGCAGGCGGCCGACGGCGCCGGCCTGTTGTTCCCGCTCAGCCTGGCGGCCGAAGGCAGCTGCACCATCGGCGGCAACCTGGCCACCAACGCCGGCGGCACGCAGGTACTGCGCTACGGCAATGCGCGCGCGCTGTGCCTGGGCCTGGAAGCCGTGACGGCGCAAGGCGAGGTCTGGCACGGGCTGGCCGGCCTGCGCAAGGACAACACCGGCTACGACCTGCGCGACCTGTTGATCGGCAGCGAAGGCACGCTCGCCGTCATCACCGCGGCCACGCTGGTACTGCATGCACGGCCGGCCACGCGCATGACGGCCCTGGCGGCCTGCGAGTCAGTCGAGCACTGCGTGTCCCTGCTCGGCATGGCGCAACGCAAGCTCGGCGCCGGGCTCACCGGCTTCGAGGTCATGAACGCGTTCTCGCTCGCCCTGGTGGCCAAGCACATGCCGCAGCTGCGCCAGCCGCTGCCGGCGTCGCCGTGGACGGTGCTGGTCGAGCTTTCGGACGATGAAACTGCCGAACGCGCGCGCCCGCGCTTCGAAGCCGTGCTCGGCGATGCGCTCGAAACCGGAACCCTCACCGATGCGGCGGTGGCCGAGAGCGTGGCCCAGTCGCGCGCGATGTGGCATCTGCGCGAGTCGATCCCGCTGGCGCAGAGCGCGGAAGGCCTGAACATCAAGCACGACATCGCCCTGCCGGTGTCGGCCATCGCGACGTTCTGTGCACGCACCGATGCCGCACTGGCCGCTCGCTGGCCTGGCATGCGCCTGGTCAACTTCGGGCACCTCGGCGACGGCAACCTGCACTACAACGTTCAGGCGCCCGAAGGCATGGATGCAGCGGCATTCCTGCGCACGCAAGAGCCTGCAGTGAACGAGATGGTGTTCGACGCCGTGGTGGCGCATGGCGGCTCGATTTCGGCAGAGCACGGCATCGGCGCATTGAAGCGCGACGAGCTGGCATTGCGCAAGGACGCCACGGCGCTGTCGATGATGCGGGCCATCAAGCAGGCGCTCGATCCGCAGGGGCTGCTGAATCCAGGGCGCCTGCTTTGAAGCCGGAATCGAACGGCTGAGCTGCGTGCGGGTTGCCGCTATTGCAGCGGCTCTTTCAAGATGTCGGGCAGCGGCAGCGGCATGACTTCGATGCCCTCTTCGCGCAAATCCTCGCGCTCGGCCGGCGTGGCCTGGCCGCGGATGCCCCGCTCCTCGGCCTCGCCGTAGTGGATGCGGCGCGCTTCGGCGGCGAAACGCGTGCCGACGTCTTCGGTGTTGGCCAGCACATGGCGCACGGCCTTCATCCACTGGGCTTGCGGATCGACGGGCAGCGCGGCGGCCGGGGTCGCCACGGTGACTTCGCGCGCACCCGACAGATTCAGACGCGGCGCGCTGGGCAGGCGCACGACCACCGTGTCTGCACACAGCGGGCAGGCGATCATCTGGCGGCCGTTCTGGTCGAGGAAGTCATCCTCGCTGGCGAACCAGCCCTCGAAGCCGTGGCCGTTGTGGCAGCGCAGGTCGATGACTTTCATGGCACGTTCATTCTGCGGCAGGCGCGGGCTGCCAGCGCATCGGCCAGGCGCCGGCTTGCCACCTTTGCCACCAAAGCAGGCCGATCAGCGTCTTCGCGTCGGTCACTTCGCCGCTACCGATCATCGCGTCGAGTTCGTCGCTGCTATGCACCACGGTCTGCAGGAACTCGCCTGCGTCCAGGCTCGCCGGGCCGGCCACCAAGCCGCGCGCGAACCAGACTTCGATGCCCTCGGTGGAATAGGCGATGGCGTTGTGCAGGAGGCCGGCACGCGCCCACTCGGCCGCCCGGTACCCGGTTTCCTCGGCCAGCTCGCGGCGCGCACAGTCGAACGGGGCTTCGCCGACGTCGATCTTGCCCGCCGGAAACTCGAGCATCACGCGGCCCACCGGGTAGCGGTACTGCCGCTCCATCAGCAGGCGGCCATCGTCGAGCAGCGGCACGATCATCACCGCGCCAGGGTGCAAGATGTACTCGCGCATGGCCTGGCTGCCGTCGGCATGGGCGATGGTGTCGCGCCGAACGTCGAGGAACCTGCCCTGCCAGACCTGCTCGGCCTTCACCTGCGTTTCGAGCAGTAGCGCATCCGCTGCGCCCGCGTCGGCCTTCACGTTGCCAAGGCTCGGACGATGGCGGTGCTGCACATCGCCATCAGACCGCCCGGCAAGAGGCCGAAAACCAGCACCGCCGCGCCGTTCACGGCCAGCAGGGCCTGCACGCCGCGCTCGCCGTTGATGCGGTGCGCATCGGCCGCGGGCTCGTCGAAGTACATCACCTTGACGACCCGCAGGTAGTAGAACGCGCCCACCAGCGACAGCAGCACGGCCGCCACCGCGAGCCAGAGGTGCAGCGCCAGGTTGGTGGTGACGAGGGCCTGCAGCACCGACAGCTTGGCGTAGAAGCCCACCAGCGGCGGCACGCCTGCCAGCGAGAACATGAACAGCGCCATCACCGCGGCCATCCACGGGCTGCGCTGGTTCAGGCCTGCCAGGTCGCTGATCTCTTCGCTCTCGAAACCCTGGCGCGTGAGCAGCATCACGACGCCGAATGCGCCGAGCGTGGTCATCACGTAGGTGACCATGTAGAACAGGGCCGAGCTGTAGGCGTTGGCGCCTGACAGCGTATTGCCGCTCACCACGCCGGCCGCCAGGGCCAGCAGCATGAAGCCGACCTGGCCGATCGCCGAGTAGGCCAGCAGGCGCTTCAGGTTGGTCTGTGCGATGGCGGCAAAGTTGCCGATGATCAGCGACGCCAGCGCCAGCACGATGAGCATCTGCTGCCAATCGTTGGCCAGGCCCAGCAGGCCTTCGACCAGCAGGCGCATCGCAATGCCGAAGGCCGCGAGCTTGGAGACGCTGGCGATCAACAGCGTCACCGCCGTCGGCGCGCCGTGGTACACGTCGGGCAGCCACATGTGGAACGGTGCCGCGCCGAACTTGAAGGCCAGCCCGGAGACGATGAAGACCAGGCCGAAGACCAGAACCTGCTGGTTCGCCTGCCCCTTGCCGATGACCTCGAACACGCGCTGGATGTCCAGGCTGCCGGTGGCGCCGTACATCATCGACAGGCCGTAGAGCAGGAAGCCCGAGGCCAGTGCGCCCAGCACGAAGTACTTCATCGCGGCCTCGGTCGACTGCGCATGGTCGCGGCGCAGCGCCGTCAACGCGTACATCGACAGGCTCATCAATTCCAGGCCGAGGTAGATGACGAGGAAGTTGTTGGCCGAGACCATCACGCAGGCGCCCAGCAGCGAGAACAGAGATAGCGTGTAGAACTCGCCCTTCTGCATCTCGCGCGAGCCTACGTAAGGCTGCGCATAGGCCAGCGTCGCGATCACCGACACGGTGGCAAAGAAGGCCAGCAGATGGCCCAGCGGGTCGGCCACCACCATGCCCTGCATGCCGAACAGCGACTGGCCGTCGATCATCGCTTCCAGGTGCAGCGCGGCCACCGCCAGCAGGGTGACCTGGCTGAGCCAGAAGGTGAGGCGGCGCCGCGCGTCGGTGGTGAACAGGTCGACGATGGCGATCACGCCCGTCATCGCCAACAGCAACATCTCGGGATACAGGACTTGCCAGTTCATGGAGTTCATCGGACCGGCCGCTCAGTTAAGTTTGCTCTGCGCCACGTGCTGCAGCAGCTGCGTCACCGAGACATGCATCACGTCGGTGAACGGCTTGGGGTAGACGCCCATCCAGAGCACCGCGACGGCCAGCACGGCGAGCATCGCGAACTCGCGCGCGTCGATGTCGGTGAGCGCCCTCACCTGCGCATTGGCCACCTCGCCGAAATACACGCGCTTGACCATCCAGAGGTTGTAAGCCGCGCCGAAGATCAGCGCCGTGGCCGCCAGGGCCGCCAGCCAGAAGTTGGCCTTGACGGTGCCCAGGATCACCATCCACTCGCCGACGAAACCACTGGTGCCGGGCAGGCCGGAGTTGGCCATTGCGAAGAAGACCGCGAAGGCGGCGAACTTGGGCATGGTGTTGGCCACGCCGCCGTAGTCGGCGATCTCGCGCGAATGCATGCGGTCGTACAGCACACCGATGCACAGGAACATCGCGCCGGAGATGAAGCCGTGGCTGATCATCTGCACGATGCCGCCCGACACGCCGAGCTCGCTGAAGATGAAGAAGCCGAGCGTGACGAAGCCCATGTGGGCGATCGACGAATACGCCACCAGCTTCTTCATGTCCTGCTGCACCAGCGCGACCAGCCCGATGTAGACCACCGCGATCAGCGACAGCGCAATGATCAACCAGGCCCACTCGCGCGCGGCGTCGGGTGCGATGGGCAGCGAGAAGCGCAGAAAGCCGTAGGCGCCGAGCTTGAGCATAAGGGCGGCCAGCACCACCGAGCCTCCGGTGGGCGCCTCGACGTGCGCGTCGGGCAGCCAGGTGTGCACCGGCCACATCGGCACCTTGACCGAGAACGCGGCGAAGAAGGCGAAGAAGAGCAGGCTCTGCGCCGACAATGGCAACGGCAGCCGGTGCCAGTCGAGGATGGCGAAGCTGCCGCCCGACTTGAAGTACAGGTACAGCAGGGCCACCAGCATCAGCAGCGAGCCCAGCAGCGTGTAGAGGAAGAACTTGAAGGCCGCATACACCCGGCGCGGCCCACCCCACATGCCGATGATGAGGTACATCGGGATCAGCGTGGCTTCGAAGAAGACGTAGAACAGCAGGCCGTCGAGCGCACTGAACACGCCGACCATCAGCCCCGACAGGATCAGGAATGCGCCCATGTACTGGTTCACGCGCTCGGTGATCACCTGCCAGGCCGCCACCACGACGATGACGGTGATGAACGCGGTAAGCGGCACGAACCACACCGAGATGCCGTCGACGCCCAGGTGGTAGAAAACCTGGAAGCGCTCGATCCAGGGCAACTTCTCCTGGTATTGCATCGCGGCACTGGCGACATCGAAGCGCGAAACGAGGGGCAGCGTGACGAGGAAGCTCGCCACGGCACCGGCCAGCGCGAGCCAGCGCACGCTCGCCACCTGCTCGTCACGGCCGAGCGCCAGCAGCAAACCGCCGACGAGGATCGGCAGCCAGATTGCAACGCTCAACAGACCCATCTTTTCCCCGTCGTCATTCTGGTTGTGGGCAGCAGTGCCCGCACGGCCGCCCGAAGGGCACCAAGCCCCCCCGGGGGGTAGCGAACGAAGTGAGCTTGGGGGCCATCAATCACAGGCCGAACAGCCGGCGCACCTGCGGCCAGAGTTGCCAGGTCATCAGTGCGAACACGCCCAGCAGCATCACCAGCGCATACGTGTAGAGGTGGCCGGTTTGCAGGCGCCGCGTGAACTGGGCAATGGCGCCCACCATGCGGGCCGAACCATTGACCAGGGCGCCGTCGATCAGGCCGACGTCGCCGCCCTTCCACAAGCCCATGCCGGTGAGACGCGCGCCGGCGGCGATGACGTGCTCGTTGAACCAGTCGAGGTAGTACTTGTTGTCGAGCAGGCGGTACAGCCAGCCGAAGCGGGCCTGGATGGCTGCGGGAATCGAGGGCTGCTGGAGGTAGAACCACCAGGCCACCACGACGCCCGCCACCGCGAGCCACAGCGGCGCAGTTTGCAGCGAGTGCAGCGCCATCGCCGTGGCACCATGGAAGCTGGCGGCCAGCTCGGCCATCGCGGGATGGCGCGCAGCGTCGACGACGATCGCGCCGTCGAAGAACCCGCCGTAGAGCAGCGGGCCGAGGGTCAGGAAGCCGATCAGCACCGACGGCAAGGCCAGCAGCACCAGCGGCGCGGTGACGACCCAGGGCGATTCATGGGGCACATGGGGCGCGTCGGCGTGGGCGTGGGCGTGTTCCGGGTCGTGATCCGCGGCAGGGTCAGCGTGCGCATCGGGTGGCGGAAACGGTTTGTGCCGGAAGCGCTCTTCGCCGTGGAAGACCAGGAAGTACATGCGGAACGAATAAAACGCGGTGACGAAGACGCCGGCGGTGACTGCAAAGTAGGCGAAACCGGCACCGGGCAGCGTGCTCGCGTGCACCGCTTCGATGATCGAGTCCTTGCTGTAGAAGCCCGAAAACAGCGGAGTGCCGATCAGGGCCAGCGAACCCAGCAGCGAAGTGACCCAGGTGATCGGCATGTACTTGCGCAGGCCGCCCATGTTGCGGATGTCCTGGTCGTGGTGCATGCCGATGATCACCGAGCCTGCAGCCAGGAACAGCAGCGCCTTGAAGAAGGCGTGCGTCATCAGGTGAAACACCGCCACCGAGTACGCCGAGGCGCCGAGCGCCACCGTCATGTAGCCGAGCTGCGACAAGGTGGAATAGGCCACCACGCGCTTGATGTCGTTCTGGATGATGCCCAGGAAGCCCATGAAGAGCGCGGTAATCGAGCCGATGACGAGCACGAACGACAGCGCGGTGTCGGACAGCTCGAACAGCGGGCTCATGCGCGCGACCATGAAGATGCCGGCGGTGACCATGGTCGCGGCGTGGATCAGGGCCGAGATCGGCGTTGGGCCTTCCATCGAATCGGGCAGCCACACGTGCAGCGGGAACTGAGCGCTCTTGCCCATCGCGCCGATGAACAGGCAGATGCAGGCCACCGTGATCAGCAGCCAGTCGGTGCCCGGGAACGGCGTGCGCGCCAGGGCGCTGCCGTCTTTGCCAAATGCAGCGAACACTTCGGCATAGTCCAGCGAGCCGGCATAGGCTGCCAGCAGGCCGATGCCCAGGATGAAACCGAAGTCGCCGACACGGTTGACGATGAACGCCTTCATGTTGGCGAAGATCGCCGTCGGCTTCTTGAACCAGAAGCCGATCAGCAGGTAGCTCACCAGGCCCACCGCTTCCCAGCCGAAAAAGAGCTGCAGGAAGTTGTTGCTCATCACGAGCATCAACATCGAGAACGTGAAGAGCGAGATGTACGAGAAGAAGCGCTGGTAGCCCGGGTCTTCCTCCATGTAGCCGATGGTGTAGATGTGGACCATCAGCGAGACGAAGGTCACCACCGCCATCATCATCGCGGTGAGGCCGTCGACCAGGAAGCCGACTTCCATCTTCAGGCCGCCCAACACCATCCACTCGTACACGGTGGCGTTGAAGCGCGCGCCGTCGAGGGCGACTTGCTTGAGCACTACGACCGAGCCGATGAAGGCGATGAGCACGCCCAGGATCGTCACGGTGTGCGCGCCGCGGCGGCCGATGGCCTTGCCGAAAAAGCCGGCGGCGATGGCACCCGCCAACGGCGCGAGCGCGATCGTCAGCAGCAGAGGCAGGGAGAGCGTGGCAGGCATGGCGGTTCAGCCCTTCAGGCTGTCGAGTTCCTGCACGTTGATCGACGCGCGGTTGCGGAACAGCACGACGAGGATCGCCAGGCCGATGGCAGCCTCGGCGGCGGCCACGGTGAGGATGAAGAAGACGAAGACCTGCCCGTCCATGTCGCCGAGGTAGTGCGAGAAGGCGATGAAGTTCAGGTTGACCGCCAGCAGCATCAGCTCGATGGCCATCAGCAGCACGATCAGGTTGCGGCGGTTCAGGAAGATGCCGATCACCGACAACGCGAACAAGATCGCGCCCAGCGACAGGAAGTGCGACAGCGTGACGTTGCCGAACATCAGCGTTTCTCCGTCGCGGCCGCATCGGGCGTGGCCGTGGGCGGTGGTGGCGGCGGCGCGGGCGCACGCGTGGGCGCCATCTTGACCAGGCGCACGCGGTCGGCCTTCTTCGCGCGCATCTGCTGTGCAGGATCGAGGTGGTGTGAATCCTTGCGTTCGCGCAGCGTCAACGCAATGGCCGCGATGATGGCCACCAGCAGCAGCACCGCGGCGAGCTGCAGCGGGTAGAGGTACTGCGTGTAGATCTCGATGCCCAGCAGCTTGGTGTTGCCCAAGGACAGCTCGGCCGCGGTAGGCGCCTTGGCGACACCCAGGTCGAAGCCGCCGCGCAACACCAGTGTCATCTCCAGTGCGATCAGCGCCCCCACCAGCCCTGCGAGCGGGAAGTGGCGCCAGAAGTTCGGGCGCAGGCTGTCGGTATTGATGTCGAGCATCATCACGACGAAGAGGAAGAGCACCATCACCGCGCCGACGTACACCAGCACCAGCGCAATGGCAAGGAACTCGGCCTTCAGCAGCATCCACACGCAGGCCGCGCTGAAGAAGGCCAGCACCAGGTAGAGCGCGGCATGCACCGTGCTGCGCGCCGTGATGACGCCGAACGCGGCGCCGAGCAGTACCGCGGAGAAAACGTAGAACAGGGCCGTGGTCGAATTCATGGGCACTCGGCTCAACGGAACGGCGCGTCGGCAACGCGCGCCGCGGCGATCTCTTTCTCGTAGCGGTCGCCCACTGCCAGCAGCATGTCTTTGGTGTAGTACAGGTCGCCGCGCTTCTCGCCGTGATACTCGAAAATGTGGGTCTCGACGATCGCATCGACCGGGCAGCTTTCTTCGCAGAAGCCGCAGAAGATGCATTTGGTCATGTCGATGTCGTAGCGCGTGGTGCGGCGCGAGCCGTCGTCGCGCACCTCGGACTCGATCGTGATGGCCAGCGCCGGGCAGATCGCTTCGCACAGCTTGCAGGCGATGCAGCGCTCCTCGCCGTTGTCGTAACGGCGCAGTGCATGCAGGCCACGGAAGCGCGGCGACTGCGGCGTTTTCTCTTCGGGGAACTGCACCGTGATCTTGCGCGCGAAGAAGTGCCGGCCCGTGACGGCCATGCCCTTGAACAGCTCGGTGAGCAGGAAGCTCGAGACGAAATCCTTGACGGTGGTGGCGGCTGACATGGCGGGCCTCAGTTCCAGATGTTCCACGGTGACTGGATCCACAGCCCGACAACGACCAGCCAGACCAGCGTGACCGGGATGAAGATCTTCCAGCCCAGCCGCATGATCTGGTCGTAGCGGTAGCGCGGGAAGGTGGCGCGAACCCACAGGAACATCGTGACGACGACGAAGACCTTGATCGCGAGCCAGATCCAGCCCGGGATCCAGTTGAAGAAGACCGAGTCGATCGGCGAGAGCCAGCCGCCGAGGAACAGCAGCACGCACAGCGTGCTGACAAGGAGCATGTTGGCGTACTCGGCCAGAAAGAACATCGCGAACGACATCCCCGAGTACTCGATCATGTGGCCGGCGACGATCTCGCTTTCGCCCTCGACGACGTCGAACGGGTGGCGGTTGGTTTCGGCCAGGCCGGAGATGAAATAGACCACGAAGATCGGCAGCAGCGGCAGCCAGTTCCACGAGAGGAAGGTCAGGCCGACATCGGCTGCGCGGCCGCGCGCCTGGCCCATCACGATGTCGGTCATGTTCATGCTGGCCGAGACCATCAGCACGACGACGAGCGCGAAGCCCATCGCGATCTCGTAGCTGACCATCTGCGCCGACGCGCGCAGTGCGCCGAGAAAGGCGTACTTCGAGTTCGAGGCCCAGCCGGCGATGATCACGCCGTAGACCTCGAGCGAGGTGATCGCCAACAGGAACAGCAGCCCGGCATTGACGTTGGCCAGTACCACGTCCGGGCCGAAAGGCACGACAGCCCAGGCCGCCAGCGCCGGCATGATCGTCATCACCGGACCGAGGAAAAAGAGGCCCTTGTTGGCCGCGGTCGGTCGGATGATCTCCTTGAAGATCAGCTTCACCGCGTCGGCAATCGGCGTCAGCAGGCCCCAGGGGCCTACGCGGTTCGGCCCGGGCCGGATCTGCGTCCAGCCGATGGCCTTGCGCTCCCACAGCGTGAGGTAAGCCACGCATCCGAGCAATGGCAGCAGCACGGCGACGATCTTGATCAGGCTCCACACAACGAGCCACAGCGTGGGTCCGAGCAGTTGCTCGCCGCTGGCGTTGAAGGCGTCGATCATGCGCGCGGCCCCTCGGCCTTCTCGACCGTGACGGCGCCGAACATCGCGCCCAGCCCGGTGGTGAGCGGATGGGCGGCCGCGATGCGCACTGCGTTGTCGGCCAGGCTCGGATCTTCGCGCGCCGGCAGCGTGACGCTGGCTGCGCCCTGCCGGACGCTCACGAAGCGCACGCCATCGCCGGCCTGCAGGCCGAGCTGGCGCCACACGCTGCTCGGCAACCCGACGGCGGGCGCTCGCGCATCGGCGGTGTCTTGCAAAGCCGGCGAGCGGCGCACCAGTGCATCGGTGCAGTAGATCGGCACGTCGGCGATGCGCTCGAGGCCCGTTGAGGCTGCAGCGACCGACACCGCGGCACTGCTGTGGTTGTCCAGGCGACTGGCGAGCGCGCCGACCTCGCCCAAGGCTTCTGCCCTCACCTGCTCGGCTGACTCGTGCTCGAAGCCCGGCAACCCCAACAGGTTGCCCAACACGCGCAAGACCTTCCAGGCCGGTCGCGTGTCACCCAGCGGCCGCACCACGCCGTGGAAGCTCTGCACGCGGCCTTCGGCATTGACGAAGCTGCCCGCGGTTTCGCTGAATGGCGCCACGGGCAGCAGCACGTCGGCATATTCGGTGTTGGCGTCGTTGAACGGGCTCATCGAGACGACGAGCCCGGCGCCTTGAAGCGCCGCCTGCGCCGCGGCCGGATCGGCCGCATCGAAGGCCGGCTCGACGCCCAGCATCAGCAGCGCTTTCATCGGCTGTGCGAGCATGCGGCCGGCATCCAGGCCGCCCACGCCCGGCAGCGCGCCGACCCACTGTGCGCCGACGCTGTTGGCGGCCTCGCCGAAGTAGCCGACGCTGGCACCCGTGGCCTGGCCGATCCACTGCGCCAGCGCCAGCAGCTGGCTGGCCTGCGGATGCTGTGCAGCGGCATTGCCGAGCAGGATGGCCTTGCGCTCGCCGCTCAGCAACGAGGCAGCGATGCGGCTGGCTTCTGCGCCTGGCTCGACGCCATCGACTCCCGAAGACGTCGTGCTGCCTTGCGTTCGCGCCACTGCGGCAGCGACCTGCGCCAGCGCAGCAACCCAATCGCTCGGGGCCGCCGTCAACCGCGCCGCCAGCGGCATCGCCCAATCGTCGTGCACCGCATGCAGGCTGCTGATCTGGCCACCACGCCGCGCGGCCTGTCGCAGGCGCTGGGCCAGGAGTGGATGGTCCTTGCGCAGGAACGAGCCGACGACGAGGACCCGCTGCAACGACGACAGCGCGGCGATCGGCAAGCCCAGCCAGCGCGCCGACCCGACCGTCGCACGGTTGGCGTAGTCGGCATGCCGCAGGCGGTGGTCGATGTTCTCGCTGCCCAGGCTGCGCATGAGCTTGGCCAGCAGGTGCAGTTCTTCCACGGTGGCATGCGGCGATCCGAGTGCGCCGATCGAGGCGGCACCGAACTCGCCCTGAATCCGTTTCAGGCCTTCGGCCACGTAATTCAGCGCAGTGTTCCAGTCGACCGCCTGCCACGCACCGCCCTGCTTGATCATCGGCTGCGTCAGGCGCTGCGGGCCGTTCAGCGCTTCGTAGGAGAAGCGGTCGCGGTCGGCGATCCAGCATTCGTTGACGTCTTCGTTCTCGAGCGGCACCACCCGCATCACCCGGTTCGCCTTGACCTGCACGATCAGGTTGCTGCCGGTGCTGTCGTGCGGGCTCACGCTCTTGCGGCGCGACAGCTCCCAGGTGCGGGCGCTGTACCGGAAGGGCTTGCTCGTCAGCGCGCCGACCGGGCAGATGTCGATCATGTTGCCCGATATCTCGGAGTCGATCGTGTCGCCGAGCATGGTGGTGATTTCGCTGTGCTCGCCACGGTGGATCATGCCGAGCTCCATCACGCCGGCCACCTCCTGGCCGAAGCGCACGCAGCGCGTGCAATGGATGCAGCGCGCCATCTCCTCCATCGAGACCAGCGGCCCGACGTCCTTGTGGAAGACGACGCGCTTTTCTTCGGTGTAGCGCGAGGCCGAGCCGCCGTAGCCGACGGCCAGGTCTTGCAACTGGCACTCGCCGCCCTGGTCGCAGATGGGGCAGTCGAGCGGGTGGTTGATGAGCAGGAACTCCATCACCGCCTTCTGCGCATCGATGGCCTTCTTGCTCTTGGTGCGCACCACCATGCCGTTGGTGGCCGGCGTGGCGCAGGCCGGCATCGGCTTGGGCGCCTTCTCCACCTCGACCAGGCACATCCGGCAATTGGCCGCGATCGTGAGCTTCTTGTGATAGCAGAAATGCGGGATATAGACGCCCGCAGCATCGGCCGCGTGCATCAGCATGCTGCCTTCGAGCACGCTGACCTTCTTGCCGTCGAGTTCGATTTCAATCATGACTGAGGAACGAGACAGGTCTTGTGCTCGATGTGGTGCACAAACTCCTTGCGAAAATGCTTGATCATCCCGCGCACCGGCAGCGCCGCGGCGTCGCCGAGCGCGCAGATCGTGCGGCCCATGATGTTCTCCGACACTGAATTGAGCAGGTCGATGTCTTCCATGCGCCCCTTGCCGTGCTCGATGCGGTCAACCACGCGCCAGAGCCAGCCGGTGCCTTCGCGACAAGGCGTGCACTGCCCACAACTTTCGTGCTGATAGAAGTACGACAGCCGCAGCAGGCTCTTGACCATGCAGCGCCGCTCGTCCATCACGATCACCGCGCCCGAGCCGAGCATCGAGCCGGCCTTGGCGATGGCGTCGTAGTCCATCGTCGTGTCCATCATGGTTGCAGCGGGCAACACCGGGGCCGACGAGCCGCCGGGGATCACGGCCTTCAACTTGCGACCGCCCGAAACGCCCCCGGCGAGTTCGAGCAGCTTCGCGAACGGTGTGCCGAGCGGGATCTCGTAATTGCCCGGGCGTTCGACGTCACCGACGATCGAGAAGATCTTGGTGCCGCCGTTGTTGGGCTTGCCGATCTCGAGGTAGGGCACGCCGCCGTGGTTGATGATCCACGGCACCGCGGCGAAGGTCTCCGTGTTGTTGATCGTCGTCGGCTTGCCGTAGAGCCCGAAGCTGGCAGGGAACGGCGGCTTGAAGCGCGGCTGCCCCTTCTTGCCCTCGAGCGATTCCAGCAGCGCCGTTTCTTCGCCGCAGATGTAGGCGCCAAAACCGTGGAAGGCATGCAGCTGGAACGAGAACTCGCTGCCGAGAATCTTGTCACCGAGGAACCCCGCGGCCCGCGCTTCGGACAGCGCCTCTTCGAAGCGCTCGTAAATCTCGAAGATCTCGCCGTGGATGTAGTTGTAGCCCGTCTTGACGCCCATCGCGTAGGCGGCGATCGCCATGCCTTCGATGACGATGTGCGGGTTGTAGGCCAGGATGTCGCGGTCCTTGCAGGTCCCAGGCTCGCCCTCGTCGGAGTTGCAGACCAGGTACTTCGCACCCGGGAACTGGCGCGGCATGAAGCTCCACTTCAGACCGGTCGGAAAGCCCGCGCCGCCGCGTCCGCGCAGCGCGCTGGCCTTGACCTCGGCGATCACCTGGTCGGGCGTCATGCCCGCGCTGCCATCCTGCCCCAGGATCTTCTTCAGCGCGCTGTAACCGCCACGGGCTTCATAGTCCTTCAGCCGCCAGTTGCTGCCGTCCAGGCCGGCATAGATCTGGGGTTCGATGTGGCGACCGTGGAAGCAGCTCTCGCGGCCGCCGGTCTGGAATCGGGAAAGGTCGAGCATTGCTTTACTTCGCCTCGGCCTTCAGGGCGTCGACCAACTGGTCGAGCCGATCGTTCGTCATGAAGCTCACCATCTGCCGGTCGTTCACCAACATCACCGGCGCATCGGCGCAGGCGCCCAGGCACTCGCTGGGCTGTACGGTGAAGACGCCGTCCGAGCTGGTGCCGTAGGGCTCGACACCGAACTTGCTGCACAGGTGCGCCAGAGCCTTGTCACCGTCGCGCAGCGCGCACGGCAGGTTGGTGCAGACGTTGAGCTTGAACTGCCCGATCGGCTGCTGGTTGTACATGTTGTAGAACGTCGTGACCTCGTGCACCGCGATCGTGGGCATTGCGAGGTAGGCGGCCACGCCCTCCTCGGCCTCGCGCGAGACGAAGCCCTGCTCCTGCTGGACGATGGCCAGGCAGGCCATCACCGCCGAAGCCTTCTGCCCGGCGGGGTACTTGGCCACCTCGTTCGCAAAGCGGGCCAGGGTGTGCTCTGCAAAATTCATCTGTCGATCTCGCCGAACACGATGTCCATGGTGCCGATGATCGCGACGGCGTCCGCGATCATGTGGCCGCGCGCCATTTCGTCGAGCGCGGCCAGGTGCGGAAAGCCCGGCGCGCGGATCTTCAAACGGTACGGCTTGTTGGCACCGTCGCTGACCAGGTAGATGCCGAACTCGCCCTTCGGATGCTCCACCGCGGCATACGCTTCGCCTTCGGGCACGTGCATGCCTTCGGTGAAGAGCTTGAAGTGATGGATCAACTCTTCCATGTTGGTCTTCATCGACACCCGCGAAGGCGCAGCGACCTTGTGGTTGTCGGTGATCACCGGCCCCGGGTTGGCGCGCAACCAGGCCGAGCACTGCTGGATGATGCGATTGCTCTGGCGCATCTCCTCCATGCGCACCAGGTAACGGTCGTACGTGTCGCCGTTGACGCCGACCGGGATGTCGAAATCCATGTGCTCGTAGACGTCGTAGGGCTGCTTCTTGCGCAGATCCCACTCGATGCCCGAGCCGCGCAGCATCGGGCCGGTGAAGCCGAGGTTCAGCGCGCGCTCGGGGCTGACGACGCCGATGCCAACGGTGCGCTGCTTCCAGATGCGGTTGTCGGTGAGCAGGGTCTCGTAGTCGTCGACATTGGCGGGGAAGCGAGCGCAGAAGTCGTCGACGAAATCGAGCATCGAGCCCTGGCGGTTCTCGTTGAGACGGTCGATCGCCTTCTGGTTCTTGATGCGGCTGACCTTGTACTGCGGCATCGTCTCGGGCAGGTCGCGGTAGACGCCGCCCGGCCGGAAGTAGGCCGCATGCATGCGCGCGCCGCTGACAGCTTCGTACACGTCGAACAGGTCCTCGCGCTCGCGGAAGCAGTAGATGAGGATGTTCATCGCACCGCAGTCCAGGCCGTGCGCACCCAGCCACAGCAGGTGATTCAACAGGCGCGTGATCTCGGCGAACATCACGCGGATGTACTGCGCGCGGATCGGCACCTCGATGCCGACCAGCTTCTCGATCGCCAGGCAGTACGCATGCTCGTTGGCCATCATCGACACGTAGTCGAGGCGGTCCATGTAGGGCAGGTTCTGGATGTAGGTCTTGCTCTCGGCGAGCTTTTCGGTCGCACGATGCAACAGGCCGATGTGCGGGTCGGCGCGCTGGATCACCTCGCCATCGAGCTCCAGCACCAGGCGCAGCACACCGTGCGCCGCCGGGTGCTGCGGCCCGAAGTTCAACGTGTAGTTCTTGATCTCGGCCATGGTGCGTCAGCCGACGAGGCCTGCGCCGTAGTTGTCTTCGCGCACGATCCGCGGCGTGACTTCGCGCGGCTCGATCGTCACCGGCTGGTAGATCACGCGCTTCTGCTCGGCGTCGTAGCGCATCTCCACATGGCCGGTGACCGGAAAGTCCTTGCGCATCGGGTGGCCGATGAAGCCGTAGTCGGTGAGGATGCGACGCAGGTCGAGGTGGCCTTCGAACAGGATGCCGTAAAGGTCGAAGGCTTCCCGCTCGTACCAGTTGGCGGCGCTCCACACCTCGTTCAGCGAAGCCACGATGGGCAGATCGTCGTCGGGACAGACCACCTTGAGCCGCAGCCGCCGGTTGTGCGTGAGCGACAACAGGTGCGAGACGACGACGAAGCGCGGCCCCTCGTGCGGCGCGTCCTTCCAGCTGCTCAGGTCCATGCCGGCCAAATCGATCAGTTGCTCGAACGCCAGGGTCGGATCGTCGCGCAGCGTTTTCGCTGCGAGCAGGTAGTCGGCCGCGCGCACGGTCAGCGTGAGTTCGTCGCGCTGGCGCACCAAGGCGCCGATGGATGGGCCGAGCGCAGCCTGCAGCGCCGCTTCCAGCGCATCGAGTGGCATGCTGTTCATCGCGCGATCGTGTTCTCGCGCCGGATCTTGGCCTGCAATTGCAGGATCCCGTAGAGCAGCGCTTCAGCCGTCGGCGGGCAGCCGGGCACATAGACGTCGACCGGCACGATGCGGTCGCAGCCGCGCACCACCGAGTAACTGTAGTGATAGTAGCCGCCGCCGTTGGCGCACGAGCCCATGCTCAGTACCCAGCGCGGCTCGGCCATCTGGTCGTAGACCTTGCGCAGGGCCGGCGCCATCTTGTTGCACAGCGTGCCGGCAACGATCATCAGATCACTCTGCCGCGGACTCGGACGGAAAAGCATGCCGAAACGGTCGATGTCGTAGCGCGCCGCGCCGGCGTGCATCATCTCGACGGCACAGCAGGCCAGGCCGAACGTCATCGGCCACAGCGAGCCGGTCTTCGACCAGTTGACCAGGGTGTCGACCGAGGTGGTGACAAACCCTTCTTTGAGAACGCCTTCGATGCCCATAGTCAGGTTACTCCCAGTCGAGAGCGCCCTTCTTCCATTCGTAGATGAAACCGACGACGAGGATGCCCAGAAAGACCATCATGGCCCAGAAGCCCGCAGGGCCGATCTCCCGGAGCGAAACCGCCCACGGAAACAGGAAGGCAATCTCGAGGTCGAACAGGATGAACAGGATGGCCACGAGGTAGTAGCGCACGTCGAACTTCATGCGCGCGTCTTCGAAAGCCTCGAAGCCGCACTCATAGGGACTGTTCTTTTCGGCATCGGGCCGGTTGGGGCCGAACACGAAACCCAGCAGCTGCGGCACCACGCCAACCCCGATGCCGACCAGGATGAACAGGATGACGGGCAGGTAGGGTTGCAGGTCCATGTTCGCCGATCAGCGAGTTCGGGTGAGTGCGTTTGCGTTTGATGTTGGTGCCGACGGCGAGACTCGAACTCGCACAGCTTTCGCCACTACCCCCTCAAGATAGCGTGTCTACCAATTTCACCACGTCGGCGGCATCTGCGTGCTTGCCCGGATGGCATGAGGAATGGCGCTCCGGGCAGCCCCCAATTCTACGGGAAAACGATCAGGGTTTCGCGGCGGACGCCGCAGTTGGAGGCGCCGTCGATGCGGCCGTTGCAGCAGGTTGCACCCCTGCTGCCGAGGCCGCGATCGGTGCGGTCGGGATCTGTCCGATCTGCGGCGCGGAAGCTGCCGCAGGCGCACTCGCCGCGCCAGCGCGCTCGAACACGCTGCCCCCATCGTTGCGGGTGCTGCCACCCAGGTTGCCGAAGTACGCCAGCGCCAGCGTGCAGGCGAAGAACACCGCAGCGCACACTGCTGTCGAGCGCGAAAGGAAGTTGGCGCTGCCAGTGGCACCGAACAGGCTGCCCGAGGCGCCGCTGCCGAACGAGGCGCCCATGTCGGCGCCCTTGCCGTGCTGCACGAGCACCAGGCCGATCATGACCAGCGCGGTGAGCAGCTGGACGCCGAGCACGAGGTTCAACCAGATTTGCATGTTGGGACTTTGTCGAAAGAGAGTCAGCCTGCGGCGCGGCAGATGGCGACGAAATCAGCGGCTTTCAACGACGCGCCGCCGATGAGGCCGCCGTCGATGTCGGGCTGTGCGAAAAGCGTGGCGGCGTTGTCGGGCTTGACGCTGCCGCCATAGAGGATCTTCATGCCCGCAGCGTGCGGCGTGGCCGCGCGAAGTTGGGCGCGCAACAACGCATGCACCGCCTGCGCCTGCTCGGGCGAGGCCGTGCGCCCGGTGCCGATGGCCCACACCGGCTCGTACGCCACCACCATCTCGCTCGCGCAGTGCGCCAGCGTATGAATGACGGCGGAAAGTTGCCGCTTGACGACCGCCTCGGTCTCGCCCGCTTCGCGCTGCGCCAGCGTTTCGCCGACGCAGACGATCGGCGTGATGCCACGGGCCAGTGCAGCCTTGGCCTTGTCAGCCACCAGCTGATCGCTTTCGGCGTGGTAGGCGCGGCGCTCGGAGTGGCCGACGATGGCATAGCGGCAACCGAACTCGGCCAGCATCGCCGCCGAGACTTCGCCGGTGTAGGCGCCCTGATCGTGCGCGGAACAATCCTGGGCACCCCAGCGGATGTCGTGCGCGGCCAGGCCCACCACCGTCTCGGCCAGGTAAGGAAACGGCACGCACACCGCCACCTCGGCGATGAACGGCCGGGCGGCCACGATGCCGGCCAGCAACTCGGCGTTCGCCGGATGGCTGCCGTGCATCTTCCAGTTGCCAACGATGAGTTTGGAAGCCATCTCAGGTTCTCCAGTCGAGAACGATCTTGCCGACGTGGGTGCTCGACTCCATCAGCGCATGCGCCGCGGCGGCTTGCGTGGCGGGGAACACCTGGTGCACCACCGGCTCGATGCGGCCAGCCTCGATCAACGGCCAGACCTTTTCGCGCAACGCGGTGGCCAGCACCGCCTTGTAGGCCAGGCTGCGCGGACGCAGCGTCGAGCCGACGATCGACAGCCGCTTGCGCAGCAGCGCCCCGACATCGAGCGCACTCTTCGTGCCACCCTGCACGGCGATGACCGCGATGCGGCCGTCTGCCGCCAGGCACTCGAGCTCGCGCGCAATGTAGTCGCCCGCCACCATGTCGAGCACGACATCGACGCCGCGCTGCTCGGTGATGCGCTGAACCTCGGCGACGAAGTCCTGCGTGCGGTAGTTGATGGCGTGGTCGGCGCCGAGGGCGACGCAGGCCGCGCACTTCTCGTCGCTGCCCGCGGTGACGATGACCTGGGCGCCGAGTGCCTTGGCCAATTGCACCGCGGTGACGCCGATACCGCTCGAGCCGCCCTGCACCAGCAACCACTCGCCAGCCTGCAGGCCGGCGATGTGAAAGACGTTCTGCCAGACCGTGAAGAAGGTTTCCGGCAGGCTCGCCGCTTCGATGTCCGACAGGCCTGCGGGCACCGGCAAGGTCTGGGCGATCGGTGCGACGCACAACTCGGCATAACCGCCGCCCGCGACCAGCGCACACACGCGGTCGCCGAGCGCCAGGCCCGCAGCCTTCAGTGCGGTCGCATCGCCGCCTGCCACGACGCCGGCCACTTCCAGGCCCGGCAGATCGGAAACGCCAGGCGGCATCGGGTACAGGCCTTTGCGTTGCAGCACGTCGGGCCGGTTGATGCCCGACGCGGCGACGCGGATAAGCAACTCGCCTGGCCCGGGAGCCGGGTCGGGGCGAGTGGTTTCGCGCAGCACCTCGGGGGCGCCGAACGCGGTGATCTCGATCGCGCGCATCGGGGGCCGGGCGGCCTTACTCGGGCTGGCGGTCGCCGCCTTCGGACGCGGCTGGCGCGGCGGAATCCACCGCCGGCGCTTCGCTCCGTGACTCACGCGGCTCGCGCTCGCGGCGCGGGCCGCGGTCGTCACGGCGCGGACCCCGGTCACCACGGTCGCCGAAATCGCGACGCGGACGCTCTTCCTCGACATAGCCCTCGGGCTTGTCGAGCAGCGCCTTCAATGACAGCTTGATGCGGCCTTTCTCATCGGTCTCGAGCACCTTGACCTTGACGATCTGGCCTTCCTTCAAAAAGTCCTCGACTCGCTCGACGCGTTGGTGCGCGATCTGGCTGATGTGCAGCAGACCGTCCTTGCCGGGCAGGATGTTGACCAGGGCGCCAAAGTCGAGGATCTTGGTGATGGCACCTTCGTAGACCTTGCCGACTTCGGCCTCAGCGGTGATCTCGGTGATGCGCTGCTTGGCGAACTCGGCCTTGTCGGCGTCGGCAGACGCGATCGTGATCGTGCCGTCTTCGCCGATGTCGATCACGCAGCCGGTCTCTTCGGTCAGGCCGCGAATCACCGCGCCACCCTTGCCGATCACGTCGCGGATCTTCTCCGGGTTGATCTTCATCGTGTACAGGCGCGGGGCGAACTGCGACACCTCGGCCTTGGCAGTGCCGACCGCCTCCTGCATCTTGCCCAGGATGTGCAAGCGCGCTTCCTTGGCCTGTGCCAGGGCGACCTGCATGATTTCCTTCGTGATGCCCTGGATCTTGATGTCCATCTGCAGGGCGGTCACGCCGGTCGTCGTGCCGGCGACCTTGAAGTCCATGTCGCCGAGGTGGTCCTCGTCGCCCAGGATGTCGGTCAGCACGGCGAACTTGTTGCCGTCCTTGATCAGGCCCATCGCGATGCCGGCCACGTGGGCCTTCATCGGCACGCCCGCGTCCATCATCGCCAGGCAGCCGCCGCAGACCGAGGCCATCGACGACGAACCGTTGCTCTCGGTGATCTCGGAGACGACGCGGATCGTGTAGGGGAAGTCTTCCTTGCTCGGCAGCGCCGCGATCAGCGCGCGCTTGGCCAGTCGGCCGTGGCCGATCTCGCGCCGCTTGGGCGAGCCGACGCGACCGGTCTCGCCGGTGGCGAACGGGGGCATGTTGTAGTGCAGCATGAAGCGGTCGGTGTACTCGCCCGCCAGCGCATCGATGCGCTGCGCGTCGCGGTCGGTGCCGAGCGTGGCCACCACCACCGCCTGCGTTTCGCCACGCGTGAACAGCGACGAGCCGTGGGTGCGCGGCAGCACGCCGTTGCGGATCTCGATCGGGCGCACGGTGCGCGTGTCGCGGCCATCGATGCGCGGCTCACCCGCCAGGATCTGGCCGCGCACGATGCGCGACTCGATCTCGAACAGCAAGCCTTCGACCTCGACCTTGTCGAAATCGATGCCGTCCTTCTTCAGCGCCGCCATCACGTCGGCCGTGGCCGCACGGCAGGCTTGCGTGCGCGCCTGCTTGCTGCGGATCTGGTAGGCCGCGCGCAACGCCGGCTCGGCCAGCGCGGTCACGTTGGCGATGAAGGGCTCATTCTTGGCGGGAGCCGTCCACTGCCACTCGGGCTTGCCCGCGTCGCGCACCAGCTCATTGATCGCTGCGATCGCAATGTTGCCTTGCTCGTGGCCGAAGACCACGCCACCGAGCATCACTTCTTCGCTCAGCTGGTCGGCTTCGCTCTCGACCATCAGCACGGCGGCTTCGGTGCCGGCGACGATGAGTTCCATCTTGCTGTTGGCGAGCTGGGTCTGGCTCGGGTTCAGCACGTACTGGCCGTCGATGTAGCCCACGCGCGCTGCGCCGATCGGGCCGTTGAACGGGATGCCGGAGATGGCCAGCGCTGCGCTGGTGCCGATCATCGCGGCGATGTCGGCCTGCACCTCGGGGTTCAGGCTCAGCACGTGGATCACCACCTGCACTTCATTGAAGAAGCCTTCGGGGAACAGCGGACGGATCGGGCGGTCGATCAGGCGGCTGGTGAGCGTCTCGAGCTCGCTCGGGCGGCCTTCGCGCTTGAAGAAGCTGCCGGGAATCTTGCCGGCGGCATACGTCTTCTCGATGTAGTCGACGGTCAGCGGGAAGAAATCCTGCCCCGCCTTGGCCACGGTCTTCGCGACCACGGTGGCGAGCACGACGGTGTCGTCGATCGTCACGACGACGGCGCCGCTCGACTGGCGAGCGATCTCGCCGGTTTCCATCGTGACCGTGTGCTGGCCCCACTGAAAGGTCTTCGTGACCTTGTTGAACATGCTCATGGTTTCTCCTGCTTGGGTTGGGGCGCTGTGCGCCCCGGGCGGAGATCAGAGCCTTCGGCGGGATGCCATTCCAGTGCGATTGCGTCGTCTGCAACGGCGTTGGAATGACACAGCAGCGCTTCGGGCTGGAACCTCCGGATGGAGAACAGGGCAGTCATGCCCTGTTCCTGCGGGCTGCTTCTTACTTGCGCAGACCCAGTTTCTGAATCAGCGCGGTGTAGCGCTCGGCGTCCTTGTCCTTCAGGTAGGTCAACAGGCGCTTGCGCTGGTTGACCATCTTCAGCAGGCCGCGACGGCCGTGGTGGTCCTTCGCATGCAGCTTGAAGTGGGGGGTGAGTGCATTGATGTGCGCCGTCAGCAGCGCAACCTGCACCTCGGGGCTGCCGGTGTCGTTGGCAGCGCGCGCGTTGGCCTTGACGACCTCGGCAACTTGTTCGGTATTCATGGCCATGGTGGCGATTTCCTGGTTGATGTGGAAACCGCAGGCCGGTGCAGCATGCACCGAGGTGTCGTCCCGACCTCGCGGACTGTCACCCTTGCGGCTTCCTTACGTTCTCACTTGCGAACACGGGTGAAACCGACCCGTGCCGTGCTTGTTCCGCGTTGCCGACCGTTCTGGCCAGCCCACGCAGAATCACTGATTATAGGTCAAGCGCCGAGGCCAGACGGGCCAGGCCTTCGGCCAAACGCGCCGGCTCGCGCGTGGCGAAGCACCAGCGCAGCCAGCCCTCGGCCTCGCCGCCGAAGGCCACGCCCGGGGCCAGACCCAGGCCGTGCGCTGCCACCAGGTGCTTGGCGAACGCCAGCGAATCGTCCTGGCCTTCGACGCGGAAGAATGCGTACAGGCCGCCGTCTGGTCGGGCCACGCGCACGCCCGGCAACCCGTGAAGGCCCTCGATCAGCTGGTCACGGCCCTGGCGCAGGCGCTCGACCAGGCCCGGTACGAAGGCGCCCTCCAGGGCCAGCGCGGCGAGTGCGCCGCGCTGTACGAAGACGGGTGCGCAAGAACTGTTGAACTCGATCAGCTTGCCAATGGCGTCCAGATGGCCCGGCGGCAGGACCAGCCAGCCCAGGCGCCAGCCGGTCATCAGGAAGGTCTTGGAAAAGCTCTGCGCCACCACCAGCCGGTCGTCGGGCTCGGCCACGTCGAGAAAACTCGGTGCGGCCCGGCCGGCGCCAAACCAGACCCGTTCGTACACCTCGTCGGCGACGATCCACGTCCCCGTCTTGCGGCAATGGTCCAGCACGGCCTGCTGCTCGGCGCGTGTCAAAGTCCAGCCAGTCGGATTGTTCGGCGCGTTGACCAGCAGCACGCGAGTCGCAGGCGTCACCGCAGCCAGCAACGCGTCGAGGTCGAGCGTCCAGGCGCCATCGATGCCCGGTCGCAGTGCAACCCGCTCGACGTTGGCGCCGAGGATGGCCGGCTGCGCCGTCAAGTTCGGCCACACCGGCACGACGACCACGACCTCGTCACCGGCGCCCGCCAGCATCTGCATCGCGAGCATCAACGCGGTGACGCCGGCGGAGGTGACCGCGATGCGGTCGACATCCACCGGCCGATGCAAAGCACTGCAGTAGGCGGCCAGGCCCTGGCGCAACTCGGCCAGTCCCAGATTGTGCGAATAGAAGGTCTCGCCGTGCATCAGCGACTTCGCAGCGGCTTCGCGCACTTCGATGGGCGTGACCTCGTCGCTCTCGCCGAACCAGAACGCGAGCACGTCGTTTCGGCCCAGGCCCGCATTGGCCACTTCGCGGATGCGCGAAGCCGGCAATTGTTCGATCGCTGTTCGCATGAAGTTCCTTCAGCCGACGCGCGGCATCTTGCAGGCGTGGGCCATCTCGAGTTCGCGGGCCTCGAAGCGCCGCACGGTCCGAAAGCCGTAGCCCGATCCTTCCACGTCGTGCCGCACGCCCGGTGCGCCGACGCGGTCCATCATGCTGACCACCAGCGGCTGCTGGAACTGATGGTCCGCCGCGCGCATCGTGCCGCCGTGCAGGCCGCCCAGGCGGCTGGCGTCGAACGACATGCCCGGCAGCGTGCGCGCCACGGCACCGGCCTCGACGCTGCCGGCACGCTCGACCGCGGCAGCCAGCATCTCGACCAGGACCTGCATGCGCACGTGCACGTAGTCGTCGCGCGGCTCGGGAAAGCGCTGGCGGAACGACGTATAGAACGCGTCCGACGCAGTGCCGCCGACGTTCGGATGCCACTCCGCCACTGCCAGCACGGCACCGACGCCCGCCTCGCCGATCGCGGCCGGCGCGCCCAGCGCATTGCCGTAGAAGGTGTAGAACTTCAGCGCGGCCCCCACCTCGCGCACCGCCTTCACCAGCAAGGTGAGGTCGTTGCCCCAGTTGCCGGTCAGCACCGCCTGCGCGCCGCTGGCCTGGATCTTCGAGGCGTAGGGCAGAAAGTCTTTCACACGGCCGAGCGGATGCAGTTCGTCGCCGACGATCTCGACGTCCGGCCGCTTCGCAGCCAGCAGGGCGCGCGCCTGGCGGTTGACATGCTGGCCGAAGCTGTAGTCTTGCCCGAGCAGGTAGATGCGCTTGAGCGCGGTGTCGGCACGCAGCACTTCGGTCAGCGCGGCCAGGCGCATGTCGGCATGCGCGTCGAAGCGGAAGTGCCACGGGCTGCAGCGTTCGTTGGTCAGCACCGGGTCGACCGCCGAGTAGTTGAGGAACACCGCGCGACGCTCGGGCGCGCGCGCGTTGTGCTTGTCCAGCGCGTCCGACAACGCTGCGGCCGTGGCCGAACTGTTGCCTTGCAGGACGAAGCCGACGCCCTGGTCGAGCGCAGCGCGCAGCAGCGACAAC
>Ga0163144_10002792_pt1 | contig 39955 bp, 28 predicted proteins | sample OliLak19BULKMAT1_FD_123175 | JGI IMG/M metagenome (GOLD analysis project Ga0163144, IMG submission 123175) | Freshwater microbial mat bacterial communities from Lake Vanda, McMurdo Dry Valleys, Antarctica - Oligotrophic Lake LV.19.BULKMAT1 | ecosystem: Environmental > Aquatic > Freshwater >...
AAAATTTTTGCAATTGTGCTTATACGGTTGCTACCGCAAATGAAACATAGTATCAAATGCTGCCAATAATTTTCTGCTGTGCGTTGGCTTCCTGCTGCCTGAGATGCTTTGCTAAGTAATATTGCGGTCGGAAACACGATAGCTCGTACGATACCAAAACCAAGAGAAAAGACTCGGCTTGCCACCAGAGGCAGAAATTACGTAGTTTCGCATTTTAACTCTATTTTAATTATTCGTTCATATATTCGATTTAATTTTATAGCCTGTTTACGCCAAAGCTCCATATGAAAATCTTAATCGTAGAAGACGAACCCAAAGTGGCATCTTTCATTAAGAAAGGCCTAGAAGAGCAATCTTATTTGGTAGATCATGCTTTTGATGGCACCATTGGCAAAAGTATGGCACTTGGCGCAAGCTACGATGTAATAATACTGGATGTAAATTTGCCGGGAATCAATGGCTTTGAGCTTTGCAAAATTATCAGAGAAAACCATATAATCACTCCCGTACTTATGCTTACCGCCCTAGGCACAACTGACGATAAATTGATGGGCTTTGATTCGGGTGCAGACGATTATTTAGTGAAGCCCTTTGAGTTTCGCGAATTGCTAGCGCGCATCAAAGCACTTTACAAGCGTGCCTCCTCAGATTCTTCTCAAGTATCTAACGTGCTGAGGGTGGCCGATCTGGAGCTAAATCTCGATCAGAAAATAGCCGTGAGAGAGGGCCATAAAATAGATTTGACGGCCAAAGAATTTGCTTTGCTTGAATATTTTATCAGAAACAAAGGCAGGGTGGTGTCGCGCGTAGATATTGCCGAAAAAGTTTGGGAAATAAACTTCGATACGGGTACTAATGTGATAGATGTGTATGTGAATTTTTTAAGGAAAAAAGTAGATCGAGATTTTCCTAAACGCCTCATACACACCGTGGTAGGTATGGGTTATATTCTTAAAGAAGATTAAGGAGTAACGCCACTATTGTACTTCGGCCGAAATGCCACGCAAACATATAGCATTGCGCATAGGAGCTAAGGTATCAAAATCGCCCACTTTTACACTACATTTGCCTTTATAGTGAATAAGGGTAGTACACTGTTCGGCTTGCAAGGCAGTGTGCTTGCATATATCTACCAGTGTTTCGATTACGTGCTCAAAAGTATTGTGATTGTCGTTGAAAACTACCAAATCAAAAGCTCCTGTAGTCACTATTGCATCTAAGAGTTCGGTTTCTTCTTTCCAGAATGGGCTCGCTTGCATATTTATCGCTTTTATCTAATCAGTCTGCCAGCAAAATTAAGCAAGGCTTCAAACATTACAAAGGCTTACAGTTGAATTAATATTTGTGCCTGCTGCTTTGCCTGCAACCGAATACTGCTTTCGATCAAGGGAAGTCGGTAAAGCGACAATGCCAATTTTGGGTTATTTTGAAATAAATATCTTTTTGGCTACCACCAGTTGTTCTGTATTAATAATCAGTACGTAGCTACCCGGCACCAACCCGCTTGTGGGTATAGCAAATATTTCAGCATTTTCGGTTTGTTGTTCCCACAATTTTATGCCCACTGTATTGTATAAAACCAGAGATCGTATCGCTACAGCATTGGAATAGATATGCAGTAGATCAATGGCAGGCTGGGGGTAAATGAGGAAATTATCAGAAATTTTATCAGCTGTGTTCGCCATGGCAGTGCCTGACACCGAGAAGTTGAGTAAGGCAGATGTGCAGGTAGAAAGGTCGCAGACGGTATAAATAAACGACTCTGAACCTGTAAAGCCAGGCTTAGGAATAAATGTAAAAGAGCCGTTGGCATTCAACAACAAATTGCTGCCGCCAGTTAAAGTGCCTATAAATGGTTGTAAAGTGAGCACATCGCTGTCGGAATACAAATCATTGATGGAAGCTGAAAAGGCCAAGTTTTTCGCAACCAGAAAGGTTTGGGATGTAGCTAAGGGTGCTTTGTTTATAGGCTTAACATCGAAATTGATCACAGCTGAAGTGCATGTAGCGGGGTCGCAGACGGTGTAAGTAAACGACTCTAAACCTGTAAAGCCAGGTTGAGGAATAAATGTAAATGTGCCGTTGGCATTCAACAAAAAATTGCTGCCGCCAGTTAAAGTGCCTGTAAATGATTGTAAAGTAAGCACATCGTTATTGAGGTCGGAATACAAGGTGTTGATAGAGCCGATAAAGGCCACATTTTTGTTACTGAAATAAGTAAAATCAAATGCCTTAGGGGCAATGTTTGTGCCGACCGATGTATTCACGCCAGGCGTAGTGACTACACCGGGAGTAGTATTTACCCCAGTAACACTGCCAAAGCCCCAAATCAAACCTGCATATTGTGGATGGTCGATAAATGGGTTTCGGTTGTTTTGCACAGCATAAGCCGCATTGTTTCTGTTAATTTCCTTGGAAGAAACAGGGTCTTGCTGATGCCATTTGGCCAAAAGGTCGATATGCCATTGGTCTAAAGCAGGAAAGGTATTGCCAGACAATATATTATTGGCATTGCCATTTCCCTGCCAAGCTACTACTTGGTTTTCATAGCAAGTCACCATATATAATACCCCCCTTGCCAAGTCGCCTTTGTATTCGTCAATAGGTTCGAAGACAGTGCTTGCATAGCCAGGCGATTTTGAAGCCCCTAATTTGCTGCCATTTTGTGTGGTTTTTGAGGCCGTACCCACTTCCCCAAACGGGAAGTTGCTTCGAATGCCGTTTACTGTACCATCAGTAGGGTACAAATGAAACAGATCGGATTGCATTGGTGAGGCACTGCTGAACCAACTTTGAGGAAAAGAATGCTCTCTGTTATAGCAATCGCCTTCTTGCGCGTAGTTTCCGCAAGTGCCAGTTCCGTAGCTATATTCATAAGGAGGGGTACCGCCCGGTATGTCGGAATACATATCCCAAACTTTGCCGTTGGGTTTTCTGTCAGTAGTTAAGAATGAAGTGTACAGCCCAGCATACGATGTTACAGAAGGGTTTTTAATGATGTTATACAATGCAGTTTTGAGTGTGGCTCCAGATTTGCCATCGGCATTGGCATAATAGCCATTTGGTATTTGGGCACATAGCTGTGGTGCAAGAAAGAAATAGACAAAGGCAGGTCGGAGGTATTTATATATCAATGTAAAGTAGCAATGAGTTGAAGTGCAAAACTCTCTAAAGATTTTGACAGTTTTATAAAAGCATTGTTATTATTATGTTACGTTTTGAGATCTGCATTGCGTGCTACAGAAACTCAAAGAAGAATGGGAGAATGTCTTTTACAGATTTGAAAATTAGTATTTTACCGTGGTACTGCTGAAATATCACGCGCATGCCAGCATTTTGCTTTACCTCATATTCCATCATTACTTGTCGGCAGGCCCCACAAGGCGCACAGGGAAGAAACAGGCTTCTATCTCTGGTGGCCGAAATAGCAATGGCATCTATTTTTAGGTTGCTGTTTAAGCACCCGTAAGTGAACAAGGCTGTACGCTCTGCACACAAGCCCGAGGGATAAGCTGCATTTTCCTGATTAGAGCCTTTTATTATTTCTCCATTTTCTAACAAAATGGCTGCACCCACATTATATTTTGAGTAGGGTGCATACGCGGTTTTAGTGGCCTCTTGGGCATAAAGTACAAGTTTTTGGTCGGTGTCGGAAAGGGCAGCCAGCTCTTGATATTCAGCATATTCGATAGTAAGTATTTTGGCGATATTTGGCATAAAAACAAAATTTATTATTGCATTATTCTCAAAAGATATTTAATTATAGTGAGAAACCGATGAATTGACGAATAAAATTTTGAAAGGTTAACAATTTATTAATGCTATTTTCTACTTTTGTTCACAACCACCGATTACTTTTGTCAGCTTCATTAACCAAATCTAAAATCAAATTTTAAGCGCATGAAAAAAATAATTACAATTTTATTAATGGCTTTTGCTTTTTGTGGAAATGTGCAAGGGCAATTATTATTGAATGAAAATTTTGAATATGGGAATTCATCTGCCAATCTAACTTCGGTAGGAGCAAACTGGATTACACATAGTAATGCAAGCCCTGCACTAGGATATATAACTTCGGGTTTATCCTTCTCTGCCTATCCTTCCTTTTCTGGAGGAGCAGCAACTTATGGCACTTCGGGACAAGACGTCAACAGAGGATTTGGAACCACAGTAACTTCTGGTGTAGTTTATGCTTCTTTCTTAGCAGTTGTTTCCAATGCAACTTCGGGAGGAGATTACTTTTTTCATTTTATGTCTGTTAATAACACAGCTTCTACGGATTTTAAAGGTAGGGTTTTTGCAAGAAGCACTACAGGAGGATATAATCTTGGCATTTCAAAAGCAGGTGCAGGAGCTACTGTAGGTTTTTCTGCCAAGTTATTAGGTTATTCCACAACATATATGGTAGTGGTTAAGTACACAATTGTAAATGGTGCTAACAACGATATTGCTGATTTATTTGTAATAGACGGTTCAATACCAAGTAGCGAACCATCAATTGATGCAACCGCGGTTGATGCTGCTGGCAATGATATAAGCGGAGGAATAGGTGCAGTAGCCTTAAGACAAGGAGGGTCTTCGACTGCTGCAACACTTACCATAGATGGTATTAGATTGGCACAAAATTGGAATGACGCGGTTGGAATACCCTCCTCAGCCAATTCCATCACAGGCTTCACACTAGCTGGCGTGGCAGGTATGATAAACGGAAGTATGATAAATATAACTGTCCCTTTTGCCAATAACCTGATGGGCGCAACTGCCAATGGAAGTATTTCTGCCAATGCTACTGTGAATCCCGCTTTTTTATCGGTTACAGATTTTAGCATTCCAGTAGTTTTTACGGTTACAGCTCAAAACCTATCTACCGCTGTATACACAGTTACAGCCACCAAGATGCCAGGCTCAACTGAGGCATCTATCTTAAGTTTTTCCTTAGCAGGAACATCTGCTGTCATTGCAGGAAACATGATTAACGTGACGGTGCCTTCTTCTGTAGATTTGACCACGGTATCTGCAACAGGAAGCATTTCTAACCTAGCTTCCATTAGTCCTTCATTTAGTTCGGTTACTAATTTTAATGCAGCCGTTACTTTTACGGTTACAGCTGAAAATTCAACTTCTTTTAATGCGTATACAGTAACTGCCATTAAGGCAATTTCGTTATCTAGTTCAAAATCTATTTTAGGTTTCAACATTCAGGCTCAAGTTGGTTCAACTACATTTAGCGGAACAAATATTTTCGTTAATGTTTCCTTTGGTACTGGCCTAGCAAATTTAACAGCAACAGGAAGTATTTCAGCAGCAGCCACTGTAAATCTTGCGTTTGATGCAGCCAACAACTATACAAGTGGGCTAGGTTATACAGTGCGGGCCGAAGATTCAACTACACAAGTTTTCACAGTTTTCGTAAATGTATTGCCCGGCTCCAGTTTAAAATCTATTTTAGGTTTCAACATTCAGGCTCAAGTTGGTTCAACTACATTTAGCGGAACAAATATTTTGGTTAATGTTCCCTTTGGTACTGGCCTAGCAAATTTAACAGCAACGGGAAGTATTTCAACATTGGCCACTGTAAATCCATCTTTTGCTACTGCAAAGAGTTATGTTGCTGGTTTTGTATATACCGTTACTGCACAAGATTTTACTACGCAAGATTTTACTATTCTTGTAAATATGTTAGCTTCCGTGCCTGGTCTTAGTGGAATCACTCCACTATCGCTGTTGCGAAATTCACTAAATGCAAATGGCGTTACAACTATCACAAGTTCATTCAATATTTCTGGAACTATATTAGGGTTGAATAGTGGCGGTAGTACGCGCCAATTTATTTTAGTAGATGCTACTGGTGCAATTATCCTGAGAGGCAATAATTTGCCTACTACAACTGCTGAGGGTGATGTAGTTACAGTAAATGGACTTTTTACTGGAGCACCTAACTCTTTCGGTAACTTTAACGGCTTGTTACAAGTAAATTCAATAGTTGGAGTTAGCGTAGCCGCAACCAGTGTTGCTAGACCTAATCCTGTATTGGTTTCAGTTTTAAATGAAAGTAGCGAATCGGCCTTAGTTACAGTAATTGCCGATGTAGACCCTATATCTTGGACAGGTGCAGCTTCCTTCACTTCTATCATCAATATAAATGGTGTTTTATATCCAATGAGAATCAATTCATGGAGTGAATTCACATCCAAATCTTTTATCCAAACTTTTGGAGCAGGTAGTAATGGTAAAAACGTAACGATTACGGGGTTCGGATGGCAGTTTCAAGGCACAGGTGTTCAAACTATTACTGGTACTAATCCATTAGTTATCCCTGCTGGTCCTCCATTTAATGCAGGTTATCAACTTGTGCCTTACAGATTATCAGATATTAAGGTGCCGGCAGTAACTATAATTTCTAACGCTGCATCAATTACCGGTTTCAAATTAGCTAACCAATTATTGTCATCTATCAACGTGTTGGCGATTAATGTTACTGTTCCATTTGGTACAAATTTAGCTACTTTGCAAGCTCCTGCAGAATTGATTTTTTCTCCTGGCTCTACTATTAGTCCCTCCGTTACTGCACAACAGAATTTTAGCAGCGTAGTTAGCTACACCGTTACTTCTCAAGATTTATCTGTGAAAAATGTTTATTCTGTTAGTTCTTTCGTTGCTCCGTACACCTATTTGTCGCTACCATACGCTACTGATTTTGAAGTAAGTCCTCTAAATCAAGGACTGACATTTGTACAAGTGGCTGGTGCCAGAGGTTGGACTTATGGAAAAGGTACTGGTTTTAGCAATCTTCAAGCAAGTGCTTTTTCTTCTAATGCCATCACTGATTTGCCTTCTGAATCTTGGGCTATATTTGCCTACACAACCTCTGGGATTGCAGCGGTAGGAGTTTCAATGGATTTGTTGAATAGGGAGTTTTTAGATAATGCCACTCAAAAACCATTTCAAATTTTATACTCAACAAACTATACTGGTTTTGGAAATCCAAATTCATCAACTTGGAACACGATTGCTGGCATCTCATTGCCAGCGTCTGTTGCAAATAACAACAGTTACGCTAATTCAGGTATCGGCAAATTTGCATTGGGGAATAACACTAGTTTTTTCTTAGGTTTTAAGTACATGGCCAGTGGAGAAACTAGCAATAAAACGACCACATGGAGAGTAGATAATTTAACGGTTACAAGTACAACCATCGAAATACCTACGCCACCTTCTACCCTTGCAGGCTTTACTAGAATTTATATAACAGCTAATGCCCCGCTTGGTTTGGCTAGCGATATTGACGGTACAGTAGCAGGAGCAAACGTAGATTTTTTAGTAGCTTCCAATGTGACAGTGAATGGATTGCAACTGAAATTTAGTCTTGACCCTGGTGCAACCGCTTCGATTGCAGACGGTTCATTTCCAAGTTTCTTAAACGATGGAGACACATATTTCACCAGCTTCAACGTGACAGCAGAAGCGGGGAATGCTGCGAGCTACAGCGTAAGGGTGAAAGTTGCGGCTAGTTTGAGCACCTCTTCCGCTTCCGAACTTAGCGACCTTCGGGTGTATCCAAATCCTTCAAATGGGTCGTTTACCATTGCGGCAGCCAAAGCGAGTTCTGTGGAAATATTCAATATAGTGGGTGTAAAAGTGTATGGTTCTGCGCTATCAAGTAGCCTTTCCATCATATCGCTGGCCGAACCCAAAGGAGTATACTTCCTAAAAATAGCTGCCAAATCTGGAGCTACTGTTGTAAAACGAATAGTAATTGATTAATATAAATTCCTAGACAGATAAAGCCAGCTTGGCTTTATCTGTCTTTTTTATGTCACATCCATCATAGTTGTTTTGCAAGGCGAACAAGCATTGTATGAAAAAAAAATACCTAATTTTAATTACCCTACTATTTTCATTTTTTACCTCATTTTCTCAAAGCGAATTTGATACAATTACAGTAATGCAATACAACTTGATGTATTTCAATACTGCTGACCCTCCTGGTCCTTGTGTCCCAATTTCTGCCCTTGATAGAAGCAAATACATTTCCACTATCATCGGCTATGTAGTGCCCGATGTGTTTGGTGTAAACGAAATGAACGATGATGCTAACACACCAGATATATTGCTAAATAATGCTCTCAATGCCAACGGGAGAACAAACTATGCAAGAGCGGCTTTTGTAAGCGAGCCTGGCGATCAGATAAATAATATGCTTTTTTTTAATAAAGAGAAATTAAGGTTAGTAAGCCAAGCAGTAATTGGTTGCTCGCCTCGCCAAGCAAATATCTACACACTTAGGCATCTCTATCGCCAACCAAATGGCGATTCAGCAACTTTACATTTTATAGTAGTACATTTGAAGTCTTCTTCTGGCTCTTCTGACAAGGCCGTGCGAGCCACTTGTGCTACCAACATCGTGAGCTACCTTCAGAGTTACCATGAAACCACAAAAAACAACCTATTTGTAATGGGGGATTTTAATTTTTATAATACCAATGAGCTAGCCTACACCGCATTTACTACCAGCTTAAATAGTAGAGTAAACCTTTTCGACCCTTTGTACGGCACTGCAGAATTAAACACCCTGACTGGTTCGTACAGATACATAGGCGATAACGGACTATTTAAAGGTGCAATGACAAGCTCGGTACCGCTTGCCTCACACCACACCCAGTCCCCAGGTTCTTCTCAACCTTGCCAAGCGTCTGGGGGTATGGACGACCGTTTTGATTACATTATTTTCAATAAATCGGTATTCAACGATTCGGCTTATGTTAATTTCGTTCCTGGCACATACAAAGCTTTGGGCAATGATGGCAATCACTTGGACCTAGCCATCAATAATGGTACAAATACGATCGTTCCGCCATTGGTGTTAGATGCGTTGGCCAATAACTCAGACCATTTGCCCGTCACCGCTAAAGTGCGAGTTCCGATATCAAATGCCACGTTCTTAAATCCTTCTATCACTTTCACAGGATTCAACGTAACTGTTGATGGCAACTCAATTAATTTACTAAATACTTTTTCGACAAACTCTCGAGGAAATGTCTATTTTGAGTTGAGTGGGAATGCTGCCTCATTAGCAGGTAGCAATTTAACACCATTGGTAGATGGCAGCGTGACAATAACGGGGAAAGTTGCTGGTGTATTGGGGTATAACCGAGCAGAGAAAACGGTGGTTGTAAATATAATTTCTAAACCGGTAGATCCCAATCTTGTTGCAGGTAAATTTACCACCAATGTAAGCCAAATCACCATCACATCGCCTACCAGAACCATTAGTGGCGTTTATAAATTTGCCCCAAATGGCAACGGCATTACGATTACTGGAATTTCTTCCTCAATTTCTGGAGCTTCATTTAGCGGGGTTTTTGTGGGCACACAAACCATTTCGGGCAACAACATTTCATTTTACATCAACAATACCCTAGTGGTAACCTCCCTACAATATTTCAGTAGTGAAGGCTTGCAAGTGTCAGTAAACGGAAAATGCTTGGTCATTAAAACAGAAAGCAGCCAATTGCTTGAAGCAGCCATTTTTGATTTATCAGGAAGAATTATATGGAGTGAAAAGGTAGCGGGTGGTGAAACCCGTTGCACACTGCCTAATTTGCCACAGGGAGTATTTATATTGAAGGTGCAAGGCATAACTGGTGAGCCCAAATTCATTCAAAAACTGGTAGTTGATTAATGGTCAAGAAAGCTCGCTATTTATTTATCCTGCTTATTTTTTGTGGTTTCCAATTGCTTTATGGGCAATTCTACGATGAAAAACGGACTACCAAAGGCAATGTGGAAGTCACCATTTCAAACTTGGGCAATATTGGCAACTCATTCAGAGGTAGTTACAGCAACCCACCAAGCAGTGAAGACGGTTGGGGTTCGGTAGAGTTTCCGGCCAAGTCGGGCGTGGAGCATGTATTTTTTGGCGGCTTATGGATAGGAGCGGAACGAGAGGGCCAGAAATTAGTATCTACAGGCGCCATTGGTACCTCAAACGGATACCAAACAGGCGGCAGCGGATTTGAACTTACTGCGGCTATTGGTTCGAAGATTAACACCCGTTCTACTTTGTTTGACGACCCTTTTTTCAGCCCCAACGCAGTTTCGCACCAAGATTTTGTTTCCGATCTCACCGATAAAAATATTCTCGTTCCTGGCTCTAGTCAACAAATCGTAAACCACATCCAGCCATTGAATGTCGATGTGCATTTTGAGGCTTACAATTGGAATTTTTCCTCGGCAAACTTTTTTGTGCCCTTAAATTTCACGATCAAGAACACGGGCGACAAGCGATTAGATAGCCTGTTTGTGGGCTACTGGTGCGATTTTGTGGTGCGCAATGTTAAGATCAATCCGCCAGGGGGAACGCCTTTTTTCTCCTCTGGGGCAAATGGATTTATAGATGTAGCCACCGTAAATGGTGTGGTTGACACCCTATATGCGGCCTATGAATACGATGCAGAAGATGTAGGTTATAATGCTGGAAGCTATGGAAGTGTGCAGTTTTTGGGTTCCATTTACAAAGACCAATTTTATTATCCGGGCCTGACCAGCAATTTTAGGTGTAGCTATAATACATGGTTGTTCAGTGCAGGCACCAACAACCTCGCTGTACCTACCAACGACCAAGAACGATATTTTAGGCTTCGGTTAGGTCACAATAATGACCCTAACCAGAATTGGGCTAGTTTTCAACAACAGTTGGTGCAGAAGGGAAATAGGTCTAATTTGATTTCTGTAGGGCCATTTGCCTCACTCGAGCCGGGTGAGGAGGTAACGGTAAATTTCGCAATTGTTTGTGCGGGTTATGTAAATGATGAGGGCAAGCCCAACACCCTAAACACCGCGGTGCAGCAGTCGGCTTTGCTCAAAAATTTGAAAAGCGCCAAGCGATCCTATATAGGTATTGATGCCAACAGAAACAGCGTTCCCGATGATTTTGACGATCTAAACGCCAATGGTACAATAGATGGCAAAGAAAATGGCGGTACCCCTGGAATCAAATGGGTATTTCCCGCACCGCCCGATGTGCCGAAAGTAAAGATCATTCCGGCAGACAATAAAATGCTGATTTACTGGAGCGATAATGCTGAGCGTTCTATTGATCCGGTGACCAAGCAGAAAGATTTTGAGGGCTACAGGGTTTACAAAACGCAACTAGGGTTTGATGTGCAAGCTGAAAACGACATTCAAAAAAGCCTGAAATTGGTCTCTCAATATGATGTAAAAGGCAATAGATATGAATACAACACAGGTTTTGATGCCATTAGGTTGGAAAATCCGGTAACGTTCGAAGGCGACACGGTCAGATATTTTTATTTGCTTTCCATTGCTGGTATAGCCAACGGCTGGCAGCATGCAGTGAGCGTAACCGCTTTTGATAGGCAAAACGATTCTTTGGGAGTGCCATCGCAGGAAACAAGCGTGCTGACCAATCTCAAAAGAGCCTTTCCGGGCAAACCAGCCAATGAAAGTTTGGCTTCTAACGTACCTTTTGTGTACCCCAACCCCTATTATGGGGTAGCCTCATGGGATCCCAACAGCCCCTTTGAAGAAAACAGGAAGTTAATCTTTGCAAATCTGCCCAAAACATGCAAAATCAAAATATTCACCTTTGCTGGAGATTTGGTAGATGAAATAGACCACAACCAAAGCTATAATGGAAGTGATTTGGGCAATGGCGTAGCAACAGTAGGTTGGTACAATGCCTATTCTGACCCTAAAAATGCCGTGTTTTCAGGTGGCGAACACGGTTGGGATTTGCTTTCAAGCTATTCGCAGCTCATAGCCAGAGGCATTTACCTATTTACGGTAGAAGATAGGAGCAATGGCAAAACCACGGGAGGGAAGTTTGTGGTGATTAAGTAATTATTGATAATGAGTTGGCAGTTTAACAAATAGTACGATTTCAGTTTTAGGTAATCAGATTTCCTTGGAGAGGGGCTGAGATTAAGGTGCCCAGTCTTAAACTCGCCTCCCCCTTTCGGGGAGGCATAGGGGGGTGGGCTTATTGTTACTTAATAAATAATATAATCTCCGCATTACGTCAACCCTCTCTTTAAAGTGGGTCGAGACTGAGATTAGTATAAAGAAATTCCAAGCCTCCCTGTCCCGATGGTTATCGGGCTAGATCTGGGCGAAGAGAAAATGCCATTCTTCTGCTGCTTCTTGCCTTTTCGGGGAGCGCTGAGGGTCGCTTCTGGCGGTTTCGACACCTACCGCCATCCATCCAAATCTAAACTCTCCTGTGGGTGACAAGGGGAACAAAACAAACGCAATGAAAACAATGATAAAAAAATGTACTGTATTGGCAGCCGTTTTCGCAGGCTTGTCGAGTTTTGCTCAAACCCAAACTGTTACGGTGGCTGGTATGGTTAGAACCTACACCGGAATTATTGAAACTACCATTCAGGAAGTAAAGTCTATCTCAGGCGCAGATGCGGCTTGCAGAGATTTATCGTACTTTCATTTGGCAACAGTGCAATTTGCAGGGCGTGCCGTAATGAGTGGCTTGATTACCTACCCGCCTGCTACCATTGATGGCATTGCTTACGCCACCACCACTACTACGCCAGGTGTATTTCAAAACAATGGGTCAAGACATGTGAATGTGTTGAGAGCAGGAAACGGACCTTTTTCAACTATATTGGTAAGGCCTGTAGGCACTGCTGTGGGTGCAGCTATGACGGGCCAATGGTTGGAAAACGATAGCATCCTTGTAAGAGGTGTTATGACCAATTTCGCAGGAATGGCACAGTTTAATATGACTGCGTTTACGATTGTGGGCTCTTCGACCGATCCGCTTGATGCAGGCAGAAATCCAAAAATCATTACCAATCTTGGAGAGTTGAATGATGCGAATTTCAACAATAATTTGGCAGATGGAGAAAAATATGAAGGGGCTTTTGTAGAGATTAAGGATATCTTGATTTCAGCAATCGTAAATTTTTCTTCCAATAGATTCAATATTATTTTGCGTGATGCCAACGGCAACCGGGTGGCTCTTTCTGATCGATTTATGGGTGGAGCTTCACCTAAGCTCGTTGCTGGCGGCAGATTGGTATTGCCGGTGGTAGGGGCAAGATATTCATCTATCAAAGGTATTATTTACCAAGCCAAGCGTGTGCCTCAAAGTTGCACAGACGATGGCGGAGGTGCTGCCAATTTCAACGAAGCTGGTTATCAGTTGCACCCTTTCCACCCCGATCATTTTACATTAGACCCAAATGTTCCGCCTATTATCACAGATATTTCTGTGTCGCCCATGGTGCCAACAGCTTCTTCAAGTCCGACAATAAGTGCTAACATAATTTCGCAACAATCTACCATTAGCACTGCCTTTTTGCATTATGCAGTAGGTGATACCGCCAATTATTCAATAATACCGATGACCGCTCAGGGCGCTACATATTCAGCTACTATTCCAAATGCTGGTTTCGCAGATGGCAAAGTCGTATATTATTTTATTGAAGCTAGAGATGCCAATGCCAGTCCATTAATTTCTTTCGTACCCGCAATCTCTGTGCCAGGGGTAGGAAGAAGTGTAGATCAACCACTCGGCTTCGTGATTCGTGACAATGGCCTACAGATCAGAGATGTACAATATACCATGTTTAAAGATGGCAACTCACTTTATACTGGGAAAGCAGTAACGCTTACGGGTGTGGCAACGGCCTCTACCAAAGATTTGGGCAATGTGGTAATACAAGAAGAAGGTGCTACGGAATGGGGTGCTATCTTCCTTGACAACAGTGCTGTATTGAGCAGTGTGAAAATAGGAGATAAATTTACCATTGCGGGTACCATTGAAGAAAGAAGCACCTCAGGCTCGCACAGATTTACAATTTTGAAAGATGTGCGCTCAGTAGGCAATGAAAATAATGTCCCAATTATCTCTTCTGGAAATGTTATTGCTCCCCTTGTAATCGACCCCACTTCATTTTCAGGCTTTTACGACTTCAAAAAGCATGAAAGATTTGAGGCCATGTTAGTGGAGGCTGCCAATCCTGATAGAGGAAAATTATTTGTAGTTGATACCAATGCAGACCATACAGGCAACTTTGCAGAATTCAGAATAGGAACGAGTGTTGTCGCAAGCCCTTCACTTTTATCACTCACTGGCAGTGCTAGAAACACTTCTATTGCTGGGTTAAGAGTGTTGGCAGGCAGAAATACGAGCTCAAGTGCCTTCAATTCCTACAATTTTTCTTTGATTACCAAGCCCAAAGGCACCAGTGGATCTAACCCCAGCAATATTACTGTGAATGGAATTGGTGTGGTATTTGTGACCACCAATATATTTATGGACAGGCTTCGCGGCATTATGCAACACTCATTCAGCAATATGAAGCTGTTGCCTCGCAATAATGCCGATGCCATTGGGAGTAGTGTTGCCCTACCCGCAAACCCAACAGGCACTGACGATGAAGCCCAATTTGTAAATTTTGAAATTGTACCTAATCCAAGCGAAGGCACTTTCAGTTTGTCAATTCCTGCGGGCGACTACTTCTTGTTTGAGGTGATGAATATTTTTGGTGTTCCGATACTACAAGGCAATACGCAAGGCAATGTGGCCGTGAATTTGGCGGGCAATGTGCCAGGGATTTATTTGGTGAGGGTAACAAACACCAAAACCCAAGCTTCTTCAATAAAAAGATTGGTTGTGAGATAAGTTATCGGCACCGCACAAACGCTGATAGGTTTTCCATCCCTATCAGCGTTAATATCCCAAACCAAGATGATTATTACTGTTACAAAATACGTTTTTCCTCAGTGCGCTATCCCTTTATGTACTAATAACAGGTGGGTTTGCATACTATTTGTTCTTCTCTTCTCCTCTTGCACCACCCGCACGGGCGACTTTTCTTTATCTGCACCACCAAGCACCAAGCTTTTCCTCAATGCCATTACGCTGCCCGACTCGTTGAGTAAGGCAGGTTCTGTCCGTTTGTATTGGAGCGGTGAAAGCCAAAACAGTTATCTGAAAGGCTTTGAAATAGCAACGGATTCCAACGATTGCAGCACCGATAGGGCATATCGTGATGCGTTGATTTGGAACTTCACTACCCGGACGGACAGCGCTTTTTTATTCCCCATCAAAAAGGGGCTGCAATTCGGCAAAATCAGTTTTTATGCCCGAGCTATCGACAACAACAATACCCAAGATCCCAATCCCCCTTGCATTCGATTGCCGATCAAAAACTCATTTCCAGAATTGAAGCTGGACAAATTGATAGACGGCAAGCCAACTACCGACACAGTGCATTTGGTTTTTACACTAAGTTGGACAATTGACGATGCCGATGGTGATGCCAACATGGATTCAGTATATATAAAAGTCAATAATGGCGGTTCTTGGATTGGGTTTTCAAAATCCATTTCCCGGCTTACCTTCGTTCCCAACCAACCTGAAGCGATCGAAACTACTACAGCCAAACTTTTGGGTGGCCTTGATGGAAACAATCTGAACATTAATTCTGGTGCATTGAGACTAAGCGGAAGAGATACCATATTTTTAAGGGTAAAAGATATAAGCGATGCCTACAGCCAACCCGACACGGCTTTATTTTATTACAAAGGCAAGAAAAGTGATTTTTTATACCTAGATGCTTACCAAGGTACTGCCGAACGTGCAGTTTATGATCCTATTTTAGCAGCAGCTTTTGAGGGGCAATACGATGTGTTCGATATGAACCGAAACGGCAATGCCTACTTTCCTCTCAATTGGAATTTGACATTTACCCAATATTTGAAGTTATATAAAAGGGTGCTATGGGTTACAGACAATGCAAACCCAGGCGGATTATCGATCGAAAGGGGGGCTGCTGCCATTCAATCTTTGCTCAATGGTGGGGGTAAAATACTCATTTGTGCCACCAAACTGCCAGAAAACCTGGAGTCCCCGGTGTTTCAATATTTGCCCATTGATAGTTTGTCAAAAAATGTAGGCCAAGCTCGCTTGCAAAACAATAGCAACATCTTGCCCCTCAATGGGTTTGGCGATACTTTACGCACCACGCAGCTTTTTACAAATGTTTCTACCATGTATGTGCCGGTTTCAAATCAACTTTACAAGGCGGCCAATATTCAAAAACTAAGCGGGTGGCAAGGCCCTGAAACGATAGCAGCAGTAGGCAAAAACAATAATGGAAAGATAAACAGGGTTGTTTTTGGAATCGATCTGCACAAGCTAAATGGTAGGCCAGAAAGCTTGAATAGTTTCGTTAAAAATATTTTGGTCGATGAATTTGGGGAATGAGTATGTGGTCTGAATGGGTATGTGTTTAGAAACAAAAAGTCTTTCAAAGCTCGAGTAGCGCATTGTCCTCCTTCACTAGGCTTCCCTCCTTCCCGAAAGTCATTGGGAGAGAGGGGCTGAGAATGAGGTTTTTTAACCAGTAAACAGGAATGATAAAAAATCTACTGACACTTCTCACAGCATTCTTATTTTTCAACCCCTCTTTTTCCCAAGAAAAGGAAGCAGGTACGCTCAGAGGCCAAATCAAGGACCAGATTTCGGGCGAGCCTTTGATTGGAGCTACAGTTGCCATAGTTGGAACGTATCAGGTTATTTCTACCGATCTTGAAGGAAACTTTGTTTTAAAAGGAATAAGTACAGGCGATTATAGTATTAAGATTTCTTATGTTGGATATTCTGACAAGCAAATCAATGGAGTAAAGATAAAAGCAGGCGAGGTTAGGGAGCTGAGCACTACTATGATCGAAACCGCAAACAACCTAGGCGAAGTGGTGATTGAAGGGGCTAAAAATTTGGTGGATTTGGAAGATGGCAAATCAAAATACAAAATCGTAGCTGAAGACATCAAAGAAATGAACGCCCGAGATGTGGTACAGATTGCAGCCATGCAAGCGGGCGTAAACTCCAATGTGGATGGTATTCAAATTCGTGGCGGGCGAACCTATGAAACTACCTACATGGTCGATGGTGTCTCGGCCTCCGATCCTTTGGCGGGTACGGGTTTTGGTGTAGGTCTCAATGCAGGCTCTATTGAAGAAGTTGATATTATTACCGGAGGGGCTGGGGCAGAATACGGCAGTGCCGTATCGGGTGTGGTAGCGGCAAAGATCAAAGAAGGCTCTAACAAATGGGCTGCAACGGCCAATTGGATTACCGATTTTATTGGCAACAGAGGCAAAAGCCCTATTGGCTGGAGTACCGATATATTGAACGCTCAAATTGGGGGCCCAATTATTAAAGATAAGCTCACTTTTTTCACCAGTGTAGATATGAATATTGCCGATGGGTATACAAGCATTCCCAATGGCGGACCTTCGGAAAGTGGCAGATTTTTGGCAAAGCAATTAAGAACATCCTTGTTTGACGACCCCGCTTCGAGCAATCCATCGCAATCGAAAATGTGGGCACCTAGGCAAGACAACCGTTGGTCTAATACCGTGAAGATAGCCTACACCATAAGGAAAGGCATGAAATTAACCCTTACCAACCAGCAAAGTCTTATCGTAAATCAAGATAAAAGAACGTTGCAAATCGTGGGTTTCGACCAAATAGCCCAGCCAGGTTTTCAATACGAATTTGGAAACCTGCTCGATAATGCCAACACCTATGCCCAACAAACCAATCTATCGGCTTTAAATTATAAGTGGTTATTTTTCAAAAATTGGAGCTACGATTTATCCGTGGGGCGGCTCACCACCAATATGCGTGCCGATGCCAATGGCAGGCCATTCAGATATGAAACTGTAGATAGGCAACTCGACCCCAACTCAATAGTTACAGGCGATATTACCGTTTTCAACCCAAATGAACCAAATCCGTTTGGTGGAATATATGTAAATGCTGGTTCTGGCCTTATTAATAATGGCGGAATTGCCAAGCTGTGGCACGACCACTATGTAGAACAGTATGAGTTTAACAACAAATTCACCAAAGCCACGACAAACAAACGCCATTTCTTTTCCTTTGGGTGGCAGCACAAAGAGCAATCGTATAGGTGGGTAGATGTGAATTCGCCTTGGGTAGGGCAGTCGCTCAAATTGCCCGATGGCACATTTACGCAGCCTACAAGCTTAGGTACCTCAAGCGATTACTGGGGTGCTGATTATAATCCTGTAAAGCCAGCCAGTGGCGGCTTTTTTGCTACCGATGAAATAAGATACAAAGGGATAATAGCTACAATAGGACTTCGGTACAACTATTGGACACACGGCAATTTTATCAACAACGCCATCAATGATTCTACACTCGTAGCCCCCGCCACTAAAACCGATTACCTCAATAGCACCACTCAAATTGGAGATAGGCGATTTGCAGGCAGGCTACTGCCCTCCATCAATGTTTCGTTTCCTATCACCGACAACAATGTGCTTTTTTTCAATTATGGCCATAGCATGCGTATTTACCCCCATCCGCTGTATGTGTATCAGGGTCTCGATTCTCGCTTTGCCAATCGTTCGTTTCAGAGTGAGGTGGGAAATCCGGGTTTGAAACCTGAAACTACAGTGTCGTACGAAATCGGGATTAAGTCGCAAATAACAGCCAATACAGGCATCACTTTCACGGCTTACTACAACGACAAATTTGATTATGCCGTAACCCGCAACTTACAATTGAAAGACCGCACAGGGCAAACGGTAGAGCGGCAAATTTATATCAACTCCGACTATGCCCGTATCCGTGGCATCGAAGCCATGATTTCGCAAAGATTTACCCAATCGCTTCGAGGCAATTTGAGCGTTACTTATCAATCGGCTACTGGCAAGTCAAACTCCGCTGCTGAGGCTCGGCAAAACATCAAAGACCAAGGCTTTGTAGGGGCCAGCAAAGAACAGTACCTCACCTGGGATGTGCCCTTCCAAGCTAAGCTAGCCGTGATATTTACTCCCGATTCTATCTGGAAAATTAGTAATGTGTCGCTCAAAGGTTTTCGGGTGTTTTTTAGTTCTACTTTCAAGTCTAACCAATTGCGGTACACTCCAGCCACTTCTAATGGCACTTTCCTCGATGGAAGGGAGCAATACATCATTGACAACCAGAGGAGAAATGAAAGGCTGAGTGCTCCCATATTTTATTCCGATCTGATGATAAGCCGCGACTTTATGATTGCCAAGAAAGCAAAATTTTCGATTACGGTAGAATGTAAAAACATATTTAATAACGAAAATTCACAAATCATCAACCCAACCACAGGTACTGCCTACTACTTTGGCGACCCCATAGTGAAAGATGATAGAGACCCAGCTTATCCAAATCCAAACCAAGATGGAATTCAGCCCTACAACCCTGCAAGGTTTATGCAGCCAAGGCAATTGTTGTTTGGAATATCACTCAGCTATTAAATGAATGCGAAATTTTTAATTTGTAATGCGTAAAATATCTTCTACTTCAAATATTGCCTTCGGTCTCAATCCTCTCACTTATCTGGTGTGGGTGTTATTGGGTATTTCGAAATGTACGTATTACTGCATAAAATCCTGTTCAAGGGCGCTCACAATGCGCATTCCGCATGCCGCATTGCGAAATACTCTTATACTTCTCATTACTCATTACGCATTCACCATTACCAAGTCTTCTGCCCAGCTTATTCCCAACTTGGGAGGTCAGCGAGCGGGAATTTCTTCCTTCTCTTTTTTGAAGAATGATGTAAGCCCACGGGCCATCGGTCTTGGCGGGGCAGTCACTACTTTGAAAGGCGATGAATACGCTTCGCAATGGAACCCTGCGGCATTGGTGGAAACTGGCAACCATAGCTTTGCAGCTTCTACCCGATTATACCAAGGCGGTATAAATCACAGTTTTTTTGCTGCAAATTTCCGCCTGCGGGAGACAGATTTCATGGCTTTCAGTGTCAATAATCTGAGTTCGGGCCTGATGGAAAGGCGAACCGAACTGCAGCCTAATGGCACCGGAGAGATGTTTTCTGTCAATGCGATGGCTATAGGGGTGAGCTACTCAAAAGCGCTTACTTATAAATTTAGCTTCGGCTCTACGATCAAGTATTTGAACGAGACTTATGATGTATATAGTTCTCATAATGTGGGAGTGGATGTGGGTTTTATTTACAAAACAGATTACAGAAATTTCCGTTTTGGCGTGTTCCTACAGAATTTTGGGCCAAATGCCACTGCGAGAGGCAGCTACGTTCCTTACACTTTTTCAGGTAAAAAGCAGTCTAACGAAGCCTTTTCCACACCTACAGTATTTAAAATTGCAGGGAGTATGGATGCTCTGAAGGCAGGAAACCATGTAATTGTGTGCCTTGCAGAGATAAATCACCCCAACGACAACGCTACCAATTTGCGATTTGGAGCGGAATATTTGTATCAAGATTTGCTTTTCTTCAGGGTAGGCTATTGGGCCAATTTACAAGGGATCAATATTCCCACATTTGGTGCTGGCTTTCGTACCATTGTCAAAAACCAAACCATTTATATCAATTATGCCTTTGCCGTGCCTTTGGCATACGGTGGTTTCAATCACAATATTGGCGTTGCCATGGTTTTTAATTATTCACCCGTACAAAAGAGAGAAGATGAAAACCAATAATAATAAGGGTAATGCGATTTCCCACAACATCAGCTCATTTTTTATAGTCATCATTCCTCGTTTATTATTTATCAGCCAAAAATGTTGTATTTTTTTTCTTTTGTCATTCGGTATGCTTTCATGCAATACATTTTTCGGCAAGCGTAGTAATCTCGATTTTATTCAGCAGCCAGAGTATTCTACCCGTCAAGTATATTATGTGCCTATCCAACCCGTGATTACAGGTTTTGATAAGTTAAGTGATGTAGTTACGGGCTTCGACAAATTAATATATGTGATAGATGAGGGAAGGCAAGAAGTAATAGCCTTTGATGAAGCTTTTGCAGAACTGAGCCGAAAACGTATTGCAGGTGCAATAAAGTTGATGCAAAACAGGAGGCTCGATTTGTATGTAATAGGCTACACAGATACCACCATCAATGCCATTAGCTATAGATTGTCGACCATTTACAAAGTAGAAACCATTCAAAATACAGGCTACGGTTTGTCGAATGCCACCATTTCTAAGAAGTTGATATATCCATTTGCTTGCGGCAGAAATGCATTGAAGTCGTCAGACACACTCGTAAGGTTTACCGACATTACCCCCTTGGCCAATGGTTCGTACTACGTAAGCAGAACTGGAATCACTAGTACAGATGTGCTCACAGGTCCTGACGATGCCATTTTGTTTTTTGAAGCCAACGATGTTTACCAAGGTTTTATTCAAATATTGACATCGAACGGTACTGAAGAGAAGTTTATCAAAGTGCCCACAGCTATCACTTCCTATGTGCAACCTCCGCAATCTGACCGTGTGGTAGCAGATTTCGGCTTTGCTTACCTTACCAACAACCCGATCGACCAGCAAAAGGCCAAGGTAATCTCAGGCACAGCTTCAGAATTTGGGATCGTATTCGCGGTAGAAGATTTGAATGCAGCAGCCTACGACAAAGACAAGGCAGATGGAGGCTTGTATGAGTTTAACCAATACATTGAGCCTTCCGACATTACATTTTCGGGCGATGGTTCGCAGTTGTTTTTCGTGACCGATGCCGCCAAAGATTCACTTTACGTGTACACCAGAACAGGTTTGGAGGGAGTGAACCCGCCAGCGGGCTCACAATCGAGCAAAAATGTAAAAGTTTCGTTTGGTGGAAGGGGCGAGGGTTTGTATCAATTCAACCGCCCTATTGCTGTGGCTTACAGTAAAAAGATAGTAATGGTGGCCGATCAAGGCAACAAACGTATACTTAGATATAGGCTAACCACCGATTTTGATTAATGATTAGGCTTCATCTTTCGTACTGCGAATAAGGCTAAGCCCAGCAGCAAAAAATACGATGCCGAGTATGCCATAAACAATCAGCCCCTTGGTGTCTTTCGAGCCTGTATTGGATGAATTTACAAACATAATAGACGCGTAAATTAGCCCCAGTATTCCTAGCACGGTCAGCACCGATCCGAATATTCTTTTGATGTTCATGTTGAGATAGTTATATGTCGTAGCAATGCAACTTTGTGCACTTGCACTCCAATTGTGCTCGCATCAGCCAAGCACTACCCGACAAAACCATGCCATCAAGATTGGCTCCTACTTATCGACTTAAATAGTAGTTAGCAGATCACAAAAAAACTACTCCTCTGGGCAAACCTTGGCATCGAACTCCACGCACTGGGCTTTTTCGTTGATGTAGAAAAAAACTTCGCCTGGCACGCGATGTACGGCAGCCAACATCTGGCCACTGTAGCTTTGAAACTCGGTGATCTTTACAAAGTATTCGGGCAACAAAGCTTTGCCTATTCGGTTGTAAATGCCATATTTCCCCTGCTTATTTTGCACCATCACCAAGGCACTATCTACGCCAAATCGTTTCACACTGTTGTAATCAAGTGCCACAAACTCTCTACCATTTTTATCTACTGCACCAAATCTTTCTTTTACGGCTACAATAGCAAAGCTCTTTTTGAAGTCGGTCACATAATCGTATTTCGGCTTTATCACCTCTTCTCCGTTTTTATTTAAAAAACCTACCTTGCCGCGCAACTCTACCCAAGCCAAGCCTTCGCTGTAAGACCCAGCATTGTCGTAATAAAAGCGGCTCGACACCTTTCCCGTTCTGTCTACGAAGCCAGTCCTGCCTATGTCTTCAGCCGAAGCAGTGGCATAACCCTCCTGAAAGTTGCGAAGCCTTATAAATCTTATTTCTGTTATTTCTTTGCCAGTACTATCTATAAATCCAAGTTTATCGCCTATTTGTACTTTAGCAAAACCATTTACAAAGTCCTCGGCCTTATCATATTTGAAAGGCGTTATTTCTTTACCTTTAATGTTGATATAGCCCAGTTTCAGTCCCTTTTTGGCTATGGCAACATTGTTTTTGAAATCATAAGCCACATCGTATAGTGCTTTAGTCACTTTCTCTCCGGTTATGGAATTTTTATAACCCCATTTTTGGCCTTCCATGGTCACCCTTTGTTCGGGTACAATATCTTGTGCAGATACGCTTATAAAACTAAATGCAGCAATTGTTACAATCAATAAAATCTTCTCCATCTGGTGGTTTGGTTGTTGTGTCGTAAGCTAATGTCACTGATTTGAAAACTGTCTGTTATTAAAAAAATGGGGGGCACTACTTACAGTTTTTCCCCCAAATCCAAGGTTGTGCAGGCGAGTAACAGCATAGCCAATGGTTTTTTATCTTTTAATGACATGAATCAAAATTAGGTAATCCATTTTGATTTTTCAAAACCGTTGTGACTGAAAACTACTCATCTGCTACATTTCTCATTTTGCCAAGCAAATTAAACCCGCCATTGGTCACAAAAGTCACGTCATTTAAATTCAGCGAGTCCACAGGCGTTATTTCTACTAATCCATTTTGTGTTATGCCTTTTCTGACGGCTACCATTTTAAACGATTTGGGTTTCAGTTGCACAAATACGTATTTTTTATTGTCGGCATCGATTACTGCTTTTTCTGGTAGCACCCAGCAAGTTTTTGCGTTTATAGCTATGGCAGCTTTGATAAATGTGCCTGGAATCATGGTGTCATCGTGGTTAAGGAAATGCACATGAATCCGTACTGTTCGGTCATCCTCTATTCTTTTATTGATAAGAAATACCCTGCCTTGGTAGGTGTTGGCAGTATCATTGGCTAGTGAAATGGTAACCAATTGCCCTTTTTTAATTTTGGAAATATCTTTTTCATATACATAAAGCTCGGCATGCAAATGTTCGGGGTCAACGATCTCAAACATCACCGTTTGTGGGGCTACAAATGAGCCCATGTTTACATTCATCACCGTAACATAGCCATTGATTGGCGATGCTATATTTATTCTTGAAGTAATTTCGCCTTTAGTCACCTGAGATTCTGATAAGCCTAGCATCCTGAGTTTTTGAGCCAGCGCATGAACTCTAGCTTCCATCACATTGTAGTTTGATTCAGATTCTTGATACTCTCTTCTTGAACCAATATTGCTTTGGTTCAGTAAAGCCTGGCGTTCAAAGTCCACCTTCATAAATTGCAGTTTGGCGAGGCTTTCCAAATAGTCTTGTTGCAAAGTCAAAAAATCTGGGTTTTCCAATACGGCAAGTATTTGTCCTTTACGCACTTTCATGCCTTGTAAAGCATTGATTTCGCGTACATAACCACCAAGAATAGCGGTAAGGCTCACCAAGTGTTTGGGTGGAACATCAAGTTTTCCATTTACTTGCACTGTTTCCCTGAGTGTCTTTCTTTCTGCTTTTGCAGTGGTAAGGCTACTGTTGTTGATTTGCTGATCTGTAACTGTCACTATTTCGGATTCCCTCACATCGAGCTCGGTCGACTTGAGCTCAGCTGTTTGTGGTTTTGTTCTGCATGCGTACAAAACATAAAGGAGGATGCTAAAGTATGTGATGATTTTCATTGTGTATGATTTTGATTTTTAGTTAAACAATGCAATGGCAGATGTATTTTTTTGGTTTTAAAGCCTTTCTTCAAGGCCTTTTTATGTTTTAATAAATTGGAGGCGTGCCACTGAAACGCATTTTATGCCTGTGCCTGCGAAGTTGCTTTGCTGTTTTTTTCAAGGAGTAAATAAAGCAGCGGCAAAATAATTAAAGTGAGAATAGTGGCACTTATCAGTCCGCCAACTACTACTGTTGCCAATGGTTTTTGCACTTCTGCCCCCGGGCCATGCGACAAAGCCATGGGTAAAAACCCTAAAGAAGCCACCATAGCTGTCATTAACACAGGTCTTAATCTATTTTCGGTGCCTTGAATTATCACTTTCAATAAATTTTGTGGATGGCTGATTTTCAAGTGATTAAACTCGGAAATGAGTACGATGCCATTCAAAACCGCTACCCCGAATAAAGCAATAAACCCCACGCCCGCTGAAATACTGAAAGGCATACCTCTAAGCCAAAGTGCAGCTACACCACCAATGGCTGATAAGGGAATAGCGGTGAAAATCAAAAAGCAATATTTCAATGAATGGAAAGTGAAATAAAGTAATACCAGTATTAGTAGCAAAGCCAATGGTAAAGCAATTGAAAGCCTTGTTTTGGCTTCCTGCAAATTTTTGAAACTGCCACCATAAGTGACATTGTAGCCTGAAGGCAGTCTGACATCCTGCTCCAGTTTGGCTTTTAATTCATTTACCAATGTTTCCACATCTCTATTTCTCACGTTGAACCCTACCACAATCCTTCGCTTGGTAAAGTCGCGTTGTATTTGGCTCGGGGCGGTTTTCAATTCTATAGCTGCAATTTGGGTAATGGGTATTGGCAACCCTTTTGTATTTTGAATGTACAATTGGCTTATATCCTCCATGCTTTTTCTGCTTTCCTCTTGCAAACGCACCACCAGTTCAAATCTTTTCTCGCCTTCAAATACTAAGCCAGCAACCTCGCCTGCAAAAGCGGTGCGTACTGTACGGTTTATGTCGTCTATAGTCAAGCCAAACTGTGCTATTTTCTCCCTGTTAAGTTTTATTTGAATTTGCGGCAATCCTGTTACCTTTTCTATGTACACATCTACAGCACCACTTACGTCTGCTGCCGATTTTCCTATTTGTTCTGCATATTTTGCCAAAGAATCTAAGTCTTCCCCATATATTTTCAACACCACATCTTGCCGAGCTCCCGTCATCAGTTCATTAAATCGCATTTGTATAGGTTGTTGAAATCCAAACGTTACGCCTGGTATTTCGCTCAAGGCAACTTGCATTTTGGCCGCCAAGTCCTCACGCGACCGTGCGCTTGTCCATTCCGATTTTTCTTTAAGGGTAATGATCAAATCGCAAGATTCCACCGGCATCGGATCTACTGGAATTTCCGAAGAACCAATTTTCCCCACTACAGCTGTTACCTCAGGAAACCTAGCCTTCAGTATTTCTGCCGATTTTTCGGCCATAGCAACTGTCTCGTTTAGTGAAGCACCAGGCATAAGCCTCGATTCTACAGCAAAATCGCCCTCCTCGAGCGTAGGGATAAATTCGCCTCCCAATTGAAAAAATACAATCACAGATGCAACCAGCAGCAGCAACGAAGCAACAACTAACACAAATTGCCTTCTAATAGCAAAACGGATGATCGGACGATAAAGCCGGTGGAAAAATGCAATTAGCGAGCCCGATATTTTTGAATTGAATGTGAGTTTTCGGTCGAAAACCAAAGCCGACATCATTGGAATATAGGTAAGTGAAAGCAAAAATGCCCCCAGAATAGCAAAGGAAACAGTCTGAGCCATCGGTTTGAACATTTTTCCTTCTACTCCTGTAAGTGCCCAAATAGGCAAATAGACAATAAGTATGATGATCTCGCCAAATGCTGCCGAATTCCTGATTTTTGATGCCGATTGGTAAATTGCTTTATCCATTTCGGCTTTTGTAATGGCATTTTCAAGTCTTTTTTGCCCCGGCTTCAAATATCCAATCGACAAATAGTGAAGCGATGCCTCCACAATTATTACCGCCCCATCTACTATCAATCCAAAATCTATAGCACCTAGCGACATCAGATTGCCCGAAACACCAAATAAATTCATCATAGCAATGGCAAATAGCATCGAAAGCGGAATCATAGAAGCTACCACTAGCCCTGCTCTGAAATTGCCCAACATTAATACCAACACAAAAACCACAATCAATGCACCTTCTATCAAGTTTTTTGATACTGTGCTAATGGCATTGTTTACAAGTTTTGTTCGGTCTAGAAAAGGGGCTATTGTCAAGCCTTCCGGAAGGGTTTTTTCGATCTCTACGATTCTACCTTTTACCTCAGCTATTACTTTTGAAGAATTTTCACCTTTCAGCATCAGCACAATTCCCCCCACAGCTTCCCCCTGGTTGTCGAAAGTCATGGCTCCGTATCGGTTGGCATGGCCTATTTTTGCGTTGGCAATGTCTCGCATCAATATTGGCAGGCCGTTGGCTCGCTGCTTCACCACTATATTCTCGATATCTGAAAGCGAGGTGATGAGGCCTTCGGTGCGGATGAAGTACGCATTTGGTTTCTTTTCAATATATGCCCCTCCAGTATTTTGGTTGTTCAATTGGAGTGCTTTGAATATTTCATCAAAGGTCACATTCATGCTCCGGAGCCTATCAGGATTTGTAGAAATTTCATACTGTTTCAGGTATCCGCCAAAGCTGCTTACGTCTGCCAGCCCCGGGGTGCCCAGCAACTGTCGCCTAACGGTCCAGTCTTGAATCGTACGCAAATCAGTGATGTCGTATTTGCCTTCATATCCTTTTTTAGGCTTAATGGTGTATTGGTATATTTCGCCTAAACCCGTAGTAATTGGCCCTAAATAGGGCATACCTATGGCTGGCGAAATAGACTGGGCGGCCAAAGCCAATCTTTCGCTCACTTGCTGCCTAGCCCAATATACATCTACACCGTCTTCAAATACAATAGTGACAAGGGATAGCCCAAACCTGGAAAACGACCTTATTTCTTCGATTTTGGGAATATTGGCCATTGCCAATTCGATGGGGAAAGTAATCAACTGCTCCACTTCCGGTGCAGCTAAGGCTGGAGTTGTAGTAATGATTTGCACCTGATTGTTGGTAATATCTGGCACCGCATCGATCGGTATTTTGGTCACAGACCAGCCTCCCCAAGCCACTAATCCTAGCACTAACAGCCCGATAATTAATTTATTCTTAATGGAAAAATAAATAATGCTATCTAACACAATGTTGAAGTTTAAAAATTATAATGAATAGACATAAGCATACAGCACCATAAATGAACGTGCTGTAAGCCCAAAAAAACAAAATTCATTAAACTTTTGGTGGCTGAAATAGCGACTTTCCTGAAATGGAAATGAAATGGAGGACTGAAAAAGCGAAATAATGCGGTTGATGATTAATAAATGTCAAAATCAATAATTTTATTTCATTTAGCACGAACACAATATTACCTGCTTGGTGGCTTACAAATGGCAAACCTTCATGCTCTGGACTGTTTTTATGTGAAGTTTGATAGTGATGGGATAGAAAATCTAGGAAGTTCAGATTTTCGTTGATTTTTGAATGCTCGTTATAATGGGCAACCAATCTTGGTATTTTTGCAAACTCTTCCAAATCGAGCTTGGGCATCAAACTTGCAGTAAAAACTAAAAATGCCAAGAAAATCGAGAGCAACTTTTGCATAAAATAAAAGCCCGTTGAATTACAAAAATTCAACGGGCTCAATGTACACTGTTTTATTTGCATTACATCCAAAGATTTGATTTCGCCAAAAAGATAGCCATCAAACCAAGAATAATTATCCAATATTGCCTAATTAGTGCTTTGTCGCCACTCCTAAACTGAAATGTGCGGAAAGTGATATTAGCAAAAACTGCCAACTAATTCTAAATAGTTAATTTTTTACTACCAAATACGATTTACTCACGCTTTTCATTACAATGTCAACAATTTTGCCATAGAAGGCAGCATATGAGTTGTGTAACAGATCCAGTTTTGTAAGTAGCCTGTTGTTGAGGTTTCTATCTCTAAACTCAGGTTTTAGTATTTCTTGAAGCAATACAAATACGTATATCATTTCGCTATTTTTCATGTTGAATCCTTTAGAATTCATGAATTTGATATTTCTTCTCAATAAGCTTTTGGCCTGCTTGTAATCATATATCAATATGAAATAGATATTTTCCAGTATTCTGGTTTCAAATTCATATTGCATGTAAAAACTTTTTGCAACCAATTTCTTAGCTATTTGAATGTATTTGTTGGCCTCTTCAAACTCGCCAATCAACAAATAATATTTTGCGAAAAGTAGACATCCCATTGTGCCGGAGCCCGGTTGTTTGCTATCGATAAAGATAGTAAAACGTCCGTCTATAAGGTCTTTGGCAAAATCGTACTTGGAGGTGATCAATGCCACTTGTGCAAATTTTGCATGATGGTAAAAATCGTTTTGAAGTATTTCAGAATACGCTTTGAAATTAGTATCGTATTCATCGAACGATTTTTCAAAATTGCTGTCCATGTAGTACATTTCTGCTATTTTGCATTTATTCAGCGCCAGCTCCTCTTCATTGAATATGGCAGCGTTTGCTTCCATCAGTTCTAGGTTTTTTCTCAAATATTCAATCACTTTCTGGGGCTCACCAGAGCTGTGGTTGAAATACACCGACATTGCTTTGTGCAGATGAAATTTGGCTAGCACATTTTTCGAATTTGTAAGCACTTTTTCAGTGGCTTTCAACTCATCAAATATCTCTTTAGAAGTTTCAATATCCTTGCGGGTGGCTTTCAAAAGATAAAGCTTGGTAGCCAAAAAGCTGTTGCGAACATAAAATTCGTCATGTTCTTTCTTATCCTTCTTTATATCCAAGTATTTTTTACCGTAGTTGATAATTAGATCTTCATCAAGATTTTTGGCTGAAACTCTTTGCAACAGCTCAAAACATTTGATGTAAAAATCTTCTAAGATCAGCTTTTGCTCACCTTCTTTCAGCATATCCTTTTCTTGCATCAACATTTCGTGCGTAAAATGATTATACAAGTCTTTTCTGTTCAAATAGAAAAGTAGGTTATAGCCTCTTTCAGGAATGAGCTCGTCATAAAACTTGTCCATCAGCACCGAACAAATTTTATAAAAGTGGGTCGATGTTATATCCATTTGGCTGCAAATTTCAGTCACCTCTGGTAACTCTTTGTAGCGGTATGAATAAATAAAATCGAAAACTTTTTTTTCCTTTCCAATCAATCTGATTTTTTTCAGTTTTGAAATTTCAGTTGCTTGAAGTACATTTAAGAATGATTGTAATTGACTCATCGTGTTGTATAGTTTAAGGTTGTAAATTTAAGTAAGATAAATTTAATAGTCAGCTTTTTATTAAATTATTTTCGTTTTGCTAAACTTTTATTCTTACAATTGCCTGTAATTTTACAGTAAGCAAACGTATATTCTTCAACCCAATCAACCCAATTAATTATACTTAATAGAGTAAATTATGCTTTCTAAAGCCTTTGGTGGAACTATTATAGGTGTCAATGCTTATGTAATAACAATTGAAGTAAATGTAAGTCAAGGTAAAGATTTCTTTTTGGTAGGATTGCCCGACAGTGCAGTAAAAGAGAGTCAACAAAGGGTGGAGTCGGCAATGAAGCACTTGGGCTATAAAATGCCAAGGCAAAAAATTGTGGTAAACCTGGCTCCTGCCGATATAAGAAAGGAGGGTTCGTCATACGATTTGCCTATTGCCTTGGCAGTATTGAAAGCCTCTGAACAGATATTGATTCCTGATTTAGACCGCTATATTATATTGGGCGAGCTAGCTTTAGATGGTATTTTGAGACCCATAAAAGGAGCATTGCCCATAGCTATTGAAGCACGAAGACAGGGTTACAAAGGATTTATATTGCCTAAGGAAAACGCCAGCGAGGCTTCAATAGTTAATAATTTAGATATTATAGGGGTAGAGCATTTGCAGGAAGCAGTAGATTATTTGGAGGGAAACCTGAAGATTGAGCCTATGGTTACTGATACCCGTGATTTGTTTTTCAACACTCAAAATGAATACGATGCCAATTTTTCGCAAGTTCAAGGGCAAGAAAATATAAAAAGAGCTATGGAAGTGGCGGCAGCCGGAGGGCACAATGTAATTATGATTGGACCACCAGGTGCTGGAAAAACCATGTTGGCAAAACGCTTGCCCTCGATTTTGCCACCGCTCACTTTAACAGAAGCATTAGAAACCACCAAAATTCATTCGGTGGCAGGAAAGTTAGGAAAGCAAGCAAGCTTATTGTCGGTGCGCCCTTTCCGCTCTCCCCACCATACTATTTCTGATGTTGCCTTAGTGGGTGGCGGTGGAAACCCCCAGCCAGGCGAAATATCTTTGGCCCATAACGGGGTATTATTTCTCGATGAGCTACCAGAATTTAAACGATCGGCTTTGGAAGTAATGCGGCAACCATTAGAGGAAAGAAAAGTAACCATATCCAGAGCCAAGATTTCAGTGGAATATCCGGCCAATTTTATGCTTGTGGCAAGTATGAACCCTTGTCCTTGTGGCTACTTCAACCATCCGGATAAAGAGTGTTCTTGCCCACCTGGAGCAGTACAAAAGTATCTGAATAAAATAAGCGGCCCACTGCTCGATAGAATCGACTTGCATGTGGAAGTTACCCCAGTGAGTTTCGACAAGCTATCTGCCGACCGGAAAGCAGAGGCAAGCGATCTTATTCGTGTTCGGGTGATAATAGCCAGAGATAGGCAAATAGCCAGATTTGAGAATTTCCCAACTATTTTCTCAAATGCAATGATGCCCCCACAAATGGTAAAAGAAATTTGTAGATTAAATGATGCGGGAAAGTTATTGATTCAGAAAGCGATGGAGCGGCTTGGGCTTTCGGCAAGAGCTTACGATAGAATATTGAAGGTGTCGAGAACTATAGCCGACTTGGCCGACAGCGATGATATCAAGATCGAGCATTTGGCCGAGGCCATACAATACCGAAGCTTAGATAGAGCCAGTTGGGGAAACTAAAAGGTTTTATCTGACCGTGCCCGAGCGATGGCTTCCACCAAAGCCACGGATTTTTCGATAGCGTTGCCTACTACTATTAGATCGGCTTCGGCATCCCACAATATTTTAGCTTTTGCGGCTGTGTCGATGCCGCCCCCACATATAATGGGCAGATTTGTCCATTTTTTTACGGTTTTGACAGTTTCGGGATTTAAAGTGTGTAATGCTCCACTGCCACAATCTAAAAAAATAAGCTGATGACCTTGCAACTCGCCTGCAAGTGCGGTAGAAGCCGCAATTTCTGGTTTGTCATGCGGAACAGGACTACAACCACTTATATACGATGCGGTTGTGGTTTTGCCGCCATCAACTAATATGTAGGAGGTAGAAATTATTTCTAAAGTCGAATCTCTAAGTAAAGGAGCAGCCGCCACGTGTTGGCCTATCAGATATTCGGGGTTGCGGCCCGATGTCAGAGATAAAAAAAGCAAAGCATCGGCCGATTCGTTTATGCTCAAATAATTGCCAGGGAAAAGTACAAGCGGTATCGAGCTATTAGATTTGCAATAATCTACAGTGAAGGCCGTATTTTTTGTGGTGACTAAGCTGCCACCGATGAATAAAAAATCTACTTCATGGGTGTTGCATGCTCGCAAAAGAGCCTTCAAATGCTCTTCTTCCGCTTTGTCGGGGTCGATGAGTACGGCAAACATTTTTTCGCCTTTGCCCCGTTTTTCAAGCAGTAGGTCTAGAACCCTTGTCGGCCTCTTTGGCATATATTTTTTCTAGAAATTGAGTTAGTTTTTGTTTCGCTATCGAAAGTAAAAAAGTGGCGATGGCACTCATTATTAGTTTCATTATCAGAGACTGCTCCTTGGGCTCACCTCTATATATGGGTGAGAAACTCGCATTTTCACTAGGCAAATGTATAATTTGTGACTTGCGGTCGGTGGTTTTTTCTCCACTTTCTCCGCCCACTATCATGGTGTAAACAAATTTGGCGATCACCACACCTACCATAGCCATGCAAGCCGCAATTAAAGCATATTTGCCCGCATCTACAGCCTTGTTTTTGAGTAAAACTACCTCTAGGCTTAGTTTTTGTTCAAATTCCTCGTTTTTAAGCTGCAGTATTTTTCTCTTTTCTTCAATTTCATGATTGTTACTCATTGGGCTTCGGCTTGTGGTTTTTAGCAAAGTAAATCTGAAAAAACTGATCGTAGTTTCTGTAAAAGTATAAAATTAGCAGGATTGACAAATAAAAAAAGGAAAGAATCAGGTAGCCCCAAAAGCGGCTGTTCATGGCAGTGTTTATGATTTGAGCCATGGCTATGCTGAAAAATAATAAAAACAGAATGCCCGCAAAGCCAAAAAGCATCAGTTTCACCAACCGTATCAGCAATACCAGCAATTGCTCTTCCGCCTCAAGTTTCAGTAATTCGACCCTTGTAAGAATGTAACCCTCTATATTTTCTTTGATTTTAGAGAACAAAAGAATGGTAGTTTAAAAAGTAAGGTGATTATCAGGCCTTTATCTCTGTCTCTTGGTATTTTGAGGGGCATTTCATCAATATCTTATCGCAAACGAATACGCCCTTTTTCATGCTGCCTATCACTACTACTTGCTCTGAACGCTCAAAATCTTGTGGTTTTGGGTTGGGAAACACCACTTTTTTTATTTCATTGTTCTGATCTACAAGCTGAAATTCGAAATAATTGGGGTCGAGCTGGGGCACATAAACCATGCCTTCAATTTGGCCTTGGCTCGATTTTTTAAGCTTGCCCACTACGTGCACTTTGGCATCGTCTCCGTCTAGTTCCAATTTAAGTGCTTCTTTAAAAGTGACGTAACTGCTCGCATCGCCAGCAGTCGTAACAATCACTGCAATGGCAATACCTATGACTACAATGGCTATAATATGTGAAATTTTCATGTGGAAATGCCCCAGTTAGAGGGAAATTTGGTTGTGGTGAGTGCTCTAAATAAATGCAAATTTACAAACTATACTAGCATATCTAGGAAAGATATTTTAGAAATAGTTCTTCAGCAGTATCTACCCAATCTTTAAATACTTTGTTCGAATCATCTTGGTGTGCGGCTGCATAATTGAGCAAGGCTTCAATGTCGAAAAATGTACTTTTAATACCAGCCCCAGCCAGCACTGCATCTAAAGCATTACACTGCTGTTCGAAATGGCCTTTGGGAGGCACCAGCAGCACGGGCTTGCCCAAATACATAGCCTCACATATCGATTCAAAACCAGCCGTGCTTGCATATCCAAGGCAGTCTTTCATACTATTGAGAAATTTTTTGTCATTTAGTTTACTAAATACCAGCGTTTTGTCGATCACGGTTCCGTCTTCAATGTCTTTACGGTCGGAAAACAGATGAATTTTTACATTTTGATGGTTTTTGTGCCAAGCTATTATGTCTTTTGTGTAGCCACCATTTACTGCGTAGGCTTGTAAATAGTCGCTTTTGCCTGGTTCTATTTCCAACACCTCCTGTCTCAAAAGTGGGGGCACTACTTTTATATTTTTTGTGTCGTCATTTGGCATCTCCCTAAAAGAAAGAGCCAATTTCAAATGTGCATTTTGCGAGGTAATGTAAGTGTTTACGAAATACCAAAATTTATCTACCTTGCTTATTTTAGGAAATTGAAAATCGGCATGCTCTAATAAAAACTGGTGGCCAATGCAGATGTGCTTGGCTTTCGATTTGAAATTGCCGAAATATACACCGCAAAGAAACTCGTAGAAGTTGATCACATAATCTGGCTTGTGTAGCTCAACCAAGCGCTTGATTTTCAGTACATTTTTCCAATAAAAAGGGATTTTACCCAAATTGTAAGTGATGGTACGAGGCAAATCGACAGTTCGGTTGTCTTTATCGGTCAGAAAATTGGGGCTATCGATGGCTACGATTTCAGTTTTGATGTTTTCATAGAAATAGGAAGGTATTTCCCTCCTTTCACTCTTGCCTATCAATACTGCCGCAACAATGTGCCCATGTTTGAGCAACATATTTTGCATGGCAATGGCCTGAGTCATGTGGCCGCGGCCTTCACCTTGTACTACAAAAACAAACTTCATGTGTGATTTTTATTGGTAGAGGAGATAAATTAACTAAAATATTTCACAAACTGTTTGCAAAGCTATTGTATTGTAAGGGACTCGAAGTCATTTTCTGCTATTTGCGTGCAGAAGTGACCACATGCCCAGATTGCACAGCCTTAGATTTACGGTATCGACTATTGTTTCAAGTTTCTTTTAATTTACCCGCACCTAATGCACAAGCAAATTTGATTCATCCTCGAGGTATTTTTTGTTGCAATAAAAGTGCCACCAGCGTGCAATGTGGCCGTTCGCCTTTTTTTATTTCTATTCGATAAGCAATGGGAGGCGATCGGATGAATATTTGCACTTAGAATGCAGTGAAAGGCATGCATTGGTTAGTTGCGTGCAAAGACAGTGGCTCATTCATAACTTATTCTTGTTTGCCAAAATAAAAAGATAATATCGTGCAAAAAAGAGCTTACAAAAGTGTGCTTGCTACTAAAATCATTACCATTTGGATTTATAAAACCAGAATCCATAAATATTGCTCTCGATTAAGGCTGGATTTGGCGATACAATATTAACTTTGAAATCAATTACATATTATGAAATTAACCTTTTTCGGAGCCGCACAGCAAGTTACTGGTTCCATGTATTTATTGGAGTTGGAAGACAACTACAAAGTGCTGATCGACTGTGGTCAGGACATGGAAAAGAACAGAGAGAAGGATGTAATTCCCAAGAATCCGAAGCTAAAAATGTCCCAATCGGTATTCCCCTTTGAAGCTTCTGATATCGATGTGGTGATCTTGACCCATGCCCATATCGATCATTCAGGTCGCCTGCCTTTGCTATACAAAGAGGGTTATGAAGGGCAGATATTATGCACCACACCCACTTTTTATTTATCCAATATTTTGCTCCACGATTCGGCCAATTTGAATCAATGGAAATTGAAAAAGGCGTTGGATAACAACAAAAACACCAGAAAAGCCACTATCAATACGGATGAGTTGTTTTTCGGCAAACAAGTGGAACAAACCATGGATAGATTTGTGGCCATACCTACCAATCAGAAATTCAAATTAACAGACAAGATTTCAGTTACTTTCAACCAAACTGGGCATTTGTTAGGAGCTGCTAATTTGGTATTTAAGATCAAAGAAGGAGGGGAGGAAAAATCGATCTGCTTTTCTGGTGATATCGGCAGGTACGATTACCCCCTTTTGCAAGACCCTAGCAAACCACCTCAGGTAGATTATTTGGTGTGTGAGAGCACCTATGGCAATAGAAATCATTCGAATAGGGAAACACCCGAGCAGGCGCTATACCGAGTAATCAAAAAGGCCTGTGTTGAAAAAGAAGGCCGGCTGATAATTCCCGCATTCAGTGTAGGCCGTTCGCAGGCCATATTTTATACCTTAAATAAATTGTATCAAAACACTGACTTACCCAAATTTAGGATATATGCCGATAGCCCTATGGCCATAGAAAGCAGCAAAGTGTACGAGAAATTTGTGAGGCAATTGAATAAAGAAGCAAGAGATTTTTTTGATGAAAACGATGAACTCTTCGATTTCGACAACTTCGAATTTGTGCAAGATTTAAAAAGAAGCAAAGCACTTTCAAATCATTACGAGCCTTGCATCATCATATCTGCCTCTGGAATGATAAGTGGCGGAAGGGTGGAAAACCACGTAAAGGAAAATCTGGAGAACTCAAAATCTACCATTTGTATAGTTGGCTTTTGTGCAGAAGGCAGCATAGGCCACGAGCTTATGAATGGAGCTACTGAAGTAATGGTGAAAAATAAAATGCTAGAAGTGCGTTGCCACATTGATGTTTTAGACTGCTTCAGTGCCCATGGTGACCAAGCCGACCTGATCAATTTTGTAAAATCGCAGGCCCCCGACCAGCTGAAAAATATTTTCCTTACACATGGCGAAGTGTCAAGTATGGAAGCTTTTAAAGAGAAATTGCAAGAGATTGGTTATAAAAATATAGCTATGCCTATGAAGGGAGAGGAATTTGAACTGTAGAATTTACCAAAGGCTAACCCGTCAAGCCGCAGCAGAGCTTTCGACAGATAATTTTTATTCATGAAGGGCATTATAAATCAATGTGTAATGGTTTGCATTTTCTTCATTCACCCAGCCAAGAATAACTGCGATTTCGGCATCTATTTTTATTTTCGGTAGTTCAGTGGCAAGTGCATTGGTTGGAGCTGTCACTTTATTGGCATCCAGTGCCAAATAAGCCAAGTTCAAATCATTAAGTATTTTCTTAATTATTTTTAATATGGCCATGAAAATATTGGTTCAAGTTCTATACTGATTAGTTGGAGTTAATTTTATTTTAGTTTGCTCAATTACACTTTTGATGGTGTTTAATATGTCTAAATCAATTTCGGCTTTAGATATTTTTAAGAATTTGATTTTTAGGTCTGATAAATTTAGTTTCTGATCGCAAAGTGAGTTTAAATCTACAAGTATTTTACTTATAGAAAAGCAGTGTATAAACTAGATTACCAATCTAGTGGGAGGTTAATTAAATATAAAAACGGACACTTAATAACGCTGTGCCTCGGCCAAAGCCAGCAAACTGATTTTGGCAGGATTGTATTTGAGCACCACATCTGCCAAGGCATCAAATGTGGCTCCGGTGGTCACTACATCATCTAGCAGTACAATATGTTTGCCTTCGATCGCTTCGGGCCTTACCACTTCAAATTTGTCTGCTACATTCTCCCACCGTTCTGTTTTGCCTACTTTGGTCTGGGTTTTGGTGGCTTCATTCCTGATTACTACATCGTTGGCAACGGTAATTTGCAACCTTTCAGCTATTCCTCTGCCTATGAGGTCGCACTGGTTGTAACCCCGTTTTTTCAATTTCGATTGGTGGAGTGGTACCGGAATTAACAAATCAAATTTTGCGGAGAAGCCGTTTTCATGCAGCTCGAGCCCAAACATATTGCCCAAATGAATGCCTAGTGCCTGGTTATTGTGGTATTTGAGGCTATGCAGTAAGGGCTGTACCTTACCTTTCTTATAAAACTTAAGGTAGGCAATGGCATATTCAAAGTTTACCCTGTTTCTAAATTTGGTCCAAAGTTCGTTTTGTTGTTCATTAAAATGATTGGTTTTAGGCAGAACTGCTCTGCAAGAAGTGCAAATCATGCATTCCGCGCTGAGCAACCCGGCATGACAGGCCACACAGCTATCAGGATAAAAAAGTGAGATAAAATCTTTATACAAAGTGGAGAATTGCGTATCCATAATTCACGATAACGGCTAGATAAAACAGTTTTAAAATTAGCATTTTTAACAACATTATAGCTCTAAGCGGCATTTAGTTTCGTTTAAAACCGTCAAATTACCTAGTTTTGTACCCTAATTTTATACCATGCAACTCAGCGAACAAGAGCTTTTCCGCAGAAAATCAAGAGAAGAGATTATTAATTTGGGTATCGACCCGTATCCTGCACCGCTTTTTGAAGTAAATACTTCTACAAAAGACATCACCACCAACTACGATGTAAACAAACTGGATTTTAAAAATATAGCCATAGCTGGTCGATTGATGAGTCGCAGAATCATGGGTAATGCTTCTTTTGCTGAGATTCAAGATGAAAAAGGACGTATTCAGATTTACCTAAAAAGAGACGACATTTGCCCCGGTGAGGACAAAACCCTTTACAATACTGTTTTCAAAAAGCTGACCGATATTGGCGATATTGTAGGCTTGAAAGGTTACGTGTTTACCACGCAAACTGGGGAAACCACGATTCATGTTACCGAATTCACGCTCTTAACAAAATCGTTAAAGCCGCTGCCTGTAGTAAAAGAGGTGACCGATGAAGAAGGAAATATTAAGACATTCGATGCTGTTTCTGATCCCGAATTTCGCTACAGGCAACGCTACGTAGATCTCATTATCAACCAAGAGGTTAAAAACAATTTTGTGAAACGCAGCCAAATCGTGAAGTCGATCCGTGACTACCTCAACAATCATGGAGCCATCGAAGTAGATACACCTGTGTTGCAGAATATTCCGGGTGGTGCGGCTGCCAAGCCATTTATCACCCATCACAATGCACTCGATATTCCTTTTTATTTGCGGATTGCGAATGAACTATATTTAAAACGATTGATAGTGGGCGGTTTTGATTGGGTATTTGAGTTCTCAAGAAACTTCCGAAACGAAGGAATGGATAGAACCCACAACCCTGAATTTACGGTTTTGGAGTTTTACGTGGCTTACAAAGACTATATCTGGATGATGGAATTCACAGAAAAGATGCTGGAAAATGTAGCTCAAAACCTGAATGGGAAAACGGAAATACACGTAGGCGAAAACATCATTAATTTTGAAGCTCCTTACAAACGCATCAGCATTTACGATGCGATAATGGAGCAAACGGGCTTTGATGTCAGCGGCATGAATGAAGATGGATTGCGTGAAGTGTGCCATAAACTTCATATTGGGGCAGATAAATCGATGGGCAAGGGCAAATTGATAGATGAGATTTTCAGCTCACAGTGCGAAAAAGCCTTCATTCAACCCACTTTTATCATAGACTATCCCGTGGAAATGAGCCCGCTTACCAAAAAGCACCGGACTAAGGAAGGTTTGGTAGAGCGGTTTGAACTCATGATAAACGGCAAGGAAGTAGCCAATGCCTACAGCGAGCTCAACGACCCAATAGACCAGCTGGCCAGATTTGAAGAACAAGCCAAACTAATGGAGCGGGGCGATGACGAAGCCATGTTTATCGACCATGATTTTCTTCGTGCATTGGAATACGGTATGCCCCCAACGGCAGGCATAGGCATAGGCATTGACCGTCTTTGCATGTTCCTAACCAACCAAAATTCTATACAAGACGTGCTATTCTTTCCGCACATGCGGCCAGAATAGCCTATTAAGCGGCTTTAATGGAGGTGTGTTTTTATGATTGATCATATCTGCTGCTCACCTTTCGCTTCAGAGGCGCAAAAGCTTATTGAGGAAAAGTTGAACAGCGAGGGTCATGAGTTGCAAACTCGCTGTTCGACATTTGTAATGTCGAACCACAGATAATTCGGATTTGCAATCCGCTATTAAAACTCAGTCAATACCAATTCGCCCTTCCGAGTCCCGAAAAAATCGCCACAACTGCTCCAAATATATTCCTCCTCTTTTTCTACCAATCCTGCTCTTAGTGGATTATTGTCAATATAATTAACTTTGGTGTCATAAAAACTTTTGGTTCTAATTTCTTCTCCATGGTATCCTTCTGACCAAAACCAAATATTGACGCACGCTGCATGTGATGAAATAAACACCTTCTTGGTCATGAACTTGATACGCAGTTGCCATGGACAAATATAATAGTATCTTGCATTATTACGTGGATTGCAAATCCACTTTATCTGTGGTTCGACATT